>Ga0169931_10000537_pt1 | contig 62418 bp, 55 predicted proteins | sample Kivu_15m_20L_FD_129675 | JGI IMG/M metagenome (GOLD analysis project Ga0169931, IMG submission 129675) | Freshwater microbial communities from Lake Kivu, Western Province, Rwanda to study Microbial Dark Matter (Phase II) - Kivu_15m_20L... | ecosystem: Environmental > Aquatic > Freshwater > Lake... | reverse complement strand
GATCCACGATGACGTGGAGATTCCCGAGGGCACACCCGGGGGGACCAACGGCGAGGGCGAAACCGGTCCGCTGTACCTGCAGGACCACGGCAACCCGGTCCGCTACCGCAACATCTGGCTGCGGCGGCTGGACTGATCGGCGAACTTTATGGCCCGTTCTTCCAACCCGATGGGTGATCTTGGTGGCCGGGTGGCCCGCAATGTTACCTCCCGGCTGGTCAGCAAACTCGTGGCCCTAGCCTTCGCGGCCTTGCTGGGCCTATTGGGGTTCAAGCAGTGCGGCAAACCGATGTCCCGCGAACAGGCAGCCGCGCAGGCGACGAATGTCGTGAATCTCAACACCGCCACGTTGGATGAATTGATGACGCTGCCACGTATCAACGAGAAGCTCGCCCGCGGCATCATCGCCGGCCGGCCCTACGCACAGGTTGAGGACTTGGAGCGGGTTCACGGCATCGGCCCCAAGACGTTGGAAGCGGTGCGGGCCCGCGTCACCGTGGGTGCCCGTTGAGCTACGGCAGAGCCCGTCGGTCGCGAGCACAGCAGCCAGAGCTTCCTTTGCGCGGGACAAACGTTTAGTCCCTTGGCCCTCCGCGTGACGCTTTACGATCAGCTTCTCAAGACGACCTCCACCGGCAGCGATGCCCTGCTCGGCGGGTTTCTCGACTATGTCACCGCAAAGGGGTTGTCGCTCTACGCGGCCCAGGAGGAGGCGATCCTCGAGCTGTTCGAGGACCGCAACGTCATCCTCAACACGCCGACCGGTTCGGGAAAGTCGCTGGTCGCCTCGGCGCTGCATTTCCAGTCGCTCGCGAAGGGCCGCCGATCGGTTTACACCTGCCCGATCAAGGCGCTGGTGAACGAAAAGTGGCTGGCGCTCTGCCGGGAATTCGGCCCGGACAACGTCGGGCTCTCGACCGGCGACGCCACGGTGAACCGCGAGGCGCCCATTCTCTGCTGCACCGCGGAGATCCTAGCGAACATCGCGCTGCGCGACGGCGAACGGGCCCAGGTCCACGACGTGGTAATGGACGAGTTCCACTACTACTCGGATCGCGAGCGCGGCGTGGCCTGGCAGGTGCCGTTGCTGACGCTGCCGCAGACACGGTTCCTGCTGATGTCGGCGACCCTGGGCGAGACCGAGTTCTTCGAGCGTGAAATGACCCGGCTGAACGGCCGGCCGAGCGTCACGATCAAGGGCACGACGCGGCCGGTGCCGCTCGAGTTTTCCTATGCCGAAACGCCGCTGGCGCAGACCCTCGAGAAGCTGATCGCAGACGCAAAGGGTCCCGTCTATGTCGTCCACTTCACGCAGAACGAGGCGGCCGACAACGCGCAATCCTTTACCAGCATCAACGTGGCCAGCCGCGACGACAAGGCGGCCATCGCGTCGGCGCTCGAGCACTTCAAGTTCACCAGCCCGTATGGGCCGGAGCTGAAGAAGTTCCTCCGCCACGGCATCGGCCTGCATCACGCGGGCCTGCTGCCGAAATACCGCATCCTGGTGGAGCAACTCGCCCAGCGCGGACTGCTCAAGGTCATCTGCGGCACCGACACGCTGGGCGTCGGCATCAACGTGCCGATCCGCACCGTGCTGTTCACGCGGCTGAGCAAATACGGCGGCGAAAAGGTGGCGGTGCTGAGTTCGCGCGATTTCCACCAGATCGCCGGCCGCGCCGGCCGCAAGGGTTACGACAATGTTGGCTGGGTCGTCGCGCAGGCTCCGGAGCACGTCATCGAAAATCTCAAGCTCGACGAGAAGGCCAAACAGACCGGGAAGAAGGTGGTGAAACGGAGCGCGCCGGAAGGATTCGTGGGCTGGGACGGGAAGACGTTCGACCGCCTCCAGAATGCACCGCCGGAAATGCTCACGTCGCGCTTCCAGGTCACCCACGCCATGCTGCTGGGCGTGCTGGGGCGGACGGGTGACGGGTGTGCCGCCATGCGCCAGATCATCCGGACGTGCCATGACTCGGAGAAGCAGAAGAAATCCCACGCGAAACGCGGTTGGGAGCTGTTCCGTTCACTTTTGGACCGCGGGATCATCGAGATCGTGGCGCAGGTGCCCTCGCCGGTGGTTGGTGGAGCAGGCGTTCCCGCCCACTTGTCGGCCAACGATCCCGGTTTGGCAGGCGAAGGCGCCAGCGCCACTCCCAAACTCCGCGTCAACATCGCCCTGCCCGAAGACTTCTCGCTGAACCAGGCACTGTCGCTGTTCCTGCTGGATTCGATTCCGGCGCTCAACGCGGAAGCACCGGACTACGCGCTGGACTTGATCTCGCTCATCGAAGGAATCCTCGAGGATCCGGACGTCATCCTGCGGGCCCAACTCAGGAAGCTGAAGGGCGAGAAGGTCGCCGAGCTGAAGGCGCAGGGCATGGAATACGATGACCGGATGGCGGAATTGGAAAAACTGCAGCATCCCAAGCCGCGGCCGGACTTCTTCTACCCGCTGTTCAACGAGTGGTCGGACAAACATCCGTGGGTCGGTTCCGAGAACATCCGGCTGAAATCCATCGCGCGGGAAATGTTCGAGCAGTTCCGGTCCTTTGCCGATTACCTCAAGCTCTACGACCTCCAGCGGGCTGAAGGAGTGCTGCTCCGGCACCTCAACGGCGTTTACAAGGTGCTCTCCCAGACCGTCCCCGAAACGGCCAAGACCGACGCCGTCCGGGAAATGGAGGAATACTTGCGAGCCATGCTGCGGCAGGTGGATTCGAGCCTGCTGGACGAGTGGGAGAAGCTGAAGAATCCGAACTACCGTCCCGCCACCGCCGAGGCGCCGGAAGTCCGCCCACCGGGTGCCGAAGAGGCCGCCCGGGACATCACGCGCGATCCGAAAGGCTTCACCGCCTCCATCCGGACCCGGCTGTTCACGTTCCTGCGGGCCTTGGCCAACGACGACTTTGAACAGGCCGCAGCCGAGTGTGGCTCGTGGAATTCACAACCCGCCCCCGGAGCCCCGGCGCCGGGAATGCCCTGGACCGCCACCCAACTGCGGGATGCCTTGGATCCCTACTATCAGGAACACCGGCATATCCGCCTTGATCCGGAAGCGCGCAACCTGAAGCACACACGGGTGGCCGTCGCGGAAGACCGGAAAACCTGGACGGTGAACCAGACCCTCTTGGATCCGGACGACCACAACGACTGGTCGGCAGAGGTGGCGGTGGACCTCGATTCCTCCCGCCTCACCCAGGAACCCAGACTGCGACTGCTTCGGCTCGGTCCGGTGGGGGCGTGATTCCTCCGCCATTGCGCGGAGCGTCGGGTTGTCCCACCGTCCCGCCATGCCGGTTAAGGTCAATTTGCGTGTTTTGGGAGAGAAGGACGAATCCGAATCTCTTTCCGGGGAATTGCCGTTGGAAGAGTTCTCCGGAGACCTCACGGATCCCCTGATGAAGTTCGGCGAACCGCTTGCTTACGAGCTCGAAGCGAGCCTTCAGCCTGACGGGGTTTTGCTGCAGGGGAGCCTGAGCACCCGTCTCGATTGCGCCTGTGCGAGATGCCTCAAATCCTTCCAGTTTGGCCTCGAGATTGACGACTTTTCCGCCCTCGCTCCCCTCTCCGGCGAGGACGCAATGGTTCGCGATGGCGATTTTGGGGACTTGACGCCCTTTTTGCGCGAAGACATCTATCTCGCCCTGCCAACGAATCCGTTGTGCAGACCAGAGTGTCGCGGGCTGGCCCGAAAGGCGTCCTCCCGCGATTCGCGTCTTAAGGTGTCAAAGGGCAAGGGCCCGTCTCCTTGGGCTGCTTTGGATCAGTTGAAACTGTAAACAAGAACGAAACATGGGCGTCCCAAAACGTAAACCGTCAACCAGCCGGCAACGCATGCGCCGGGCCTACAACTCCGTCCTGACCTTGCCGAAGATCCAGGCCTGCCCGCAGTGCGGATCTCCGCGGCAAACCCACCGGGTGTGCCCGTCGTGCGGTTATTACAACGGACGTCAGGTCATCACGGTCAAGTCAGCCGCCTAAGCGGTTTGCGGAAGCGCCGTGCCCCGTTCTGCGGGGCCGGCGTTTCGTGTTCTATGCGATTGGCCGTTGACGTCATGGGAGGGGACAAAGGTCCCGAGGAATTGCTCCATGGTATCCGGCTGGGGCTGGAATCGGACCGGGAGCTCTCCGCCGTCATCGCGGTCGGCCCCGAGACCGAACTCAGATCCGTGGCCCAAAAGATCGGCCTCAAGGATGAGCGGCTGCAGTTCCAGCAGGCCAGCGAAGTGCTGACCATGGACGACAAACCAGTCCAGGGTCTCCGCAAGAAGAAGGACTGCTCGCTCCTGCGGGCGGTTGAATTGGTCAAGGAAGGCCGAGCCGATGCGGTGATCTCCTCCGGCAACACCGGCGGCATCGTCGCGGCGTCCACCATCAGGCTCCGCACGCTCGAAGGCGTCACCCGGCCCACCATTGCCTGCATCCTGCCGTCCAAGACGCAGGCTTGGGTGCTGGTGGACGGCGGCGCCAACCCGGAATGCACGCGGGAGGACTTGGTGCAGTTCGCGGTGATGGGGTCCGCTTACGCGCGGGCCATGTTTGGCCAGGACCGTCCCCGGGTCGGCGTGCTCAGCAATGGCAGCGAAGAAACCAAGGGCACCGACCTGACCCGCGCCACCGTCGCCGCGCTGCGTCAGACCGAGCTGAACTGCATGGGCTACTGCGAAGGCTACGACCTGTTCAACGACGGCGTGGATGTCGTAGTCTGCGACGGTTTTGTCGGGAACATCGTGCTCAAGACCGCCGAAGGACTCGGCCGCACCGTGGGCATCATGCTGAAGGCCGAACTGAAGGCCAATCCGCTGCGCATGCTCGGCGCCCTGCTGGCAAAAGGCGGCCTGACCCGTCTCCGGCAGCGGATGAATCCCGACATCTATGGCGGCGCCCCGCTGCTTGGACTCAACGGCACCGTGGTGAAGATCCACGGTTCGGCCAACCGCAACGCCCTGAAGCAAGCCCTCGGACAGTGCTCCCGACTGGTGAACAACCACCTGAACGACACGATCGTGAAGGACATCGCCCGTGCCACCGCAGCCACTGCCCTCCCCCCCAACACTTCGCCCTCCAACTGACTCCTGCCCCGCGATGGCTCACTTCAAGAATCCCCGCGCCAACCGGCCCCACCTGCGCAGTGTGTCCATCACCGGGGTCGGGTCCCATGTCCCCGAGCGCGTGCTGTCCAACGCGGATCTCGAACGGATGGTCGACACGACCGACGAGTGGATCACGACCCGCACCGGCATCCGCGAACGCCGCATTGCCGCGACGGACGAGGCCACTTCCGACCTGGCCGTGGTGGCGGCCCGCAAGGCTCTGGCCAGCGCCGGCGTCGCCCCGGAACAGCTGGACCTCATCATCGTCGCCACGATCACGCCCGACATGCTGTTCCCCAGCACGGCGTGCCTGGTGCAGCACAAGCTCGGAGCCACCCGCGCGGCGGCGTTCGACATCGAGGCGGCCTGCAGCGGATTCGTCTATGCCCTCGACATCGCGAGCCACTTTGTCGCGTCCCACACCTACAACACGGTGCTGGTGATCGGTGCGGAGAAGATGTCCTCGGTGGTGGACTGGTCGGACCGAAACACCTGCGTGCTCTTCGGCGACGGAGCCGGAGCCGCCGTGTTGCAGAACCGGCCCAATGCCCATGGGCTGCTGACCACCTGCCTCGGTTCCGACGGGGCCAAGGCCGGTTTGCTTGAACTTCCCGGCGGCGGCAGCGCCTGCCCCGCGACCGCCGACAGCGTCTCGCGGAAGCTCCACTTCCTGCGCATGGACGGAAAGGAGACCTTCAAGAATGCAGTCAACGCGATGGTGGCCGCCGCGAACGAGGCGCTGAAGCGCTGCGGGGTAACTGTGGCCGACGTGAAGCGCATCATCCCGCACCAGGCCAACCAGCGCATCATGTCCGCGGTCGCCGATCGCCTTGAGGCGCGCGCAGATCAGCTGTTCGTCAACGTGGACCGCTACGGCAACACCAGCGCCGCAAGCGTGGCCATTGCCCTCGATGAGGCGGTCACCGCCGGCCTAATCCAGCGGGGCGACCTCGTGCTGCTCGTCGTCTTCGGTGCAGGACTCACCTGGGGCGCCGCCCTAATCGAATGGTGATTGCGCTCATGGCCGGGCGGCAGCCGGGGGCTGACCGTCCGGTTTCCTGAGCGCCAACCACGTCAGCCCGGCCAGGCACGCGGCAAAAGCCAGTGCGTTCGGAGTCCGCGCCGTCCATTTCACCCACGGCCAGGGAAACCCAAAGAACGCATAGTTGAGGCCGAAATACAGCCAAGCCGCCACCAGCAGTGCCGGCGACAAAACCTGATGCGCCGTGACCCCGGACATCTCGGCCTGCCGGCGAAGTTTCAGCGCAAGCACCGTCAGGCCAATCAAGGGCACCGCCACCAACAGCACCCATCCCAGTTCACGCGGCAGCGTGTGCTGCTCGTAGGCGAGATTGTTGAGGGTCTTGCCGCAGATGGGGAGGGCGGTGACGGGCAAAGCCAACAGCACAGGCGCCCATCTTCCACCCGCAATCAGCACGACCGGCAAATACCCGAGCAACAACCCAAAGTCATACACCGCATCCACCCAGGCGACGGAACTGAACTCCACCAGTGTCAGCAACATCAGGTGCAGTCCCAGCAACGGCCATTCAACCGCCGGGGAGAGTGACTCCGCGGTCGATGAAGTTGTTGCGGCCCGGATGAGCCCACGATTCCGCCAGAGCCCGACCGCCAACGTCGCTCCCATGACCGCACCGAAGGTCGTCTCCATGAAGTTCCACCAATTGATGACCTGATCTCATTCGGCCCAGACACCGGTGCGAAAGAACTCCCGGTTCCAAGCGTGACCGGCCTGAACGCATTGCCCGAAGGGAAACCCGATTGCCCCGCCCAGAACGCCCCAGCCGGCCAACCTCACCGCCAACCGATCCTGACGCCAAGCGGCATACCCAACCATCGCCAGAAAGGCGAACAGGCAGCCGCCCCAGACCTCGCGGCGCGGCTTGAGCTGAGCACCGGGTTCCCATCGCCAGTCGTCCGAGAAGTAGATCCGTGGCAGGAGTTTTCGGGCGGGATCAAACGGCTCGTTGAACAGCCAGATCCCCGCGGCGCAGAGGGCCAAGGCCACGAACATGGCCGCTGCAATGTCCCGCGAACGGTGCCGGACGCCGCCCAACCCCAGCCCCAGGAACAGGCCGGCGAAGCCGATCCACAATCCACCCTTGATGGCCAGCCCCAGCATGCCCCACCGCAGGGCGGCCCAGTTGCCTGCCAATTCGGCGTCGTGGGTCAATCCGACCGTCTGCCCGTAGGTCAATGAACCGCCAAATCCGATGGCCACCGTGCCCCAAGCGACAGCGCGAAGCGCGGACCTCGCCGGCAAATCCGGACAGATCGCAAGGACCAGCGTCAGGCTGAGCAGGAGGCCGGCGATCATCGCGCCGGTTTCGTGACCATACTGGCCACGAATGCCCCAGCCCATGCCGCCGGCGAACGCGGCGAGGATCACGGCGGGTCGCAAAGCGGGCAGACGAAATGCAGGAGCGGACATGCCGGCAACAGACCAAACCGGCTTTCCCATGGCACGAGGATTCGCCGCAATGCCGGGTTGACCGCCCTGCCATTGTGGTCCTTCTTCCCCGCCAACAGGTTTCGTCCGTGGATAACTCCCAAACATCCGGCGACAGCGAGTTGTTCCGCCAGCGAGTCCGTGAACGCAGTTCCCCCGTGCCGGCCGTCCTCTTGGGGCTCGTCGGTTTGGCGGCGACCTTTTTCGCGGTTTTCGAGGTGCGTCAGACGGAGGATGAACGCATCCGCGAGCGTTTCGGCCGCATCGTTCAGGCGGATCGCTCCCTGATCCTCTCCGTCGTCAGCCGCCACGAATCAGCCCTCCATTCCCTTCGCCTGCTGTTCACCACCAGCGAACGCATCACCCGCGAGGAGTTCCGGCTGGCCGCTGAAGATCTCCGGCCAAGAAACCCCAGCATCTCCGCATTGGAATGGATCCCGCGGGTGCCTGGCGTTGATCGCGAACGCTTCGAGGCGGAGGTGCGTTCGGACGGCGCACCTCGGTTTTTCATCTCCGATGGCGGACCGGGTGAACCAGCGGTGCGTGCCGCCAGCCGGCCCGAGCATTGGCCCATCGTGTTCGCGGAACCCGCCGCCGACAATTCCGGGGTTCTTGGCTATGACCTCGCCGGAGGCCCCACTGTCGCCGACATAGAGGCCGCCCGCGACACCGGCGTGACACGCCTGACCGCTCCCCTCAAACTCCGCCAGGAAACGGCGGACCGAAAGAGCCTGATCGCGATCCTGCCGGTTTATTTCCCCAATCGGCCCATCGGCACAGTCGCCGAACGGCGGGCAGCATTTCGCGGAGTCGTGGAGGGCATCACCCGCCTGCAGGATTTCTTTGCCGATGTTTACGAAGACCGGCGCGACCTGCCTTACACGCTGACCGTTTCGTTGGCCACGGCGCCGGAAGCACCGGTGTTCCGTCTGGGAGATTCACGTTGGAAGAACGCCGGACCAATCGGGGTGCAAGAGCCGCTCAACATCGGCCAGCGCCGGTGGCATTTCGACTTTGAGGCGACCCCGGATTGGATTTCGCGGAGCCGTTCCTCGGCGCCTTGGTGGACCCTTGCGGCGGGCTTGCTGGGCACTGCCCTGGTCAGTGGTGGAACCCTCAGCGGTGCACGTCGAACCCGTCAGATCGAAGCCCAAGTCGAACGCCGGACCCGACAGCTCCACGAGGCTAACCAACAATTGGAACGGCAGGCCGCCGAACGTCGTCAGGTCGAAGCCGCGCTGCGGCAGAGCGAGCAGAAGCTGACCGAGGCGCAGCGGATCGCCCGACTCGGCCGCTGGGAGTCCGACCTGGCCACCGGCCGTCTGGTGTGGTCCGAGGAGACTTTCCGCATTTTCGGCCTGAACGCCGACACCTTCGTCCCGACCACTGAGGAATTCTATGCGCGGGTCCATCCGGACGACCTGACCCTGGTCCGTGAGCGGGTCCGAAGCGCACGCGAACAGGGCACCTCCTACCAACTTGTCCACCGCATCGTTTGGCCTGACGGAACCGTCCGGCACGTTCAGGAGAATGCTGAACTGGTGCGTGAAGGCGAGGGCACCGGCCGGCTCGTCGGCACGGTCCTGGACATCACCGATCGCCGCGAAGTTGAGGAGGCGCTCGCCAAGGAGCGCAACCTGCTGCGCACGCTGATCGACGCCATTCCGGACCCGATCGCGGTGAAGGACCGGAGCGGCCGCTTCCTGCTGCTGAACCGGGCCAATGCCGCCGCCCTGGGGCTCCGCGATCCGTCCGAAGCCGTTGGGCGGTCCGATGCAGACTTCCAGCCGCTCGCCGAGGCGGAGCGCCAAGCGGCCGACGACCGCACGGTCATCGAATCCGGCCAGCCCATCCTTAACCGCGAAGAGTATGTCTCAAATGGAGCGGCCGGCTGGTATCTCACCACCAAGATTCCGCTGCAGGATGACCGCGAGGAGACAACGGGCCTGATCAGCATCAGCCGGAACATCAACGAACGCCGCCGGATCCAGGCCGAGTTGCAACGCGAGCATGCGTTCCTACGGACGCTGATCGACACCCTGCCCGACTTTGTTTACGTCAAGGATCCCGAGGGTCGCTTCCTGCTGACCAACCGGGCAAACTTGCGGCTCCTCGGCCTTCCGACCGTGGAATCGGCCATCGGAAAGTCGATGCGGGATCTGTTCCCTCCTGAGATCGCGGCCCTTTACGAGGAGGACGACCGCCGCGTAATCGCCGGTGAAACAGTCTTGAACCGCGAACATCCCGCGCAATATCCGGACGGCAGCGCGGGATTCATCCTCACCACCAAGGTTCCGATCCGGGATTCAGACGGGCGGGTCATCGCGGTTTTTGGGGTCAGCCGCGACGTCACCGAATTGCACCGCATGCAGCGGGAGCGGGAGGAGATGCACAACCGGATGAACCACTCCCAGAAGCTGGAGAGCCTTGGGGAACTGGCAGGCGGAGTGGCCCACGATTTCAACAACATCCTCATGGTCATCCTCAACAACGCGATCCTCGCCAAGATGCATCCCGACGAGGCCGACCTCCGGCGGGAATGCCTGGAGCAGATCGAACACGCTGCCGCCCGCGCCGCACACCTTTGCAACCAGATGCTGGCCTACTCCGGCCGAGGACAGTTCGTCATCGAGCCCATTTGCCTGCAGGAACTGGTGGACGACACGCTGCCCCTCGTGCGCTCTTCCATCGGCCGACGGGCGGAACTCGAAGTCGTCGCCGAGCCATGCGAGGCCGTCACCCAAGCCGACGTGACCCAAATCCGACAGATCATCCTCAACCTGGTGATCAACGCCTCGGACGCCCTCGGCAACGATCCCGGCCGGATCCGGATCGTCACCGGGTTGATGACGGCGAACTGCGCCTACCTCAAGACCTGCGCACTCGCGCCTGAAGAATCTGCCGGGCAGTTCGTCTTTCTCGAGGTCAGCGACACGGGGTGCGGGATGGGCCCGGAAACCATGGCCCGGATCTTCGAGCCGTTCTTCAGCACCAAGTTCACCGGCCGCGGCCTGGGGCTCGCCGCCGTGCTCGGGATCGTGCGCGGCCACCGGGGCGCGATCAGGGTCGAATCCGGGCTGGGTCGGGGCACGACATTCCGACTGCTGTTACCGGCCACGTTCGGGATCGAGCCCAAACCGTTGGCCGGACCGACCAAATCGGTTGCCCCACGCGGCCACTCTGGGCGCGTGCTGGTGGTGGATGACGAAGACCGGGTCCGCTTGGTCATCTGCCGGTCCATTGAGAAGGCCGGCTTCACCGTGGTGCCCGCCTCCAGCGGACAGGAAGCACTCGAGATTCTGGGTGAACGCCACCGCGAAATCGCCGTCGTGCTCCTGGACCTCACGATGCCGGGTATGGATGGCCAGCAGGTGTTTGAGGCGGTCCGGGCCCTCAATGCCCAACTGCCGGTGCTGTTGATGAGCGGATTCAGCGAGTCGGAGGCGACCGCCAAGTTTGCCGGACAAGGCTTGGCCGGCTTCATCCAGAAACCGTTCGAGATCTCCGCCCTCGTCGAGCGGCTTTCCAGCGCTATCCAATCCGGACGGGCTTGAATCCGCTCAATTTGCAGCCGGCACCTGTTCCTTCGGGAGCGGCTCCATCGTGAGCGGATCACGCAGGGGCAGTTCCGTGATGCCGCCGGAACTCAGTTTTTCCAGCTGCGCGGCATGGTCGGGGTGCCCCTTCAGAATCTCGTCCTTCTGGCCGACCACGAGCACCACCACCTTGTCCGGATGCAGCCGGTCCTTGGCCACGCGCTGGACCGTCGCCCGGTCCACCGCTTCGATCCGGCCGCGCCAACGCTTCCAGAAGTCCGGCTCCTTGGCGAAGCGGCCGGTGAACTCGTCGCGCGCGAACTGCGAGGCCACCTTGCCGCGCGTGTTGAAGTTCTCCGGGAACGTGTCGATGAACGAGCGCTTCGCGGTGTTCAGCTCCTCGTCGCTCACCGGCTGCTCGGTGATCCGCTTCATCTCCTCGAGGATGATGCTCGCCGCGTAGGCAACGGTGCGGGACTTCGACGCAAAGCTGGCCTGAAACGGCCGGGCGTATTCGATGCCGCCGGGAAACGCGCTGCCGGCGCCATAGGCCAGCCCCTCGTCGGAACGCACGCGGTTCATGATGCGCGAGGTGAAGCCGCCGCCGCCGAGGATGTCGTTCATGACCTGCAACGCCGGGAAGTCGGGATCGTCCCGCTTCACGCCGGGCAGCATGAGCACGACCCGGCCCTGGTTGACGTCCTTGTTCACGACATACACGCCCGGCTTAGCCATCGCCGTGTTGGTCGGGATGGGCGGCGGGGTCTCGCCCTTGAACGGCCAGTTGGCGAAGAGTTCCTCCAGCTTGGCCACCATCGCGTCCCGGTCGAAGTCGCCGTTCACCGCCACGGTGAAGTTGCCCGGCACAAACCACTTCTGGTGGAACGCCCGGAGATCGTCCTGCGCGATGTCCTCAATGCTCTTCTGCGTCGTGTGGCGGCAGGCCCAGAAGTTGGTGCCGTAAGCCAGCATCTCGCGTTCGCGCGCATCAATGGAGCTGGAGTCGTCATTGCGCTGTTTCATCGCCTGCAGGTTCTGCTGGCGGTAAAGGTCCAGCTTGTCCGGCTGGAAACGCGGCGCGGTGAGCACCTCGCGCAGGATGGCCAAACCTTCGGGCAGGTCCTTGGAGAGCAGGTTCAGGTTCACCGAACCCGAATCGTCACCCACGCCGGAGCTGAGGCCGGCGGCCAGGAAGGCCAGCCGTTCCTCCAGTTCCTCCGCCTTGCGCGACTGCGTGCCGCCGCGCGACAGCAGGTAGCCGGTGAAGTCCGCGACGCCTTCCTTGCCTTGCGGATCAAGGTAGTTCCCGGTCCGCACAATCAGGCTCACGTTGACCAGGGGCAGCGTCCTGTCCGGCACCACGTAGGCCACCGGACCCGCCTTGAGCTGCACGCGGAAGTCCGCCGGATTCGGCGGCTCGTAGGTGAGGGGCGGGAAAGACAGCTTCTCCGGCCGGTCGGGGATGTCGGCGGCGAAAGCCGGCAAGGCGGTCAGCAGGACGGTGGTCAGGAAAATTGTCTTCATCCTTGGAAAATCAGGCAGCGGTTCCGGTCGGTCACTTCTTCTCCAGCTCGGCGATGCGCGCGGCGACCTTTTTGGCGATCAGCTTCTGCATCTGCTGGCGTTTCGGGTCATCGCCGGCCGCCTGCGTCTGCATTTGTTCCAGCGCCTGTTTGAGCTTCGCGACATCGGTCTCGCCCTTGAGGGAGTCCACAATCCGGCGGACGACCGGCTTCTGTTCGGCGCTCAGGCCGGCGAAGTCCGGGTCCTCACCCTTCGCGCCGGTGCCGGGCTTGCGGGTGTAGATGCCGACGGTGCGGTTTTCGCGGACGAAGTATTTCCGGGTGACCCGTTGGATGTCCTCCGCCGTGACGGCCTGAAGCCTCGGCCCGTTCTCGTTCACCTCGCGCCAGTCGCCCAGGCCTTCGTTGAACAGCACCTGCATGAAGATCGGGAAATTCGCCGAGAGCTTCCGGTATTCCGCGGCCGAGAACTGGTTCTTCACCTTTTGCAGCTCCTCCGCCGGCACTGGCTCATTCTTGAGGCGCTCCAGCTCGGCGTAGATGGCCTGTTCCACGTCTTCGGGAGTTTTTCCGTCCCGGGCTTCGCCCCCGAGGTTGAACGTGCCGGCCCATTTCTTGGAGTCCTGCTGGGCGTAGGTCTCGGTGGCGACCTCCTTGCCAAGCACCAAGCCCTTGTAGAGCCGGCCCGTGCGGGTGCTGAGCACCTGCTGCAAAACGTCCAAGGCGTAGCCGTCGCGGTGCCCGAACGGCACGGTCTTCCAGTAGATGTCCGCCTGCGGGTTGGTCTCGGCTTCGGCGTAATAGCGCTTCTCGCCGAGCGACGGGATTTCCTGCGTCGTGACCTCCGGGGGCGGCTGGGTGCCCTTGGGGATGCGGCCGAAGTATTTCGTCACCATTGCCTCGGCCTCGGCCAGCTGGAAATCGCCCACGAGGATCAGGGTGATGTTCTGCGGTTGGTAGTAGAGCGCGTAGAAGTCGTCGGCCTGCTGCTTGGTGATCGCCGGGATGTCGCTCGCCCAGCCGATGGTCATCCAGTGATACGGATGCGAATCCCAGAGCATGGCATTGAACTGCTCCTGAAACTTCCCAGTCGGCGTGCTTTCGACGCGCATCCGGCGTTCCTCGAACACCACGTCGCGCTCGGAGTAGAACTCACGGAACACCGGCCGTAGCAGGCGTTCGCTCTCCATCCAGCACCACAGCTCAAGCTTGTTGGCCGGCACGTTGATGAAGTAGCCGGTCATGTCGTCGCTGGTGAAGGCGTTCATGCCGGAGGCGCCGGCCGTGGTGTAGATGCGGTCGAACTCGTTCTTCACCAGCAGGCCGCGCTGCTCGTCCACCAGCTTCTTGAACTCGCCCTCGAGTTCCTTGTAGCGGTCCGTCTTGCTCTCGGGACTGGTGATATCGTCCACCAGTCCGCGGCGCAGGGCGGCGCGCATCTTCGCCTCCTCCTCGCGCATGCCACCCCGGATGCGTTCCTGTTCGGCGATCAGCTCGAGGTCACGTTTGGCATCCTTGGTGCCGAGCGTGGGCGTGCCCTTGAACATCATGTGCTCGAAGAGGTGCGCAATGCCGGTGATGCCGGGGCGCTCGTTCGCGGAACCGACCTTCACCACAAAACCGCCCGAGATGCTGGGCGCATCGTGCCGCTCGACCAGCAGCAGCTTGAACCCGTTGGGCAGCAGCTTCTCGACGACGGGGATTTGCTGGGCCCACGCCGCAGCAGCGGAGGCGAGGACGACCAGCGAAAGAAGCAGGGAACGGTTCATGCGGAGCTGCTCTAAAGAATGCAGTCACACTCCGGCGGTGCAAGCCGCCATCACGCAACGGAGGCCAACGCGATAACAAGCCCTCCGTCCTGGAAGTGGCAACTGCCGGACAGGACCCGTTCCTTACGATGATTGGGGTTGCCAACCACCGAGGCGAGTGGGCAATTATTCCCGACGGGTCCCGGTGACAGTCGTCACCCACCAAGGAGTTCCAATGCAAAATCAGTCGCCGCTTACCAAAGCCGTTCTTCGGGCATTCAATTTCGCGCTGTTCACCGTGCCGGCAGTGGCGGCCACCGTGAATCCCTTTGCGCCCTCCGGTGCCACTCCGATTCGATTCGATTTTTCGTCGGTTTCGGCCGCCGTATTCCCGGCCATCCAGGCAGGTGACCCAAATGGGACGCCCACGGATTCGCCGGCGCTGCGGGTCGATCCCAACACAACTTCGTCACGTTTCGCCGGCATCGGCAGCATTTGGACGTTGGTCCCCAGTGGACCCGAAGCAGGCAGCTACATTGGCACCGGAACGCCGATCAGTCCCTACCACATCCTGACCGCTGCCCATGTCGTTGACATTGATGGAGATGGCTCGGCGGACATCGCTCCAGGCAACGTGAATTTCAACCTGAACTACGGGTCCGCCATTTCGCATCAGATTTCGGCCGCCGCGATCACCATCCATCCGGATTTTACGGGCTTTGCGAATCCCGCCATCAATGACGATCTGGCGATCCTTACGCTGTCCAGTCCGCTTCCCGCAGGCGTCCCAATTTACACCGTCGCGGGAATTCCGGCCGACTATTACGATTTGACCTTGGTTGGCTATGGCCGGTCGGGGGATGGGGTCGCTGGATATACCGTGGCGCCGAGCTTTTCGGTCAAACGCTCCGGCTTGAACCTGCTCGAAGCCATCGACTATGACGATGAACAGGGTTTCGATCCGGGTAGCGCCATCGAGGTTTACGCCTTTGATTTCGAGGACTCAGCCAATCGTGCCGCGACCGACGAATTCGGAATCGATTTTGCCTATGGCAACGACCTTGAGACCCTGATCGGGGGTGGCGATTCCGGCGGCCCGGCTTTCGTGGAGGATATCTTCGGCAACCTCTTTCTCGTGGGCGTGAACACGTTCGGATACAGTCCCATTACTTTCCCACCCCAAGGAAAATTCGGCGAAGTGGGCGGAGGAATCTGGCTGGAGTCCTACGTGCCGTGGATTGATTCGGTGGTTCCCGAGCCTTCCACCTATGCTGCGGGAGGATTCATGATCCTCGCTCTCGGCACCCTGTGGTTGCGCCGGCGTTCCGCGTGAGCCTAACGTCTGTTTGACGACAAAACCGGCGGAAGCGGCAGTGCTTCCGCCGGTTTTGCGTTTCAAGAAAGCCGGTTTCCAGACGCGCCCTTACCGGCTCAGGAAACCCTTCGGACGCTCCACCGCGGGCAGCGTGAACGGTTTGGTGTCGGGCGTAACCCGCACGTCGGTGGTCAGCTTGAGCGGGGTGGCCGCGCCGACGTCGTAGGTGAGTTCGAGGAAATAGGCGGTCCAGCCTTTCGCAGACGGTTCGACCCGGGCCGTGTAGCTGCCGTCGGCGTTCGGGGCGACCGGCGTGGAATGGTAAATCGGCCCGGCGACGTCGAGCCGGAAGTCGCGGACGGCGTCATTGTGCGCCTGCCAGAGCAGCACCTGCCGGGGTTTGTCGTCGGCCTTCACCGTGAGGCTGCCGCCTGCCCCATGCTGCCAGGTGAACTTGGGCAGGGCCTTGCCGGAGGCGATGACGTGCTGCCAAGCCAGCAGGGTCTCGTAGGCGTCGCTGTTCCGCATCGAGTGATCGGTGTTCGGCACGTAGCGGAGATACTTGGTCCCGACGAGCTGGCTGAAATAGAACTGCGACGAATCCGGCAGGAAGAACTGGTCACCGCAGGCATTCAGGATGAGCTTGGGCATCGTCATCCGGTCCCGGTAGCTGAAGGGATCCTCGATGGCATACAGGGCCTTGGATTCGGCGGTGTCGATCCAGTCCATGATCTTGTGCTGGGTGTAGTTGCCGACCGCCGGGGCGAAGAATCCGTAGCACTGGAAATGGTGCTTCATGGATTCCTCCACGTTCAGCACGTCGATCACGATCGGAGCAATCGCCACCACGCGGTCATCCACGGCGCCGGTGGTCCAAGTCGTCCAGCCGCGCTTGGAACCGCCGGAGACAACGAACTTGTCCACCGTCGCCTTGCCGCCGGCTTCGCTGGCGAGGAAAGCGGTGATCGTGTCCATGGCCCGCACCGCGGACTTGGTCATGGGCAGCCGGGCCGGCCACTTCTCGTCGCCGGTGCGGAGGAACTTGTCCCACGTGTAGGCGATCAGGTCGTCCTCGACGCGTTCCTTGCCGTCGTTGCTGAAGATCAGGGGCTGGTTGGGAACCATCTTGAGTTCCGCCACCACGGACTTGGTTTCCTTAGCGATGCGGATGAGTTCAGCGGAAGGCGTGGGTGGCTTGGTCCCCTTGTTGTTGCCGCCGGAGATGAACAACAGGGCGGTATCGTGGGCCAGGTTGTCGGGTTTGACCACGAGCAGCCAGTGCTCCCACTTGGTTCGGTTGACCTCGTTCGTGGTGAGCCACTCCTGCGACGTCATCCTGATGGCGTAACCGGTGGCACTTTCGTCGCGCAGGGAAATCGCCATCTGCCATTGGTAAGCCGGATCGGGCTTGGCCACGTAGCGGTCGAGGGCGGTGGTGGTGGTGCCGGAACGGGACTTGGCGGCTGCGGGCAGGACGCAGGCCACCAGTATCACCACCAGACTGGAGCGTCGAATCAAGGCTTGGAACATGGCGAAAGCCTGCCGAAGACGGGCGAAACCGGGCCAGCGAAAACCAGTCCCGAAAACGGGGCTGGTTCAAGCAATGACAGGACCAGCCTCCCGGGACCCGCAAGGGCACAATGGAGAATCACTGCGGCACGAGCCGGAAAAACGCGGCATCCGCAGTCAAGGGCAACGTCAGTGAGGGATCCGCGGCGTCGGCTGCGATCGTGCCCGCAGGGGTCCAGTCGCCGGTGATTCCAGCCCGGGTTTCGACGCGGTATCGGCGATCGGACAACTGGGCGGCGTCCGAAAGTCGCAGCACCAGGGAATTGGCGGTCACCGTCGGCGGGCTGAGCCGCAAGTCACGGACCCGGACGGTGACGGGTGAACTTTCGGCGGAACCGGCAACATTGGTCACGCGCGCGAAAAACACCTGCTCGCCGAAAGCCTCCTCCGTCACCGGCAACTCCGCCCCGCTGGCACCGGCCACGGTCTGCCCGTTGCGGTGCCATTCATACGCCAAGGGCGCGGTGCCCGTTGCGTTCACAAAAAGCGTAACCGGTTCGCCCGGATGAACCACCACCAATGCCGGGGACTGGCCGGCAATCGCCGGCTTGGTCGCCACCGCATTCACGGTGAGCTTCACGACGGCGCTGAGGGCGTTGCCGCCGCTGTTGGAAACGCGAACCTGGTAGTTGCCGGAATTGACCGTTTGGGCCGCGGCAAAAGTCAGGGTGGCATTGGTAGCACCCGGCTGAGAGAGGGGCACTTCGATGCCGTCCCTGATCCACCGGTAGGCAAGGTTGCTGCCGGTGGCACTGACGGTGAGGGAAGCGGGTTCGCCAGCGTTGACCGTGACCGGGGTGGGATCGACGGTGATGGCTGGAGCTATGTCCACGACGTTCATCTGCAGCGTAACCGATTTGAAATGGCCGCTATTGATGTCGGATTGAAGGCCCGGCGGCCGGCTTTTCCAGCGCGTGACCCGGAAGGTGTAAGTGGCGGCGTTGGTCTGGGTGATGCCGGTGAGCACGCCCGTGTTGGCACCCATGGTGAGGCCGGGGGGCGCGCCGGTCATGCTGTAGGAGGCAGGGTTGCCGTTGGAAGGCACGCTGACCTGGATATTGAAGCGGTAGCCGACGGCCACGCCATTGGTGACGGGCAGGGTGATGTTGACGACGCCGTTTCCTGGGATGTTGGCAGTGGCGACCACGGTGTTGGCGCCCTGGGTGACGGTGACCGTCGTGGCGCCGGAGACGGCGTGGTAGCTGCCGGCGACGGCCGCCGCACCGACCGCCCAGCGGATGATGGCCATCACGGGCGATAGCAGGGCGGCGGCATCGGCCGTGGCGACGCGGACCAAGGGCGACAGTTGCAGTAAGGCGGACAGCAGCAGTGCGGGCAGACCGATCAGACGAGAATGCATAAACGTGTCGAGTGAAGGCGGTGAGGGAATTGCCGGAGATGGGGATCAGTTACAACCGCAGCCGCCACCGCCCACCCCGCGCCCACCGGTCGCGGCTTCGCGGCTGAAATACATGTGTTCGGCCATGGCCAACCCGGCCGGATCGCGGTCAACCCGCATGCTCATGTCACCGAGATAGCGACCGTATTGGCGCTGCGGCACCGTGGCACAACCCGCGCCGGCCAGAGCGATCAGCCCGAGCAGAGTGGCGGTGCGAAGGGGGAGGTGTTTCATCGGAAAAGGTTCAGTTCTTGAGGAGGGATTCGATCTTTTCGGTGAGCAGCTTTTTGGTCTTCTTGCCCTCGTAACCGCTGTGACTGAAGGCAACTTTGCCCTGCTTGTCCAAAATGTAGCTCACCGGCACGCCCGTGAGGCCAAGTTTCGTATCGAAAAGCGCGCTCTTGGGGTCCCGGACAAGCGTGAACGGCACCGGATTCTTTTTCAGGAAGGCGTCCATGTCGGACTTCTCCTCATCGATGCTCACCGCGACCACCACAAGGCCCTGCGCGGAATACTTCTCGTGCAGTTCCTTCATGGCCGGGAAGGACTCCTTGCACGGCGCACACCAGGAAGCCCAGAAGTCCACCAGCACCACTTTGCCGTTGAGGTCCGGCACAGTGCCTTCAAGGTCGCCGCCGATCGTCAGGGCCGGAAACGTGGCGCCGACTTTGGGCGGTTCGGCGGCGAACAGGCTGAGGGAGACAACGGCGGCACCGATAGCCGCGAAGTTACGCAGGGATGAGTTCATGGAATCGATGACTTTGAAGAATCTGGTTATCCGTGACAAGGGCACCGGCCGCGCCCGCGGTGGACTCGATCAGGCGCAATCCCTCCTGCGGTCCGAGCACAAATGCGGCCGTGCTCAGTAATCCTGCCTGGGTGCAGCTCGGAGCCACCACGCTCACCGCCCGCAAGCCATGAGTGACCGGTCGGCCGGTGCGCGGGTCCACGATGTGACCGTAACGCCGACCATTCAGTTCAAACTTGCGGACATAATCGCCCGAGGTCGCCACGGCTGCCTCCCGGATTGCCAATCCCGCCCAACAGGTGCCCGGCTTTTGGGGATTCTCAAGGCCAATGTGCCAGGCGGGACGGTGGTCCGGAGGCGGACCGGCAGTCCGGACGTCGGCTCCGAAATCGGCCAGCACGCTGCTGAAGCCGGACCGCTGGGCCAGCAGGACGATCTGGTCCACGGCGTATTCCTTGCCCATGCCGCCGAGGTCGAGGCTCATGCCGCGGCGAGGCAGGCGGATTTTACCGGGCGCCCGTTGCACCTGACGCCAACCCACCAAAGCCATGGCGGCGGCGATCTCGGCTTCACTGGGCAAGGTCGTTCGCGGTTCCTTCCAGTTCCACAGGGCCACCACCGGCAACGACGTTGGATCAAAGATTCCGCGGGAAAGGAAGTTCAGCTCGTGACACAGACCGAAGATGGCCTCCGCTTCCCGGTCCAGCGCGACCCAGTCTCCTCCGGCCGCGAAGTTGATCCGGCTGACGAGGGATTCGCCCAGGAACCGTGAGTATTTGGCCTCAAACGCCGCCACCCAGTTCAACGCCGCACGGAAGAACGGAGCCGCCGACTCAGCGGGTCCACCCACCAATATGCGACAGGTGGTTCCGAGGGCCCGAAAGGTGACTTCCTGTCCGCCGTCACGGGCCGATGTCCGGGCGGAGTCGAACACCCGCCGGATCACCGGCGCGGCGTTGAACTCATCTCGTTCAGCCTGAATGCCCGCGGTCTGACCGGTCAAAACCATAGGGTCGCTCCCACCGTCACGACGTGAGCCGTAGGATAGGCGCTGTCCGAGGTTACCCCGTCGAGCCCTTCCATCACGTAGCGCTTGTATCCGCCATACAGCGAAAACCGGTCGTGAAGGCGGGCTTCCAAGCTCAATCCGAAGCTGAAGGTGTTAAGCCGCGAAAGCCGGTAATCCGACGAGTAGGCCGACGGGTAGGCCGGCACGGTGAGGATGCTCGTCGCGTCGCCCGGGAAGGCCGGATCATCGGAAAACAGGATGGTGAAACCGTCGCTCTGAGCACCGGCCTGGGCACCGCCGGGATAGCCCGGATCACCCACAAAGCGCACGGCGTAGAAGTCCGCCGCGGTTTGGTGGTGGAACCGGAAAAACGGCGACAGCGTGAACCAGGGGTCCATGTCGCGGCCCCGACGGCCGAACTTCTGGTGCCAGGTGATCTCCGCGGTGCTGGCCAAGATGCCCCAGTCGTCGTGATGCCCGCGCCAGTTGACTTGAAGCGCCCCGCGGAGCCTGTCCACGTAGTGCTGGAGTTCGAGGAAAAGCACCTGGCGGAACCGCTTGTCGGGGCGGCGTTCGGCATCGTTCACGCCAATGGCCACCGGGTCCCAGAATGAAATCGGGTAGCTGTAGGTGAAATTCACACCCTTGTAAGGGTCGCTTAGATAACCGTGCGCGTAGCCAAAGGTGAGGTTGGCCGTCAGCACCGTGCGCGGACTGAGAATCTGACGGAAGCCCAAGAGCGCGTCCGTCGTGTCCTTGTCCACGAAGTCCGGCTGAAAGAATCCGCGCACGCGGTCGAAATTGTGCGCCACTCCCAAAGTGATCGCCGTATTCCGCTGGTTGAAGTTGACCGTCTGGTTCAGCGCCACCCCGATGCTCTCGTAATCGTTCTCCCGGCTGAAGGCGATCTGCGGCGAAGTGACGAAGCGTCCGTGTTTACCATCCGGTTCTGCCCCGTAACGGAGATCCGTGATGATCGAACCGGCGCGGCGGATGTCCTTCAAAATGCCTGGTGCCAGTAAGGGCACCTGGGGGTCGCCCGCCGCGGCCGGCCCGCCAGTCGGGGTGGCACCGGAAATCGCGTCATAAACGAACTGGCCCTTCACCGCGACCCGTGAGGTGAGCTCCGCCTCGACGTATGCGGTGTGGGTCTGGATCTGCATCCGCCCATTGTCCTCCGCGTAGTCCTCGTAGCGGTAATCGACCCGATCCTCCGCGCGGAGCACCTCGGGGCGGGTAAGGATCAACGCCGCCGTCACCAGGAACGTCGGCCAGCGGGCGTGCCCGGCCGGCACAGGTTCGGACGGGGAACAACGCAAGCGGTTCAGAAACATGACAGGAGTTTTTAGCAAGCGGGGTTCCAAGCGGGCGGAAGTCATGGCCCCCAGCCAACCGCCCCGCCCTTTCATTTCTTGGCATCAAGGTTCGCCCGCAAATCCGCGTCGGCGATGCCATCGGCAACACCCGCCACCGGCACTTCCACCTTGGCGATCCACAGGAGCGCGTTGAGCAAAATCCGCCGCTGGTTGGCATTACCCCAGTTGGCGTGGGTGTGTCCCCCCGTGAATCCGAAGCTGCGTCCGCCGTTCTCGCGCTCAAACACCCACATCATCGTCTCCTCCCGGCCGCTTTCCGCGATGATGTGCTTGTAGGGTCCCTGCGGATAGACATAGGGGCCCTTGCGGACGTCGTCCGACGGCTTCGCCACGAGCAGGGACTTCAGCCGGGACTTCGCCTTTTCGTCCGGCACCCAGCGCATGTTGAAATACCATTCGTCGCGAGTCGCGAAGGGCTTCACGCCGCGGGTCACCGGATGTTCGGGGAAAGTGGTGTAGTCCGGCTTCCACATCGGGTTGACGGAGAACAGATGCTCGTAGTAGCCGCCGGCCCAGCGGTGCATCGCCTCGCCCGGATCGCCCTTCGGGACTTCCACGCCGTAGTGGGCGAAGCCCAGGCCCACGCCCTTGGCTTCCAGCGTGTCCATGAACTTCAGCCGGTCCGCCTGGAGCGCCGGATGGCCGCCGCCGCCGTCCGCGTAGATCAGCAAGGCATCGGCGTTCTCCAACTGCGTGTTGTCGTCCACTTTGCGGTCGCCTTCCACCTTGGTCGGCCAACCGTTGGAGAACACTTGGACGGTGATGCCCGGCACTTGGGACAAGGCATGCTGGAACAGGAGACAGCCGGCCCGGAACTCGTGCATGCCGGGCGGATGGCTCGGCCGGCCGGCGATGAGGACGATGCGTTTGTCGGCAGCCAATCCGCTGAACGCGGCAGCCATTCCAAGGGCAACAAGCAAGCGGCGGAACATGCGGCTGACGCTCTCCACCCCCCCCACCTCGGGCAAGCATTAAGTCCGAGGGCTGCATGCCGGGGAAGCGGCCTCGTCCACCAACGATGGCCACCGCGAGACACCCTGCTGAAGCCAAGACTTCCGGCTCAGTGCGGTTGCATGAGCTGACCGGAGCGGGAAAAACGTGCCGCTAGGAATCCGCCCACGAGCAGTTGCAGCAGGTGATAGAGCAGCACCGGCAGCAGGATCAGGCCGAGACCGGGATGGCTGCCGAGAATGGCCTTCGCGAGCGGGATGCCAGCGGCGATGGTCTTTTGGGGGGCGCAGAAGGTCGCCGCAATCCGGTCTCCTCTATCGAGCCTCGCCAATCGGACGAGGAGTTCGACCGCTCCCATCGCAAGCGCGAGGACGCCAGCAGCACCGAAGGCCGCCACCAGCAGCGAAAACCGGTCCCGCGTCTGCCACAGCCCCTGATGCACCGTGTTGCAGAACGCGGCGAATACCAGCCAGAGGATCAGCCCGCTGCAGGCATGCGCGAGTGCGCGCTTCTGGCGGTCGGCCCATGAGCCGAGAAACCACCGCAACCCCTGTCCGAGCGCCATGGGCACCAAGAGCAGGGACGCGATATCTTGGAATACGTGACCCAGCGGCTGCACGGTGCCGCCCTGCTTCATCAGCCACGTCACCCACATCGGCGTCACCACGACCCCGATCAGGTTGGACAGCGCGGCGTTGAAGATCGCCCCGACCGTGTTGCCGCCGGCGAGACTCGTCTGCACCACGGACGACGACACCGTCGAGGGCAGCACACATAGGAACAGGAAACCGAACTGAAGGTCCGGGGAAACAACCCGACCCCAGAAGCGGTCGAGCGCGATGCCCAGCAACGGGAACAGGAGGAACGTAAACGACTGGACCAGCAGGTGCAGGCGCCAGCGGCCGGCGCCCTGCCGCAGCGCCGCAGTGGGCAGGGTAAGCCCTTGGGCGAGGAAGATCGCCGCGACGGCCAGCTTGGTGGAGACCTCCGGATGCAAGGGGCCCCCGTTCGCACCCACCGACGGCACGAGCAACGCCAGCGCCACCGTGGCGGGCAATGCCAGCACAAACCAGTTGCGGACCAGAAACGCCTTCACCCCGCGCGGAGAGTTTGCGACCGCACCCGCCGAAGCAACGCTCCAGTCATCCTGCCCGCTCAAGCGGGCTTGGCTTGGCGTTGTCCGCCGCTACTCTTTCGCCACGCCATGAAATACACGCTGCTGCTCGCCCTGGGTTTGGCACTTCCGCTCGCCGCGGCCGCGGCCGAGAAGAAACCCGTGGACACCTCCAAGATTCCCCTGCCCGTTCCGCGCAAGGTGGATTTCGTGAAGGAAGTCTTTCCGATCTTCAAGGAGTCCTGCATCTCGTGCCACGGACCGGAGAAGCAGAAGGGCAAATACCGGATGGATTCCAAGGAAGCCGCCTTCAAGGACACCGATTACGGGCCTACCATCGTGCCCGGCAAGAGCGTGGAAAGCTCGATCATCCACATGTGTTGCAACCTGATCGATGAGATGATGATGCCGCCGCCGAGCGACAAGCCGGGCAAATCCGAACCCCTGACTGCCGAGCAGATCGGAATCCTGCGGGCGTGGATTGACCAGGGTGCCGATTGGGTGGCGGGGGCCGACAGCTACGTGAAGCCCGTGACCTTCGAGGCCGACATCAAACCGATCTTTCAAGCAGCCTGTGGCGAATGCCACGGCGCGACAGCCCCCAAGGGCGAATTCGCGGCGCTCACGCTTGAGGCGGTGCTCAAGGGCGGCAAAGGCTATGGCAAGGTGATCACCGCCGGGGATGTGAAGAAGAGTTCGCTGATCACCATTGTCTCTGGTCAGGACGAAGACCTGCCGCAAACCGAGAAACACAAACTCCAGCCCAAGCAGATCGAATTGGTAAAGAAGTGGATCGAGCAGGGGGCAAAGTAGTTCCCCTTTCTTCTCCGGGCAGATGAAGCGAGCCCTCGCCGTCGCGAAGCTGTTGTTGCTGACCTTGGCTGGGGCAGCAGGGCTTTGGGTTCTCGCGGTCATCGCCGTGCTGGTGCTGCCCTCGTCCTGCACGTCAAGACGACCGCCCGACGCGGAACTGCTCCAACGGCACCTTGGGTTGGAATCCACGAACGGCTTCAGTCGGATTGAAGTGAAATATCAACCGGCGAGGGAGTGGACGGCTTGGTTCTATCTGGAAGCCAAGCCGGAGCGGATCGAACGTCTGCTCCGGGAAAAGCACTTCTCGACCACAGGCAACACGCAGACCAACGAGACCATCCGCTGGGTGGCATTTCCGGCAGCTCCGCCACCGCCACCGGTGACTCTCGCCCGATTCTATTTCAAATCGCCGGCCAACACGACGACGAGCTATCGAGCCGTCGTGGGCCCCAACGGGAGTCAGCTTTGGATCCGGGTTGACCGGCTCTGACCGCCCCCTCGGCGAATCGGCCAACGCCACGCTTGCTGCTCCGCCTTCGCCCGCCCACGCTGCGCCCGCTTCGATGCTCGTCCTGTTCACAGGTCTCGCCGCCGGCTTTCTCCACGTGCTCAGTGGACCGGACCATCTCGCCGCCGTCGCGCCGCTGGCGGTCCGCGGGCATCGCCGGGCGTGGGCGGCCGGTTTGCGCTGGGGCCTTGGGCATTCCGCGGGCGTCGCGCTGGTCGGCCTGCTGGCCCTCGGACTGCGGGAGGTGTTTCCGGTGGATTCCGTGTCCGCCTGGAGTGAACGCCTCGTCGGCGTGCTGCTTATCGGCATCGGTCTCTGGAGCGTGCGCAAGGCTCTTCAGGTCGAGATCCACACCCACGAGCACGCCCACGACGGCGGCGCCCACCAGCACGTGCATTTTCACACCCCGGACCACGGTCGCCCGCACTTGGCGGAGCCTCACGTCCACACCCACGCCGCGTTCGGCATCGGCACGTTGCACGGGCTGGCGGGCAGTTCGCATTTCCTCGGCGTGCTCCCTTCCCTGGCCCTGCCCACCACCGCGCAGCGGATCGCCTACCTCCTGAGCTTCGCTGGCGGCACGGTGCTGGCGATGACGGGATTTTCCTCCGCGCTGGGACTGATCTCCCAACGCTGGCGTGGCGATCATCGGCGGGCGTATCGCGGCCTGCTGTTCGCGTGTGCGACAGCAGCCTTTGGGGTGGGCGGCTGGTGGATTGCCACGGCCTGACCTGCGGTCTGGCGATCCAACGCCCCAAGCTTCGGACCGGCCCGGGGTAGCCTTGTCCCGCAGCCACCCCTTCTGGGCACGGAGTCCGGATTCCCAAAACAGCCGCCCGGCGCCCACTTTTGCTGCCCGAATCGGCGATAACTGCGCCCCTCACCGAACCCGCCGCAGGACAGGAAGGTTGGCAAAGCCAGCGGGAGCACCTCCCAAAAATGGGTTGCCGGAACCGGCTCATCCCGTATTTTGCGCCGCTCAGTTAGGGAATTCCTCTCATGAACGTCGAACTCAGTCGCAAAGCCCTCGAAAAAATCGGTAATCCCCATGTGCTGGTGAACGTGGTTTCCCGCCGGGTGCGCCAGCTCAACAGCGGCGGCGGCGGCATCTCCCGCCCGCTTGTGGACGTGGACCCAACCATGGGCGCCGCCGACATCGCCCTGCGCGAGATCGTCGAGGAGAAGATCGGCGTCGAAATGCTGGACGAAGCCGGGAACGAACCGGTGGCTCCTGCCCCGAAACGCCGCCGTCGCGCCGCTGCGGCTGCCTGAGCCGGGACTCTTTCTGCGGCAGCCGGAGGGCATCGCTCTCCGGCTGTTTCGTTTTATGGCCGACATCCTGTCCAATCACAAAGCCCGCCGGGACTACCACATCCTGGCCACCTTCGAGGCGGGCATTGTGCTGCACGGCACGGAGGTCAAGGCGCTGCGGGCGGGCAAAGGGCAGATCAACGATTCGTTCGCCCGGGTGGAGAAGGGCGAAGTCTGGCTGCACAACTCGCGGATCGACGAGTATTCCCACGGCAACCAGTTCAACCACGCCCCCACCGGCAAACGGAAGCTCCTGCTCAACCGGCCGGAGATCCAGAAATTGCTCGAGTGGTCCCAGATCAAGGGGCACACGCTCATCCCGCTGTCCCTCTACTGGAAGGGCAACCGGGTGAAGGTCCAGCTGGCCGTCGGCAAGGGCAAAGCCGATTACGACAAGCGCGACGACCTGAAGCAGCGCGAATCTGACCGGGAAATGAAGCGCGCCACGATGCAGCAGCTGAAACGCGGCTGATTCCGGTCCCCTTCCCCGCACTTGGCCAAGGCCGGGTTCCCAGCCACCTTTGCCGAGCGATGCAGACCCTTTACCTCGACGTTTTCAGCGGCATCAGCGGCGACATGTTCCTCGGCGCGCTGCTGGATCTGGGTGTGGACTTCCGGGAAGTCGAACGCGGCCTGCGGCGCCTGAAACTCGACGGCTACCACCTCCACGTTGCCCGTGGCACCAAGGCCAGCATCGCCGGCACGAAGTTCGACGTGCATCTCGATGCCGGACACGGCCACTCACACGCCCACGATCACGGCGCCGGCTGCTACGACGGCTGCGACCATGACCACGGCCACGGTAATGGGCACGATCATGGGCATTCGCATGAGCACGGCTCCCACCAGCATTCGGAGAGCCGGGATTTTGCCGCCATCCGGAATCTGATCCAGGCGAGTTCGCTTTCCGATTGGGTCAAAGAACGTTCCCTGGCGGTTTTCGATCGGATTGCCGTCGCCGAGGGAAAAATCCATGGAGTGCCTCCGGAACAGGTCCACTTCCACGAGGTCGGCGCGGTGGATTCCATTGTGGACATTGTGGGCGTGTGCCTCGGGTTGGAGTTGCTCGGCCAGCCCCGCGTCTTGGCGGCGCCGGTGGTGGACGGCACCGGCTGGGTCCGCTGCGCCCACGGACGTTTCCCGGTGCCTACTGCTGCCACGCTTGAAATTCTCGGCGCCCGCGGCATCCCGGTCACCCAGTGTGAGGAGCCCCACGAACTCGTAACGCCCACCGGGGCCGCACTGCTCGCGGAATTCGCGGAATCCTTCGGACCGATGTCCGGACTGGTCGCCCGCAAGGTCGGCTACGGGCTCGGGACCCGTGACAACCGAACCCGTCCGAATGTCCTGCGGGCCGTGCTCGCCGAGGCGCCCGAGGCCACCGCCGAACACGATTGGGAAACCGACACTGTCGCGGTGCTGGAGACCAACCTCGACGACGTCAGCGGCGAAGTGCTGGGCCACTTTGTGGAATCCACGCTCAAGGCGGGCGCCCTCGACGTCTTCCACACGCCCATCCAGATGAAAAAGAACCGCCCTGGCGTGGTGCTGACGGTGCTGTGCCCGGCCGCGGATGCGGACCGCTTCACGGAACGGCTGCTGCGCCACACCAGCGCCTTCGGCGTGCGACGGACCTTCGTCGAGCGCCGCAAACTGCGCCGCGAATTCATCCGGGTGAAAACGGAGTTCGGCGAAGTGCCGGTCAAACTCGGCCGCCTTGACGGTGAACTGCTCCAACTGGCGCCGGAGTTCGAAGCCTGCCGCGACAAGGCGGTGCAGGCGGGCGTGCCCGTGCGCACGGTCATGGCGGCTGCCGAACAGGCCGCCCGCAGCGCCACCGCGGGCTCCTGAGGCCGGAGCGGCTTCCGCAAACTTCCGTCAAATCCAACCGCGAAGCCGGTAGTAGATCAGCCCCAGTTCCTCGTGGAGCCAGTAGCGGAACAGCCGAAACCCTTCGGCATCCGGCACAGGACGAACCGCCAACTTGGCGTTCAACGCCTCCAGTCCCTGAAACTCGGCACCGACCATCTCAACCGGCACGCCCGCCTGGCGGAACACTCCCTCCGCACGGCGTAGATGATAACCCGATGTCACCACGAGAACCCGCTTCCAGCCAAGCTGACGAACCAATTCGGCGGTCTTGAACGCCTCGTCCCGGGTATCCCGGCAGATGCCCAGTTCGACCAGGCCGGCCGGTGCAAGGTTCCAGCGTTTCAACCACGCAACGACGGGTTCCGAATCGGGACGCTTGATGCCGTCGAGTTCATAGCTCGCCCCGCCCAAAACGAGCGTGGCCGCCCGCCCCTGACGCATCAGCTCAATCGCGGCGAGGATACGGTCGCTTGGCTCGCCAGCGTCCCAGGAGGTCAGCGACCTCCGACAATAGGCATGGGCGCCTCCCAGCATCACCACGGCATCGGCACCCCCGGCAGGAAGCGACCGTGTGAGGGGATCATACGGACGCTCCAACCGGGATAGCAGCCACGCCGGAACGCTCGTGCCACCAAGGGTATGCAGGAGCAGGACGATGCCCAGATTGAACCCGACCCAGCCCCGCTGACGTTTTCGCCACGCGATTCCGGCGGCGATCAGGCAGCAAAGCCAGATGAAACCCACGGGCTGCAAAAGCGATTCGATTAGTCCGGTCAGGCTCATTCGCAGAAACGTGGCTCAGCGGAAGCTGGCGCGATAGTGGGCGAAGCGTTCGGTCACGTCCGCGATGTAGGCCCGGGTGCTGGGGATGTCCACCTGGGTGAGAAAGGCCGCGCTGTTCGTCGCGGCCGGACCGGCCATCCACTTCAGCACCCGCCCGCGGCCCGCATTGTAGTCGGCCAGGGCGTAGGGAAGCGGATTGTCCGTCTTCAGGTAACGCCGGAGCGCCTTCCCCAGGTAGTAGGTGCCGGCCAGCGTGTTGGTCCCCGGATGCTCCACCTGTTCGTGGGAAAAATCTGTGAGCCGCTGCGAGCCGGCCCATTCAAAGGCCGTATCCTCCATGAGCTGCATCAGGCCGATTTCGCCCGCCCCTCCCCGGGCCCGGGGATCGAACCGGCTTTCCTTCCAGACCACCGCCTTCACCAGCGCCGGGGCCACCCCGTAACGTCCCGCTGCGGCCCGGATCTCCGCATCGAACCGGTGCTCCTGCCGGTAGCGGTAGGACCACCACGCCGAAAAATTCAGCGCCGCGAGCAGTAGCACGACGATGACCCAGTTGCGGACCACGGCGCCGAAGGTGGCCGACGGAAAACGGATGGGAAGCCGGAACCTGCGTGCGGAATCGTCGCCCGCCCGGTCGAAACCGTAGCCGAAATGAACGCCACCTCCGACGAGCTTTGCCCTTTGAACTTTGCGGAACCGGTTCCTACTTTGCCGGCCGTGGACTCCTTCGCCCCCAGCGCCCGCCGCGCGACCATTGACGATCTGCCGTCGCTGCAGGCGCTTTGGATCGAAGCCGGGCAGCCGTGGGAGGAGTTGGAAAAGTTCCTGGGCGAGTTCCAGGTGGTCGCGGATTCGGACGGTTCGCTCGTCGCCGCCATCGGACTGCTGGTCGAAGGCACCGAAGGGTTGCTCCATACCGAAACCATCGCCCAGCGGGCCAGCGAGCAGGCGGATGAACTTCGCGCCCTCCTGTGGCGCCGGCTACAAATCGTCGCCCGCAACCAAGGCGTGGTCCGCATGTGGACGGCCGAGGAATCCCCCTACTGGGCCACGGAATTCTCCCCGGCATCCGCCGCGGCGGCCCAAGGCTGCTCCGCCAGCTTTCTCGCCAACGACCCGCAGGCAACCTGGCGCATCCGGGAGCTGGTGGATGCAAATCGGGCCAAGCAGATGGTCAACGAACAAATGGCGATCTGGGCCGCCAGCCGCAGCCAGGAACGGGAACAGTTCCAGCGTAAGACCCGGCTGTTCATGTCCGTCGCCCTCGTGCTGGTGGCCTTCATCATCGGGATCTGCGCGTGGATGCTCTTCAAGGTGATGAACGCCCAACCGGACCTGCTGCAGCGAATCTTTCGCGGCGGACGCTGAATTCCGACCGCAGTTGGTTCCGAAGGCTTGCCCATTTTAAAGCCGCACCCACCAGCCCCAGTTGGACACCGTCACGCCTCGTCATGGCCCAAAGCGCTCGCTAACTTGCTGGGCCAAATGGTCACAGATTATCGGGCCCCAGGACCGGCCGAGTCCGAGATTTCCGAAAAACCCTTTGACCCTCCGCAGGCTTTTGCTACCAATCGCCTTCCTTTTTGTTAGGGCAAAATGAACAAGCGGACCTTTATTCCGAAAGTTGACGTGCAGCGTCGCAAGTGGCGGGTGGTGGATGCCAATGGTGTGGTGCTCGGTCGTCTCGCCGTCCAAGTCGCCGACGCGCTGCGTGGCAAGGACAAGCCGACCTTTTCTCCCCACATGGACGCCGGCGATTTCGTGGTCGTGGTCAACGCCGAAAAGGTGGTCCTGACCGGCAAGAAGGAGAACCAGAAGGAGTATATGACGTATTCCGGCTGGAAGGGTGGCGAAAAGTATCGCTCGGTGGCCCAAGTCCGCGAAGCACATCCGGAACGACTGGTGATGCACGCCGTCAAAGGCATGCTTCCCAAGAACCGTCTGGCCGACCGGCTCCTCACCAAGCTGAAGGTTTACACCGGTCCCACGCATCCGCACACGGCGCAGACCCCGGAAACGATGGCTTACGCCGGCTGACCTGAATCTGATTTAACCAAACCATGCCGAACTCAGTTCAATTCTACGGCACCGGCCGTCGCAAAACGAGCGTTGCCCGGGTCTGGATCACTCCCGGAACCGGTGTCATCACCGTCAACAAACGAGTCCTGGAGACCTACTTTCCGGTGGACACCCAGCGCATGCTGCTACAGCAGCCATTCTCGGCGACCTCAACGGCCGGAAAATACGACGTCCGCATCAACGTGCGCGGCGGCGGCACCTCCGGTCAGGCAGGCGCCTGCCGGCACGGTATTGCCCGCGCGCTGCTGGCCAGCGACGCGACGCTGCGCCCACTCCTGAAAGCCGACAAGCTGCTGACCCGCGATCCTCGTATGAAGGAACGCAAGAAGTATGGTCAGCCCGGCGCCCGCAAACGCTTCCAGTTCAGCAAGCGCTGATCCGGATTCCTTGTCCAACCCCGCCGGCCCCCCGGCGGGGTTTTTGCTTTTCAAGCGCAGCCTCGTTTCTCATGTATTCTCCGGCCGCCTTCACCGTGAACGATCTCACGCTGATCCGGGAAATCATCAAAGACCACCCATTCGCGACGGTGGTCAGCGGTGAGCCGGAACCTTTCGCCACCCATCTTCCCATCGTTTGCTGCCCGGAGACGACGGGAGAACTCCGCCTCCTCGCCCACCTTGCCAAAGCCAATTCCCATTGGCGCCATCTGACCCAACAACCGGAAGTCCTGGTCATATTCCACGGGCCCCATGCCTACGTTTCACCGCAATGGTATGCAAACCAGCCGGCGGTCCCGACTTGGAACTACATCGCCATCCACGCGTATGCCCGCGCCCGCGTGTTCGACGACCCGGAACAGCTGGAGTCCGCGGTGCGGGCATTGACGAATGCATTTGAAGCCCCCGAGGCGCCCCGCCCACCGGCGGACTATCGCGACCGCATGCTGGCTGGAATCGTGGGTCTGGAACTATCCGTTCACCGGCTCGAAGCGAAGTTCAAGCTCAGCCAGAACCGGCCCGCCGCGGACGTTGCCGGCGTCATTTCGGCCTTGGAGCAGTCATCGGATTCCAACGCCCGGGCGACTGCGCATTGGATGCGCCGAATGGCCGAGGCCAACATTGCCAGCACGCCCCCGGCGGCGAAGACTTCCCCCACGCTTTGATCATGCATTCGTTTCCCAATCCTGTGCGGGTCGCCATCGTGGGCGCCTCCGGATACTCCGGAGAGGAACTCGTCCGCCTGCTCCTCAACCACCCGTCCGTCAACTTGGTGGCGGTCACGTCCCGGCAGAACGCCGGACAGAGTGTCGCCCAGGTATTCCCCAAGTTCGCCAGCCACCCCAAGTCGCGGACGCTGTTCTTCAGCGATCCCAACGTGGAGGTGCTGACCAAGGTGGCTGACATCGTTTTCCTCGCCCTGCCCCACGGTGTCGCCGCGGAGTTCGCGGTGCCGCTCCACGCAGCGGGAGTCGTGGTGATCGACCTGAGTGCCGATTTCCGGCTGCGGAGCGCGGAGGTCTATCGTGACTTCTATGCGCATGAACATCCGGCCCCGGCCCTGCTTGCAGACGCCGTTTACGGTCTGCCGGAAGTTTACCGGGAAAAGATCCGGTCCTCCCAACTCATCGCCTCGCCCGGCTGCTATCCTACCAGCATATTGCTGCCGACCTTGCCGTTGCTGCGCGCAGGACTGATCAAGCCGGCCGGCATCATCGCCAACTCGATGAGCGGCGTGAGTGGTGCCGGGCGCAAGGCCGACGTGGACTACCTCTTCTGCGAATGCAACGAAAGCGTCCGTGCCTACGGGGTGCCCAAGCACCGGCATCTTTCCGAGATTGAACAGGAACTGAGCCTCGTGAACGGAGAACCGGTCACAATCCAGTTCACCCCGCACCTCATACCGGTCAACCGTGGCATCCACACGACGCTTTACCTGGCGCCGGTCCGGCACTTTGCGACTCCCGAAGAAGCCGCCTCGCTGGGCCGCGAAATCGACGAGTGCTATCGGAACGCCTACGCCAACGAGCCGTTTGTGCGCGTCCTTGGCGGCAAGACCCTGCCCGACACCAAGAACGTCGTCGGCACGAACATGCTCGAACTGGCCTGGCGGCTCGATCCGCGGACTGGACGCCTGTTGGTGATGAGTGCGGAGGACAACATCGTGAAGGGCGCCAGCGGTCAGGCGGTGCAAAGCATGAACATTGTCTGCGGCCTGCCGGAAACGACGGGCCTGATGTGAGCCGTCATGCGCGCCGCGTCCGCATCCATGGTCCGGGCAGTTGCGCCTGTTCTGGCATGCGCCGTATTGGGAGCCGACGCAATCGCTGAGCCGGCCCTGACTGGTTTCGGCCGTTCCGCGAAACCCGCCGACGCCCCCTTTGTTGTCGCTACCAATTCGCCCCTATTCCAGGCCGTGCTGGGCCCGGAATGGCCCGTGGGCTTGGTGCCGGTGTTTGCGGTCGAGAAATCCGGGGGCTGGGAGTTGCGCCGTCACCCCGGTCGAGGGCAGGAGGATTTTTCGGAGCCGATTTTCTTCGGCCTCCCCGATCCCGGCGAATCGGCCACCGCAGCCGCAGCCGGCCGCTGGGAAATCCGCGCCACCCGTGGTGACGGATCAACACTGCACCTCGCCATCGAACTCGCCGTGCATCACGGACGCATCGCCGGACGTTTTGATCAGACGACCGATTACCGTTTCGCGCAGATCACTGGCGGAACCACCGAAGACGACCGGCTGGAGCTCGACGTCAAATACATCAATGACGAGTTCCGCCTCCTGACAACCCGTGCGGGCGACCGGTGGAAGGGACGATGGACGCGGCGCGACGAAACCGAAGGCGGAACGATGGAACTGTTCCGCCCATCGGCACCCAAACCGATCACGGCCGACCCGATCAGACTGTTTGAAGCGAAGCCGCAGAGCGGCGAGACCAACGTCCGCCGATACCTTCTGGACGGCGAACCGGTGCCCACCGGATGGACGCGCGAAACCAACGCGCTGGTTCGCGTGTGGCGCGTGGCTTCGCCCTGAGAGTATCCTTCGAAATTGCCCCTCACCTCGCCGTGGAGTCTCTGGGAAAAACAATGGTGCTGCTCGGCCTCGGGCTGATCCTTGCCGGGCTGTTGGTTTGGTGGCTCGGACCTCGGCTGGGCAATTCCGGCGGCTTGCTGCCCGGAGACATCAGTGTTCGCCGAGGATCGTTCTCATTCCACTTTCCCGTGGTCACCTGCATCCTTGTCTCGGTGCTGCTGACCGTGCTCCTGCGCCTGCTCAACCGATGAAGGATGCCAGCCAACTGACTGTGGCCTGCCCGCGTTGCCGCGAGCGCGGGACGTGGTTCGCCGCCCAGTGGGGGCCGTTTTGCAGCGAGCGCTGCCGGCTCATCGATCTGGGCCAGTGGTTCGGCGAGGAGCACAAGATCAGCCGGGCGCTGCGGCCGGGCGACTTCGAGGGTTTTGACGAACTTGAGCCGGGACCGCACCTCGACCGGCCGGAAGTGCAGGACTGACGAATGCACTTCGACGTCTTCGTGATCGGCGGCGGGGCCGCGGGCCTCTTTTGCGCCCGCACGGCAGGGCTCCGGGGGCGGCGCGTGCTGGTGCTGGAGCACAATTCCCGCCTCGGCAACAAGATCCTCATCTCCGGCGGCGGACGCTGCAATTTCACCAATCTCGGGGCGATCCCGGCGAATTACGCCACGAGCGGCAGCCCGCATTTCCTCAAGTCCGCCTTCGCCCGCTACACGCCGCAGGATTTTCTGGCACTGGTGGAGCGTCACGGCATCGCCTGGCACGAACGGAAACACCGTCAGCTGTTCTGCGACCACAGCTCGAAGCAGATCCTCCAATTGCTCGAGGACGAATGCGCCGACGGCGGCGTGGAGTTCCGGCTCAATTGCCGGATCGCCTCCGTGCAACGCACCGGTAGGGATCCGTCGCAAAAGGGCTGGATCGTGGCCACGTCGGCCGGCGACTTCACGGCGGAATCCCTTGTGATTGCCACCGGCGGCCTTTCGTTTCCAAAGCTCGGAGCGACCCCGTTCGGCTACGAGCTCGCCGAGCAGTTCGGCCTGAGACTCGTCCCGCGGCGGCCAGGCCTCGTGCCGCTCATCTGGAACGAACACGACCGGGAGCAGTTCGCCGGGCTCAGCGGCATCGCCTTCGAGTGCGGTGTCAGTTCCGGCCCCGACGTGCCGGCGTTTCGCGAGGCAGTGCTGTTCACCCATCGCGGCCTGAGCGGGCCCGCGATACTGCAGATCTCCAGTCACTGGCAGGCCGGCGGGACCGTCCGGCTGAATGTGCTGCCCGACACGTCTGTGACCGAACTGCTGGCCGCCAACCGCACCGGCGGACGCGAGGTCAAGTCCGCCCTGCGGCAGGTGTTGCCCGACCGTTTCGTGCAGGCGTGGAGCCAGCGCCACGGCACGACAAAACCGATCGCCCATCTGACGAAGACGGAGACCGACGCCATCGCGCGGTCGCTGCAGGAATGGGAATTCACCCCCGCCGGTGACGAAGGTTATCCGAAGGCCGAAGTGACGGTCGGCGGCGTGGACACCGGTGAACTCTCCTCCAAGACGATGGAGTCCCGGAAGGTTCCCGGACTGCATTTCATCGGCGAGGTCGTGGACGTCACCGGCTGGCTGGGCGGCTACAACTTCCAGTGGGCCTGGGCCAGTGGGCATGCCGCCGGCCAGGCGGTGTAGGCCCTCATTCTGCGTTCGGATAGCTGCCGAGCACCTTCACGAAGCTGCAGTGGGCGCCAAGCTGTTCGATGGCCTTGGCTACCTTCGGGGTCTCGGCATGGCCGTCGCAGTCCACGAAAAAGAAATATTCCCACGCCTTCCGCTTGCTGGGCCGCGACTCGATCTTGGTCATGTTGATCCGATAGCGACGGAACGGGGCGAGCGCCTTGTGAAGCGCGCCCACATCGTCGCGCACGCTGAACATAATGCTCGTGCGGTCGGCGCTGCTGGGCGGACTGCACTGCCTGCCAAGGACAAGGAAGCGGGTGGCATTCGCGGCGTTGTCCTGGATGTCGTGTTCCAGCACCGGCACGCCGTATTGCTCGGCGGCCAGCACGCCGGCGATCGCGGCGGAACGCTTTTCCTTGGCCGCGAGTTCGGCGGAGCGGGCGTTGGAACTCGTCTCCACCAGTTCTGCGTGGGGAACATTGCGGTGAATCCAACCGCGGCACTGTCCGAGCGTCTGCGGATGGACGTAGATGCGCTGGATGTCCTCGCGCTTGGACTTGCTGACGAGGCAGTGCGATATGCGGAGGACCACCTGCGAAACCACCTTGAGGTCGCTGTCCACGAACATGTCGAGCGTGTGGGTGACGACGCCCTCGGTCGAGTTTTCGACCGGCACCACGCCGTAGTCGGCCCGGTGTTTGGACACCTCGCTGAACACGTCGGGAATCGTCTTCTGCGACGCGTAACTCAGGCTGGAACCGAATCGTTTGATGGCGGCCTGGTGCGTGAAGGTAGCCTCGGGTCCGAGGTAGGCGATGGTCAGGGTCTTCTCCAACGAGATCGCGCTCGACATCACCTCGCGGTAGATGGCGCGAAGCCCCTCGTTGGTGATCGGCCCGGTGTTTTTCTTGCACACCCGGTCGAGCACCGCGCGCTCGCGGTGCGGCACATAGATCTCGTCACCCGCCTTGAGCTTGATCTGGCCGATTTCAAGGACGTGCTTCGTGCGCTCGTTGAGCAGTTTCACGATCTGCTCGTCGAGCGCATCAATGGCTTGCCGATGTTCCTGGAGGCTCATGGACGGAGGCAGCCTGCCCGAATGCCGGCGGCGGGGCGAGGCGAAGTTGGCGGCCGGAGGGTGCGCTGAATCCCGGACTTTCCGGACGTTTCAGCGGAGGATTCCCGCCGCAGCGGCGAAGTTCGCAAATTGCGGTGAATCGTCAGCACATCTGGGGCAAAGGTCGCCCTCACCGCCACATCGGAGTAACGACGGATGCTGGCAATCGCACGCGCCACACCCAGGGCAGGCCCAGTCTCCACTGGAGCCGCGCGGGCAACTCGAACAGATCAGGACTCCGATCATCGCAAACCCATTAAAGGCGGCCGTTGTCAATCAGCCGGGTTTTCCCGACGAACACGGCCAGCGCCATCTGGGTTCCGCGGCGGACTTCGCGGGCCGGCTCGAGGGTTTCCGGGTGGAAAAACTCGACGTAGTCGAGGCGGGCCGCGGGACGCATCTTCACGAGCCGGGAAACCGCAGCTTTCAGTTCAGCCACCGCAATTGGGCCTTTGCCCACGGCGCGGCGGCAGGCGGCGATGGACTCTGAAAGGACCAGGCCCTGCAAGCGCTCGTCCGGATTCAGGTAAGTGTTCCGGGAACTCATCGCGAGCCCATCCGGTTCGCGCCGCGTGGGAGCGACGATGACTTTCAGCGGGAAGTTCAAATCGGCGGCCATACGCCGAATCACCGCGGCCTGCTGCCAGTCCTTGGCGCCAAACACCGCGACATCCGGCAACACGCAGTTGAACAGCTTGGCCACCACCGTGGTTACGCCCCGGAAATGGGTGGGCCGCGAGGCGCCTTCCATGCCCTTGGTCAGGCGCTCTTCCTCCACATAGGTCGAATACTGGCCCTCGGCCTTGCCGGGATACATTGCTGCGTCCGAGGGCAGGAACACCGCGTCCACCCCCTCCGTCCGGCACAGGTCGTAGTCGCGCTTCAGGTCGCGCGGATATTTCGCAAGGTCCTCGGTCGGCGCGAACTGGGTCGGATTCACGTAAATGCTCAGCACCACGCGCCCCTGAGCACCGACCCGGCGACGGGCCTCGCGAACCAGACTCATGTGGCCGTCGTGGAGAAAGCCCATGGTTGGCACGAACGCGATGCGGAGTCCCGCCCGCCGCCAGTCGAGGGCTGCCCGCTGCATCGCGCTCACGGTCTTGAACGTCTTCACGCATTTCATCATAGCGCCGTCCCACTTCGGGCTCACGTCACAAAAAGGCCCGCGGCGAGAGCCATCTCTCCGACCGCGGGCCAGGTTTAGTTTGTGGGGAATCAGGGATTCACTGGAATCCGGAGCAGTCGCCATGCCTGGGAGTCCCGATTCCGCAGGCTCACGAACACTTCGGTGAAGCCGTTGCGGTCGGAGAACTGCGCCGGACGCAGGGCCGACTCGTTTTGCCAGACCACAAAGTCGGTGCTGCGTTCAAGGCGCCAGTTTTCGCCATTCAGGGTGAAGAAGCGCAACTTTAGCGCATCGTAGCGCCGCAGAGTTCCGTCGGCAGACTCCCCGGCTTTGGTCGGGTCGAAGCCGGCCAGCAATTCCGTCTGGTCGTCCAAGCCATCACCGTCGGTGTCGGTCGATTCGGGGTTCATGCCCACACGGCGTTCATGGGCATCATCGACGCCGTCGTTGTCGCCATCCACCGCGACGTTCGCCGCCACGGTGTGAAAATTCCCCACGGACAAAGCCGCGCCGGCCCCGAAGTCGTTCAATTGCCCGGCCAACGTTCCGGCGCGCGCGCCCCAGGCGGTGAAATTGCCGGAAGCGTCCCTGACCACGGTTAAGCCGCTGCCGGCATAGACCTCGGCGATATTGGCCAGTCCGGAGGGCACAACGCACTCGCCTTCCCAATTGCTACCCCAGCAAAACACGCGGCCATCGTGCGTCACGACCGCCGTGTGCCGGAAGCCGGCGGCGATGGCCTTCACAGGAGGCAGGCCGGCGGGAACCGTCGCCTGGCCGAGGCTGTTTTCGCCCCAGCAGACCACTTTGCCATCGCCCGTCAGCGCCACGGAATGGAATCGTCCCGCCGCAATGGCAGTAACGTTGCGCAGACCCGCCGGAACGCTCGACTGCCCCGCTTCGTTGGCACCCCAAGCCAACACCGTTCCGTCGATTAACAGTGCCATGCTATGGCTGCCGCCGGCCGCGATGGCCACCGCCGGATCATCCAAGCGCGGCGGGGTCGCCTGGCCATAGGCATTCGAACCCCAACCGACCACCTCTCCGGCCGCCCGCAGGGCCAGTGAATGCAATCCGCCGGCCGCGACCATCACCACATCCCGAAGTTCCCCGGGAACTGCAGACTGGTTGGACGAGTTGAGTCCCCACGCCACTACCGAACCATCGTTTCGCAGAGCCAGGGAATGCCACACGCCCGCGGACACGGCCTTCACCTGATCGAGCCGTTCAGGGACTGAGGTCTGGTCAAACTCATTGTTTCCCCAAGCCGCGACCGTTCTCAGGACCACCGCTTCCGGCGGGCCGGATTCGCCGGCGGGCTGACCGCTGGCTGGTCCAAGATTGGCCATGCGGAAATGCTGCATTTCTGGAAACTGATTGGTGAGCAGTCTCGTGACGCCCCGGCGGGGCACATAAGGTTCCGCCAAGTTGACCCATTCCGACCCATTCGTGGACCCCTGCAGTTGGAACCGGCGCCCACCGGACGCGAACACCTCGAACTCCAGCGCCGGAATGACCCGCAATGTGCCGCTCGGGGCTTCCGTTGCGACCTGCGGATCGAAGCCGAAGACCAGTTCATCGGGATCCCTCAGACCGTCCCCATCCGTGTCAGCCGCCGAGGGATTGAGGTTCAGCCGGACCTCAATTCCATCCCGAACGCCGTCCCGGTCCGAGTCCACGTCGGTTGCGCTGGTCCGGAAGGTCGTCTCGTAGTGGTCATCCAGCAGGTCCCCGTCGGTGTCCGGGGTCGCCTCAATCGCCAAGGCGTGAGCCCAGCCTCCCATCACCCCCGTGGGCCGGGTCATGCTTGGCGGCAACTGCAAAGCTTGGTCGCCCCACAACACCAACCTGCGCTCGTGAGTCACGGCGCCGGCCAAATTGAAGCCACCGACCAGTTCCACGGCCTTCGGCAACAGTCCAGGCACGGTCGTCTGGCCTGCGGTGCTGTCACCCCATGCCAGCACGATGCCGTCCCGGCGGAGCGCGAGGGTATGATTGCCGCCCGCGACCACATCCACGATCTCGCGGAGCAGATCCGCCACAGGAGCCGGGTTGCACTGGCCTTGCTCGTCCAATCCCCAGCAGACAACCGCGCCGTTGGCGAGCAAGGCGACCGAATGGAACATTCCCGCGGACACCTTGATCGCGGGCGCGTCAAAGTCCGGCACATTGGTCTGCCCAAACGCATTGTCGCCCCACGCCACCGCCTTGCCGTTGGCCAGCAGCGCCACCGAATGGAAATAGCCGGCCGCGATGGCGGCCACGTTGGTCAGACCGAAAGGCGGAGACGCCTGCCCGAATTGGTTCGCGCCCCAGCCCATAACGGTTCCATTCGTGCGGAGCCCGAGCAGGTGGGACGAGCCGCTGGCAATCGCTCTTAGTCCCACGGCATCCCGGGGCACATCCGTCTGCCGAAACCCGGAATCCCCCCAAACCGCCACTGACCCGTCCGCCCGCAGTGCCGCCGAATGCAAGAACCCGGGTGCAACCTGGATCACGTTTGTCAGATCGGGTGGCGTAGAGGTCTGTTCGGCCAGATTATTGCCCCACGCCAAAACCTTTCCGACCATGGGCAGGTTACGAACGGCCCGACGCCCAATCACCTGCACCGGCACATCGTCACTCGCTTGGGCTGAATTCAGCAGCGTTGCCTCCAGATGGTAGGCACCCGCATCGGCCGAGTTCACATCCAGCAGGACGAGATTGGCATTCGTCTGGGTCGGCAAAACATCGTCACCTTGGAACCACTGGAACTGGATATGGTTGGTGATGACGGTGATGTTCGTCCTCGTGGAACCCGGAGTGGAGATTGGACAGAGTTCGGCCGTGTCCGCGACACCGTCGCCGTCCGCGTCGCAACTGTCGGGCGCGCCGTCGCCATCCGTGTCCACCGGCGTGCCTTCGTAGACGGGCGGAATGTTGGTGATCTGGATGTTGGTGATGACGATGAAATTGGTGAGCAGGAAGGGTCGGATGACGAGCGTTTCGCCCAGCAAATGCTGGTGACGGTTGGTGCTCAGCGTGAAAAGCGGGTGCCGGTCCCGGGCGAGCGGATCGGTGCGAAGCTGGTATTCCTGACCGTCACTGAAGCCGTCTCCATCCGTGTCCGGATTGGTGGGATCGGTGCCCATCCGAAGCTCTTGCAGGTCCGACAGGCCGTCCCCGTCCAGATCCGGACCCGGCAGCGGTGCCGGCGTCGAGGCGAGCGGGGCAAACACCTCTGGGGCGGGTGCCACCACCGGTTCTGGAATGGCCGTTTCCGCAAAAACCCGACCAGAGACGGTCAACACGAACAGGAGACAGATTAAGTGCTTCATCAGGACAGTTTCCACCAAAGCCAAGCCGCGCCGCGAAAAGGGATTTTGCGGCGAACCGTTGCTTCAAGGATCGCCAAAACTCTACGCAAGGCTCGTGCCGACGCGACGACAATCTTGTGCCAATTTGACTCCAACCACTACAAAGCCGGTGCTTGCCAACGACACCTACCTTGGCCTCTCGCCGAACGACATGGGGCCGCCGTGTTCGGGGCATGCCTCGGTCTCCGACGATGCTTTGAAGCCGAAGTTTTCTCGGCGCAGAATCCTGAAAACCCGTTCAGTAGTTCAACCACGGTCCCAGCCACTTCTCGGCTTCCGTCACGCTCATCCCCTTGCGCTTAGCGAGGTCTTCGACCTGGTCCTTGGCCAGCTTGCCGACGGCGAAATACTTCGACTCGGGATGGGCGAAGTAGAGGCCGCTGACGCTGCTACCGGGCCACATGGCGCAGCTCTCGGTGAGCTGGATGCCGGTCTTGGCCTCCACGTCGAGGAGCTGCCACAGCGTGCGTTTCTCGGTGTGGTCGGGGCTGGCAGGATAACCGCCGGCGGGACGGATGCCGCGGTATTCCTCGGCGATGATTTGCTCGCGGGTGAGGTTCTCGGTCTTGCCGAAGCCCCATTCGTCGCGCACGCGCTTGTGGAGGTATTCGGCGAAGGCTTCGGCCAAACGGTCGGCCAAGGCTTCGGCCATGATGGCGTTGTAGTCGTCGTGCGCGGCCTTGTAGCCCTTCACGAGTTCGTCCAAGCCAAGGCCGGTGGTGACGGCGAAGGAACCCAGATGGTCGGCCGAGCCCTTCGGCGCGACGAAGTCGGCCAAGCTGTAGTTCGGAGACCCATCGGTCTTGTCCATCTGCTGGCGGAGCATGTGGTAGGTCGTGAGAACCTGCGTGCGGCTTTCGTCGGTGTAGAGCTCGATGCTGTCGCCGACGCGGTTGGCCGGGAAGATGCCGTAGACGCCCCGCGCACGGATCAGCTTCTTCGCGATGATCTCGTCGAGCAGCTTCTGCGCGTCGTTGAAGAGCTTGGTGGCTTCCACGCCATACTTCTCGTGCTGGAGGATCTGCGGATAGACGCCGCGGAGCTCCCAGGTGTGGAAGAACGGCGACCAGTCGATGAAGTCGCGGAGCGTGGCCAGCGAAACGTCTTCGAGCACGCGGACGCCGGTGAACTCGGGCTTCGGCAAATCGTCGAACTTCAGCTTGGCACCATTGGCACGGACCTTTTCCAACGGCAGGAGCGTCGGGCGATTGCCGCCGTGTTGTTCGCGGAGCCTCTCGTAGTCGTCGTGAAGCTGTTTCACGAAGTCGGCCTTCTGTTCCGAGCTCAACAGGCTGCTGGCCACGGGCACAGCGCGCGAGGCGTCGAGCACATGGACGACGGGCTCGCTGTAGTGCTGGGCCACTTTGACGGCGGTGTGCGCGCGACTGGTGGTCGCGCCGCCGATGAGCAGCGGAACCTTAAAGCCGGTGCGTTCCATCTCCTTCGCGACGTGGACCATCTCGTCGAGCGACGGCGTGATGAGGCCGCTCAGTCCGATGATGTCCGCGTTCTCCTGCCGGGCGCGTTCGAGAATCTTCTCGCACGGGACCATCACGCCCATGTCGATCACCTCGTAGTTGTTACAGGCGAGCACGACGCCGACGATGTTCTTGCCGATGTCGTGGACGTCGCCCTTCACGGTCGCAAGCACGATCTTGCCCTGGGCCTTCACGGCTTCGCCACGCGCGGCCATCGCGGCCTTCTCGGCTTCCATGAACGGCGTGAGATACGCGACGGCCTTCTTCATGACGCGCGCGGACTTCACGACCTGCGGGAGAAACATTTTGCCGGCGCCGAAAAGATCGCCGACGACGCTCATGCCGGCCATCAACGGGCCTTCAATCACAGCGAGCGGCTTGCTCAGCTTGGCGCGCGCTTCCTCGGTGTCTTGGTCAATCCATGCGTCGATGCCCTTTACGAGCGCGTGCGAAAGGCGTTCTTCGACGGTGCCTTGCCGCCACGCTTCGAGCACTTCGATGTTCGCCTTCTGATCCTTCGCCGCACCGCTGGCCTTCAGCTTCTCGCCGTGGTCCACGAGACGCTCAGTGGCGTCGGGCCGGCGATTCAGCAACGCGTCTTCGACGAGTTCCTTGAGCTCCGGCTCGATCTCCTCATACACCTCGAGCATGCCGGCGTTGACGATGCCCATGTCCATGCCGGCGCGAATCGCGTGGAAGAGAAACGCGCTGTGCATCGCCTCGCGAACAGGATTGTTGCCGCGGAAACTGAACGACACGTTCGACACGCCGCCGCTGACCTTCGCGTGCGGGAGGTTCTGTTTGATCCAACGCGTGGCCTCGATGAAGTCCACGGCGTAGTTGTTGTGCTCCTCGATGCCCGTCGCGACGGTGAGGATGTTCGGATCGAAAATGATGTCTTCGGGCGGGAAGCCAACTTCATCCACGAGGATGCGGTAGGCGCGCTCGCAGATGCGGATCTTGTCGGCGTAGGTCGCGGCCTGGCCTTGTTCATCGAAGGCCATGCAGACGACGGCCGCGCCATATTTCAAAATGTGACGCGCCTGGCGTTTGAACTCAGCCTCGCCCGCCTTGAGCGAGATGGAGTTCACCACGCCTTTGCCTTGGAGACATTTCAGGCCAGCCTCGATGACTTCCCATTTCGAGGAGTCCACCATGATGGGCACCTTGGCGACCTCGGGCTCGCTCGCGAGGAGTTGCAGGAAGCGCGTCATCGCGGCGACGCCATCGATCATCCCTTCGTCCATGCAGACGTCGATGATGTTGGCGCCGTTCTCGACCTGCTGGCGCGCGACCGACACGGCCTCCTCGTATTTTCCTTCCTTGATCAGCTTCGCGAACTTGGGCGAACCGGCGACGTTGGTGCGTTCGCCGATCATGATGTATTGCCCGATCTGCTGCGTGAACGGCTGCGAGCCGGACAGGCGGAGAGGCTTCGGCGCCTCAGGAACGGGAGCTGTTCCTGCGATGCCGCCGAGACGTTCGGTGCCAGATTCTTTCGGCACCAAGTCGCGCGGGTGACGGCCTTCCAGCGCCTTCGCAATGGCGGCGATGTGCTCAGGTGTGTTGCCGCAGCAGCCGCCGGCGATGTTGAGCAATCCGCTCTGCGCGAACTCGCCGAGGAACCGGCCCATGTCCTCCGGCTTCAGATCGAAGCCGGTCGGGGAAAGCGGATTGGGCAGACCGGCGTTCGGATAGCAGGAGATCGCGGTCGTTGATTTCTCGGAGAGCTCCGCAAGGAACGGCCGCATGAGATCGGGGCCGAGCGAGCAATTGAGACCGATGGAGAGCGGCTTCACGTGCTTCACCGCGTTCCAATACGCCTCGATGGTCTGCGCGGAGATCATCGTCTCGCCACCGCGACCGACGGCGGCGGAGATCGAGATCGGCAGGCGAACGTTGTCCTGTTCGAAGACTTCCTGAATCGCCACCAGCGCCGCCTTGGCGTTGAGGGAGTCGAAGATGGTTTCCACCAGCAGGAAGTCCGAGCCGCCCTTGATCAGAGCGCGGACCTGATTGATGTAGGCCTGCTTCACCTGATCGAACGTCACGACACGGAAGCCCGAGTCATCTGCGTCCGGCGAGTTCGAGAGCGACACCGTGAGCGGCCCGATGGCGCCGGCGACGAAGCGTTGCTTGCCGTCCTTGTTCGCGACGCGGTCGGCCCATTCGCGGCACTGGCGCGCGGAGACTTCGTTGATCTCCCAAGCGAGGTCGTTGAGGAACTTGTCCTCGATGATCTTCTGGTAGAACGCCGGATCCTTGCGGCCGCCGTGCTCGCGGGGATCGTCCACGAAGAATTCGCTCTGGCCGATGCTCGTCGCGGAGAAAGTGTTGGTCTCGATGATGTCCGCGCCGGCTTCGAGGAAGCGCCGGTGGATGTCGCAGATCATCTCGGGTTGGGTGAGCGAGAACAGATCACCGTTGTTGAGCAGGTCCTTCTTCGAGTCCGCAAAGCGCGTGCCGCGGATGTCCGCTTCCTTCTTGCCGTAGGAGCGGATGGTCGTGCCCATCGCGCCGTCAATGATGGCGATTTGGCGCCTCAGGAGAGCCGCCAAATCGTTTCCCCGCGAAATAACCGACGCACTGGATGCAGCGTTCGACATGGCGCCAGCCTAGCCATGATCAGGGATGGCTCAAGGAACAAATCATCAAATCCTGATATGGTGATTTGTATTTAAACCCACGCATCACAAGGTAACCCGGCCGCCATCTGTTTGTAACATCGCATGGCCCTACTGTGCGCATGACGAGCAGCGCGTTTCATGAACCAGCCGGGCAGGTCACGGAGATCCCCGAGGATTTGGCGGAATGCCTTGGGGCGGTTCGGCTTACTCGGTCGGCGTTGGAGGCGGTCGCGGAAATGGAAACTCCCTGCGGGGAGTTTCGGTTGCCCGACGGCAGCGAGGGTCATGGCTTTCGCATGTTGCTGACCCTGCTTGCCTACGCCTATTCGCGAGGCATTTACAGTTCAGTTGAGCTGGCCGAACGGATCGCAGCCGATGCTGACCTGCGTTACCTCGCCACTGGAGACCGGCCTTCGACCACCGTGCTCCGGCAGTTCCGTCGCCAGGAAGGCCGGCTCATCCGGTCGGCACTGGGCCGGATATTCACCTTCACTACCCGCCTGCCGGCACCGAACGACTGGTTCTTGGCCGAATCCGAAGCATCCCGCCGCCTCGAACTGGCGATGGCCGCCGACAGCTACGCGTTGGATAGCTGATCGGGCGGTTGCATCGGGCCGGCAGGTTGCTGGAAAGATGCCCCGGCGTTTGACCTTACCCACGGACAGTCGTGACGGCAGGACGACGCTCCAACTCCCAAGCCCGTTGCCTGACGGCACCCGCAGCGGACCGCCGACGCGATACGTTCACGCCTCCTTCCAGCGGCGATGGCCCCACATGTATTGCTCGGGATACCGCCGGACGAAGCGCTCCACTTCGCGGGTCAGTGCCTGGGTGAACTCCAGCGCGTCGCGGTCGCGGTCGCCGGTTCGCGGCGCGCTCACCGGGCCAACGGCATGGACCTCAAATTTCAGCGGCGCCGTGCGCACCGCGACCGCGAAGATCAGCGGCGCCCGGGTCGTGAAGTGCATCATCGCGACCGATTTGGTGGTCCAAGCGGGCCGGCCAAGGAAGTCCACCCGCACGCGGCCGTCATAGACGTGCTGGTCGATCATCAGCGCCACCATCTCGCCTTGGGCAAGGGCGTTTAGGAAGCGCATGGGATTGCGTTCGTTGCGCGATACGAGACGCAGCCGGTCATTGGTGCGGCCCGCATGGAACACCCGGTCGAGCTCCGGATTGTTGAACGGCCGATACGCGACCAGCATGGGCTTGAGCTGGGCGACGGCCTTGGCGGCGACCTCCCAATTGCCCAAATGAGCGCTGGCAATGAGCACGCCCTTTTGGGGGTCGGCGAGCACCCGCTCTACTTCGGGCGAGAGGTTCAGCGTCACGAACTCCCGCCAGTTGGCGTCGGTCATCCGGGATTTAACGACGAGCGACTCCGCCACCATCAGGGCAAACGACAGGAACGAAGCCCGCGCCAGTCTCCGGGCTTCGGCCGGATTTCCGGCCAAGCCGCTGGCGAGCAGGTTCTCGAGGGATATCTGACGGCGCTTGCGCCACAGCAGGAACACCACGGACGCGAGGAGGCGCGTTACGCCAAATAACAGCGCCGGCGGCAACGCCCCGATCACGGCCAGCAGGGCGGACGCGAGGACAGCCACGGCCTTCTGACCAAGCTGGCGCAGGCCGCTCACTTCGGCAGCCGGGCTTCCACGTAGCGGATCAGGTCGCCCACCGTGGTCATGCCCACGAGATCCGCCATCTGCGTCTGGATGCGGAAGCGGTCCTCGATGTCGTAGATGAAGTCGAGGATCGACAGGGAATCGAAGCCGATCTGGTCAATGCGCGTGTCCAGCGATAGGGCCGCGGGATCGGCCTTGATCTGCTTGTGCCGCTGAAGGAGTTCCTTCAGGCCGGCCAGAATGTCGTCGTGCGTCATTGTGGGCGGATGAAACCGGGCGGCGACGGCGAACACAACGCCGGGTTTGGGCGGGATTCCAAGCGGCGAATTCCCGCACTCCCGCCTTTCCCGCCGCCCTCACCCACCGGCATCGTTGCGCCCCAGCCTTGGGCCATGAATTGGCGACACCCCAACATTGGTTTGCACCGGGTCCTCCTCGGACTCGGGCTCGGCCTTGGCCTGGCGCTGAGCGCAGCGCCCGCGCCCGGCGAGGCTGCGCGGCTGGCCTTCTTCGAGGAGCGCATCCGGCCGGTGCTGGTCGAGCACTGCCACGAATGCCACAGCGCGGATGCCAAGGCGCTCAAGGGTGGCCTGCGGGTTGATTCCGGGGCGGGACTTCGGCGCGGCGGTGACACCCGGCCCGCCGTGGTGCCCGGCGACCTCCGCCAAAGCCTGCTGCTGGAAGCGCTCAGTTACACGAACCGCGACCTCCAGATGCCGCCGAAGGGACGTCTCCCCGACGCCTTGCTCGCGGACTTCACCCGCTGGATTGGCGAGGGGGCCGTGGATCCGCGGGAGGAGACCTCCTCGCCCCGGCCCACTCTGTCCGATGGCGGAAGCAACCACTGGGCGTTCCAGCCAATCTTCCGTGTCGAAGTGCCGCCGGCTTCTCGCGGCGATGCCTCGGCCCATCCGATCGACCGCTTCATCGATGCCCGACTCCGCCCGCACGGATGGCACCGGTCGTCGCGAGCCGACGCACGGACCCTGATCCGCCGGGTCACTTACGATCTCATCGGCCTGCCGCCCACTCCCGAAGAAATCGCGGCCTTCCTCGCGGACGATTCGCCGGACGCCTTTGCCCGGCTCGTCGAGCGGTTGCTCGCCTCGCCACGCTATGGCGAACGCTGGGGCCGCTGGTGGTTGGATGTCGCCCGTTACGCCGACACCAACGGCCAGGACGAAAACAAGGCCATGGCCAACGCGTGGCGCTATCGCGACTGGGTGATCCGCTCGTTCAACGCCAACCAGCCCTTCGATGCGTTTCTCACCGAACAGCTCGCCGGTGATCTCCTGCCGACGAATGGCGTCAGCGAACGGGCCGTGTTCGACCGGTGGACGGCGACAGGTTTCCTCGTGCTCGGCCCGAAGATGCTCGCCGAGCAGGACAAGCCGAAGCTGGTGATGGATCTCGTGGACGAGCAGATCGAAGTCGTCAGCCGCGCGTTCCTCGGGCTGACCGTCGGCTGCGCCCGATGTCACGACCACAAGTTCGACCCCATTCCGACCCGTGACTACTACGCCCTCGCCGGGATTTTCAAGAGCACGAAGACGATGGAGAACCTCGCCTTTGTCTCGAAGTTCAACGAGCGCCGCATCACCGGCGCCGCAGAACTGATCGCGATTGAAACCCACGTCCGCGAACTGGCCGCTGCCAGCAATCGCGTGAACCAAGCGCTCCAGCGGGCAAGCACAGCCCTGTCCGATTCGTGGCAAACCAATCTAGGAAAGTTTCTCACCCTCGCCGCTGCCGACACTCCGATTACCGGCCATGAGACAAACCAAGTGTCTCGACTGCGCAACTTGCTGCGCGATCCCGCTGAGACCAATTCCGTGAGCCGTCGTCTCCGTTCCCTGGTGGACAATCCGGGAGCGGTGGGCGAACTGCTCGCCAGCGCCGAGCAGCCTTCCGACAACCGCGGACTGCGCCTCGCCCCGGGCAAGGTCGGCGCCGCGTTTCACGCCACGGGCCAGAACCATCTGGAGCAACCGACCTCCCCGGAACTGGAGCCCGAGGCGCTGACCGTCGAGGCGTGGGTGCAGGCCGCGGAATTTCCGGCAGACGGAGACGCGCGCCGCTGGCTCGTCAGCAAAGGCGCCAACGAATGGACCGAAGGCCACTACGCGCTGATGCTCGACCGGGACCGGGCGGGCGCCTACCTGAACCTCGGCGGCGGGCGCGAGAACGTCTTCGCGCTCTGGAGCGATGCCCGGCTCAGACCCGGCACCTGGCATCACCTCGCCTTCACCTACGACGCCCGCGTGCTACGGCTGTTCCTTGATGGCAAGCCGGCCGGGGAATTGGAGATCAACCGCCCCCGCACACCCGGCCGCGGACCGTTGGTCCTCGGCAAACGTCCCGACGGGCATGTGCATTTCCGAGGACTGATTGATGAAGTCCGGGTCTGGCCTCGCGCACTGGCCCTTGGGGACTTCCGCTCGCACACCGAACACCCGGCAGCAGCTGACGGCTCGGGTGCGGCTGCTCGCTGGGATTTCAACAACCTCACCGCCGCCGAACGACAGTCGGTAGAGTTGGCGGAAACACATTCGGCTCTGTTCGGTGCGGACGGCATCTTTGCGCTGCCGAAGGACCCACGACCGCTGTTCCCGCCGGCGACCCGCACCGAACTGGAGTCCCTGGAACGCCAGCGCGACGAACTCAAGACCCGAACGCCCGCGCCGCCGGCCTTCGCGCTCGCCGTGGCGGAGGACAAGACCGTGAACCTGCCGGTGCACGTCCGCGGGAGTCACCTCAACCTCGCGAAGGAACCCGTCCCACGCGGCTTCATCCGGATTGCCCAACGCGCGGCAGCTCCTGAGCTTCCCCAGGACCGCAGTGGCCGGCTGGAACTGGCCGGTTGGCTGACGAGTCCAGACAACCCGCTGACCGCCCGGGTCATCGTGAATCGGATCTGGCAGGCGCACTTCGGCGAAGGTTTGGTCCGCACCCCGGACAACTTCGGCTTGCGCGGCGAGGCGCCGTCCCATCCGGAACTGCTCGACTGGCTGGCCGGCGAATTCATGCGCTCCGGCTGGGACGTGAAGCAACTGCACCGGCTCATCCTCGGCAGCGCGACCTGGCAGCAGGCTTCGGAAATGCGGAATGCGGTGTTCGGAATGCGAGATGAATTGGCCGACGCCGACGCTCAGCTCCTTCCGAAATCCGCATTTCGCAATCCACATTCGGAAGATCCGGACAATCGCCTGCTCAGCCAGTTCCCGCGCCAACGTCTCGAAGCCGAAATGGTCCGCGACGCGCTGCTGGCGGTGGCGGGCCGGTTGGACATCACCGCGGGCGGCTCGTTGGTGAACTGGAAAAACGACGAATACACCCCGGCCGACGACGTGTCCGCGGCCTCGCTGCGCCGGTCGGTATACCTCCCCGTGGTGCGCGATCGGGTGTTCGACGTGTTCACGATCTTCGATTTCGCCAACCCGAGCGTCGGCACGTCGAAGCGGAATCCCACGGTCGTCTCCCATCAGGCGCTGTTTTTCCTCAACAGCCCGCTGGTGAAGGCGTCAGCCCGGGCGCTCGCGGAAGCGTTGCTGAACGAACGGCCGCACGATCAGGAGGCGCGGATTGGACTCGCCTACGAACGGGCCTACGGCCGGTCGCCCACCGGACTGGAATCCGAAGGCGCCATCCGCTTCATTGCGACGGTCACGGGCGAAGCCGGCGCGGATTCCGATGTCGCCGCTTGGGCCGCGTGGTGCCAGACGATCTTCGCCGCGAACGAGTTCCTTTACCGCGAGTGATGCCATGCCGCACGACCTCCCCGCTCCCCTTTCCCGCCGCCAGATGCTCCGCCAGTGCAGTGCCGGCTTTGGCAACCTCGCGCTGCTGGGGTTGCTGGCCTCGGCGGAGCGCGCCGTGGCGGGTTCGGCACTGAACCCGCTCGCCGCCCGGTCGCCGCTGTTCCGGCCGCGGGCCAAGCGGGTGATCTTCCTCTTCATGCACGGCGGGCCGTCGCACGTGGACACGTTCGACTACAAGCCGGCGCTGATCCGCGATTCCGGCAAGCCCCTGCCCTTCGGCAAACCCCGCATCCAGTTCGCCCAGACTTCGAATCTCCGGCGTTCACCGTGGGAGTTCCGTCCCTACGGCCAGTCCGGCGCGATGGTGAGCGACCTGTTCCCGCTAGTCGGGGGGTGTGCCGACGACCTGTGTTTCCTTAAGTCCGTCCACGGCACCAACGAGGCGCACGGCGGCGCGTTGCTGAAGCTGCACACCGGCTCCGACAACTCGGTCCGGCCCAGCATGGGTTCGTGGATTTCCTACGGACTCGGCTCCGAGAACCGCAACCTGCCGGGCTTCCTCACCATCAACCCCACCCTCGGCCACGGCGGCGTGGGCAACTGGTCGAGCGCCTTCCTGCCCGCCGTGCATCAGGGCACGCCCATCGGCGGCGGCATGCCGGTGGAAAAGGCCACGATCAACTACCTGCACGATCCGGATGGAAATGCGGCCCTGCAACGCGCCCAACTCAATCTCCTCGGCGAGATGAACCGCGAACACCTCGCCCACGCCGGACCGGATTCCGCCCTCGAAGCCCGCATTGAATCCTTCGAACTCGCCTTCCGCATGCAGATGGAGGCGCCGGAGACGATGGACCTCGCCGGCGAATCCAAGGCGACAAAGGAGCTTTACGGGCTCGATGATCCAAAGACCGCCTCCTTCGCCCGCCAGTGCCTGCTCGCCCGCCGGTTCAGTGAACGAGGGGTCCGCTTCGTCCAGGTGACCCACGGTTACTGGGACCAGCACGAGGACCTGACCAAGGATCACGGCCGCCTGGCCTCCGAAGTGGACCGCCCGATCGCCGGCCTGCTGCGCGACCTGAAATCGCGCGGCCTGCTCGACGACACGCTGGTGATGTGGGGCGGCGAGTTCGGCCGCACGCCCACGCTCCAAGGCAAGGACGGCCGGGACCATCACCCGCACGCCTTCACGATGTGGCTGGCCGGAGGCGGCGTGAATGCCGGCTTCAGCTACGGCGTGACCGACGACTACGGCTTCTACTGCGTGGATCAGAAAGTCCACGTCCACGACCTGCACGCGACGATCCTCGCGCTGCTGGGCCTCGACCACGAACAGCTCACCTACCGTCACGCCGGCCGCGACTTCCGCCTGACCGACGTTCACGGTCGGGTGGTGCGGGAAATATTCGCCTGACCGCCCGACCATCGGATTTCCTAATCACACTGGACTGCTCCCGTGGAAACTCGGCCTCACGGCGAGTCGCAGCCGACGCCCGAAAATGTCCGGGTATCGACTTCGAAAGGAAGGCCCCGCAGGCTGGTCCCAGTTCCGGACCATGAACGTCTCCGCCGCGTGCATCGCCCTGTTCCTCTGCCTGCGCCTGGCCGTCCCGGGTGTCGCGCAGAACCTCGCACCTGCCCCCGGTTCCCTGCCCCAACCACTGCGATTGCCTGGCATCGACAACGCCTTTCAGGCCAGTTCCCGCGTATATTCCGGCAGCCAACCCGAGGGCGACGAAGCCTTTGCCGCGCTCCAGAAACTTGGGATCGGGACCCTCATCTCCGTGGACGGGACCAAACCCGAAGTGGAACGTGCCGCTCGGTTCGGTCTGCGTTACGTCCATTTGCCGCACGGTTACGACGGCATTTCTTCGAACACCGCCGTCCGGCTGGCCATGGCTGCGGCCACGGTCGAGGGCCCGATCTTCGTCCACTGCCATCACGGCCAACACCGCGGACCGGCCGCGGTCGGCGTCATCTGTCAGGCCACCGCTGGCTGGACCCCCGACGACGCGGTCGCCTTCATGAAGCGGGCCGGCACCGCCGCCGACTATCCGGGACTTTACCGCGCCAACACCGATTTCCACGTGCCTACGCTCACCGACCTGGCCCGGGTGCCCGCCGATTTCTCCTCGCGGGTGGATGTCTCGGACCTCGTGAATGCCATGGTCGAACTGGACCACCGCTGGGACCACCTCAAAGCCATTCAACAGGCCGGCTGGCGAATCCCCGCCCAGCAACCCGACCTTGTGCCGGCCAACGAAGCCAAGCTGCTGGCCGAAGCCTACCGGGAACTTCAGCGCACCCCGGAAGTGCAGACCAAGAGCGCCGATTTTCTTGCTGCGCTCCGCACTGCTGAAACCCAGGCCGACGCCTTGCATACGGTGTTGAAGTCCGCAGGCGATTCTTTGACCGGCTCCGCCCTCACGCGGCTGGAGGCACAGTTCCGGGAGGCCGGCCAGAGCTGCACCGGCTGCCACCGGCAATTCCGCAACTGACGCCGCTGGCCGGCCAGAGTATTGTCAGACCATCGTCCCTTCACACCCTCTCCGCGCACAGAATCTCCGCGCTCTGCGAGCGCGGCTTCACCGCCTCCTCCCGAAGGTCCGGCGAGGATGAGGATTGAGCGACCTTCCACTTGCCATGCTTGAGGCACGCGAACCATTTACCACCCGTGCCGACCGTTCCACAGAAGGCCCACATGGTCACAGCTGCCATCACTGCCACCGAACTAGCTTGCGCAGATTCCCTCCCGGTTCGGCGAACTGGGTTGTCATTGCCGGGTGCGGAGCTTGGTCCAGCACCCGGACAGCTTCTGCCGCCTACTTCTTTTCCATGCCTTTGGTCTTGCCGGCGCCCGGCTTGGTGGCGCAGCAGAATGCCGAATCGTCGCCGCACGACTTGCAGACGTGCTTCACGGTGGTGAGTTGCTGCTTGTCAGGGCCGCGGTCACCCACGCCAACCACTTCGATTTCGGAGCTGCAGCCGACGCAGGCATGCTTGGTGCCTGCCTTGAGAAACTCACGGCCGCGCTCCTTTTCGACGCGCGTGACAGCGACGTTCTTGCACTTCGCGCACACCATCGCGACGGTGTCACTCGACTTCAGTGACTCGGCCTGCTTCGGACTGGTGAGATGCTGCAGGTGCTCGGCCCCCTTCATCTGAAGGTGCGTGTCGGCAGCCTTCATGATGAGGCCGGAACCCAGCACTGCGGTTACGGCAGCGGCGAGGCTGAGGTTGCGGAGGAGGATAAACGTGGTCTTCATGGTATTCTGGAGATTGCTGACGATTTGTTTCTTCTGGCGGGCGAGGCAACTCGCCTCCCACTGGGCTTAACCCGAGGCCGGAGCCAATCCCGCGAACTTTCGTCAACTCTGTTCGGGCCGCCATCGGACGACGGGAGACAAGTCCCGTCATCGACGGGAAACTGCTGGTGGTTTGTTGAAACAGCACTGGGGCGGAGCAGTGCAACTTCTGGCCGGTGGCGCCGTTAGCTTCGGTGACGTGACCATGCACGCTGCCCACTTTTCCCGCTTTCGAACCTCCGAATTGCTTCGCCAGGTGCAAACGGAAAGCCTGTCCGCCATTACTGGTTTGGCCCAAAGCCACCCGGACGTCGCCGAACTTGCGGCGGATGTCGGCCTGCATGCTGCGGATGGCCCTGTTCATGACCGCAAGACGGCCAACCGGGCCTGAAGTCAGGCCAGCCATTGAACACAGCGAGGAATAAAAACTTCGCGGGATTTTCGGGGTGGCGGGGTAAGCGAAGGTGAAGGGCGGTGCCCGCACCGCCGGAAACAAAGCAAAACCTCACATCGAAACCGCATCATGAACTCACTCAAACTCGGTCTTTCCGCCTTCCTCGCCCTCTCGGTCGTCACGTCACTGACCTCGGCCGGCACCGCCTTGGTGGCCAGCCCGCGCGGAGCGCAGACTTACACGGCGGCCACCACCGGCTCTGGCACCGGCGGGGATCTCGCCCACGGAATCCTGAACGCTGGCTCGCAGCGGGGCACCGCTGCGCTCACACCCGCCAAGAACACCGGCCCGGGCATGGATTGCTGCTCGGCCGTGCTCCGGCCAGTCATCACGCTGTCCGCCCGTGCCGGCGACCAGTTGCCTGCGCTGCGGAATCCAGCCCCGACCGGGATGAAGTGTTCGATGGGCGCCCAGCCGGCTGCGAAGTCGGGCTGCTGCCAGCCGACCAAATCGTCCCGCCCCGCTTGCTGCGGCTGATCGTTCAGGGCTCACTGGCGGCGGGACGCTCCCGCCGCCTTCCTCATTTCACCATGAACTCCGATTGCACCCCGCCCGATTCCGAACTCCGGACGCTGCTGCGCTCCGCCCATCCGGCCCCGGCGCTACTGCCGCGCTTCCAGGACAGGGTCTGGCGTCGGATTGAACGGGAAGCCGCCGCCCCGGGCCCGGCTGACTGGCTGGGCCGGCTGGTGGCCCGCCTGTTTCATCCGGCCTGGGCACTCTCCGGGCTGACGGCCATGATGCTTTTCGGCCTTGGCCTTGGCTGGTATTCGGCCGAGGCCCGCTCGCTCGCTGCCGAGCGGAACCGCTATCTCGCGGCGGTGAGCCCGCTGCACCGGACGCCATGAAATCGCCTTCCCGCCTCCCGCGGCTCGCGCTGGCCCTGGGTCTGGCCGCCGTCGTGTTCGGCCTCGGCTACGGGGTGGCGTCCCGCCTGCGGCCGGCGCCGACCAGCGACGAACTGGCGTGGCTCGTCCATGAGTTCGGCCTGACCGCCGCGGAAATGGCCCGGGTGAGACCGCTGCACGAGGGCTACCGCCCCCAGTGCGCGGAGATGTGCGACCGAATCGCGGCGCAGAACCGGGAACTGACCGCCCTGCTGCGGCAGACCGCCGGGGGGCCCGAAGTGGAACGGCGCCTGCGGGAGATCGCCGCCCTGAGGGCGGAGTGCCAGTCGCGCATGCTCCGCCACTTCGAACAGGTGGCCGCCGCGCTGCCGGCCGCCCAGGGCACCCGTTATCTGGCTGAGATGCAGCGCCTGACGCTGGACCTGCAACAGGACATGGAAGCAGGACTCGCGCCCCGGAGCCATGAGCGTCATTGAGACGGACGTCGAGGATGCCGCGGACATGGCCCGGCTGGCGGCCGGCCACGACGTAGCCCTCGATGCGCTGATGGAGCGCCACGCCGGGCCGGTCTTCGGTTTCCTCTGCCGGTTCGTGCAGGATGAGGAGTCCGCTAACGATCTGGCGCAGGAGACGTTTGTGCGGATTTACCGGCACCGGGGGGAATTCCGGGCCGGCCAGCGCTTTTCCCCGTGGCTCTTCACCATCGCCGCCAATCTGGCCCGCAATCATCTCCGCAGCCGTTCGCGGCGTCCGGAAGTGCCGCTGGAAGACCCGGCCCATCCCGTCAAACTGCCCGCCGATTTCCGCCCCAGCCCAGACGAGGAAGCCCAGCAAGTCGAACGCTGGGCCGCCGTCCGGACGGCCGTGGCGGAACTCCCGCCCGAGTTGCGTGAGGCGGTCGCTCTGTGCGAACTCGACGACCGTCCGCTCGCCGAAGCTGCCCTTGTCACCGGCACCACGGTCAAAGCCATCGAGTCCCGCCTCTACCGTGCCCGGCAGCAGTTGCGCCAGCGGCTGGCCCGCTGGCTGGCGACCGCTTAGATTCGCAACGCATCAGCCAACCCCAATTACCCAATGCCTTCGTTCCGCTGTCCCCAACCGCTTTTCCCCGCCGCCACTGCCTTCGCCACGATGCTGGTGCTGTGGGCCGGGAATGCCCGCGTCGCGGGAGACGTTCCCTCCGTGAGCATAACGCCCCTGCCCGGTCTGTCGCAGCCGGTGAGGGCCCGCCGCGGGGCCGATGGGGTGATCCATGTGATCGCGGACGGTCCGGGCGGTCCCCGCTATGCGCGGTCCCTCGACGACGGGGTGACGTTCGGGCCTGCCCAACCAGTGGTTGTCGCCGCCGACCTGCCGGCGGGCCTGGAGTTCGCCGCCGAAGACCTCGCCGTGAGTCCGGACGGCCGGGTGCACGTGGCGCTGTCCAGCAATGGCTGGAAACTGAAGCGACCGCAGGAGGAATGGGGCTTTTATTACACCCAACTTTCACCGGGCGGCGGAGCATTCGCGCCGCTGCGGAATCTCAACCGTAAGCCGAGCGAGGGCTTCGCGCTGGCCGCCGGCGCCAACGGCATGGTCGTGGCCAGCTTTCTGTCCGGCCGGCTGTTCACGCAGACTTCGACCAACCGCGGCCAGACGTTCGGCCCTTACGCCGAGCTCGATCCCGCCTGGAACCCGTGCGACTGCTGCACCACGGCCCTGGCCTTCGGGCAGGACGGCCAAGTCGCGCTGCTGTATCGCGAGGAGACCGACAACCTCCGGGACCCGTATGTGGCGGTCTGGGACGCTGGCCGCCCCACACCGCCTCGGCGAACGAGGCTGGGCGAGGGCCACTGGCATCTTGCCGGCTGCCCGATGACTTACTTCAGCCTCGAGGCCACGCGGACCGGTTATGTCGCCGCCTGGCCCACCGAAGGCCGAGTGCGCCTGGCCCGCCTTGATGCCACCGGCGCGATGCTAACGCCCGGCGAAATTGCGACCCCGGGCAAAACCGGCATGCGGCAGCGCGTCCTGGCCTTGGAATCTCCGGAAGGCACTGTGCTGGTGGCCTGGAACGAGTCGGGCACGCTCCGCTGGCAGCTCTACGATCGGTCCGGGCAGCCGCTCGGCGCCGCGGGCGAAGCCTCCGCCACCGGCAAACATGCAGTCGGAGTCTCCTTGCCCGGGGGCCAGTTCCGGTTATTTCCATGACCGGCCACCGGCCCTCCCGTCCGCGGTCCCCGGTCATTCCCCGCGATAAACGCGCGGCAGGCGATGCCGCCAGTTCACCAGCACGTCGTAGGTCACGCTGCGTTTCAGCGCGGCGATTTCCTGGACCGTGATGGTTTCCGTCCCCTGGCTCCCTTGCAGGACCGCCTCGTCGCCCTCCTGCGCCGCCGGCAGGTCGGTGAGGTCCACCATCAGGGCGTCCATCGTCACCCCGCCGACGATCGGCACCCGCCGGCCGTGCAGCAGCACGCACCCCTCGTTGCGCACCCGCGGAAAGCCGTCGCCATAACCCAGAGGCAGCACTCCGATGCGGCCCGGCCGCTCCGCCCGCCAACGCATCCCGTAGCCGACGGTGTCGCCGGGCTCGACCGGCTGGGTGGCGACGAGCCGAGCCTTCACGGTCATCACCGGGTGGAGGCCCTCGAGTAGGCGGCAGACGGACGACGGAAACACTCCTTGAGCCAGGACGCCGACGCGCACCAAGTCGAAGTGGGCCTCTTCGAGGTCGAGAAATCCGCCCGAATTGCAATGGTGCACCTGCCGCGGGGCGATCCCGGCCGCCCGAAGGGCGCCCAGGCAGCGCTCGAATCGGCCGAGCTGGACCCGGGCAAAGGTCTTGTCCAGTTCGTCGCTCTGGGCGAAATGGCTGAGCACGCCGGCGAAATCCAGGCCCCGCAGGCCGGCCAGTTCCCGGCTCCAGGACTCCGCCTCACGCCACGGCAGGCCGAACCGGTTCATGCCAGTGTTGACCTTCAGGTGCACCGGCACCGGCCGGTTCCGCCGCCGGCCGAGTTCCGCCAGCGCTAGCGCGACCTCCAACCGGCCGACGCACGGCTCCAGTCCCAGTTCCAGCACCCAGGGCAGTTCGTCGGGCAGCCGTTCACCGAGAAGGAGGATCGGGGCGGCCACGCCGGCGGTCCGCAGTTCCACGGCTTCACCCAGCGTAAACACGGCCAACTGGTCGGCCCCGTTCGCGAGCGCCACCTGGGCGGCCTTCACGCTGCCGAGCCCGTAGGCATCGTCCTTGGCGACGAACAGAAGGCGGCCCGAAGCCGGGAGGGCCGCCCGCAAGCGGCGGAAGTTCGCAGCCAGCCGGAGGAGATCGACCTCAATCCAGGCGGAACGCGGCGGGTGAGGGCTCATTCGTTGCCAGGAGGCCACAGGGATGCCCCGACGTCGGTGCGGTGGTAGCTCCCGAGGGAGCGGATCTTCCGGATGTTGGCGTAGGCGGTGGCGATGGCTTCCGGCAGGTTGGCCGCGACCGCCGCCACGTCGCAAATCCGGTGACCGGTCGCCTCCAGCGTGCCATCCGCCCGGGCGGCGACCTCCTGCCACCACACGTCGCAGGTGAACCCGCCGTGCACTGTCACGGGCACCCGGGGCCCCACCAGCTGGGTGAACGGATAGCCGTAGCCCGCCAGCGTGAGATTGCAGCCGAAGTCCGCACCCGGCCGCCAGAGCGGTCGCAACGGCTCGTTGCGCACGCAACGCAGGAAGGTATCGAGGGGATTCGCCAGCATCCGCGCGATCAGCGGGCCGCTCGTGACCCCGAGGCGGACGTTGTATTCGAGGACGTGCCAGCGGTCTCCGTGAAGAATCGCCGTGACCTGCACGGGCCCGTGGAATCCGACCTCGCGAAACCACGGCCGCAGTGGCAGGAGCAGTTCACGCACGAGGCCGTAACGGTCCCCGGAGTCGCGCTCGACCAACCCGCCCAGCGGGGCGCCGGCCACGATGCCCAGGTTGCCATCGAAAGCGCGCTTGTATTCCTGGTTCGTGACCAGGGGATGGACCTCGCCGCCGCTCACGAGCGCGATGTGCCCCGCTTCCCGGCGACCGAGGTATTCCTGCAGGAAGATGCCCTCGGAATCATCCAGTCGCGGCAGCCATGCCAACGTGTCGGCCACGGTCTCGCACACGACCGTGTGGATCGGGCTGGTGGGGGAACACAGGGGGTTCTTGAGCACAAACGGCCGCTGTTCCCGGCGGACCAGCGTCTCCGCCTCCGCCCGGGTCGCGACGAACCGGGCCCGCGGAAACGGCACCCCGAAACGGGCGCAAAGCTCCCGGGCAAAATCGCGCTCCCGTTCCAGGCGAAGCCCTTCGCCGGTGGGGCAAAGGATTGGCGGCCGCGATGCCAGAAACTCGTCCGTCCACGGTTTCAGCGCCCACTCGATGGACATCGGAACAATCAGGTCGGCCGGCTCGCGGCGAAGGAGTTCGCAAAGGTTGGGCTCGTCGGCGGCCGTGACGCAGGGACCTTCCGACTGCGGCCCGTGGTGCGCATAATCCCGCGTCAGATAGGCGCCCGACGTCGCCCCGTCCTCGCGCAACCGCCGGACCATGGCCTGGGTAAATGCGCCCACTCCCAACACCAACGCCCGCGGCCTGTCCGGATCAGAAGGTTCCATGTATGAAAGCGCGCCGACGCTAGGAATCCGGCCGGTCGCGTCAAAGCGGATTCGGGCGTGAGTTGTTCACCGCCCCAGCAGCGCCCGTGCCCGCGCCTGGCAAAGATGGAATGCCACCCCGAGTCCGGCGCCCAGGCCGAGACCGTAGCCGACGCCCCACGCCAGCATCGCCGTAGGGCGATGGTGCCGCATCAATAGCGCGGTGATTTCACCGCCCACGAAATAGCCGAGCGCGTTCAGCGCAAAGAGCGCCAGCACCACGCGCAGCCGCGCCTCGCGGGCGTCGAAGGCCGCGCACAGCATCGTGCCCATCAGGGCGGTGCCGGCCAGCAGGCCGACGACGCTTGCCAGTTGTCCGTGGATTTTCGCCAAGGCCATCCAGCCGGCGATCCAAGCCACCGAATAACCGGCAAACGCGAGGCCGAAGAGCCGGTTGAACCGCCCCAGCGAGCCCGGCCCCAGGATCAGGCGGTGCAACAGCGGGCCGGTCAGCCCGAGGAACACGAGCGCGCAGACGGCATACATGCCGGCCTCGCCCACGAGGCGGTTCAGTGTCCGGCCGAACACCGCCCACGGCACAAAGCCCGCCACGCTCACCGCCGTGAATCCCACGGTGCCCCGGAGGACCGACTGCGCGAGCGACGGCACCGGTGAACCGGCAGCGCGGACGCGCTCGGCGAGGCTTTGCGGATCGAGTTGGAACCAGGCCATGATGGAATGCCCGCGAGTGTTCCCGACCGCCCGTGCGGCGCGAGGACAAATCAGCCCCGGCACCCAAGTGCTGCCCGCAGGTTGTCGGCAGCACTTTCCCTGCATCCGCCTGGCGGTGCTGGCCGTTGGTATGGCGGGACGGGGTGCGGCAAGCGTGTGCTTGCCACCCGGCCGACGCTGCGGCAAGAGAAGCGCCAGCCACCCGGGGCAGCAATGGCGGAGGTAAAAACTCCGTAGCTGCCGTGCGCGGGTGGTTTCCCTGTTGCCCGCACGTCGGAAGACCCGCGTCGCCGGTCCGCGCCAGATGACCGGCAAGGCAACATGAACCGCACAACCTCTCTGTGTCTCACCGCCGGCCTCGCCGGGCTGCTCCTCCCCGTCTGCGCCCGCGCCGACGAGCCGATCATGCTCCAAAAGATGATCGTCACCGGCCGTCGCGATTCGCTCCTGGAAATCGCCAACGCGGCTTCCGAAGGCTACGTCGGCAGGGATCACTTCGAGTATCGCCCGCTCCAGCGGCCCGGCGAACTGCTGGAAACCGTGCCCGGCCTCATCGCCACGCAGCACAGCGGCGCGGGCAAGGCCAACCAGTATTTCCTCCGCGGCTTCAACCTCGATCACGGCACCGATTTCGCGACCTCGGTGGACGGCGTCCCGGTGAACCTGCCCACGCACGGCCACGGTCAGGGCTACACCGACCTCAACTTCCTGATCCCGGAACTGGTCGAGACGGTCCATTTCCGCAAGGGCCCGTATTACGCGGACATCGGCGACTTCGGCTCCACGGGGGCGGCCGAACTGGAATACGCCCGCGAGCTCGACCGCAGCCTGCTCCAGTTGGAAGGCGGTTCGTTCGGCTACGGCCGCGCGGTGTTCGCCTCGTCGCCGAAGGTCGGCGAAGGCCGGCTGCTCTACGCGGCGGAAGTCGGCCATGACGACGGCCCGTGGGCGAATCCGGCGGACTTTCAGAAGGTGAACGCCGTGCTGCGCTACAGCCGCGGGACGGAGGAAGCCGGCTTTTCGCTGACCGCCATGGCCTATGCGGGGCGCTGGGAAGCCACGGACCAGATTCCGCACCGCGCCGTCGCCGCCGGCACGCTGGACCGTTTCGCCGGTCTCGACGACAGCGACGGCGGTGACTCGAAACGCTTCAGCCTGTCCGGCCGGTGGCATCGCGAAAGCGACGTGGGCCACACCGAGGTGCAGGTGTATGGCGTTTACTACGATTTGGACCTGTTCTCGAACTTCACCTACTTCCTCGACGATCCGGTCAATGGCGACCAGTTCGAGCAGTTTGACCAGCGCGGCTTCGGCGGCCTGAAAGCCCACCACACGGTGGAGCACGAACTCCTGGGCCGGGAGGCGGAAAGCACCCTCGGCCTGCAGGTCCGCGGCGACTACATCGAGAACGGGCTGAACCACACGGTGCAGCGGCGTTTCCTTTCCACGACCCGGGCCGACACCACGGGCGAGGTCAGCGTGTCGCCTTACGCCGAACACAAAACCAAATGGACCGGGTGGCTGCGCAGCACGGTCGGGGT
>Ga0169931_10000535_pt1 | contig 62463 bp, 58 predicted proteins | sample Kivu_15m_20L_FD_129675 | JGI IMG/M metagenome (GOLD analysis project Ga0169931, IMG submission 129675) | Freshwater microbial communities from Lake Kivu, Western Province, Rwanda to study Microbial Dark Matter (Phase II) - Kivu_15m_20L... | ecosystem: Environmental > Aquatic > Freshwater > Lake... | reverse complement strand
TTGCTCAACGTGAGAAGGAACTGGCAGCAGCAGGAAACACCAAAGGCGCAAGAAGGATGCGTCTTATTAGAAGAAAGATAGAACGCATTGACAAGCAGAACACAAAACTTGGAAGGGATTACAGGAAGATAAAAGAACTGGATGCAGAACTGAGGATCATTGAAGAGTCTCTCATAACATATAAAACCCTCAGGGAGAATGAAACTAAAGGTCTAGACAATGAGAAAAAAAGGATAAAAGACAAGTTAAGAAAAAATGCGGAAAGACTAACAAAACTAGGAAATTCATTAGAAGCACTAAATAGAAAGATCGATTCATCTCCTGAGGCACAAAAGAGAAGGTTAAAACAAGAAGCGGCTAGAATCAAAAAGCAAATAGAAAAAATAAAAGAAGAGACAGGTAGTATTAGCGAAACACTAAAACAAAGTTTGGCCAAACTTATAGAAAAAACAAACGACTCTCCAATGGGTGGGGCAATATCAAGATTGGAGATGGACAGAAGAAGATTGATCTCTGAATTGTCTAAGTTTGGTATTAATAGAGCAGTGGCAATTAACAACATTATCGACAATGCTCCAGCAACTGGAAGGCAATTGGCTATGCAACTTGCGGAGGTCTCAGAAGACATTCAATTCAAGAATCAAGTTATCGAGGGACTGTTCAAAGAGTCAAGCACAGTTGATGCTGTTGTGGTAGGAAAACTATTCGGTGACAACTTTGTCATGCAACGGGTGGAGAAGAACAAGCCATTGACACGCAAGGATGTTGATGCTTTGTTTTCTGAATACAAGGCACTTGCCTTTGAGTATGCAGGATCTAGAGAACGATTTATTTTGGATATGGAGTTCTCAGACAAGCAGTCGCTAACGGAAATCTCTGAAACATCTATTGATCCTGAGACAGAGGGGGCCTCTATTGAAGAGGCAGATGGGGATTATCCTATTGTTCCAACCATTACAATTAAGGACGCAGGTGTCCTATCTACACCGGGAATCATACCACCAGCCAATCTATTTTCAGAGAATGAGGGCGAGGTTCTATACGGCAAACTAAGGTCATTTCTCTATAGATTGGAAACACTGAGAAGACTTCCTCAATTTGGTAAGTTTGTTGATGTTGCCTTTATTAGCAAGATCCTAAGTGAGATTGAGAAACTAGATGATGTCGATGCTTCCGTCTTGTTTAAGAGTGCTATTAGATGGGACAGAGGAAACACACGAAATGCACACATGTCTCATGCCGAGATGGTGTCCATTGCCAAGAGCGTTCTTAAGGATCTTGGGTTAAGCGATGAGGTCTTTAACTCAAGGGAGTTTACGGACCCAGTTGAATGGGCAAAGACTGCTACAGTATTCTCTTTTGATATTGAGACCCACCTCGACAATCAAGGTGGCATTCACACAATCATTCTTATGGATGAGAATAATTCAGAAAACCCTGAGTCCGTAAGATCCAGTGGAGATGGCAACATATTCACAAATGAAGAACTAATGAGCATGCTTCAAGAGATTGAAGACATGCAGAACCAAGGAAAGATGCTTGTAACATTCAATGGAAACGGATTTGACCTCCTTGCAATGGCAGAAACAATTGGAACACCAGAAGCAAGACAACTTGCTGCTAGAATTGTATTAAGAAGCGTTGATATCTTCCAAAACCTAAGAGCATTTGACAGCACAACAAGCACAGACACAACACCAAAAAGCAGGATGTATAGCCTAGGCAACACAGCAGATGCACTCAACATCCTTGAAAGCAAGGTTGGGCGAGGTTATATGCCAACATTGTGGAAGAAGAGATCAATGGGAAGAACCATTACAATTAGAGACTTGTCTAAGATAGACAACTCAAAGATGAGTGATGGTGAAAAGGAAGTCATTGTAGAGGAAATGAATGAATTGAGTGAGTCCGATGCAAGAAGGCTTCTTTATGAATACTCCATGTCTGACGGAAGGCTTACCATCCAGACTCTCAAGGAACTAAGACAAAGAGATGGAGCAGCCGTAAGAATCAGGAATGCGGATGGAAACATCTACTCCGTCGCACTCAAGCCAATCATTCCAACTTGGAGTCTTGCATCATATCAATCCCAAATCTTTGGTGGGGTTGAGGATGCTGTTTCTAATTGGCGCGCACTTCCTGAGGGAAGGCAGATGGCAACAGCATTTGATGGGGTTCTTCCTAGAGATGGCTCTGCCAAGGTTGTAATTGACCTAGACAAGGCACAACCCATCATCATGTCATTGATGGCTATTTCTCTTGAGTATTCCCCAAACACAAGGGCATTTGGCAAGGCAATGATGGACCTTGCCGAACGAGGGGTTACGCCAGAAGAACAGGCTTACCTCACTGCAATAAACATTGCAAGAGAGAACTCAAAGGCTTCTTCAGAAAACAACAAGGCAGCATATGAAAAAGCAGGGAGCAGGCTTCCTATCAGCATAAGAGGTATAACTGAGACAGGCGGAAGAATACCCGGGATCAACTTTGCTGAGGGAAGCAAAGAGACACAGAAAAACCAATACATTGACTCAATTATCAAGGGTGCCATGGATCAGATTAAGGAATCAAGACTTGACCTTTCTGAGTTGGCTGAGATTGTTGGTTTTGTTCCTAAGGATAGCCTAGAATCAGAACAGGATTTCATCTTTAACCTAATTGTCCACACCATCAAAAAATACTCCAGCCACAAGGAGTTTGATATTGTTGATTTTGGAAACGGAAAAATTGACTTTGCGATTGGCAACAGCCTAGGCAGGGGCGTCATTCAGATCATAACAAGAACACCTCAGGGATTCAGGAAATCTCTCCATGCTGAGGGGATAATAGCAAGAGGGACAGATGCAATGCGGGCCGAGGAAATAGCCAAGGCTTCAGATGCATCTCATAAGGTAGACATGCCGATGATTTACCGCCTGCCTTTGCTTGGGGAAGTCAACCATATTTTCCCACGATCGTTGTCTGAAATTGAAACTGCATATGGCGACTACAGACTTAGGCAAAGAATTAGTCACATTCTTAGTTCACCAATAAGCAGCAGGGAAGCGGCAACAGCAATCATCGATGCCTACAAGAAACAGAGAGAAAACCCTGATGAGGTCATTGCAGAAATAAGTGAATTGCTTTTGCAACTTCTTCCAAACACAAACAATAGAGGACTGCTGAATCGACTTCCAGATATGAATGAATACCGAAGAAGAGCAATAGAAGCCTTGCTTGATCTTCCTGAACTTCTAATGATGTGGCAACACGACTCGGTTTCATATGCTCCCGGATCACGGATCTTCTTGAATGAGGAGGTTAAAGGAAAAATATTTGCAGACGATGCATTATCACCGGGTTCCCTATCAGGAGCAGCATTGCTATCTGGTTTGGGGCCTCTGTTTGCACATGTTATGACATATCCAATCCTAACAACAGATCTGATCTACAAGTCTTTAGAAAGAGGAAAGGCTGCCTATAAAGAGGGTGGATATAGCCTAAGCAATTACTTCGACTTCGACATGAACGGCATTCACCACATGGCTGCCCTTACCCTTATGTATTTGGATGAGGACGGATCAGCATTGGATAGGATGCTTGAAGAAGTGGAATTCAAGGACAATCCACAAGATAGATATCAAATGGCAGTTGATATTCTTAGGGACAACCTTGAAAAAATCAAGTTGGCTTACATTGCAAGGCGAGACACAAAAAACGCAGAGCAAACAGATAGGCTAAGAGAGTTCTTAGATAGTGGTAAAGGACGAGATGCATTTAAAATCGCAGTGATTGCTAGACTTTACATGGGTGGTCTTAAGGCAGTACATGAAGGAATTAGAGATTGGGCATTAAAAAATGAAAACAACATGAATGGTGTTGATGCAAGATTTATTGCAGAGCATCTCATGAATGCCAAAGCATTTCTCCAATTTAACATATTGGATTCTGCCATTGGAAACCTAGATGAAGCAGGAAGAAGAAAACTATCTGAAAAAATTGCAAATGAGTTAAGAGAGGTATATGCATCTACGGGATGGCATACAAGACTGCGGGAAATTGCAATCAAGAATGGGTTTGTCGAGGCAGGCAAGAGCATGTTTTCTCTTAATCAAGTCGAAGAAGCATTGAAAGAGAGAATCAAGTTTATTGCTGCCATGGAACGAAGAACAGAAGAAGAAGTTTTCAAAACCTACGAAAAAAGAATCAACAAAGCAAACAAATACATGAAGAAAATTGGTGGGAGAACTTCTAACAGCGAGCAAATGAGAGAACTCAATGTTATCCTTATGGGCAATGAGGAAGCATACAAGTCTACTCTAGTCCTAACGGCCCTTAATGCTCTTCAAAGGGTTCCATATCGCCTTAGGGAAACAGAGGCCGAGGGAATTAGGGGAAGGATTGAAGAGCATTCCAGAATTATGGGAAGAGATCTAGAGGAGAAAGATCTTCTGGGCTTTGAGGATTTCAACATATTCTTTCTAATGGGACTTGACTCAAGTGGTGAGCGTCTTTACATGCATGGGCACAGGCACCAACCAATGAACTCTGCGTTGTCCTCCATTGTCAGAGAAAACACACCAGACAATAAGGATGACAACCCATACGCAATGTGGGAATTTGGTAGAAACAATCTTGGAAAACTAGGGAGAGAGCAAGCGGAGACAGAGATTGAAAAACTTATTGCAAGACACATAGCCCTCCAACTTTCAAAATCCTATGCTCCAAAGTTTGGCGGCTATTCATTAGACTCGGAAAACAGACAAGGATTTATGACAGAATGGCTGAGAAAGTCTGAAAGAGAAAATCGTGCGTGGGCAAGAGGAATGGGAGAAGAGGCCACTCTTCCAGATAATGTAAGAGACCTAAGAAGAAGCAATGGAGGACTACTTAGAAACTCCGCTAGATTCCTTCTTGATCCATCACGAAACATGGGTGATGCTCTTCAATCAGAATACAATCCCGGTTCCAATTCAAATCTAAAGGGACTTCTTGCATTCAGGGCACCATACTCAGATATTCCATGGGAGGAAAGAGGAATCTTCTCACTACAAGAAATGTTCTATGCAAGGGAGTTGGAAGAAACAAGAAAAACAAGGGCACAAAGACCAGATCGAGAAATTGCCACAATCAACGATGTTATTCCAAAGGAATCAAGAGGATACAAGAATAGATACAAGGGATCCAAGACACCTTATGTTTATGAAACACCATTTGATTCAACATATGAAATGACAACCGGAAGTTCAACAAGACGAATTGAACTAAGAGCAAACAACCTAATGCATGTGCTTGAGAAGTTTGCTGAAACCAATGGATATCGAGACATTCTTGAATCTGGAGACATTGCCAAACTGTTTACTATTTGGAAAATAACCAATGCAATTATCAATCCGTTCTTAAGAAAGATGGAAAGGTTGAAGTTAAGGGGCGGAGGCATTGAAGAACAAACGGAATACAAAGAGGCTCAAGGAAACGTTCTTGCAATGTATCAAGACCTCACCAACCTATGGTCTTTCCACGACAATGTTTCACATGAGTCAAGAAGTTATCTTGAGTTTGGCAGGATGGTAGGAATTGAAGGAAGAAAGATAAAGGGAATGTACTACATTGATTTCCTCAAATTCATGGCACAGCAAGGAATCAATAGCCTCAGCCCATTGACGCTCGGTCTTAGTCCAACAAACAACTTGCTTGCAACTGGAGATCCAGCCGCAGACCAAAGAGAAACAAGAATACTAACACTTACGGTTCAAAGCCGTGACTCTTTGGGGGTAATCTTCGGTGTCCTGTATGAGGTTGTCGGAAGGGAAATAGCAACCAACTACATGAAAAAGGTAGACCCAGATAACTTTGATTCCTTGGAAAAAGATGGCACTGGATTTGTGCTGTTGAGTTCTGTTCCATTGCAATATCAAGAAGCAGTTCTGGATGAGATCTTACAGTCGGAAAGAATGAGTACATATGGAGATTTTGATCTCTACTTGTTCCTTGATGATTATGGAGGAATGCAGATTGGGAACAGGGTTGACTTTGAAAACCTTGAGGAAGCAGCAAAAATAGACACATCATCTGGAAAGGCACCAAAGGTAAGATCTGGTGGATTAATAAGATTCGATACCTCACGAACAAGTGCAAATGCCGTGTATCATCTTACTCCTGAAGACATTAAAAAAATGTTCACACAGATCCGAAACCAAGTGTTCTTCAACAATGCTGAAATTGCAGCAGCACTTGGGTCGGACGTTGGAGTTGCAACCAATGAGAACATGAAGTTCATGAATGCAGAGAGAAGAAAGTTCTATGAGATGCAAAGACTTGAGTATGCAGATCAAATGGACATCCTAGCCCTGCTTCACCAAAGAGCAGGAACCAAGTTGAGGACAACCAACAACACAAGAATGCGTGGTGACTTTGGTCTTCCTCTTGAGGTATATGATGCAGGTTATTATGTTGCCGGTAAGGATGGTGATCCAAGAGGAACGGCTCTTGATATGGCATGGGGAGCCAAGATCAACCAAGCAATTCAACTTGCAGACATGTATGGTCTTGAGGAAGAAGGGAGGCAACTGCGTGCATTACTAGACTCAACTAACAAATACATTATTCCCGCTGTAATCCTCCTTGCACAGGTTGATGGCCAGAATACCATCTCATCAAAACGAAGACTTCGTGCATATGTGGGCGATGTCATGAGTGACGCGGAACTAAACAGCCTTTATTCCGTGGCAAGAGAATATACAGGGGCATATCTTTCAGCCTTAAATAGGGATGAGATCAGAAACCAATACTTCCATGCTGCCAAGAGATATGTGGAACTAAATGGACCTATTGCAGACATCCCAAACGTATTGAACAGCGTCCTTCAAAGCATTGGGGTCACTGACATTACCAATGCAAAGGAAGTAACCAAGGCAAAGAAGGCACTACAAAGAGCCAATCACCAGTATTCTACAGAAGAAATCCGGCTAATGGATGAGGATGTCCTTTCTCTTGCGGAGGAAGATGGATTGACAAGTGCTTTCGGGGTAGATGGACAGAAGATTGAGATTGCCATTCAAGACCTTGTAAAACAAGGTGCAATATCGGAAGAGACTGCCGAGTTGTACAAGGGAATGCTTGGAATCATCCTTGTCCACAACGAAGAGTTTGCAAACAACCTATCCATAATACTAGACCCAAACATGGAGCGTGCTGGTAAATCACTTCAGATTAAGGATAGGTTTGTAATCAAGTTGAATCCAGAGTTGCTGAAGAAGAGAGCAGCACCAGAAGCACTTGAAGTGTTTGCCCACGAAATATCCCACATCGCAAGAATGCAACACCTTGAAACAGATAGTGAAGTATATCAGGGGTTCCTTACTGCATTCAGGACAAATTCTGGCAAGGATGCCATAACAGACATGGTGACAACGATGTTTTCTGGGGATCGCATGGAAATCAACGACCTGATCCAACACTATACCACAAACCCAGAAGAGTTCCTTGCTGAGTGGGGAGCATTCATCCTTATTTCCAGAACAATCAACAACAAGAGCGTGATTGAAAATGTAAGAAGAATAAGAGACAAGTATGTTGTTGCAGATGAGTCTGCCAGTTGGTGGGAAAGAGCGTTCAACAGAATAAAGAGATTGGCTTCATCCGTTGTACAGAGAATGCAGGTATTCAAAAATCAAAACCCAGAAGCCATGAGACTGATGGACAATGCCATTGAGGTAATGTTCAATTTTGGAAACACCTATAGCAAGTCTAGGGCCTTGGCAGAGATCGCAACCAGATCATTCTCATACCCACTGACTGAATTGCCGAAGGGATCAGCACTGTTGACCGAGGCAGACATAAAAACACTCCACGACAAGATAACACTTAGAAACGACCTTGAACAAATCAAAACATTGAATGAAGATCAGACTGCAATATTTGCTTCACTTGTGGAAGAAACCGAGCCATATTTATCTGGTCCAAAATCAAGAACTATTCTTGGACAATCAACATTAGATTATCTAAAACAAATGAGTGGAATGATTGGTATTGTTGACGGAGACATGACAATAAGCAGACAACCACGCAATGCGGCAGAAGACAAAGCATTGGCTACTTTTGTTCTTGAAAAGGTTGCAACACTTAGGGGCAGAAGGGGCGGAGAAATTGCCAGCATTGCCGGGATACTCAGAGACCTGCCAAGCAAAGGCAAAAGAATCAAGCAATGGCTTGCAGATGTCTTGTACTATGGGACTTCCAGAAAGATTGGCGAGCCTGGAACAGGAGGAGTCTATGGAATAGGGGGAGGAAACAGTGCAAACCTCACCTATGCATCATCTGAACCAATCCTAGCGGCTCTAGGCTTTCTTCTAGATGCAACAAAAGGATCGGGGCAAAATGTATATGGTGGTGCTGTTGGTGGAGTCCTTCACTCATTGAACTATATTCAACAGTTTTCAAGACCAGTCGTAAGAAACTCACACCGCATAAGAAGTACCTATAACACAGAACAAGGCATTCTGATTGAAAGGAGTGCATTTGATTATCTTCTTTATGATAGACCAGAAAGCAAAGATTCTCTTCCTTTGGGAGGTAGACTTACAGATCAAATGTTTGAGGATGCCAAAAAACATGCTGAACTGTATGCAAGAAACATGCAAAATTTCGTAGACATAGCAAAAAAGTATGGAGCATACACAGAATCACTCATTCCGCCAAAAGACATGATTGCCTTGAGAGTAAACAACTCTTATCTTGCAGAGACAACAGCAGAAACAGCCTCGTCCTTTGTGAATTCCCTTACAACTGCATACCGAAACAAGATTCTTTCAAACATGCGTCAAGATGGAATTGCAGATTCTTACTCACTCTACCTTAGCGGAGGGTTTTTCCAGATTGACAAGACCATTTCAACCGAAACGGGAGTACTTTCATCCATACAGGTGTTTTATGCCTCAATAAATAAAGATATGGGCGGGACCAAAGTTCTTACTCGCGGTCAAAGACTTATTCTGGACGAGATTGAAGAGTTTGCTTCAAATATTTGGGCAGAAAAAAGACCAAACGATAAGCAAGCAAAGTTTAACTTCAAGTCTAAGATTAAATACTCACCATACAGTGGTGAATTTTTATCAATTCAGGAAACCTTGAACGATGCTGCAATAAGATTACTAAGAATGGCAAAGTCTGGAGCCACTTATAAATCAATTTTCAAATCCTTGAACCCTGAGCAATTGGATATTGTGATCAATGAGTTGAAAAACAGGGTGGACACAAGCGATTACTCGGTAGTCTCCCATGCAACGGACATTCTAGATGGTCGTCTTTCCTCCATTTTCCACGGATCGTCTTCGCCTCCCAAGTATATGAAGGAATCAATAGACAACATGGGATATTCCGTGGCTTCCTTGCATGCCAGAAAGCACCTTATGACCCATGGCCATGGCACAATCATGCCAGATTCCTCGTCATTGGACCTGACTGCCAATGATATCTTTCGTCAAGACAATGGATTGACCCCTGAACAAGGAAGAATCTTGCAAGAAGGGTTTACAATTGACCTGAGATCCATCATTGTCGGCATGGAAAGGAATATTTCAAGATCTGCATACAACAACAAAGCAATACAAGACCTCACCGGAGTCAAGGGATTATCCTTTTCATGGCTCATTAAGGCAATCCAGAAAGCACAATCAGATAGTGATTGGGATATTGTCCTCAAGGAAGTGAAGAGAAAGCATGATCTTGCAATTGGTGCCGCCACAAAGATCGAAGAAACAGAAGGATCTGGAGCAGAAAACATTCTTGTCAAGACTGCCGATGTGGTTACAACAACAATGTGGGGACCAAACAGAAACGCAGCAACCATGCTTAACGAAGGTACCATAGGTGCAGCAACAACTGCCATGTTTGGCGGAAACCATATCTCCCTCTACAAGGATATGCTTACCGGAATGGCTGGTCTTTTGGTGAACGTATTCAGCAGAAGATATGGAAACAGGCTGCTAAATAGATCATTGTGGACCACGGTGCCTGATGCGTTGTTTGACATGGACACAGCAACAAGAGGATTTATGGAGCATCACCTTATTGACTATGACGAAATACCATTTGATGCAAGGGAAAGACTTGGAATGAATCGTAGAAACCTTGGTGCTGTGGGAGCAAGTTGGTGGAGGAGACTAAGGGATTCTCACCTCATTGCAGAACCCGCACTAAGAGCAGCACTCATGCGTCAAGGGCAAAGACAACTGCTCAAGAGGCTCGGGAAGATGGAAGAATACCTTGAGTTCATCAAGAACTACAAAGGACCAAAGAACCAAGACATGTATGAGAATGCAATAAGAGAGGTCGGAACAGAAAGAATACTTGACTTTGCAGGAACAGAAAAGGTGCTGCTGCAACTCATGTGGGAATCCGGGGTTTTGTCAGACAAGAACATAAAGGCACTCAAGTACATCATAGATAGATACGGGACATCCAAGCAGGGAATCACAAGGCGTGAGTTCTTGGACATCGGAAACATCCAAATCCAAATGGAGATGGACCTCAATAGAACATTGTGGGAAGAGGTTCCTGAATCTGGGGGCTTGATAAAGAACGATCTTTATGAGGCACTTGCAGCAGTTGGAAGATTCCAAAAAGCATATGCAAGACAAACAATCGTAGAAGGAAACACATTGGACAGGCCCACAAAGGGAGATCCAAAATCATTCCTATTCAACCTATACCGATCCTTCCCAAAACTGTTCGTCACCCAGTTTGCCCTTGAGACTTATGGCAGGACAACACCCATGCTCCTTGCCGGTCGCCTTCTTGTTGCGGCAGCAGCAGACATCATCTACAACTTTGGCCTCATGTTCCTTGCTGGTGTGATATCAGATGACGATCTGGAAAGAATTTCACGGGGAAACATCAACGGAGAGGACATAACCAAGATTGCATCCGTTGTTGCAAGAAACCCATTCATCTCAAACCGGATGCTTTTTGGAACACTTGCACAACTTGCAATAATCAGTGGAAGCACGGTCTTCACTGGTAAGAATCAATTTACAAATCCAAGAATCATGGCCGCTGGTCTTCCACCATCATTCATGGCCATGGTATCTGGATTTTCAAGAGCAGGAAGAATAGTAAATGATGCCGTTAACCAAGATGAAACCTTTGATTCAGCAGCACTAGCGGATCTGTTGTTGAGGTTGGTCCCGGCCATCGGACCAACCGTAAGATATGGAATAACAAGATCAATAGATCCCAATTACCAAGCAGGTAGAAAAACAAAGTCCTCATCCAATGGATCCTCCTTCAGTCCTGTATCCATAGCCAACCACATCATGGACAAGGATCACATGGATGAATATAAACTTGTAAGAGACCTTCTTAAGGAACTGTTTCCAACAGGGTACTCAAATCTGTCTAGATCCATGCCCCCATTCCTAGACGCCCTGATTCCCCCTGTGCAGGCAGCAAGCCCGCAGGCTACCCAGACACCAACAACGCCACAAAACCCAACACAGGGCAATACCGTGGCTCCTACGCAACCTCAGGCTCCAACCACCCCAACCCCACCAAAGAACGTACAAGTTCTAACACCTTGGGGTAGTAAGAAGGCATCGGCCAGAGCCTCAAACCCATCAACCCCACCCCCACAACTAGGAGGACCATAATGAGCAAGGGAGATATGAAAGGATGTAGCATCAAGAATGGATGCAAAGATCCAAGCGGAGGGCTTACCGCCAAGGGAAGGTCCATGATCAACCGAAAGACCGGATCCAACCTCAAGCCGCCGCAACCCGGAGGGGGACCAAGAAAGAAGTCCTTTTGTGCCCGCAACCTAGGTCAGATCAAGAAATTCGACATCGATTGCCGTGCTACCCCGGACAAGAGGGCATGCAAGGCACGAAGAAAGTGGAAGTGCTGACATGAAGAAAAGAGGTCTTTACGACAACATACACGCAAAACGGAAGAGAATCAAGGCAGGATCTGGAGAAAAGATGCGCAAGCCGGGATCCAAGGGTGCCCCCACATCAAGAGCATTCAGGGAGTCCAAGAAAACCGCAAAATAAAAATCGACTAGGGGGTCAGGAATTTGGACGGGGGTAGTAACAAATTGGGAGGTAGCGTTACCCCCCTTACCCCCCCAATTAGAACAGTATGTCCTTGGCTCCCCTAGCAATAGGGGAGCCATGGCTGTACTGTCACAGCAAAGGCAGCCCAGCCTACCATTGGGCAAAGGAATCCGTCATGCGTTTCTCGCAAAGAATGCAGCGTTATGTTGATCGTTTGGTCTGGGTGTTCGCGATCGCCGCATGGATCCTCTACGCGGTCCTTGCGGGCTTGTCAGTGTAACCTAGGCTCCCCTAGCAATAGGGGAGCCATGGCTGCACTGTCGCAGCAAATGTCATGCACATGCCCGATGCATAACATGACACCGTAGGGCAATAGGAGAGTGTAATGACTAAGGAAAGTCATTGCATCGGTGTGGTGGCGAATCAGTTTGGGGTGTTCACAATTTGGTACGGGGATAGGGATCTCTTGCTCTCCGCAAGGGGCCCCTCGGGTGTTTTGGAGTTGGGAACACCCCCTGTGGTCCTTAGCGGTACTCTTCTTTCCTACGCGGGAGAAGTCCTCCAGCACATGCTGGAGGAAGAGAACGGATAGTATAACCTCGGCTCCCCTAGCAATAGGGGAGCCATGGCTGTACTGTCACAGCACATGTCATGCACATGCCCAATGCATGGCATTACACTATAGGGCAAAGGAGGATACCATTGAAACGGTATCTGTGTCCAGCAGGCGAGGGGCTCTCCCTCTGGTGTAGCGATAAGTTTGGCTACATCATCCACCATGCTCACCGAGGCGGGGGCTATGATGTCCCAGTTTTCTCGGTGAGCCTTCCCCTGAGTGTTGCAGGGGACGAGATCAAGACCGCCATCTTCACAATGGAGGAGTTCATTTCCTCCTTGAGGAAGACGGTGGAATCTGTGGTGGTGGGTCGAAAGGAGGCCGGGGAGCGCAGCCTCCACGACACCTCCGGCCCCAAGTGGGGGCAACGCAGCCTCCACGACACCTTCGGCTCCAAGTTTGATTGTCGGCGTGCAAACGCCGCAATCCTGGCCATGATTAAGAAGGGAGAGAACTGTCCGCCACAACTCAAGTAAGTAAGATCTTCCGTTGCGACAGTGCTGCCCTTGGCTCCCCCAGCAATGGGGGAGTCCTTGGGCTGCACTGTCGCAGCAACTAAGGTCTGTGAACTGACCCAACCACAGATCTTTCACTAACTGGGTCAACTAGGAGATAGGTACATCATGTACGAGTACCTGTTGAACCATGTTCTGCGTGCGTCTGCTTTCATGCAGCGCATCGCCAGCATGACCGGCTGCACGGAGCCGGAGGATCTGGCGAATTTGGTCCAGATGGGGATCGACGAGGGAAACCTCAAGGTGTTCCCGCTCGGCAAGGGCAAGGACGCTAGGCTGTTCATCAGGAACGGCAGAGTTCCCTTCAAGGGTAGCACTGCGGGTCGGCTTCAGCGTGGAAACGATGAGGTTCGGCGTCGTAGCATCGCCCCAGAGGGAAACATCCTCGGGAATGACTTGTCTCCAACCTACATGGAGGCGGTCAACTACCTGAGCGAGGGAACGTTCGTTCCCAATCCCCTGATTCTGGCGACGATGCGGAGCCTTGCTTCGGAAGGGTTCTTCGATCCGAAGAAAGACATGATGGAACTCCTGATGTTGAAGGAGTTCGCTGTCTTCGGGACTAGGGAGTACTTCCTTCCCATGTTCCCGGACTTCCGCTACCGAGTGTACACGGATAGCCAAGGCATCGCCTCCTACCAAGGTGGGGATGCACACAGAGCCATCTGTGACTTCTCGGAGAAGTTGCCAGCATCGGATCATGACATCCAGATCTTCTTGCAGGTGGTTGCAGAGGAGTACGGCGTGACCGAAGCCAACTATCGGTCAATTCTTGCCGACCCAGTGGCGTTCATCAAAACTGCCACAAGCAAGAAGCCGTTCTGCACTCTCCGTGCAGCGGAGGCAATCCGAGAGATCCTTGAAGAGGGGAAGTCTGGATACATCCTTCAGCAGGACCAGACTGCCAGTGGACCGGCGTTGTTCGGTTGGTTCACTGGTGACGAGGGCTTGTGTCGATTCACAAACCTCTACCCCTCGGAGACCAAGCAATGCATCTACCGTGCAACTGCTGAGTTGGTGGACAAGGGTGGTCTTCTTCCTCCCCAAGTGAGGGGAAACCCTCTCTTCTGGGATCGGAAGACCGCAAAGGGCTTCATCATGCCGATGGTGTACTCGGCAGCGAATCCCAGCCTGACTCGGGGAGCAATCCTCAAGGATGGCACCAAGAAGATCAAGTTCCTTGATGACATCGGGAACTATCTTCCGGGTTCGCTTGAGGCAATCTCGTTGGACGACCTCAACGGTCGGTTCTGCGATGTGTGGAGGGACATGGGCTGGGAACTTGCCGTTCGTGTGGCAAGCGATGTCGCCCGTGCCTACGAGAATGCCTTGTTCGGAAGTGAGACGGTCAGTGGCTTGACCACTCGCTTGAGGCCTGCCATGATGGCGATCAAGGCAGCATCTAGGGCGGTTGGGAAGGCTGGTTGTGTCCTTAACTGGACATCACCAAGCGGCTGTCATGTGTTCAACCGCCAGATGGTGGTGGATCTTGAGGCAGATCCTATCACCATCAACCTTACCAGTAGGTATGATGGTAGGTACCGCGTGTCCTTCCAGCCCGTGAAGATGGAGTCCTCGGATGCGGCGGGACCACCGAATGTGATCCATTCGGTGGATGCCTCTCTCGTTCACTTCCTGGCCGTGATGGCCAAGAATTCGGGGTACCGTCTGGCTCCGATCCATGACTCGTTTGGTACCCACATCTGTGGGGCATTCTGGGTCAGGAGAGCGTTCAGGGTGGCCATGATCCACAAGTTGGATCGGCAGTGGCTCAACACTGCCGTGTTGATTCCTTCCAAGGTTCAGCCGCTCCCCTACGAGGGAGCAGATGTGAACCGGTTCGGGAAGGCTCAACACTTCTTGGGCTGACGCACGCAGGGCGTGGAACCCTCCGCTCCCTTAACCGGGGGCGGAGGATTTACCCAGCCAACGTGGCTGGGCGTTCATTTCTCTATCGGTGCTTAGCACCGGAGGTTGTCATGCGTGGATCGTTGCACCACCTGATCTTGTCCAAGGACAGGACCACGATGATTTCGATCATCGTGGACAGGACGTATGCCGTCACCAACATCGAGGGAGACATCAGCAGTCTCCCGTTCAAGGTGAGCGTGGGCATGCCCTACGCTCCCTTGAAGATGAAGTTGAAGGCATTGGGGTGGGACTTCATCCCCAATCAGTGGGAGACTCCCCACATCTCCTTGGAGAAGATTGGGGACGAGTTCCTCGTCTCCGCGAAGGCAGTTCATACTGTCTCGGGAGAGAAGATCTCGGTCACCGTCAGGAATCCCAACCTGTCGGAGGCCAAGTGGCAGTTCTTCAAGAAGTTCACCGCTGAGGCGCGTGCCACTGGGTGGCACACCCATCTCCATGTCAAGGAGGGATACAAGCAGAAGAATGGCTAAATGAAGCAAGAAGGAGATGAAGAAAGGTACCCACGGTACCCTACTGTACCATGCCCTACCATACCATACCCTACGGTACGTCGTGGGGTACCCCTATGTACCGCATGGTACTTTTACCATACCGTAATCCGTACCGTAGGGTACCCCTAAGTACCGCATTGTACTCGTACCGTACCGTAGTTCGTGCCTTTTGGGTACGCCTTGGGGTACTTTTGGTACGATTTTGGGTACATGGGTACATCCTTGGGGGTATCTGCTTTTTTCTACCCCGGAGTGTACCCCGGACCGCAGCCCCCGGTGGTAAGCCCGGGGGCTGCCGGGCAGATGTGGCAGGGCACGGTGGGGTGTGCCTGCCGGAAAGGAAGCATGCATGTCAGAGTACATAGACCATTACTATAGGTCTGTCCTTGGAGACTTCCGTCTCCGAGGGTTGAAGATTCTAGACAGGATGTCTAGAGTACGGAGCGTGGATGAATCCACGCAGGAGAGCGTTGCCACGGATGTGATCGTGGTTGATGCTACCATGTTGGATTGGAAGAAGTTTGTTCAGAAGTTGACCTTGCTCTTGGATACTCTTGAACGACTGATCGAGTTCACGGAGAAGTACGAAAATGAGCCGGTTCATAACTACACCGACTCCGACAAGGAGGATGTCTCCAACGGTTCCAAGTCGATTCGGAAGATTCTAGTTCAGGAGTCTGAACTGCACACAGTGGCAGTTCGTTGTTCGATGTTCCTGTGCAAGCATGAGAGGTGATCCTCTTTCGCGCCCGTTGAGCGGGAAGGCTTGACGGGTGTTTCATGTACCAGAGTGTTTCTGGTACACTTTCACTACCTTGCCTGTGGATACAGGCAACTTAGGAGTAGGACATGCCTACATTTCTGTTAGATGGCGTGAAGTACGCCGTCACCGTCACCCAACGGCAGTCAGCGTTGGAGCGGTATCGTGCCATGGATGACCATGGCTTGCTTGGAATGGTGGGAATGGTTGAGCAGGGTACTATGCGAGACCCTGCAAAGATCGAGGCATTGATCGCCGTTTGCGTGGAGCGCAAGTTGGCGAAGAAGGTTGAGACCCCGGCGGCAACTTCGGAAGCGAAGGCCTAAGACCCCGCCCCGTCCCCGTCCGGCTTATAGACGGGTTGAGGATTCTAGGGTAGAAATACCCTAGAATTCTTGAGGCTATCCCTAGCCTTGGTTCTAGCCAGAAGGGGACCGCAAGCAACCTAGCCTGTAGGCGGGATATAAATAGCAGGACACATAAAATGCCGTTCAATTACTGCTAGAAAAGTAATTGGAGTTAAGACCTTGTTGGCAGAGAGGTCTTATAGGTTACCATAGCCGTGAAGCCTAGGGTAGAAATATCCTAGGCTTCTTTCCTTGCAACACAGTGACGCAACGCGCTACGCTATACCTGTCAATTGCAGAACCGAGGTATAAGACAACGACCTAGGTCTCCTCGGGTTCGCCTAGGCAAAGCCGAACAGGCTGCTTGCAAAAAGGCTAGGCGAAGATTCCACATCAGGCATGGTGTGGTCTATGGGCTACTGTATGTTGACTCATGCAGTAGCCTTTGGGCTGGTGGCTCAGCGGTCCAAAGCACCCCGACTTATAATTGGGGAGACGCAGGTTCGAATCCTGCCCGGCCTATTGGGTAATAACCCAGAAAGGATCCAGACTATGAAGGACTTGTTTGTGTTGGGATTGGTTCTCGTTGCTTGTGGGATTGCAAGCATTTCAGTAGGTCACTTGTATGACTTGTCTGCATTGGTTACCGTGGGGGTGTACACGGGCGTTCTTTGGGGTGCTGCGCTCGTCATGCACATCATCGATTGGTTCAAGTGGAACAAGATCAGGATCGAGAAGCACAGTCCCTATTGAGTTCCCGTAACTCAACGGATAGAGTAACTGCCTTCTAAGCAGTAGGTTGCAGGTTCAATTCCTGCCGGGAACGCGCGGTCCCGTGGCTCAGCGGCAGAGCAGTTGACTTTTAATCAATGGGTCGTGGGTTCGATTCCCACCGGGACCATATTAAGGAGATGACTACTCATGGAGAAGACAATTCCTCCATCTACCTCGGGCATGTTCGCTCCGATCCGAACTCTTGACGAGGTGATCGATGCGTGGCATGCCATCTCAGGTGAGAGGCTCACTCGACAGCGCGTCTGCCAGATTCACAAGGAAGCCCTTGACAAGATTCGTCGTTTTCTAGAAGACGAGGACAACGCAAAACTACGAAGGGAACTTCTGGACCACATCTAAGGAGATGTCATGTTCAAGATTGTAGATTCGTTGGATGGATTTCTCTTCAAGGTTTTGCAGTACAAGTCATGCTTTGATGGAAGGATTTCATTTTATGACTTCAAGTTTAGTCTGGATGATGTCACTTTTGATCTGCTGAGCAACTCCTTGATCATCAAGGTTTCCAAGTCCTATCATCGGGAAGATAATAAGATTTGGTTTGATGTCAATCAGGTTGGCATAGGAACTATTGGTATAGGAAATAGTCTTAAACTTTGGCTAAGACTAGACTCAGGTTATACCTTCAAGATCATGGAGAATGATCTTATCATCAGGACCATCTACATTTCCTATGAACTTGGGGATGGAGAAGCAGTTCCTGAGGGGTATGATTTCATCTACATCACAATGCATACGGAGCAAAAGCAAGGTGTCTAGATACAATGTAAGCATTAGATGGCGTTTCAACAACCATTGGGGCATTAGTGTTGTAAGTACTGAGTGTACAGAGGGTTATGTTGAGGTTGCCATTCTTTCATTCAGGAACTACAATTACGGCACATGGTCTGAATACAATGACCATGGGTTTGTTGACAATAACTTTGCCATTGCTCGGAACTTCCCCATGAATCTTATCCCTACTCTAGTTGACTTCCTCAAGAGTCATTTGGATGAGTCAAAGGATTATTTGGAGATCGTTAATCCTGAGTATGGCAGGGAAATTATTAAAGAGTATCTTCTGCAAAGAGCAGACGATGATCGGGAAAGATTTCTTTATGGTCATTATTCTCGACTGACAAAGGATGTCTAATGTATACTTTTGTAGTCCTAAGCGATGGTGAAACATATTCAGGAATAAACGGATGTTCCATTGTGGTCCTAGATCAAGGGCAAATGGAACTCTTGATTGCTGGATTTAGTATGAAGGACATCACTCCCAAAGCAGAAATTGCAATGACGGGAACTGGCGGGTTTGGTTCTTAATGTTGTGACTTACGGAGGTATAAATCCTTTCGTTATCACATGTTGTGACTTACTTCCCAATAACCTAGTATAAAGAAAGGACTAATCATGGGAATGGATGTTTATGCTTCTAATCCTAAGGATCCTACCAATAACTACTTCAGAGCAAATGTCTGGGGATGGAGAGGAATCCATTCGTTTATGAGCATGGCTTGTAGTAGTATATATGGAAAGGATCTGGATGAGAAAATGTCGTATAATGATGGCAAGGGGATCCCTAGCGAACTAGTGGAAGTCTGTGCTGACAGGATGCAGGAACTCTATGACAAGGAGTTCAAGGATCTTGAGAGTTACAATCCATTTGAGAATGATCCTACATGCCCACCTTCGTTGATCCCTGCATATGCAATTGATCCTGCTTGGCTGAAGAGTTGGATATCCTTTGTCAGAAACTCTGGAGGATTTCAAGTTTGGTGAATTCTCCAAAAACTCTGGACAACATGGATGATTCCGTGTTGATAATGGCAAGAAGCATATTCAACATGATGCAGGAAAAGATCAATGCCAAAGAGATCTCTTTTGAGCAAGGACCAACTGTGCTTGAACTTCAGGAGGAGATCGATAGAATTGATGTTGAACTTCTGTCCCGAGGACTCGTTCCCGGAGGAGATTGAAGTACATGAATTCTGGCAAGATCAACCCAACGAATACGAGAGGGACTCTACCTATGATGGAGTTTGTCTCCATGGAGAACTTCTTCAAGTCAGGTCTAATTGAGGACTATACCGAGGACGGATGGGTTCGTGTCGAATCCGAATGGATCCCGTTCTCCTACTTCATCAAGACTCAAAGGAAAAACAATGAGCATTCTTGATATTGCTGGAAGCACCACCAAGGATGACATCCTTCGTGATGCAAGGTTGAATTGGCATGTTGAACTTTCTTCTTGTCTTCACGCTCCGTGTCCTTCCAGTGAAGGCTACACTACAAGCAAGCGTGCCACGGTGAGAACGGACAATGGTCGTGTTCTCGGCATCGTGGGCAAGGACTATCAGATCGTTCAAAATTCCGAACTTGTCTACATGGCTGAGACCATCACCAAGAACACCAACATGAAGGTTACCAATGCTGGTGAACTTCGCGGTGGCGAGAGGGTCTGGTTTGCCGTGCAGGCAGACTCGTTTGAGATTGGTAGCAGAGGAGGGGATGTCATTCATCCTTATCTTCTTCTTACCAATGGTCATGATGGTCTTCACTCGCTTGGTGGAACTCCTACCAGCGTCCGCGTGATCTGCGAGAACACCTTGAATCTTGCCATCAAGGATGGTCGAAGGTCTGGTCATTACATCAGCATCCGACACAAAGGCGACATGGCAAGCAAGATCACGGGCGTCATGAACACCCTTGGTGAGTTCTACAACAGAACCCATGAGTTCGCCATGCATGCCAATTGGATGTCCGTTCAGCAGGTTGACAAGTCAAGCCTGTCTAGTTTCTTTGACAAGGCCTACGCCATTGTCTCTGGTCCTGTCGAGTGGAATCCTCGAAACAAGAAGGACGAGCGAAGACTCAACAAGAAGACGGATGCCATCATGAGATGGTATCAGGTCTTTGATCGCGAGTCCGAGATGTTCGGTTCCAATCTCTGGACTGCATTCAATGCCGTCACCAATTGGATCGATCACAACACTCCGTTCCGTGGAGACAACAAGATCGAGAATCGTTTCACTTCCAATCTCTTCGGCACCAATGCCGACAAGAAGGAAGATCTCTTTAGTTACGCCCTTACTGGAGCCGGTACCTAATGTGTCAGAATGAGAACACCACAATTGATGAGACCCTTGAGGCCCTCATCGTCGATCTCCTCAACTTCAAGAAGAATCTTATTGATAACTACACATGCTTGGCAAGGGATGCCGAGTTCGTTAAGTCCGTCAGCGTGTATTCGGAGGTGTTCGCTCTTGAGCGGCACATCATTGCTGCATTGCGCGACGTGAGAAGGCACATGTACTACAACACCACTGCTCAGTATGATAATTCTGACTACAACATGCGCAGCATTGCCGAGGAGACCAAGGAGTTCTCCGAAAAGCAAGCACAGTTGCTTCGGGATCAGGCCGTGTCGGTATGAATGTATCCGTTCTTGGCTACTGTTTTGGCAAGGAGTACAGGGCTGGCTACCTCAAATGGCACAGCAAGCCCTTGACTCTCATTGGCTTGGACATGACTGTCAATCATCTTGCCATCAAGTTAAATGATTGGATAGTTCATCCATTCACCAAGGGATTGTCAAGTAGTAGCATCAAGTGGCTGAAGGAAAAGATATCCTTGCGTTGCTTTGGAGAGCCGTGCAGGGAGGTCCATATCGGACAAGCAAGGCACCCTCTTTCATTCTTTGTCATTAACTCTGAACAAAGAGATGTTAAGTTGTGGTCCAGTTATGCTTGGTTCTACAGTCTTGGCTTGTATAAGAACAAGAAAGATTGTGTTTCCTTCACCAAGGAAATGCTGGATCTGTGCATGGAGATTGGACCCCTCCATGCACAGACTCCTAATACTTTACTACAGGAGTTGAATGACCATGGATATTGAAGTGCTTGATTTAGGACATGTTCAGTTGTTGGATTTCATGGGATCAGACCTCACTGTAGTGAATGCTGCCCGTGTTTCCTTTGACAAGGAGAGTGAATACGGCTCCTTTGATTCGACTGGAGTAGGAAAGTTATCTGACAAGGATGTCAAGTTGATTGAATACCTTGCCAAGAACAACCATTGGACTCCCTTTGCCCATCCTCAAGTAAGAATGAGGATCAAGGCTCCCTTTCCCATTAGGACTCAGTTCTTCAAGCACAAGCAGGGCTTTGTAGAGAACGAGATATCAGGCAGATATGTAGAGCAAAGAGAGCCACAGATCTACCTTCCTGTATGGAGGAACAAGGCAAAGAACAACAAGCAAGGTTCCCTTGATTTCATTGATTCCGATCTTGAAGATGATTCAGAATCAATATTAAGTATTCTTGACAAGGCATACAATGATGCGGTAAATCACGCCTCATATGCATACAACACACTTCTTTCATATGGTGTAGCCCCCGAGCAAGCAAGGTTCGTCCTACCTCAAGGCACCTACACTGAATGGATTTGGACTGGTTCTCTTTCAGCCTATGCAAGATTCTACAATCTACGAATAGATCCTCATGCACAGTGGGAGATCAGGCAATATGCAAAGGCCATAGGTGACATCATGAAGAAAATCTTCCCAGTTAGTTGGGAACATCTCACAACCCAAGCAGGAAAGATAGATGCTATGGGACAAACTCAACTCAGTTGAGAAGCAGTTAAGAATCGACAAGCAACTCCTGTGGGAAGAGGATCTGCTTAACGCAGGAGTTGAACGGTACTGGAAGGAATGGGACAGGGTTAAGGACGAAGGCAAGCCAGAGCAGTTGCTTCTGGAATCTGCCGTCATTCACCTCACGCCCTTCTACCAGCAATGGATAGACAAGGTTTGCAAGGGACCAAAGAATCCCGAATGGCTTCCTCCTCTCTTGTCCATTGGTGCTGCAAAGATGGCAGACATAACCATCAGGGCAGTAATTGAGTTGTTTCTTACCAGATCCAACATAACACACATAGACTTTGTGCATGGTGTTCCTCTTTCTGCACCTACCGCACAATCACTATCAAAACTCATATCTGAGAATGTAATCAACATTGTCTCCTACCAGAGAGCAAAGCAAAAGTTCAAGGATGACTGGCTTAGGCAGTCCAAGTTCATCAAGAACTGGACACCCAAGAGGTGTCGTGCATTCACCAAGAAGATGGGCAAGATATACAAGTATACCCCAAAACAAAAGGAAGACTTTGGTCACAACATGCTCAGGATTGCCTTGGCTTCGGACATTCTTGAAGGCAAGGTGGTATGGACTGGACGCAACAAGAAATCCTTGTTGGTATCCTTTTCCCCTGACGTACTCAAGGAACTGAGCAAAAAGCATGATGTTCTTGAGACAGGAAGCATGGTCTACAGACCAATGCTTTGTCCTCCTGTTCCTCATGAAAGATCCAAGGACGGAGGCTTCCTCAATCCTTGGATCAGAAAGAAGATGATAAAGAGATATCATCCCATCGGATGTGATCCAAGGGACTACAATTCCAAGCCATCCGACATGGTGCTTGACGGCATCAATGCAATGATGATGACCGAATGGTCGATCAATAGATCAGTCTATGAGGTCATGAAGACGATGTTCTTCAAGGACTACAGGATTGCAAACCTTCCTGCTCATACATACAATGACTTTGCCTTCTCCCGTCCCTTTCCAGAAGAAGGGACAAAGCAAGAGAAGGCAAGGTGGATGTCGGAATCAACAGAAGCATGGGGTGAATGGTACAAGGAGGAACAGGCACGCTCACGCATGCTCGTTCGTCTCTCCCTTGCACGCAACATGCTTGAGAACGACTTCTTCTACATGCCATATACCTTGGACTTCAGGGGCAGAGCATACACCGTATGTGAACTCCTCAGTTGTCAAGGCATCGACTTCGATCGTGCCCTCATCCATTTTGCAGAGCCAATCAAGCAGACTCCTCGCGGTCTATGGTGGCTCAAGATTCATGCTGCCAATCTCTTTGATCAGGACAAACTGACGTATGAAGAGAGAGTCAAATGGGTTGATGACAACATGGATATGATAAGGGGCATTGCAGAAGACCCATACCACAATCGTGAGTGGGTGTCCGATGCAAAGAAGAAGAACCCATCCTTCCAAAGACTTGCTGCATGCTTTGAGTTGTGCCGAACCGATGGCATGACTCAGTTGCCCGTTCAAAAGGACGGTGCCAACAATGGCGTTCAGCATTGGGCTGCAATCAGAAGAGATTCAAGGCTTGCCAAGTTGACCAATGTATTGCCTAGCGACAAGCCTCAGGATCTCTATCAATTCGTCGCGCAAAAGACTTATGAAATCTTTAAAACACATACAGACAACGAGTGGTACACCAAATTCCTTACGCATTGGGATGATGGTCTGCCTCGCAAGGTTGCAAAGAGATCAACCATGTGCGACTCGTATGGTCTCACCTTCTATGGCATACAGAAGTATGTCAAGGAAGAAGGTCATGTTGATTGGGTGCCAAAAGAAGAGCGTGGTGGTGCCATTGTTGAACTAAGCAGGGCATTGCAAGACGGTCTTCGTGGCACCATGGAGGAACCAAACAAGGGCAAAGACTACCTTAGGGAAGTCGCTCGTCTCATCAACGCAATGAATAAGCCCCTCATATGGGAGACGGACAGTGGTTTTGTTGTTCAGCATGTGTACAACCAGATCATTGAAAGAATATCATATGCGGAGTTGTTCAACAAGCAACAACTTGTTTTCTCCACGCTCAGCAATGATCTTGACGGTGATGCACAGTTCCTTGCGATATCACCAAACTTCATTCATTCCTTGGATGCTGCTCACATGTTCATGACAATATCATCCATGCTTCTTGAAGGAATAAGAGCATTCAGTTTTGTTCATGATTCATATGGAACCTATGCTCCTCATGTGGATGCCATGGATCGCATACTCAAGCAGCAGTTCATCCAGATACACAAGAGCAACCCATTGGAGAAATTCAAGGCATACCTTGAGAAGAAATATGAGATCAAGTTACCGCAGATTCCAGAAAGAGAAGATGAATTTGACATCAATGAAGTCGCTAAGTCAATCTACTTCTTCAGTTGACTCCTTGAAGTTAAAGGTCGTCACTATCCATTGGGTTGATGCACAAACCATAGGTGGTGCTGAGTGGATGGAGAAGAAAGAAGCATGTAAACTTAGCAAACTCAAACTCCCAACCATGGCAACATCTGGGTTCTTGATTCATGAGGATGAGACTCAATATGTCATTGCTTCCACAGTTGGTCCTGTTGAAACCAGCCAAATCCACAAGATTCCAAAATGCATGGTCACTGACATCATGGTGTGGAATGGCTGAAGATAAGAACATCCGAAGAAAAGACCAGCGTGGCTGGGACCGTGACAAGTTTGCCAGAAAAAGAAAGGAACGAAATCGTGACAACGAACGACGCAAACGCCGCAAATTCAAGAGATCTTAACTCCATTCAAAAGCAGCACAATGAAGGCACGCTTGATGTGTACAAGCCTGTTGTTGCCTACATCGAGGAGTGGATTCATCTTGCCGATGCAGAAGGCAAATTCATATCCGCCCATCCCAAAGAAGGGACACGCCGCAGGCAGGATCTTCCTTCCATTGCAGAGCAATGGCGTAGGGATGCAGAGATTAGGAGTCAACGCCATTGAGCAGAGTGCTGGTAATAGGCGACTTGCACGCCCCAGCAATACACAAAAGTTACCTTGCCTTTTGCAAGAAAGTAGCAAGAATTCATGACACAAACAAAACCGTGTTCATTGGCGACATCATAGATCATGAGTCTATCTCAAAGCATGAGAAGAATCCTGATCTTCCTGCTGCCAAGGACGAGTTCACCCAGACAATGAGGTTTGTCAATAGATGGTACAAGGAATTTCCTGAGGCTTTAGTGTGCATCGGCAATCATGATGAAAGAGTCATGCGTCGAGCAAAGGCAGAAGGTATTCCTAGTATGTATCTCAAACCCTATAACGATGTATATGGAACATATGGCTGGACATGGGCAAATGATCATGTCATCGACAACATATTGTACACACACGGCACAAACTGGAGCGGCAAATCCCCAGCGTTCAACGCTGCATGCTACCTGAGACGAAGCGTCGTCTGCGGGCATTGCCACTCCATCGCTTCAATCTTTCATCATAACAATGGAGTTGACACCATCTTTGGTATGAATGTGGGATCCGGTGTGGATGCAGATCATCTTGCTTTGTCCTATGGTAGATATTCCTTGAAGAAGCCTGTCTTGTCATGTGGTGTCGTGAAGGATGGGCAACCGTATTTGGAGATCATGTGAGCGAACAGACTGAGCAAACCTCAAACAACAAACAATCGTATCCCCCGCTTATTGCAACCAATGCTGTGCTGCAATACCTGCGGGAGATTTTCATGGCTCTGGACAACATTAGTTTCCAGATCCGCACTACCATGAACAACATTGTTGATGCCAACAAGAATGATGTTCAAAACTTCGTCATGAAGAACCCAAAAAGTGAAGGTGCTTCAGACCCTGTTATTAAAGGAGTAGAATCTGATGACGAAAAGTAATTATGGCAATTCAATCGTGGTTGGTCCCGCAACTGTCCGATGGTCTCATCTAATGACACCTGATGACAAGTTCGGCAACCCGAACCATTCCGTCACCATTATCGTAAGCGATGCAATCAAGTCTCAACTTGAGGCTGCCGCAAAGCAACTTGGTGGCAAGAAGATCAACGGTCTAAAGAATGATACTGAGACCGGAGATCGACTCATGCGTTTCAAGAATGTGCTTCAGGCACGCAAGGGAGTCAAGACATTCCCTGTTCTTGATTCGTCCGACAAGCCAACGGAAACCATTCCGTTCGGAACCGATGTCGTTCGGATCAAGGTAACTCCTGCGCTCATCGATCGAGATCAGTCGGTCTCCTTCTACATGGAGAAGATCCAACTGATCGAGCGTAACTACCAGCCCGGCACAAACGGCGGCGGCATGGGTTCCGTCGATGGTGGTTATGTGGGTGCAGGTACGTCTTCTACTGACGAGGAAGTCCCCTTCTGATGATTGAACTCACCTTCCCGGTGAGTCCAGTCGCCGCTTCTAGGCCCCGTGTTGGTAGGCATGGATCCTACTACACGGGTGCCTACAAGCGTTTCAGGGAAGAAGGATCAAAGGTCGCAAACAAGATACTCAACACATTCGTTCCATTTGAGGACCGTCTGATGGTTGATATCAAGTGCTATTGCACACGACCCAAGACAACCAAACTACCACACCCAAGATCGGATGTGGATAATCTAGCCAAGGCCATCATGGATCTAATGAACAAAAGGCTTTGGGTAGATGACTCTCAAATAATCGGATTGTATGTAAGCAAGCAATGGGCGAAGCCCGGTCAAGAAGGATACTTCGTCGTTGCAGTGGAGCAGGTATGAACATAGATGCATTAGAGTCACTGGCTATAGACAACTTGCCAGTGCTTGATGGCAGAAAATTCAAGCATGTGTCAATCATACTCAACAAGTCAACACCAATAGCAATAGGAGTCAACAAAAGAAAGACTCATCCGCTCGCGTTGACATACAGGTACAGGTTCAATGAAATTCATTCTGAACTTGATGCTTGGTTGAAGGTGAAGGAAAGATGCAGGAAGTTTACTCTTGTCAACTTCAGGTTTGGTCATATGAACCAATGGAGAATGGCAAGACCATGCAACCTATGCATGCCTTGGTGCAAAGAACTCTTCAAAGAAATCTACTACACCACCCGTCATGGGTTGGTAAGGGAAGTCTAGCAATAGACTTCCCTTTTTTTTTCCAAAGGAAACATAAATGGGATATGAAACCGTTCAGCGTACCACTCTAGAATTCCCCCTCACCTACAACGATGAGGAGTTTATCATTGCAGCAGATGTCGAACTCTATTGGGAGGAGGATAGTCTCTTTGAGGACATTCTATACTACTCAAAAAGATATGAATTGTCTGGATACTTCATCACTTCTTTCCGTGTCATTGAGAACTACTACGGTACTGACGTTCCTGATACCTATGATTGTGAAAATCATTTCGTAATGAGTGATTCTGATAGGGACTTCTTCAGTACAATCGATGCCAAGGTTGCAGAACTTGTCGAGAATGTCTATCCTCCTGCAAACTACATCGATGATGATTTTTATTACGATGATTTTGATAGGGAGCCTGTTGCTTGAAAGACATTGAAAAGACCTATTACTACAGTAACTACATTGCACTTGCGTTATCTTGGATATTAGCCTTGTGCTATCTAGATACTTCTTCTTGGATTCCTTTTCTTATTCTGGCCGTTCTTGTAACTCCAACCATTATATTTGGTTCTTTGGTTCTTGTTGCATTTACTTGGTCTTTCTTCCTTACAAGGAATGATCCTTGAGTATTGAATCTACAATCAGTGATAGCAAGGTGATAGAAAGGATGTCATGCCCCAAGTGCGTGAGCAGCGGAGGGGACACATCAGGAGACAACCTTGCATGCTACAACGACAACCACAAGTATTGCTTTGCATGTGGCTATTATGAAAGAGGTGATAAGAAATACATGACGGAAGTCAAGGATGAAAACATCATTAAAGACTTTGTGCCATATGTTGGCGACACCGAGATGTTGCCGCATCGTCGAATCAATGTAGACACCTGCCGCAAGTTCAGATATCAGACATCCAATACCATGGATCGTCACATCGAGATCGAGAACTACTACGGTTCAGACGGAACTCTTCAGGCACAGAAGATCCGCAATGTGAACAACAAAGAGTTCCATTGGGTCGGTAATACAAAGAACATTCAACTTTATGGTCAACACTTGTGGGAGAAGGGTGGTCCTAGGATCCTGATCACCGAGGGTGCAATCGACTGCCTCACCATGAGTCAATTGTTTGAGAACAAGTATCCAGTCGTGTCCATCCCATCCGGTGTTCAAGGTGCTGTTCGCAGCATCAAGGAAAACTACGAATTCGTATCATCCTTCGACACCATTGTCTTGTGCTTCGACATGGATGACCCAGGCCGCAAGGCTGCTCGGGAAGTGGCTGAGATCCTGCCGCCCGGCAAGGTCAAGATCATGGAACTTCCCCGCAAAGATCCCAACGAAATGCTTACGTCGGGTGAAGGCAAGCAGTTGCTCCAAGCATACTGGAATGCCAAGACCCACAGCCCAGACTCAATCCTTCATGTGTCTCAGGTCACTAGTGGCGACACGGATGAGATTGTTCTGTACGAGTTTCCTTGGGAACGCATGACCAACTTCATGGTAGGTCAAGATGCAGGGCGTCTCTATCTGTGGACATCGGCAACTGGTCATGGCAAGTCATCAATCATCAAGGAGATCATCATTCATCACCTTGAGAACAACAATGCCACTGGTTGCATCTTCCTAGAAGAATCTCCAGAGTCAACCGTTGATGACCTCATCTCCCTAAAACTCGGCAAGAGCGTCCGAAAGATAATGGGTCAGAGGCAACTCAACAAGTTGAGGAAGAAATTCAACAAGGATGAGGTTGATTTAGGCGTTGCAGACAACCTGTCTGAGGATGAATACAATGCAGCAAAGAGAGAAGTGGGCGAGTATCCGTTGTACATCTATGATCACATCGGCAACTCAAACATCGATAATGTGATGTCTCGTCTTGAGTACATGGCGGTTGCACTCAACTGCAAGGTACTCATCGTGGATCACATCACCCTTCTTGGCAACATGCTGCTGAGCCAGCAAGACAACTATGGCAACTCTGAAAGACTGGTTCTTGATGATGTCATGAAGCAGTTGCGTTCCCTTGTCGAGCGTACTGGTTGCATTGTCCATGTGGTTTCTCACATCAAGAAGACCGACAAGAATGTTGACGAGGGAGATAAGATCTCGCTCAGCGACCTTCGTGGTTCAGGTTCTCTTGCTCAGATTGCAGACTATGTGTTTGCACTGGAAAGAAACAGGCAGCATCCCGATCCCAACATCTCAAACACCACCTGCATCCGCGTCTTGAAGAACAGAAAGACGGGTCAGTGCGGCATTGGTTGTGCCCTCTACTACAACAAGGACACAAGCAGGCTGCAAGAAGTGGAATTCACCCAGACCCCAGAAGGAGAAGTCCTTTACAACTATGCGAGTATTGGCATTTGACATAGAAGGCAACGGTCTCAATGAAGTGACAATAAACAAGAAAGGAACCTGCATTCCAGAGGCTACAAGAATCTGGTGTGCAGCAACCTGTGATGTAGAGACAGGAGAGACAAAGACATACACTGAGGACATGCTCGAACAGTTCATCAAGGAACTTGAGGGTGCTGATCTTGCAGTGGGTCACAACATTTTTGGCTATGACATCCCTATCCTAGAAAGACTCGTAAGAAAAGTCAACGCAACCTTCTCGGATACCCTCGTTATCTCAAGAATGATCTGGCCCGACAAGCCAATGCTTCCCGGTCAATCCCATTCACTCAAGTCTTGGGGACTCCTTCTTGGAGAACACAAGATAGATTACTCGGGAGGCTTTGACTCCTTCAGTCAAGAGATGCTGGACTATTGCACTCAAGACGCCATTGTCACGGCAAAGATATACAAGTATCAAGAAAACTTCAGAAAGAACAACGAGAAGGCAATTGCCATGGAGATGAGGGTTGCAAGAATCATTTCCAATCAGGTTGAGAATGGTTTTGGGTTTGATCTTGCTCAAGCAGAGGAGACCGAAAAGCAACTCATGCTTGACAAGGTTGCAATCGAGGACCAGATGCGTATCATCTTTCCCGACAAGATAGAAGAAAGGTGGTCTGACAAGACAGGCAAGAAACTCAAGGACAAGATCACGGTGTTCAATCCGGGATCTCGTCAGCAAATTGCCGAGCAACTTCATAAGAAGTATGGATGGGTAGCACCAGAAACAGACAAGGGCAATCCTCAAGTTGACAGGTCTGTACTTGCCAAGTTGGAATACCCAGAAGCAAAGGTTCTTGTTAGGTATTTCGATGAGACCAAACTCATGTCCCAAGTATCTGATTGGATACAACGAGCAAGATGCAGCAGGGACAAGAGAATCCATGGCAGCCTCAACACCCTAGGAACAGTCACCGGAAGAATGACATCCAACAACCCAAACATGCAACAGGTATCAAGCGACAAGAGAGCAAGATCACTGTTCGTTCCCCGCAAGGGATGGGTTCTTGTGGGTGCAGACCTTAGCGGTCTTGAGTTGCGAATGCTTGCACACTATCTCTATCCCTACGATAATGGTGCATATGCAAAACAAATTCTAGAAGGTGACATTCATGTTCACAATCAAAATGCAATGGGACTTGATTCCAGAAGCAAGGCCAAGAATGGAATATATTGCTTCTTGTATGGTGGTGGTGATGCCAAGTTTGGCTCCGTTGTCGGCATCTCAACCAAGAAGGCAAGGGACACCAAGAACCAACTACTCAAGAACATCCCGGGTCTTAGCAGAATAATCAAGGATTGTGAGTTTGCAACCCATTCAAAGGGTTGCGTAAGGCCATTCAACTGGCGTGACATTCCCGTAAGATCTGCACATGCTGCTCTGAACACCTTGCTTCAGTCATCAGGTGCCCACATTGCAAAGGTGTGGACATGTTATTGTGATGCAAGGCTTGACAAGATGTTCAAGAACCAGTGGCGTTGGGTAGCCAATGTCCATGACGAGATTCAAATCGAATGCTCGCCAGACATAGCACATGATCTTGGCAGGGAGGTCAAGGACTGTGCCACCAAGGCAGGAGAATACCTAGAATGCCGGATCAGGATCGATGCAGAGTACAGGGTAGGAAAGAACTGGTCGGAAACACATTGATGAACTACATAGCACTTGATCTTGAAATGAACCAACCCTCTAACAAGATAATTGAGGTGGGCGTGGCCATCGGGAACATAACTGATGGTATAATCACCACAAAAAACTGGTATATAGATCCTAAAGAATCTATTGAAGAGTATATAACCAACCTGACTGGAATCAGCAATCATACAATTGCCGAAACGTCAAGTTCAATTGAGGATGTAGCAAGAGATCTTTCTGAACTAATACTCAAATACAACTGTTTTGTCAATGCTGTTACATGGGGTCAAGGAGACACAAGGCTTCTTCTTCAAGAGTTCAAGGAGAACAATGTTAATTTTCCACACTTTGGAAGAAGAGACTTGGACATAAAGACAATCTGCGTGTATCACCGTCTTGCCCAAGAACGGAAAACAACTGGTGGTCTTAGTTCCTTTCTCCATAGATACGGATTAAAGTTCTTTGGCACGCCACATCGTGCTGCAAACGACGCCTACAATACCCTTTCTCTTTGGTTTGTCTTGCTCAAACGAGAACAAGCAATCAAGGAGATGATAAGTAAGGCATCCATCATATAAGGAATCAATAATGAAATTCATACAACTATGCGGAGCAGGAAGAGCAGGAAAGTCAACCGTTGCATCCATTCTTTATGATGTTGCAATGGAGAACAACTACATTCCCGTTATTCTTCCTTTTGCCAAGGCTCTCAAAAGGGAAGCCCAAGAGATGGGCTACTCAAAAGACAGCAACCCAGAAGCATACAGGAAGTATTGTCAGGAATGGGGAGCCAAACGAAGGGCAGAAGACCCAGACTATTGGGTCAACAAGATTCGTCAGGAAGTCTCCAATCTTATTCAGATTGAAGGGACTCTCAAGGAAAAGGGAGAAGACAGGTTTGAACACATCATCATTCAAGACGATGTAAGATACATGAACGAGATTGCCTTTGGTAGGGATGTCGGTGCATACCAGATCTTCATCACAACCGGAGAAAGAATAATCCCAGAGATGTTTGAGGAGTGGAGACTTCATGAGTCAGAAGACATCGCTACCCGTGTGGAGGCAGGCAGAACAGACTACACCGATCTCTTCCATGAGTATCTTGTAAACAGGTCTCCCATTCCTGAACTCGTAGAGTATGTTAATTCAAACTTCTACAAGTGGATCACCGAAGAGTCTGCTTCAATGGATCCAATGACTCAGAAATACCGTAATGGTAAGGTTCCAAATGAAGGGTTCCTTAAACTTCTAATGTTAAAGGATGAACTTGACAAGGTAGAAGACCTTTTGTCGTTCATCCAAGATGAAATGGAGGACAATAATGTACAACCTAACAATGACAATCCTTGATGCTGTTCATATTCCTGCAAGAAAAGACAAGCCCCACCGTTCTTTGAATCTACAAGTAGAGTTTTCTTCAGAAGACTTTATGTATGTTGAGTTGATGGGATACAACGAGGATGGACAAAACATCTTCCACGCTTCGTTGGACATCGATACTATTCAAACAATCCTCAATACCATGAAAGAGATTCAACGTAGAAATGACAAGTATTCCTCAAACAGCAATCCTTGATGGCGACATCATAGCATATCGTGCTGCTTTCTGGGCGGATGCGGAAGGTGTTGATGAACTACCCCATAGAATCGACACCGACATCAATGCTTGGACTCCTGCTGGAGTTGACAAGGTGGTCATTGCAATGTCATGCCCAAGAGAACGAAACTTCAGGCGTGACTTTTGGCAAACATACAAACAGCACAGAGAAGGAGCAAAGTCTCCCGACTGCATGGAGTATGCTATTGAGTTGCTGTGGAGCCACCATCATCCACAAATGAGTTTCACAACAACAAGATGTGTCGATAGATTGGAAGCAGATGATCTCATCGGCATGATGGTTTCATCTGGAAAGGCTGTCGGCATCACTGTTGACAAGGATCTTCGACAAGTTCCCGGCTGGCACTGGAATCCAGACAAGGAAGAGAAGCCTGTTTATGTATCTCAAGACGACGCAGACAGATTCTTTTATCAGCAGTGGATGACAGGCGACAGCACGGATAACGTGTGGGGACTATGGAAGGTTGGTCCAGCCAAGGCAAAGAAGATTCTTGACAACACCCCTCATGAGGAGTGGGAAGACACAATCCTCAAGATGTATGAGGAAGAAGATTGGGACAAGCGTCCAGAGGACAAGCGACCTACAATCAACAGGGTTGAGTTTGCCCTCTCTCAAGCAAGGTGTGTCAGGATCCTCCGTCATGGAGACTACAACAAAGACACAAAGAAAGTAACTCTTTGGTCCCCCCAACCCATTACCAAGCATATAGCAAATAATGACTAACACAATGAAAATAGTTGTTGAAAACAAAGAGACCTTTAGTTTCGTCCCCACCAAGGGGACGGACAAGTCGGCTGGATATGATCTATATTCACCAGACAGCGTGTTTGTCCCTGTGGGACAGGTCGTTGTAATCAATACAGAAATAAGCGTAGAAATCCCGGAAGGTTACTTTGGTCTTCTGTGTCCTAGATCCAGCATGGGAAAGAAGGGGTTCTCCCTAATCAATACCATCGGCATCATTGATAGTGACTACAGAGGACAGATTATACTTCACTTTGTAAATAATGGGAAACTTGATCACACGATCTATCGTGGTGATCGGGTTGCCCAATTGTTAATTGTTCCGTATATCTCACCTAAGATCGTGGTTGTAGAGGAGTTGTCTGAGACTGTACGGGGAACTGGCGGGTTTGGTTCTACCGGAGCGTAATAAAAATGTCAAGAATATTTGAGGATTTTGTTGCCATTTCCCGATATTGTAGATGGATTCCTGAAGAAACAAGAAGAGAATCTTGGTCAGAAGCCGTAGATCGATACATTAATTACCTTATTAAGAGGTTTAATATTGTTGATAATGATCGTCTCAAAGATCTTGAAACCTGTCGAATCAACATGCATGCAAGAGAAGTCTTTGGATCCATGCGGGCACTAATGACCGCAGGTCCAGCCCTAGATGTGGATGATGTGGCAGCATACAATTGTTCCTATGTGGCTGTAGAAAGACCATCAGATTTTAGGAACATTATGTATATCCTCATGTGTGGCACTGGTGTTGGGTTCTCCTGCGAGGCCCAGTTCATCAACAAACTTCCTGAAGTTCCCTCTGAAATCAGGAAGACAGATGATGTCATTGTTGTAGAGGACTCAAGGGCTGGTTGGGCAGACTCCTTCCATAAGTTCATCCATAACCTGTACTCTGGTCACCACCCCTTTGTAGATCTAAGCAAGGTGAGGCCAGCAGGAACAAGACTCAAGACCTTTGGAGGAAGGGCATCAGGCCCAGAGCCTCTAGAGCGTTTGATCAGGTTCACCAGCAACATGTTCAACAAAGCAAAGGGCAGAAAACTCAAGTCCATTGAGGTTCATGATCTCATTTGTCAGATTGCAGAGATTGTAATCTGCGGTGGAGTTCGCAGATCTGCACTAATTTCCTTGTCGGATCTAAACGATAGGGAGATGGCATTGTGCAAGTCGGGTGCTTGGTGGGAGACCTCTGGTCATCGAAGCCTTGCCAACAACTCGGCAGTCTATGAATCCAAGCCATCCCTCAGCGAGTTCATCCAAGAGTGGGGTTCTCTCTATGATTCACACTCTGGTGAGCGTGGCATCTGCAACCGAAAGGCAATGGAGACAATTGCCAGAAAGGCTGGACGCAGGGTGGAAGGTCACAAGTTTGGGACCAATCCATGTTCTGAAATCATCCTAAGATCCAAGCAATTCTGCAACCTTTCAACCGTAGTTGCCCTTCCAAACGACACAAAACAGGACATATTAGATAAGATCCGGCTGGCTACGATACTCGGAACCCTTCAGAGCAACCTAGTCAACTTCACTTTCTTCACCGATAGAGGAGACCATTCATTCACGCAGAATTGCATGGAGGAGCGTCTTCTTGGAGTATCTGTTACCGGAATCATGGATTGCAAGTTGTTCCGCAAGGACATGAACATCCTCAAGGAAATGAAGAAGTTGGCCCATGATGTCAATCGTAATTGGGCAGAGTTCCTTGGCATCAATCCCAGTGCAAGCATCACTTGCGTAAAGCCAGAAGGCACAACATCCTGCGTTGCTGGTTGCTCGTCAGGCATGCATCCTCGATACTCCGATTATTATATCAGACGAGTTCGTCTTGATGCAAAGGATCCAATCGGCAAGTTAATGAAGGATAATGGTGTTCCTTGGGAGCCGTGCGTCATGAGACCAGACAACACAATCGTCTTCTCGTTTCCCATCAAGTCACCAAAAGACTGCATAACTCAAGACAATCTTACAGCACAACATCATCTTGATTGGTGGATGGAGTGGCAGACAGAGTACTGCGACCACAAGCCTTCAATCACTGTTTCATACACAGACAATGAGTTTCTATCTATAGGTCAATGGGTGTATAACAATTGGGATATGGTATCTGGGATCTCATTCCTGCCCAAGGAAGATCATGTTTATCAACAGGCTCCATTTGAGGCAATCTCGGAAGAGCAATACCACAAACTCAATTCATGCCTACCAGAAATCATCGACTTTAATCAGTTGTCGGCATATGAAATAGAAGATGACACCAAGCATCATCACACCCTTGCATGCAGTGCATCGGGATGTGAGGTAACATAAGGAGAAAGACTATGAGTTTCTATCTAGTTAACAATGAGTACGATCTTGATCTTGCCATCAACGAGTGCGTGAAACTCATGTCTCTTAAGAACTCAAGAATCAAGTTAGGATTCAACAACATGAAGATGGTCAAGATCTTCATGTCAAACCTAAGCCAAGAAGTCAAGGATCGAGACCTCAATCCTTCAGACATGGACTTTCATGTGGATGTCCTTGTTGAAGAACCTGCCGAGGAGTCAGATGACAATTTTGAATAATGATATTAGATTGCAATCCATTGAACACAGAATCAAAAAAGGACTTGTCCCCAGAGATTCTGATGTTTCTTTTCTATACACACTTTACATGGAACTAAGGAATGAACCAACAAAAGAACCTGTTCATCAGCAAGGAGTTGATGGACGAACTGAAAAAAGTATTCGGAGAGGTCGTCCCAGACGATCTGAAGAAGAACGAGTTCGACAGGGGGATTCTGTTTGGTCAGACCCAAGTCATAAAGAAGATAGCAGCGTGGAAGGAGGTGAGTGATGGGAGGAGGTAAAGGCGGCGGTGGTGGTCTTAGTCAGCAACAAGTAATGGAAATGCAACGCCAACTTCAACGAGAAGCCTTTGACATGCAGCAACAAGCCTCTATCCAGCAGGAAGAGCGTGCTGCCAGACGCAGGGAAGAAGAGCGTTTGGCAGAACTTGAACGCCGACGCATGTCGGAACTTGAAAAGGCTGGACATATGGCAGAGGAAGAGAAGAGAGAGGGGATGATCATGGCTGAGTCCGAAGGCATGCAAGCAGAAAATAATGCATTCGGCCTCACCAATCTAGATGCACCTCAGATCGAGTCGCCAGACTACGCACCAAGAACAGAACTGGAGTAATGAATGAGCATGGTACCTGAACGGAACATAAAGGAAAGATGGGAAGCACTGGATAGAAAAAGAGAACTCTATCTAGAGAGGGCAAGAGCATGCGCTGCACTCACAATCCCAACTCTCCTTCCTCCAAAGGACCATACTGAACAAGCACCAATGTTCCAGCAATACTCCAGTGTTGCATCAAGAGGCGTGACTAGTCTGTCATCAAAGATCCTCAGTGTTCTCATCCCACTCAACGATACTCCATTCTTCAAACTAGGACTCAATAACGGAAGACAACCAGAACATCAGGTTGCCGAGTATCTTGAGGTTCTTTCTCAACAAATATATCGCAAACTGTTGGGCAAGAACATGCGTGATGCAATCTATCTTTCTCTTCAACATCTCATCGTCACTGGAAATGCCTTGATAATCATGGACAATGACTTCTCATTCAGGGTAATTCCTCTTGATCAATTTGTCATTAGACGCAATGTGCAGGGTGATGTTAAGGAACTCATCTATGTTGAGTACCTAAGCAAACCCAATGATGAGAAGGTAGATGAGTCGCGATACTTCCAGCATGGGGAGAATGATCAGACTGGATACGATTCAGTCTATATTCGGATCACCAAGGAAAATGATGGGCAATGGTATATGGAAAAGGAACTCAATGAGGAGATCATTGAATCAGGTTTCTTTGAAGTAAGCCCCTTCATTATCCTCCGGTGGACCGGAGTAGCCAATGAAGACTATGGTAGATCCCATGTTGAAGACATCTACGGAGACATCATGACTCTTGAGGCGTACTCAAGATCCATGGTGCAGGGCATGGCCGCATCATCCACATTCTTCATGGGTGTTGACCCAGCAGGACTTACTGAACTGAACGACTTGTCAAAGGCAAGCAATGGTGACTGGGTTCCAGCAAGGCAATCAGATGTGTATGTAATCTCACCATCCTCAACCATGAACCCGCAGGTTCAGGTGTCTCAGGCAGCAGTCGAGACAATGAGAAAAGAAGTAGGCAACGGGTTCCTCCTCCAAACAGCAGCAATGCCAACGGGAGATCGAGTCACAGCCACTGCGGTAAGAGCCGTAGGAAATGAACTTGAGACCATCCTAGGCGGCACCTTTGGTGCCATTGCCAGAGACCTTATGGAGCCTCTTGTCAGAAGAACAATACTTCTTATGATCAACAACAACGAAATAGATTCGGGGATGAGGGAACAATTCGATGAGGAAGCAGGACTTCTTTCAATCGAGATCACCACTGGTCTTCAGGCTTTGTCAAGGGACAGCGACCTCACCAAACTCATGCAACTAGGTGAACTTGCAAGAAACCTTCCAGAGTTTGCAAACAAGATGTTCAAGTGGGATGAATATGGCAGAGCCTTGATCCTTGCACTAGGATTTGATCCCAAGTTGTGGGTCAAGAGTGAAGAAGAGATCCGTAAGCAGGAAGCAAGGGTAGCACAGGCACAACAGCAGATGCAGATGCAACAGATCCTTGCCAAGGAAGCAGCAGGAGTTGCAGCAAATGCAGCAAACAAGGACATCATGGAAACAGGAGGTAAGAACATTCCTCCTGAAGCCGTCAACCAAGCAATGCAAATGTTTGGACTAAACGGACCACAACAATGATTAAAAAATTCAAGTGCAACTGCGGCTCCACCACAAGAAAAACAGGATCACATGCTAGAAAAGCAGTGAATGGCAAGAAAGAAATGGATACAGTCCGCTATAAAAAGACCCGGAGCAAAAGCAGCCGGTAAATCTATATCAGAGTACTGTGGTTCTTCAAGTCTTTCAATCTAATCCAAGCGTCAACGCAACCACGCAAGGACATTGAAAAGACTTACAAAGAAGAAAGGAAGGTGATCCATTATCTATTTTCTCTTAAAATTTATTAATGGTTGCATTATTAAAGGAGGCATCAATGCCTATGAAGTCTAAGAAAGAAATGATGAAGAATTATTCCCCCATGAAGGGCAAAAAGGTGACAAAGGCCGCGTCTGCTAAGGGCAATAAGCCTACAATGAAGAAGAAGTATTGATGGAAAGCCTTGCCAAAGCCGTCGTCGTCATCGCTCTCGTCGCCGCAGTGATCGGCGCTCTTATCGGAACCTTCGTCGCGGTCGCCACCGGCGCACCGATCATCGCGTGCGCCTTGGTCGGGGCGTTCTTGGGACCGCCGACCTCAATCCTCGCCCTCAAGCGGTTCGGGAAACATTAAATGCCCACACGGTTGAAAACGCCTTATAACTCAAAGAAATACGCAGTTGAGAATACCGGGCTTAAGCCCGATAGTTCCAAAGCGACTCGCAAGAAACGAACAATCGCAAAGGAGATGAAGAAGAATGATCGAAGAAAACAAGCCTGAACAATCCACAGAGACTCAGGTAGGTAATGATATTGTGATGCCACAAGAACCAGCAGAAGATCCTATTGTTGCTGGTGAGCGTGCTGCATTCACAAGATTCGTAAAGGAGATGGGCGAAAAGATCCCATCAAACTTCAAGAGTGCAGATGATTGGTTCAACTCGCTAAAGAGTGCCCAATCTCAGTACACAAAATCTCGGCAAGAAATTGCCGAACTAAAGAAGAAATACAACGAAACGGCGGTCGCGAATCCTAATTACGACCCACAGGCTCAAGAACAACCCAAGCAAGAGAAGCCGCTTGAGGATGTGAGCAACGTTCCCAATGAGTTGTCGATTTCCAAACCAAAAGATCCAGAGTACGGTGGCATTACCGCGACGGATTGGCAGAGGTGGGGAAAGGAGATCGACAAGAATGGCGACCTATCGGAAGCCACGAAGAAGGAAGTTGCAAAACGTCTCAACGCAGATCCCATTGTGGTCGAACAAATGGTTCGTGGCAGACAAGCAATGCAGAAGCAAGCATTTGAGGAGTCTGCCAAGGTTGTTGGCGGTGTGGATAATCTAAAGAGGGTTCTCAAGTGGGCTGGAGAAAACTTGCCTGCTCAAGAGATTGAAGCCATGAACAAAGGATTACAGACGCCTGCAAGTGGGTCCATCCTTCTAGGTCTTCAGGCTCGATACCAGCAGTCTCAGCCAGCCGCTCGGGTTTCTCAACCCGAACCGTCCGTCTCAACCCCCAATGCCGTTCCCGCCGGTCAGGTTTCAAAGCCGGGAATTGAAGCACAAGCCTTCAACTCGGAGTTGGAAATGAAAGCAGCAATTGCTGATCCTCGGTATCGTACCGACACTGCTTTCCGGCAAGCCGTCGAAAGACGAATCTTGATTACACATCAAAACGGCTACAAGAGGAGATGACCCTAACAATCCCCATGAGAAGGGACTAGGATAATCTAATCCTTCATGTTCTATTTTTAACATAAGGAGATTATCTCATGGCTGATAACGTTCAATCATATCCGTATACTGCTGGCGCACCTAACGCAGCGTGGCTAACTGGTGGTTCTGCTGCTGGTTCAACATCTAATACCACAATTGGCCAATTTGGCGTTAATCAAAGCAATACCCCAGAATACTGGCTTCCTATTTGGAGTGGTGAAGTTCTCAATGCATACGATGAGTACAACATCTTTGAGCCACTAGTCACCACTCGCCAGATCACCAGCGGCACTACCATGCGATTCCCAATCACTGGTACCGTTGGTCACAAGGCACAATGGAAGGCTGGCGAGGAACTAGAAGGTTCCACCGCTATTTCTGTACCCGGTTGGTTCGACATCTCGCTCGACTCCAGACCCATGGCATCCTACTTTGAACTTGACGATATTTCGCTCATGCTCACTCAGTGGGAGTACCGTGCAGAACTCGCTCGTCAGGCTGGTCTAACGCTTGCCAACGCAAGAGACAAGCAGGTTGCATGTCTCATTGCTCAGGCAGCATTTATGCCAGCGCGCAACCCAGCAGTAAGCAAGGGTGGTAACTTCGCAGGTGCTACTACTGCATCAGACCTTTCTAGTGCAGCATCCTTCCCTGACATGCCTGCTTCCACTACGTTCAACCACCTTGGTTCATCAAGTTCCGCTTCTACAACAACCCAACGAAACAACGCAGCACTTCTTCTTCTAGAGTATATCGAGAAGTACATGGTTCGTCTACAGGAGATCGATGCACCAACCAATGGCGTTTATGTTGCAGTATCTCCGCGTGCTTTCCAAGACATTCGTGCCCTTGGCATTGCACGCACCGCCACGGACGCCGGAAATCTGCAACCTTTGTTTGGTGGTGTTGCTGCTGCTGGTGGTCTTGGTGCCCCATACACCGTAGGTATGAATGCCCTTACCGACTCTCTTACCTACATGGGTGCAACCATCATCAAGACCAATCACCTTCTTAATCAGACCGTTGAACTAGACGGAACTGATTATACCGTCGCTGCCGCTGCATCCGCGTCCCCCGGTCAGATTTCCAATTCCCTAGAAAACATTATTGTCGATCCCACTGGTGCAACTGCATTCAGCACCTCTTCTTCAGCCGCAGCAAACGGAAACCAACTTAAGAAGATTAAAGATCTTGGCGATGCCAAGTACAACTTCGATTGGCTCCGTTTCTCTACTGTTGGTGCTTCAGCAGGGAACGCAGGTGCATTTGATGCTATGTTCCCCATCAAGGCTCTTATCTGGCAGAAGGATGCGGTTGCATCACTCAGCCTACAAGGCATGAAGGTTGACAGCATCCGCGACGTTCGTCGTAACACCCAGTTCACAGTAGCATCCGTCATGCGTGGTGGTGGCGTTCTTCGTCCCGAACTCTGCGCTGCTATTTGTGGAGCAAGACTCGACTGAATACCTAGCGGTGAAACATAATTAAATATCTTCCCCAACTAAGGAGACTGAATTATGTCTAAGAAGAAACCCACCAAGAAAACGACCAGCAATACGGGACGGGTTTCCCAGATTTCCGCGGCTGAGTACAATAAGATGCTGAACTCCGGGTACATGTTTTCCGCCCGTGAGATGAACGCCGACGCAGTTCGGGCAAATCAGTTTGCGAACATGTATATGACTCCCGGCTTTGGGTTGGCTGGGCGTCGTACCGCCAAGGGACGGCCACCTCGTCCTCACAACCCGAACCGCCGGAGGAATACCTAGCGGTGAAACATAATTAAATACACATCTTAACTATCTGGAACCCTAGGAGAGAAATCTCCTAGGGTTCTTTTTTTTTGAAAGGAGGTGGTTTGTGTCTAATCCACTAAAGAAGAAGTCACAAGGTCTTGGTGATACTGTTGAAAAAGTAGCATACATTGCAACACTTGGTGGTCTTATTGGACCAAAGAAGAAGGGCTGTGGTTGCAATAAGCGACAAGAAGCACTGAACAAGAAGGTGCCCTACAACAAGGAGAAGTAATATGGGAACATTCTCTAGATTGGATGCGGTCAATCACATGCTCCTCATGTCAGGTGAGCATATTGTCAACCATCTGGAGAATGATTCTGGAGTTGACACAAGCGTTGCCGAGCATATCCTAAATGAAACAATAACATCATTCGTCATGAGAGGATTGGTCAACAACTCCTATTACAACAAGTATGTTCCAGATGCTCAAGGATACATCTATCTTCCAGCACATACGGTCCATGCCGAACTTGCTGAGCCAATTTGGAGCAAGGACAGAGAGCAGTATGTGATTGCTTCCTACAAGGGAAGTCCACCTTATCTGTTCAATGTCACAGACAACTCCGCAGATTGGAATGGGCATGGTGGCAATGATGGCATCTTGATCATGCTCATCACAAACCTAGATTGGTCTGACATCGAGACTCCAATGCAAAGAGGGATCATGTCATCTGCTGCAAGAGACTATCAAATGATCACACAAGGTGATCACACTGTTGACAAATATCTTGCTCAAAGAGAGATGGTCTACATGTCCAAGGGAAGAGCAGCAGACATCACCAACAAGAAAAGAAACTTCCTTAATGGAGATGTTGGGACATTCCTTGCTTCAACAAGAGACTATACCTTCCGAGATCCCAGAAGGAGATATAGATAATGCCGACTGTAAGAGTACCCATTCAAACACTTAATGGTGGCGTATCAAGAAGAGATTCTTCCAAGAGACTGCCGCAAGAAGTGGAGAATGCAGACAACGTACTCTTGACGGTTGAGAGGTCCGCTGAAAAGAGACCTCCCCTTACCCACATCAAGACAAACATGGAAGGTGATTTCCTAAACATGCCCAATGTTGTGGCTGAGGCTGGATTCAATCCAGACCATCTTTACTTCCACTTCATTGATTTGGATGGTGAGAACAGATACTGCATTGTTATCAACAGAGCAGTAACACAAACAAACCTCATGGTTCGTGTCTTTAGGATCGAGCCAACGGAATGGATTGAGGAAGATTTTGATAAGGATAGTTTTGACAGAGGCATGAAGGAATACCTCATGAACTACAACCTGTCATCAGACTCATCTCTTCCCATTGCCGACATAATGGGAAGCATCACGTTCGGAAACGGTGCTATCTTTTGGAACAAGCAAAAGAAACTATCGTTTCTTCCAGACAACTCCGACAAGGTTAAGTTGTCTTGTGAGATTGCTCCTCCCGGTTCCAATTGCGTTGAGGGATTCTACGAACCAGATCCATCATACATTCACTCGGGGGACAAGATACAATACAAGACAGCAGACATGAACTTTGTAGACGCCTTGGGAAATCCAGCAAACGGAGGGAGTGGAATGGTAAGGCTTCCCGGTGCAAATGAAGAGGACAAGGAAGCCGTTCCTTATGAGCCATCAAAGGATAATGATAACCTATATAGCAAATGGATTTCGTGTGTTGCAAACCCTGTCAATGGAGGCGGATACAAGAATGTTGTAAATGATATCGAAAGCAGGGTCAACTCAATAAGCCTAGAGACATACTCGGTTGGTCATAATGTTGCCAACTTCTCTGAGGTTCCTATTCCTCCAGTAGCAGATGACATTAAGTCACACAATGGGTGGAAGGCTAGAGCCATGATACAACATCTTTATCACCGCAATGAGGATGGAATATCGGGAGCAGTAAATGATGCTGGATATCTTACATCCCCATTCAAGAACATCAATGGAGATTCCTCGATCTTCAATTATGAGAATGCAGACACAACAGGACTTGGTGAGATATGGTATGCAAGAGATCCGTACTTCTCATTCACATCAGGCTTTTATAGGGTGGTCAGCAACTCTCAGTTTGGTCAACCTTACTTTCAAAAGGTCAGATCTGAAGACAAGAATTCCGTCATAGACCACAGAACATTTCCTGTGATCATAAAAAAGGAAGACAGTGGCAAGTGGACAATCAATTATTCTCCCTTGATTCCAAAGACGACAGGAACCAGCATCAACAATCCCGGTCCATCTGCAATCAAAGCAAATGAGACAATCAAGGCAATGGAGTTCTGGAAGGGAAGACTCTGGGTTGCCACAGACACAACCATCTTTGCATCAAGAGTGAATGAGTTCTTCAACTTCTTCTTGGAGGATGTAATGAACATCACTGATGCAGATCCCATAGATCTTTCAGTAAATACCGGGCAGTTCAACAGGGTGCAGAGCCTTACTCCTTTCCAGAACTTCCTGTTCATCACGACAAGAAGCGGCAATCAGTTTGAGATTCGTGGTTCGGCAACAGATGCGGGGAACGTGTCGCCCACTTCCATTGAACTAAGAAGTACGTCGTTTTATTCAACGGCATCCACAGCAAATCCCGTAAAGATGGGAGCAAGCATCTACTTCTTCGACAAGGAAAAGTTGTTCTTGTATAGTGGGTCTGATGCATTTGGCAATGAGTATTCAACAGCATATGAACTAAGCACGCATTGCCGTGGATATCTTCCAGAAAACTACCAAGTGGTCACCGCAATCCCTTCCTACAATTCTCTTGTGATGGTTGATAAGGATCAAAAGAACCACATGTACGTCTACACCATGAAGACCAATGGGCAGCAACTGGTGCAGAACTCATTCTACAAATGGGTGTTGGACGAGAATGATCAGATCCTAGCAATACAAGGATATGAAACAGGTTTCTATGTCGTTGTCAAGAGAACCAATGGACTTGGGCAAAGGCTGTATGCATACTATGGAACCTTTGAACCCGTGACCTTGGCTACTCCATTGCTCGACAGACTTGTCAAGGTTGAATCCAATAAGATAACCTATGACATGGAGACCAACCTTACTACCATCAGGCTTCCTTATTATGATCCAAATGCCAAAGAGATTGTCCTTGCAGATGATTGGTCTGAGGGCAGGAGATACACAAGACATGTGGCTACTGGGGTAAACTCAGCACAACATGATGGACATCTGCTGACTGAACTAATTGTGACCGGAAACCTTGCTTCTGAAAGAGCAGCCAATGGAACATACCAAGCAAGGCGTGTGTGGGCAGGGCGTCCATATGTGATGAATATTCAATTATCACCCCTGCATGTAAGAGACCAAGAGAACAACGCCAGACCCGGAGTTCTCAATCTAAAGAGAATGACAACAAAACATAGGAATACTGCTCAGTATACCTTGGAGATCCAAAGATACAACAGAGCCAAGTCTTCTGTAAGAAGCGAAGCATTCTCATTCAATGACATGACGGATCTTCTAGGCATGCTTAGGATTGAGGGAGAGGGAGAGTGCGTGTCAAAGATACTAGGATATGCAGACTCAACATCAATATTCATCAAGAGCAATTTCCCAACACCATGCAACATAACAACCATTGAAGTGATTGGAAACTTCAGACAGGGCGACACTTCAATCCAGAAGTAAAGGAGATTAACAATGGCTGATTGGGTAAGATCACCTTCTCAAATATGGTTCACCAACTCTAGGTGGGTGAATTATGCATTTGAAAAGGCAGAAACAGAGAATGCCCAATGGAACAGTTATTATGGATCTCATCCAAAGATTTTAATATCACCCGGACTTAATGCTGACAACCCAAACTTCAAGACGGCTGCACTAGGACAAGCGGAGTGTGGCTTGTGTGAAATGCTTGTTAATTGCGGTACCAATGGAAACCTATGGAACTATGTTTGCGAGGCTTCCAAGTTTGTGGGAGAAGATTGTGAAGGCTTTACATGTGCTGTATGCTCACAGTGTGCAAGCCAAATGGGACAACCGTTTTGCGATGCTCTTGTGCAATGGTGTACCACGGGATCTTTCCCTTGTGAACATCTACCAGAAGGATGTAACTTTACATATAACATAAGTCTTTGCGAATTAACGTCATGTCCTCCTCTTATTGAAAACAAATGCTTGGATAAATATGGGAAGTTTGTAGAGTGCGATGGAGAGTCAATATGCAATCCATGTGATGGATCTTGCGATGATCTTCTTCCCTGTCCTTGTGGGGATGGTTGCGTTCTTCTTCCTCCCGACGCGCCATGCCCGGCAGTGTGCTGCATTCCCGGAGAACCCGGATGTGTGGAGTGTTGTCCTAGTGGGGAGGAAGGATGTGGCATATGGGTACCTGCTGATTTGTGTTGCTCATCCTGCGATGCTGAATGCCAGCCCTATGGATTCCCAATGCCAGCCAGTTTCTGCCTGTCATGCGAGTATTGCAACATAGAGCCAACAGCATCACACTGCATAAACTGTTGCCGGTGTCCCGGAAGCAATGTGTGGCTTTCTTGTTCTGCGGTAGAGCAGGGAGCATGTGACCCACCAGAGTGCGGAGACTTCAGTGCCAATTGCTATGAATGCAATGGTTCATACATTCCCATTTGGTTTGGGTGTTATGATGTGGACCCATGTCCCAACCCATTCAATCCAGATTGCACTACAGGAGAAGAAACAGTGTGCTATGATTATAATACCAATGATCCAATCTACTACAACCCATCTGTGCTTGGGGCATCCGTCATCATTGAGTATGAAAACCCAGCAACAGAAACACCATATGCATATGGAAACATAGCAACACTATGTGCTGTTCCTGATTCTCTTCAGTTGTGTGTGTATCTGGTAGATGGAGCAGGGGCAAAGACACAACTGACGTATCAATCAGACTTCACAATCAATGAACAAACAGCAACAATAACTCTTCTTTCCAGTGTAAGTGTTGTTGGTGTAGCCAAACTCAGGTTTGAAAGATGCAGCAACGACAAGCGAATGTTCCTTACATTCAAGGATGGGGCAAAGTTAAGTGCAGAGGATCTCAACACTTCTCTTCACCAACTCTTGTTCCTTATCCAAGAAAAAGAGTTTGCAAGCAACAACTATTATCAAGTGCAAAACGACGATGGTTCTGGCGATCCTTTGTTCACAGTGACGCCAGCCACGTTCTCACCATTCAACTTTAATCTTACTGGAGTCACAGCAAATGATGTCCTTACTTGGGATGGTAATGGCAACTTTGTTGGATCCTCACCCGCTCAAGTGGGTGGACATATTCAACTAGATAATCTCAGTAATGTTGAAATCACTAGCCTGAGCAACGGGCAATACCTGTCCTTCAACGGAACCGAATGGGTAAACTCCTCGCTTCCATCTGCACCAGTGTACTTTGAGGTATTTGAAGAATACAACACAACAGCAAATGCTTCCCTTGATGATTATTATGTTCAGGCTTGTAACGCAGATTTAAAAACAAAATGGTCCGGGCTTACAATCAACTGTGTGTCTAACGTGCCTTATGACTTGATCCCCAATGCCATCACATCGTTTGGTTTGGGTTACTACGCAGCCCAACAACAGGTTGCAGATCAGTTGGCTAACGGAAACACAGGAAGTGCGTTGCAAACTTTTATAGCATCTGAAATCAATTCCACGATGGCAACTGGCGGTACTATCCTGACTTCACTTAGATGGGAGATTGGCAGAGGAGAAGGAAGAAAAATCACAGGCATGGCAAACTACCCTGTGGCATACTTTGACATTGAAGACTTTGACGCCTTGGATCACCCGGGAGCAAATGGTATTCTTACTGGGTCTAGTCCAAATTCGTCTGACATCGCATACTATAGACCATGGTCTAGTGGAACATGCACAACATGCAAGAACAAACTGTACATCACCAACATCGACAAATTCAAGTTCAGTTCCTCAAAATCAAGATCGTTTGGTCTTGAATTTACATCAGGAACCCTGAATCCAACAACAGACAGGTATCTCAAGAGGGTTCGCAGTGTGATCAACAAAACGGATTGGGGATCTACCCTTGGTTACACTGAAAGCCACCCCCTTAAAGACTATCCAAGTGCTGGATCAAGTTATCTTAATTATGTTGATGGAAACGAGATGATATTTGCTGAGTATCAATTTACAGATTCATTGAATACCGGCAATTACTCAAACACAAAACAAGTCCCAAGTGTTGTAACATACTACTTGGCAAACCTGTGGAATGCATCTTCGCAAACCGCTCCAAACTACATTGTTTGGGATGGTAATATGGATACACTAGGAAAGATCGATGCATCAGGAATTCCAACGGATGTTTCCTCATACCTTGGAGCAAACGGTAACTATTGGTTCTATTGGCGATGGTGGATCACCGGACAAGACACAGATAGCACAGGATCAACTCCAGCCAAGTATGATGACTTAAGTTATTACAGTCCATTTGATCCAAGCAAGTTGAGCCTAGAAGCCACAGCAGGATACACAATTCTTCCAGCGTCATCAAGTACAACAGATTACACGACAGATGCTGAAGATATTACAATGGCAAAGACAGGAAGTTATTCAATCAAAGTAGATGCCAACAAGGTATTCACGAATCTTGAACGTGTGCTTCCAGACATGTTCGATGAGTATGTGTTTGAGGTTCAATTCTCAGCAGAAGGCTCTGTTTCCACATCTCAATGTCCCGATGCCAAGTGCTACGAAATCGTGGCAAAGATCGAGAAACACACGGATGGTTGTGATGCAGGAGGAACAGGATGTACAGGATTGGGAAGTACCGCAACAAACTCTGCTGGTACGCAATACCATGTGTATCCTACCGACTTTAATGAAAACGTGGTAAGAGCGTGGGATACTTATCCATACGAGAAACTAGGGATTGAGGTAAGAAACAAGACAGGCAATGGTTTTGATCTTGTTCTCAAGATACCAAGACTAAAGAGAATTGGTTTGATTGATGTATTCAAGGATCCCTATGTCACAAATGATGGCAACTTTAGACAACTTGCACTTGATTTCATCACTGATTATGATGGTACAGCATGGGATTCAACAACAGCCTCGGTTCCAGAAAGCGGCAACACCGTCAACACCAACAACAAGACCCCCTTCTATGATCAAATGAATATCAACGTACATGACAGTTCACCATCAAGTGGAGGATCAGCAGCAGCATTTAGCCTAGAAACAGCCGTGCAATTTATCCGTTTGGGAATTCCCGCAAACATTCGGGTTAGTTTTTATACGGTGACAACTCCACAAAACAACCTATTTGAGGGGTAATCATGGCTACAGTAGAACTAATCAAGAACACAGGAACATATGATGTTGACGTAGTTACTTGGACACCCATACAACTCATAACAGATATAGGTGTGACCCAACTTAGGATCTATTATACAACAGCAAACAGCAGTGTTTGGACTGAGTTAACAAAAAACTCTTGGAAATCCTCCTATAATGGGACTGCGCAAACAGTAAGCATAAAAAATGCCACATACACAAGCAATGGTCAAGAAGTCCCAGCATATGTAGACTCAAACACCCACAAAATAAAGATCAAGAGAGTAACTTCTCCTTCTTTGTATATTACGTTTAACGATGGTGCAAAACTAAGTGGTCGTGATTTAAATGTTGTAAACCTACAATGCATTCATCTTCTTGAAGAAGAGGCGGCTAGGCTTGATGTAGCAGATGCTGATATTTATTCATACATCTCCTCACAACTAAGCGGTTATTATACAAAGACCCAGATTGATGGGTTTTTTGATGCACAAACAATCGTCCCAGCGTGGGTAAGCGGAGAGGAATACACTGAAGGTGCGGTTGTCATTCATAATGATCCCTTTACCGAATCCAATGAAGTTCTTATTTGGTATTGTACAGTAGACCACACAGCAAATACTGGGCTTCAACCATCTGAGACTGGACCGGGTTCATCTTATTGGTCGTTGACGCAAAACAACAATGTATTAGAAAACCTAAACTATATACGAAAGTTTCCGGGCTTAAACAACACTGCGATAAAGTGGAATACAATCGAGATCAAGAACAAGACATCATACGGTCTTGCAATATTCCCACATTCACAGCAGGCTGTGGACACCTTTGTAATACATGATAACTCCAAGCAACCAGCAATCCAATTCACGGGGGAAAACGAACTTGTTTTAAACACAGGATCAAAGTTATGGACAAAGGGAAGTTCATATCTATCAGGATCAAACTGGTTAAACTTTACTCCCTTTGATTCAGTAGCCAATACTCCGGTTCTGTCTGTAAAAGGACGATCCAGTAACAATGCTTTTGAGGTTGTTAAGTCAACAGCATCAAGCAATACATCTAATGTTCTGTTTAGAATCAATGACACCAGTGTCTTTACAGGAGCAGCAAGTCATTATGTTGATGGAGGAACAGTAGAGTTCATCAACAAACTTGTATGGTTTTCTGGAACAGAGACACAAAACTGTTATGGCACCGCCACACTTGATAGCAATGGTGAGCCTCCCTTTACGGAAGTAAGGTTTGGAAGAGATGCTAAATTTGGAACTCTTGCATCTTGTAATTCACCCTTTGTATCTAAACTTAATTTATTTGCAACGACAGGAAATATCGAAACTGTTGGGAATATAACTACATCTGGGACTTTAAATACATATGAATTAGTTCTTCCACAAATAACAAACGCAGACTATTTATCGACAAACGCAAACGGAAAGGTTATTGCGAGTTCTGGAGTTCCATCAACAAATAAAATAATCATATCAGTAACGGGATCAAACACATCGCTATCAAACAGAGATGTGGTTTATCTTGATAATGCAACGGGGTTGTGGACAAAATCTCAAGCAAATAACAAACTAACTCTTGCTGTTGGTGTTGTAGATAATGTAAGTGGTACTGCTCCTAACCAATCTTTTTCTGTTGTATTTTTTGGTACTGTAGCAGGATACAGTGGACTAGAGATAGGTAACTGGTATTGGTTAAGCAAGAATACTGCTGGTTCAATAACTGATACACGACCAACAGATTACGGAGATCTTGTCGATCCCGTAGGAATTGCTATATCAAGCACTTCTTTATTTGTTATAACATCCCGTGCCCATAAACTACCTACCTCTGATTCTGGAGTTCCTAGTTCTGGAAATGTAAAGACGGATACTATTTGGGATAGTAAGGGAGACCTAGTAGTAGCAACTGGAGCAAACACAGCCGACAGACTTCCTATTGGATCCAATGGTCAATACCTTGTCGTAGATTCTACCCAAAACTTAGGGGTCAAGTGGACCTCTGTAGTGGCTGGTTCCTCTGCTTGGGGAGCAATCTCAGGAACTCTTTCCTCGCAAACAGACCTTGTAAACGCATTGGCTAACAAATCAGATGTTGGTCATTCCCATGTTGCTGGAGATATAACTAGCGGTACTTTTAATATCTCAAGAATACCAACCGGAACAACATCTTCAACAGTATCCCTAGGTAATCACAGCCATAGCGATGCAACTACATCAGCAAGTGGTTTTATGTCTTCTTCGGATAAAACAAAGTTAAATGGAATTGCCAGTGGTGCAGAAGTAAATGTAAATGCTGATTGGAATGCTATCTCTGGTGATGCTCAAATCCTGAACAAACCAACTCTGGGAACTGCTGCATCTGCTTCATCAACAGACTTCATCGCATCGTCTGCTGCATCTGCATTTGGATTGACTCTAATTGATGACGCAAATGCCAGCACTGCAAGGACAACCCTAGGACTGGGAAGTGCTGCAACATCGTCAACCAGCGATTTTGCATCATCAAGCCGCACCATTACAACCGGAGACGGTATTTCTGGCGGCGGCGACTTAACGGCAAATCGCACGTTTCACATAGATCTAGCAACCAACTCTGGTCTTGAATTTGCCACTGAACAACTTCGTGCAAAGACCAAGACCAATGGGGGCATTGTTAGAGACGCGGATGGTCTTAGCGTAAGTCTGCCAAACAACTCAGTAACTGCCGCTGCAATCGAAAGTGGAGCAGTCACGATGGCAAAGATTGCACAATCCGGGGCAACTACCAATCAAGTCATCAAATGGAACGGCACTGCGTGGTCTCCTGCCGACGATGCCACCGCTTCAGGAGGATCAGGTGCCCCATCCGACGCCGATTACCTGACAAAATCATCAAACGGCGGATTGTCGGCTGAACGAGTCGTGACAGATTCAACCTCAATCACCGCAAATTGGGACACGGCTGGACAAGTTGCCTTCCAGCGAGCCGCCCTGACCGGCGATGTGACCGCAAGCGCAAACTCAAACGCCACGACGATTGCCAACTCAGCGGTGACCTCGGCAAAAATTGCGGATGACGCGGTGACCTTCGCCAAGTTGCAGAACGTGACGGGGCCGATGATCGTGGGTCGCTCTGCCGCCACAAGCGGCAGCGCCGAGGAGATTGGACTGGCCTCGGCGTTCACCATCAACCTCAATAAGCAACTCGACTTGGCAAACGCCCTTGCCTTGCAGTCAATCACGCTGACCGCTGGCACAGGTTTGACCGGCGGCGGCAACCTCTCGGCAAATCGCACCTTTGCCGTAGACTACGGCACCAGCAGCAGCACGGCCTGCGTCGGGAACGACGCGCGACTCAGTGATGCACGGACGCCTACTAGTCACGTTCACGGCGGGATAAGCAACGTCGGAGCAATCGGCACCACGGCAGACCTTCCGATCAAGACCGGCGCATCTGGGGTGCTTGAGGCAGGGTCGTTTGGAACGACCTCGGGCACGTTCTGCCAAGGCAATGACTCGCGTCTGAGCGACGCCCGCACTCCGACCGCGCACACGCACGGGTTGACCGACTCCTATGTAGGCGAGATCGCCTCTGCGGCAAATCAGGACTACACCATCGACCTCCGCGTGCCGCTCGCCCGCGTGGTCACCGAGTTCTCCATCATCTCGTCAAGCGGCACCTGCACGGCGGCGTTGAAGAACGGTTCCAACACGATCGTCGGCAGCGTGAGCGTGTCTTCCACGATCGCCACCAAGTCCGGCGGCGACCTCAACAGCACCTACAAGAACTTGACGGCAAACGACAAAGTGGTGGTGACGATCAGCAGCAACAGCACGGCTGTCAGGGTGCAGTTCTGCATCAAGTACACCGCCGCCACCGGAGCAATCTCATGACGCCTCCAACTTGGCTATATTGGCCTTCGTCATCGAATTTGGTGGCAGCCACCGGCGGCACCGAGGCCACCACATTCTGTGGCTACAAGTACCACGTTTTCAACTCAAGTGGCACCTTCACCGTCACCACAGGCGGCACAATAGACATCCTCGTCGTTGGCGGCGGTGGGGGCGGTAGTTCAAGAGCGCAGACGACTGGTGCAGGTGGCGCAGGCGGCGCGGGTGCCATGATAGAACACTCGGCTACGTTGGCAGCCGGTGACTACACGGTGACGGTAGGTGCTGGAGGAGCAGGGGGCCAGGAAGCAGTAGGCACAAACGGAAGCAATTCGTCGTTCATCAACTCAACCGGCACGGCGATCAGCATCACCGCGACCGGAGGGGGTGGTGGCGGCTGGCCGTTCGCTAACGTCGCCAATCAACGGGCAAAGAGTGGCGGCAGCGGCGGTGGCGCAGGCTCAAGCGAACCAACACAAACAGGTTCCGCAGACACCTACAGCGGCACCGGAACCAAGTACGGCAACGCAGGTGGACAAGGCGGCGGAACGCATGGCCAAACAAGTTCATCATCCGGCGGCGGTGGCGGCGCGGGAGGTGCTGGTGGAAATGGCGCAGCCTCAGTAGGAGGTGCCGGTGGCAAGGGAAGAGAGTGGTTGAATGGAAACTACTACGCAGGAGGCGGGGGTGGCGGAGCGACTACAACTGGAATCGGAATCGGAGGACTAGGAGGAGGAGCCAACGGCGGCAGCACGGCAACCCCAACTGCTGCGACAGCCAACACTGGAGGAGGGGGCGGGGGGTCACAACAGGGTACTGGAGGCGCAGGCGGCTCAGGCGTCGTGATCCTGAGATATGCAGACTCCTCCACTACGAGCGAAGGAGGAACTTGGCTGCCGACCGACTTGACCGACCTCTTGGTCTGGTACGACGCCACGGACACGGATGAATTGTTCAACGCGGCCACCGGGGGATCGAACGTCACGACCGATGGCTCAGACGTTGGTCGTTGGGAGCCTTCGGGTGGGTCGCTGTCCTTGAACTACGCAAACACATCGACGACCTCGCGTCCCAAGTATGAGACAAACGAGTTCAACGACTTGGCCATGATAAAGGGTACGTCAGACTACCTCGGAAAGGACAACCAAGCCACCATCTGCACGGATGTCGCGGGATTCACGGCATTCATGGTGGTGCGTCCCGACAAGGCATCAGCAAACCAAGACCTGCTCATGATCACGCGATGGTCGCACAACGGAATTCGGTTCACGCTGGAGCAAAGATCGGACAACAAGTACCGAGTCTCCTCTGCCCCGGGCCAGAACACCAGTGGAAACGATACCGGGACCGACATAAATGTGACGAATGGAACGGCGGCTAGGGGAACCACGGTGGTTCTAGGAGGAGTTGCAGACATCGGGACCAAGTTGCTGTTGTCCGTAAATGGAACCACCTATGAGCAGACGACCTTCGGAACGGTGGGACACAAGTACTCCAATGTGTCCCCGCAACGAGTCGGGTTCTTTGGAAACAAGTTTGGAGCCGCTACCTACGAATACTCCATCGGAGAGGTGATCATGCTCAACAAGGCGGTATCAACCGCTGACCGAGAGAAGATCGAGGGCTATCTTGCCCACAGATGGGGACTCGCCATCAATCTTCCAGCCGCTCACCCATACAAGCACTGCGCACCCTAAACATAACTCTCTACTACTATTGAAAGGAAACTTATGACGGAACTACAAATTGCAGCAGATCGTTCAGACCACTATTCAAGCATTGCACGAAGCATCAGTGGGATCTCCTCTCGCATGGCGGCTCTTGCAGCCCAGTTTTCCGTGATTGCGCCTCGGAGCGAGGCCGATGAGGCATGGATCGACCTGCTCATCGCAAGCGCGTCGAACATGCTTCAGTCGGCAAGTGACCTGAAGGACATCGAGTACACGCCTCCGCCCCCACCGGAGCCGGATCCAGAGCCAACCCCATCAGAGCCGGATCCAGAGCCAACCCCATAAAGGAAAAAACATGCCACAAAATTTCGATCTTATTGAAGTTGTGGTTGGTGGTTCTTCTGGAGAGTGTAATTGCGTAGAGTCTGATTTTACGGGATTCTTTATTTCAAAAAATAATGGGTTATTTGTAGAATCATTGGGATCGACAAGCACATCATGGTCTCCTTACTCATTTACATTGGGTAGTCCTTCAGATTCAACTAAATCAACACTTACTGTTCAGGGAAATGCAAATGACAAAGCAGAGATCATCTCAAAATCTCCATCCAACGAATCCATTGTATATCCTGACAAGATTAGGAGTCCTAGGTTTGAAACAACAACCGGAAACACAATCATAGCCGACGCTGGGTGTACCATTGGAAGCACAACACTTGGTGGTAACTTTGTTCCTAGCATAAACAACCAGCATTCAATAGGATCAACAAGCAATAGAATCAAGAAGACATGGACGGTTGATTTGGATGTTTCTGGAACACTGGCAATTGTGTCGTTAAGCCCAACAACTCTTTCTGTAGGTGGTACATCAACATTCACGGGACTTGCAACATTCAATGGAAGCATCTCAGTTCCCGGAACATCTACGTTAGGAACAATAACAGGAACTTCATCAACCATAGGAACAGGAAACTTCACAACATCAATCACATCTGCACTGGGTACATTTACAAATGCTACTGTTGCTACAGCCCCCTCAGCCAATACGCATATAGTAAGACGACAAGATGTGTATGTTTCAACCAACCCAACCCTAGCCTTAGGTCTTCATAAGATTCAAGTTGCTGGTGGTTTCATCACTAATGTTCAACCTGCAATCGCATCAGACCTTCCTGCACATGTAAGCCGACACCACACAACAACCCTGACTACCGCAGCACCGGGTAATGGTCTTGGTGGTGATGGTCTTAATTCCTATGAGATTGGTGCAGTAGAAAGAGTAAATCCAGTGGTAAGCAAACCACTAAGAATAACCGCAACCGCAAACCATTCATACGCAAACGCATCACCTTACTTTGTTGTGATTGAAGCAGGTAATGCACCTGAGGCAACTGGTCCAGAGGGGCAGATCATATTTAGAAAGGCTCAGGCATAATGAACAAGTTATGGATACGGGATTCAAATGGACAACCACTTGAAATACGAGATGTTTGGATAAGAAGTCAAGGACAGGCAAGAAAGATCAGTGACATTTGGATACGAAATGCATCTGGTGTTGCTGTATCTGTTTATCCAAATGTAGAAGAAGAAACAACGACAATAATCATCTTTAATCAAGGAACAGACCAACAACTACTGTCCTTACGATTTGATCAAAAATATAATAACAATGTTCCTGTTCAATCATTAAATATTGAAAGTTCATATAGAAACTTGGGAGTAAAGTTTGGAATGAATACGGGCGTTGGAAGCAGTGGGGGAAGTGAAACGATTATTACTCACGCACAGAACGCATTTACAGGCGTTATATCTTCGTGGCAAAACAAAGTAAGCACTAATCCAACAACATCATTTAACTGGGACTGGGGACCATCTATAAACATAGAGAATTACCCATCTGTTGAAGCAATTCTTCGTGGAGGAAAGGACTCAAATGTTCAAGTTCCATTGAATTACATTTTTTTAAAGAGAGATAATCCCAATAATATAGACACGGCTACTCAACAGGTAATTAATACTGTTTTGCACTATTACCCAAATGCAACAAGTTCAACAATAACATACCACCAACTACACGACTCTTGTTTAAAAGCAAATAACGATGTTGCTGTTTGGCTAAAACAACAAATACCAGACGCAAAAATCGCAAACTGGTGGAAAACCTCAACAAGTCCTGTGCCATTAATCGGTGTAGGGTGGTGGAACAACAACAACCCGGTTTCATTGGATTCAGACGGAACACCACCTTTTGGCTTGAATCATTCTTATCAGCAAGCAGTAGAGGGATTGAGAACAATAAATGGACATGTACTTCACAGAGAAGTTGGAACTACGGTCAGTATTCCAGATCCGCTTCCAACATGGACTTACGGTATGGGTGCCTATCCCTATGGAACCTACCAAGCAAGAGCAAATGCAGTTGCTTTTGAAAAATGCTCAAACAGCGCAGGTATACAGAACAATGTTGATGTTGTGGTCCATCAATCTTATTTCCCTGTTTATTCTATCGAGAGAACACTTGATTTAATACACCCAAATGGATACACATCAATAGACTCCTTTGCATTAACCAATGGTTGGTCCAGCGACGGATCCAGATATTGCAATTACCCGGATGCCATGGACTCTACATACAAAGCAAACAGAATAAACTGGTTTGCTAACTGGAAAAGGTTTGGAACTAAAGCATCGGTAGGTACGGAATTGTGTTTTGACTTTGGTGGATTTGATGATCATAGATTTAATGGGTTGGCTACAGATGTTTTTGACTACAAGACAATATATGTAGATGCTATACTAGACAAAGTAACACAAGAAGAAGCAACGCTGTATTCCTTACCCTCAGAGACAATCGGTAAAAGACTAATACCAAACTACTGGTCCTTTTGGACAGCAGCATATTATTACCTTGATCAACTAATGTCGTGGGTGTCGTCTGGGATTTCTTACCACGGAAGAGGACCATTTTCTGCATCGCTGCCAAATCCATCATGCACGGGTAGTTGTGTAGCAAACCCAGATGCGTTAACTAGATCAAGAGCAAATATTGAATGGCGTTTTGCAGGAATGCCAAATGCACCACAAATAGATTGGTTTGAGGGAAGTAATTGGCATGGTTTTATCTGTCGTCAACTTGATTTATTTGGAATAGAAAGATGTGAATTAGTAAAGGATGAAATTGAAATAGCCAGACAAGACAACTAAAAGGAGGAGGAATGGAACAAAAAAACCCACATGTGACAATCATCTTGCAAGTGTTGCAGATAATCGTTATTGCTATAGGACTCGCTAGTCTGTTCGTCAGAATAGGAGAATACCAAGCAACACAAACATACAATAATCAGCAACTCAAGGAACTTAAGGAAATCGTTGAGAGTATTGTCAAGTCTCAGATCGAGTTTGCTGCAACAGACGCAACCATTAAGGAGAGAATAGATGCACTTAGGCTACGCATTGATCGCCTTGAGTCTATTAAGTAGTGGGTGTTCTCCCTCCAAATTAATAGCAAGAAACATGACAGAAGCGGCCAAGACTGCTCAATCAAGCAAGGAACGCTTCGATATTATTGCCAATGAAACACTTAAAACAGAGCATATTGATGTTCTGCTCATTGGGGATCAGGCTAGGGCTGGATCCAAAGAGCAATCAAGGATAATAGACATAGTACATGACACAGTGGAACTGCTGCCTGACATAGAGGACGCCGTACCATGGTGGGTTCCAATCCTAGAATACGGACTTATGTCTCTGGCAGTCGTAGGGACATTTGCTCTTCTGTGGTACCTAGGATTGGGGACACCAATAAGAGCCTTTATGAGATCATTTGCATCACTCATTCCATCTGGAAAAAGGGATGCTGCCAAGTTGATGATCGAAGCACAGGATCCCAACTCAGAAACAAGTGTCGAAGAAGCCGTTGCTGTATTAAGGGCTACGGACAAAGACTTCGATGCTGCATATCGAAAGGAGAAAAAGTAATGGAATCATTTCTAGGAAGTGTGTGGTTTGCCGGACTGGTGGGTCTATTGGGTTACTTTTTAGGTTGTGTATTTCCCATTTCTAAGATCATGGAACTAATTCACAGAGGGAGCCTTAAATGAAAAGCAAAGTAAACATTCTCAATGAGATGCTTCTTGATGCCCTTGTCCGAGACCTCAAGGATCCAGACAAGTGTACTCCCGGACTCTATACCGTAGTCCGTGGCATTGTCAATGACAATAGACTGGCTGCTGACGGCATTTCCAAGGATGCTCTTGAGGAAGTCACCAAGGCTATGTCCGAGGCTTCACCCTTCAAGATCAGGGAATCAACCTATTGATACCACCTACTGAAGAAGTCTTAAATGATTTCAGGAACCATGTGTTCTTCTGCATGAAGCACCTAGGGCTTGGAGAGCCTACCCCAATGCAGTACGAGATCGCAAGACAACTTCAGTATGGACCTAATGATTTTATCTTGGCGGCTGGGCGTGGGACAGGGAAGTCAACGCTCACCGCCATGTTTGCTTCGTGGTTCATGATGAGCAATCCAAACAAGACAATCCTCGTCATGTCCGCAACCCAGCAGAAGGCAATCGAGTTCATCTCCCAGACTAGGAAGATCCTGAACATGGTTCCCTACTGCAATCACATGATCCCAGACGAGCATACCAAGGACTCGGCACTTGGGTTCAATCACAACATCAGGACATCCTTCACTCAGGATCTGTCCTGCACGGCAAGAGGCTCGACCTCCCAGATCACTGGTCTACACGCAGACCTCATCATCTGCGATGACGTAGAGATCTCCACCAACACCCAGACAGTGGAGGCAAGGGAGAGCATGTTGCACAAGTTGACGGAACTTGAATCCGTCAGGAACAAGGGATCGAGAGTTATCTTTCTAGGTACCCCGCACTCTGCGGAATCGGTCTACACGGTACTCAAGCAGTCATACCCAATGATCAAGTATCCTGCCCTGATGCCTGATCCTAGCCTGCCCGGTGAGTCCGAGGATGTGGCTGATTGGGTGTGGGATCTTGGTTTTCCTCCGGGAGAGTCCACCCAACCTGAGCGTTTCGACACCGAAATACTCATGGAGCGCAAAGCCAAGATCGGACCCAAGGCATTTGCCTTGCAGTACATGCTTGATACCACCTTGTCCGACATCGACAAATACCCACTCAAGTTGGCAGACCTCATCGTGTTCGATGTGTCACACGACAAGGCACCAGAGAAGGTCATATGGCAGGGGCAGAACGCAAACAAGAAGATGCCCAGTTGGGGTCTTGGTGGTGACATGATCATGGAACCCATGCACATATCAAATCAATATGTTGACTATCAACATAGACACATGGTCATAGATCCATCTGGCAGGGGAGCCGATGAGACAGCCGTGTGCATCGCGTCCACGGCGGGAGGCATGATCTACATTCATGAACTCACGGGATGGGAGGGAGGCTACAGCGATGTCGTGCTTAACAAGATAGCCAAACTTTGTGTTGAATACAGGATAAAGATGGTGAGGATCGAATCAAACTTTGGCGATGGTCTATTCTCAAAGGTCATTACCCCATTCCTCATCGAACATTGCGGTCGCATTGGGATCGAGGAATTCAAGGTCTCGGGTAGGAAGGAAGCCAGAATGCTTGAAGTCCTTGAGCCTGTGATAGCACAACATCGGCTTGTGTTTGATCGGCGGGTAGCCAAGGATGAGAAGAACCAGATCCAACTTACAAGGCTTACGGATGAGCGTGGGTGTCTTAAGCACGACGACAGGGTGGACGCATTGTCAAGTGCCGTGGACTTCTATAAGGACATGATGCAATACAACACGGACAAGTTGGTGAAGGAAAACAAGAAGAAGGAATGGGAACGAACGATCGCTAGTTGGGCTAGTAATTTCCGTGCATCCGAATGGATTCCACACAGCGGAGCAATCCGGGAACTCACGGCTAAAAAAATCAATGTAAAGAAGAATCAATGGGGATGGCACTAAGGAGATAATACTATGTTTGCAGAACTTTCATTGGGTGCTGGAATTCTAGGTGGCATATTCCAAGGCATTGCTGGAAACGCCGCCGCCAGAAGAAGGGAACAACAAGCACAACAGGCTTGGGTTCAAGGTGAGATGCAGAAGGCCATCAACAATGGCAAGGAACTCTTCAATGCATCCTACAATGAGATGCAGCAACGAGAGCGAAACGCTGCAATCCAAAGGGCTGCATATCTTTATGAAAGCGATTCTCTAAAAGTTCTTGACAGACAAAAATCATTTGTTGATGGAGAAATGAGCAAGACATATCGGCAAATGAAGGGAGCAGTAGGGCAAAGACTTGCTTCATCTAGGATAACTGGAGGAACAGCAAAGGCATTAAGTCTGTCACAAAGCCTAAACTTCTTGGGACAAGCACTGCAATCAGATCGGAATTTCAAACAAACAGAAGCAAACATCCAAAGACAAATGCAAAACATGATGGCTCAGCAACGATTTGACCTCATCATTCCAAACATGCAACTTTCCAGCCAGAAGCCAATTGGAGAGTCCTATGGAGCATTGAACATCATTGCAGGAACCCTAGGAGGAACTGCTGCTGGTCTTGGTTCGTTTGCACAACTCCATGGTGTTGGTCTATCTACATTCAGTGGGAAGGGCGGAACAGTAACCACTAATCTAGGAGGAGGATGACAATGATTGATCCAAGGATGATCAGACCCGAAGCAGTTGCGCCAACCACGGATATAGTAACACCATCACCTCAATACTATGGACAGGGAACTGTACAGGGTGGTCAGATCCAACTAGGTGATGTGTATGGCCAACTACCAAGCCAGTCACAGGAAGAATATCTCTATGGTAATCTGGCATCCATGGCTCAATCCGCAATGAGCATCTTCACGTTTCCTGCCCAAATGGAAGCAGCAGAGAGACAAAGAAAACGAGCAGAGCAAGAAAAAAATGACCAACATGATCAAGACAAGTTGTTTGAATATCAGACTGCTCAGGCTGAACTTGAACAAGCCCAGTTAGATGGAAAGGGAACGTTTGAGTGGGGTGGAGTGGAGAACGATATATCCAGCCCAGAATCGTTTTCTGCCTTAAACCTTAGAATGCAGGAATCAATCCTAAATGGAATGAAGACAAAAAGAGGAACTGCACAGGCTGCTGAAATAAGGACAGGAATACTTGCAACAAGAAACAAAGATGTGGATGGTCGTATATCAGAACTAATGGAGGAATACAACCGAGAGATAACTAGGTTTGAATCAGACCCAAAACATCTTCTATTAAATCCTGAGGCATACTACACTGCTCTTCAGGGAGATTCCAAACTGAATGAACTAAAAGAACAAATCTTGTCTTATAGAGATACCAAATCAACACAAATGGAATACGCAATAAGAAGATTTGTTGAGGTTGATAGTAAAGCAGCAAGAGATAGTCATGCCTATGTACTAGACTCGGCAACAGAAACAGTACAGAACGCAACACAAAATCTTGTGGATACTCTTCCAGATATGATGCTTTCATTGGATACACCCTGGGGGCCTGCTGCTTTCACGGAGTGGGTAGGCGACGTTCCAAATGCAGAGACTCTATTTGATAGTTTGGGAGTGGTACAAACAGAAGAGGGGGTTTGGGAAATTATGAGTGGATCCCTACTTGATTCAATCTCAAAAAAACAAGACCCTAATGATATAAGAAAACTTATAGAAACAATAGTAAACCATAACCTAAAATCTGTTAGTGCTTTTACAAGTGACGCAGATAGAGAATCTTTTGCAA
>Ga0169931_10000534_pt1 | contig 62476 bp, 39 predicted proteins | sample Kivu_15m_20L_FD_129675 | JGI IMG/M metagenome (GOLD analysis project Ga0169931, IMG submission 129675) | Freshwater microbial communities from Lake Kivu, Western Province, Rwanda to study Microbial Dark Matter (Phase II) - Kivu_15m_20L... | ecosystem: Environmental > Aquatic > Freshwater > Lake... | reverse complement strand
GGGCCCCACGCCCTGAGGGACCCCGGGGACTTCCCCGCCCGCCGCTGGGGGGGTGACGGTTGGGCCACCGCCCCCTACGCCCCCCAGCGTTTGTGCCCCCCCCCCCCCCCCTGGGGGGCACCCCCCCTCTCCATCTCACCCCATCCCATCGCATCCCCTCCCATGATCATGTCCATGGCATCAGACCTCACCACTCGTCAGATCGTGTGGGCAGGTCGCCCCACTGAGAGCGCACAGCAGACCATGGGACTGCAGGTGCCCATCACTGTGGAGGCATCGTGGCTAGCAGGTGCCCATGCATCACGTTGGCATGATGAAGCAATCGCTCGCCTGCCTCAGTGGGAGGACTGACCATCCTAGCACACCCTCGGGGGCAGTAGCCCTCGGGGGACAGTCCAACGATGCGCCCGCCGTGCGACGGGCGGAGCCGAGCGAAACGAAAATTGATAGATACTATTAACCTACAAAACTTTGAAAACACTCGATCATTTACACGTTTATAAAAAAAATTTTTCCCCAATAAAAATGACTCAAAAACCTTTACCAACTCGAACCACCATAAGAGAAGAGTTTGAGTATATCTACATAGTATTACGAGAGATTTGGCGTATGATGTGGAACAAATAAGTTACGTGATAATAGACCAAAGCTCCATGAAGATTTCTGCTTTCAGCACATTAGGTAGACAGGTAAATATATCATATACTACACAAGTAGAATTTTTAATAGGAATCAGAAAATGCACAGTATGGTTACCAACCGAAAGAATTTTTTCAAAAACGTAATATATAAGTGAGATGATTAAATGACAATGGGCAAAATATACGAATCAACTGTTGAGTATAATCAAGACTTCGACGAATACTTTGTAACATTACCAGACGAACTAATTGAATCAGTTGGTTGGGAAGAAGGTGATGTATTAGAGTGGTGTGTAAATAAAGACGGTACAGTAGTATTAGAACGCATAGACAAAGAATATTACGGAGGAACTGAGAATGACGAAGACTAATACGAATTACACCATTATTGACAAAAATGGTAATGTAATACAGAATGAAAGTTTTGAAGATTATGATAAGTTAGCAGACCATATGCTAGAGATAGCCGACAGATGGTATGCTGGGGAATATGATGAAGGTGACCAACTACAGATTTCATCATTTGATGAGATTGGAAATTTAATTTACCGTGATACTGCTACATTTGGAGAAACTCGTGAATCAGCAAAACAAATACCAGAGTCCTTTAGCCTTGTTGATACAGAAATCACAAAAGCAAGAGGATTTGGAGAATCGCTTAATCCAGGTGATCAGTGATATCGATAGAAGATTACAAAATTTAGAAGCACGAGTCGGAAAGATTCCTGACCCGTTTGTATTATATTATAGACCTCCGAGTGGAGACTATAAAAAAATTAATGAAATATTAGATGATGTACATAACAGAATAAATATGTTAGAACTACTAGCAGATATGTGAGTCAAATAGTAATCAACGGTACGACTGTAATGGCAGGAGGAGCTGACCCTAGTTTAGCTGGCAGAGTTCCTCCTACCATTAATACGTATCAATTGCGACCAACACAAACAAATCCAGCTGATTTATTTAAATCAAGAAAATATGCCGATAATAATGTGCCATACATTAGCATATATGAAGATTTTAATTTACCAATATCTTTTCAACCGACAAGGATTATACCTGGGTCTAGTCCACCACGATTAGAAACGATTTCAAGTATTACGTGTAAGATGACGGAGTGTAAAGTAGAATCTCCTCAACCTTTTGACAATCCATCGATTACCCAACCAGATTCAGTTAATCCAATAAAAGCAATTTTAAAATTACCAAAATTTCAACCTGATAGACTTTTATATTACAAAGGTAAATTATTTTTTGAACCAAAAGTTTTAGGACAAACAACTGCGGGATTTGTATCAATATCAGAAGTAGAAGCAATAACAACATTCAAGAAGCCATTACCAGGAGAAGTTCAGAATTTTACAATAAAGGGATATTTTACCGAAAGAAATTTTTATGACCGTGAATGGATAGTTCAACGAGGATTTTTATTATATAAAATTAACAGTAATGGTGTTTATTGGAACTGCCCATTAATAGATCAACTCATTGGTTCGATGATTGGTATTAACAAAGCAAAATGGTTTTATTCACAAGCATGGACTCCAGATCAATTTTTTCAACCAACGAAAGAATTAGCAAAAAAATATGATAGTTCAGGAGTTACAAAATATGTACAAGGAGCGACAAAGATTATTCAGTATAAACCTTCTGAAATTGGTTCATTAAGATTTTATTTTACTTTTGAAGTATTTACAGATTTTCCTGGAATTCCTAAAGAAATATTTACGGCAACGATGTCCGTTAAATACAATACAGAGTTTGGTGCTGAACGATTAAAAAGAGCTCAAAAGAAACAAAGTGATGCCGCAAAAGAAGGAGCGGGTGGAGAAGGAGAAAAAGGTGCCGAGACTCCAGAACAAGCACAACAGACAGCATCAGCACAAAAGGGAGACGATGATTTCTTTGGACCAAAAGAACTTACTCCTGCTGAAAGAGAAGAAATTAAAAAAAGTTTAACTCTGTACTAATATGGCCGCTGTATTTAACAAAAATAATGTAGAAATTGCTTCAGCAGCAGAAGTAAACCAGTTTATTGCTGATGAAAAGAGTATTGGTGAAACTGGCGCATTACCTGGAAGTTATGGTGATGACGCAGGTAAACAAGTTCCATCAGATGGTAGTTCAGTTCAAGACGCAGAGCAAGGCGCAACAAAAGAGCAAGGCAATACAGCGGCACAGGGAAATCGCTCAGATGGTAACTACACCAACCCTGCTATATTTGATGCTGCGTTACTTTCTGGGCATCCTGGGTATCAGCCCGTTGGATTAAATAAAACTGCGGGTGTGGGATTTTCAAAAGATGTATTTTGTAATGGTGCGGCAGCATTACGAGTTGGTAATAAGTTTGAACTACATGATATTCCACCAAATCCAAAAGATCCACCCCACGCCGATGAAATTGCTACTGGATGTTCGAATGTTTTTTGTAACGGTGGGGCAATGGCACGACCTGGCGATAAAATGAAAGGAAGAGGAGCAGTATTTGGCAGATTATCAAAATCATGTTATAATGTCTATATACCTAATAAAGGATTATTGTAAGAGAAAATTATGGCAAAACTCAAAGGTTCCTACACAAAAACTAATTATGTTCCTGGTAAACCTAAAATGACTAGTCAAGGAAGAAGCAAAAATACAAATCTTTCTGCTACTAGTCGAAATGGACAGAAAAAACGCTATCGCGGTCAGGGGAGTTAATGGACAAAGAGGCACATATTAGGGAATGGATTCGCAAAGTATCGATACTACGCCCAGAATTGGGTGGTTTTGCGATCTGCCCCTATGCCTCGAAAGCAAATTACAAGATAGTAGAGTGTCCCGTTGACGATATCGAGCCTATTGACGGTTACGATGTCGTCATTTTTATTGTCGAAGACTACCTTGCTGTCGAAGATGTGCTAGAATGGGTCGAGTCTTACAACAAAATATGGGAAGGATGGGACTTTTATGCCGATTGTGCGGAAAAAGCTGATTTCGTTGGAAAAATTCAGAGTAACAATGGACTTTTTAACCTTATTTTAGCACAACCTACGGAAAAATTGAGAGAATTTCGAAAAGCTTTGGGTAATACCAAGTATTATGACTACTGGAATGATGACTATATGCGTGAAATTCTAGGTGATGATTATGAAATTGTCAAAAACTCGGGATAGCAACCCCGTAAAAAGTTCTGTTTTAACCCTTTTGGACAAAACAGATGGCAAAAAATCAAAATCCAGACAGAAATGTCGAATATATGAAAGAAAATTGGGGTACAACTCGGTTAATTACCGATTATGTAGCAGAAAAAGCAGTGACTCCGACAATAAAGAAAAGAAATGACCCGCCCGAAAATAGATTAGAAAAATTCTGTGGTGGTAAGGATGGTTTTGATGATTATGTCGAATGGTTAGTGTAAATCTCCGACAGATAAAGCATAAATAAGTTTATAAATAGACTAAATTTATGCCCTCCAGCAAGTCCTTTAAGGATCTCAGCATAACTTTTGATAAAAATCCAGTTACTAGTGATTTACTGGTAACTAAAAATGATGCTGCGATCAAAAGGTCGGTAACAAATTTGATTCTAACGAAGCGTGGTGAACGCCTATTCAACCCAAATATCGGTTGTAACGTCAGTAATCTTCTTTTTGAACCACTAGATTTTATTACAGCTGGACTTATTCAAGATGAAATTAGATATACGATTGGCGCCTTCGAACCAAGAGTAATTTTAAAAAATGTTAATGTTGAGGTTGAATTCGACAATAATGGTTTTGAAGTCTTTATTGAATATACTATTATTGGACAACCAGAAAGTATACAGAATTTAGAATTTTTCTTAGACAGGGCGGGATCGTAAAATGCCTTATAATCAACTTACTAATCTAGATTACTTTGAAATACGAAATTCTCTGCGTGATTACTTGCGTGCGAATTCGGATTTTACAGATTATGACTTTGAAGGTTCGGTATTCAGTAATCTTTTAGATTTACTAGCATACAACACGTATTATACGGCATTTAATACCAATATGGTTGCGAATGAGATGTTTCTCGATTCAGCAACATTAAGAGATAATGTAATTTCTATTGCGAAGCAACTTGGTTATACTCCTAGGTCAGCGACTGCTCCAGAAGCTGATGTTAATTGTACTATTACTATTTCTCTAACGGGTACGATAAATTCTCTGGTTTTCAAAAGAGGAAGCGGATTTATCACGACAATTGATAATGCATTATACCAGTATATTTTACAAGATGATGCTAAAGCAGCAGTCAATAGTAATCAAGCAATATTTGAAAATTTAAAAATTTACGAAGGTACATTAATTAAAAAATACCTAACTGTAGGTAATAGTGCTCCTGAGGTTATTTTAGACAATGTAGGAATCGATGTTTCTACCATCAGAGTAAATGTATATGACAGTCCGACTTCTACAACATTCAACATTTATAAATTATCAGAAAATATTCTGACACTGAATCCAAAATCTCAGGTATTTTTTGTTACCGAGGTAGAAGACGAAAATTATAAAGTTACTTTTGGAGATGGCACCCTAGGTAAAAAGTTAACGCCAGGACAATATGTAGAAGTTATCTATATGGTAACTGCTGGAGAAGTAACAAATTCAGCAAAGGTATTTACATTCAATGGTATTGTAGAAGATGAAAACGGTGTTACTTTTGGCATCAATGATGTATCGGTAACTGTTAATTCTGCTTCTTATGGAGGAGCATCTATTGAAACAATTGATTCTATAAAGAGAAATGCGCCATCTTTATTTGGAACGCAAAATAGAGCAGTTACTTCAGCTGATTATGAAGCAATTTGTAGAAGAATTTATCCTTCTATAGCAGATGTATACTCATTTGGGGGTGAAGAATCAAATCCACCAGAATATGGCAAAGTAAAAATAGTTATTAAACCATCAAATGCCGCATTTTTGACAAGTTTTACAAAAAGACAAATTCAAAACGAAATTAAGAAATTTTCGGTTGGATCAGTGACTCCAGAAATTATAGACTCTTCGATTTTATATATTGAATTGAAAAGTAAGATATATTTTCAATCTTCACTTACCAATAAAAAACCCGACGCCATTCGTTCAAAGATTATCAAAAACGTAGAGAGTTATCTTAAAAATTCAGATACAGAAAAGTTTGGAGGTAAATTTAGGTATAGCAGATTAGTAAGTGCTATAGATAGTACTGATAAATCTGTTCGTTCTAACTTGACTGAAGTTATTATGCGAAAAGATTTTTATCCTTCGCTGAATAACAAAGCATATTATGAACTTTGTTTTAATAATCCTTTTGATTATGATAATGATGAACTAGCCTTAACGAGTACTGGATTTGTAGTTCAAGAATATCCAAATTTTACTAGTTATATTGAAGATCGTGATGGTAAAATAATTCTGTATAGATTAGATTCTCAAACTGGAACTAAAATAATTTTAAATCCTAATATAGGTAATATTAATTATGTTACTGGAGAAATCCAAATGTTTGATGTAACTATTATCAAAGGATCATTTGATGATAACAGAATTGAGGTAAGATTAAGACCACAATTTAATGATATTGTAGCAGTACGTGAAATGTTTCTAGATGTTGATATTGCCAAGAGCACATTCACAATCATTCAAGAGTAAGAAGTAAATGGCAGGAAAAGCAAGAAGTTTCTCTACTTTAGTTGAGAATCAACTTCCAGAATTCATCTCTTCAGAGTATCCAAATTTTGTTAAGTTCGTACAGAAATATTACGAACAGCAGGAAACGTCTGGGCAGCCATTAGATCTTATTAATCATATTACAAAGTATCAAGATATTGATACTTATGAAAAAAATATACTGAAAGAAAATACTACATTAGTCTCTTTGGTCGAGACAAGAAATAGTAATAATATAATTACTGAAATTATTATCAATTTACTTGATGGGTCCTCTTTCCCCAAAAAGAATGGTTACTTGATGATTGGGGAAGAAGTAATATTCTACCAGACAAGAGAAGGAAATGCTCTTAGAAATTGCTACCGAAATGTAAGTGCTACTACAAAGTTAGGTGATTTATACAACGAATTAGAATATAAGGCAGTACCGTATTCTGAAGTTGGTAGAGGGTCTTCTGGACAGACTGTATCTGGTCCAATTTACCTTGCTGGTACGATAGTATCAAATATTAGTAATTTGTTCTTGTATGCGTTTGTTAGAAATTTTGAAACACAATATCTTGCTTCTTTTCCAGAAGAAAATTTAAAACCAACAGTTGATAAGAAAACTCTTATCAAAAATATTAAACAGTTTTATCAATCTAAAGGAACTGATCAATCAATTAAATTTATTTTTAATTCTATTATAGCAAGAGAAATAGATGATATTCCTACAGTATACTATCCTAAGGATTATACTTTTAAATCATCTAATGGTGAATGGATAAACAAATACGCTTTAAAAGTTAAAGTTATTTCTGGCAATATCTCTAATATTGTAGGTCAAAAGATTATTCAGTCTCCAGATGATTTAGATCCTTACGCAATCAAGTCATTTGCTGTTGTAGATAACATAATTGATTTAGGAAATCAATTCTATGAAGTTATATTAGCCCAAGAAACTTTAGTTGGCGAATTTAAGGTAGCGGCGGAAACAAAATTAACAAAACCAGTTACTTTATTAGATAGTACTAATAGTATCATTAATGTATTTTCTACTGCTGGGTGGGATTCTTCATCTGGTAAAATCTTAATTAATAATGAAGAGATTACATACAAATCAAAAAATGTAAATCAATTTGTTATTGAAAATAGAGGATCTGTCCCAGCAGCATATCCAATAGATACTAAAGTATATAATTACACTGCCGTTGAAGCAAAATATCCAGATTCTAATGGATTTTTACAATCAGTTAAGTTAATTGTTTTAGGAGTTGTTTATAATTTAGATATAACAAATTTATCTCCATATTCTATAATTGGAGATTCAGTCCAAGTATCACAAACAGGATTTGAAACCAGAGATACCATAGTATATGATAAATTCACAGGCAATGTTAGATGGAAAATTAATCAATCTCTATCCAACCCATCATCTTCACTAGTTCCACCAACATATTTAAGTAAAATAAACAAATTAAATTCTGATGTGGCTGCTCTTTATGAAGACGACCAGTATTATTATATTGCTTCATCTGGATTCCCATCTCATGATTTTGGTAAAAGTTCTTGGAACAAATTATTAGAAGATCAAAAGTTTTTAAAAATTATTAAAAAAACTTCATCTGTTAGCACAGAAATTGTCTCAACATCAACTCGTGATGTTGGTATTGCTGTAAATGGAGTTCCTTTTTACAGTTATAAAGATTATACTAAAGTTGGTGAGGTAGATAATGATGTAATTTTTGGTGGAGTAACTGAAATTACTTTAACAGGAAAAGGAAAGGGATATTTAGATGCTCCATATATTCTTATTGAGGAAAAAATAGGAGTTGAAGCAGCAAAAGCGAGAGCAGTATTATCAGGAGAAGTTGTTGACCGTATAATTGTTGAATCTGGAGGACTTGGTTATTTTCCCCCAGAACCAACGGTTACCATCACTTCTGGACGTAAAGGAGCAGCTACGGCAGTTGTAACTTTAGGGAAAATTACAAGTCTAAAATTAACTAATCCTGGAGAATATTATTCAACAGCTCCAGAAGTTGTAATTGTTGATAAACTTGGGAAAGGTAGATTTGCTAGGTTTAAAAGCACAATTTCAAATGATGGAAAAATTACTGGATTCATTAAAGAAGATGAGGGTAAGTTTTACACTCAAGAAAATATAGAAGTTAAAATTGTTTCAGTAGGAAGTGGAGCAACTGCTGTAGCATCTGTTAAGAGATGGAAAAAGAATAGATATGTAAATATCTACAATCAATTAGATTCTAATAATGGATATTTCTTTGAAAATATCAATCCTGCTCTTGGATATGGATACGCATACTTGGGGAATCCAAAAGCACTTAGAATTTCTTTGGGTGATAATTTAGAACCAAATGGCTCTACTTCACCTGTATTAAAGCATTCAAAAATTCTAGGATATGCTTATGATGGCAATCCAATTTATGGTCCATATGGTTTTACTGATCCTAAAGATAATACAACTCAGATTGTACGGATGATTAGTAGTTATGAATTAAAGAATAACCGAATTGACGGACCGCCTGTTTCAACATATCCTTTGGGATATTTTATCCAAGATTATCGTTATAATCATCGTTTAGGAACTCTAGACGAAAATAACGGAAGATTTTGTGTAACACCAGAATATCCAGATGGAGTATATGCGTATTTCTTAACAGTCAATTCTAATGATATCCCAGTATTTCCTTATGTTTTGGGAGAAAATTTTTATTCGGTTCCAACTGATTCTAATTACAGTAAAAAGATTTCACAAGATGATTTACCAAGAATAGTAAGTAGATTAAGAACGGATAATATTCCTGACAACGGAAAAGAAGAATTATTTTTTATTGATGAAATTAATTCGGGTTCAGTGTCTTCTTTAGATGTTTTCAGCAGTCACGATAATTTTTCTGTTGGCAATTTAGTAGAAGTAGATAATTCGGGAACTTCGGGCAGTGGTATTGTAGCAAAAGTATCTTCTGTAAAAGGAAAATCAGTTACATCTATAGAAAATAGACAAATTAAAGCAATTCAATTACAAATTGAAAATACTGCGTATTTGTTTAAGGATGATATTTTATATCAAGAAAATACTAACGCAAGTGGGCAAATTATTGGTGATGTTTTTGATGGCAGTAATATTGTACTGAGAAACATCAGCGGTACTTTTAATTTAGTTGATAAATTATATTCATCAATTCAAGTTATTAATTTAATCGTTAATAAATCATCTAATTTTACATCTAATTCTATTTTAAAGTTAACTAACGGAAAACAAACTATTATTAGTAATGTTGCAAATAATGTATTGAATGTTTCTTCAAATCCATTTGTAAACCAAGAACCTATTGTCTTTTCAAACACATTTTCTGGAATTACTGCTGATGTCATTTATTATGTCAGAAACAGAACTATCAATTCATTCCAAATTTCTGCTACTCCGACTGGTTCTTTGATATCATTAACAGATACAAATAACCCAAGTTCTATTGCGGTTAGTGAAAAAGCTCGAGGTCTTATTTTAGAAACTACTGAAGATAAAAATAATATTAAATGTAAAGTAACTCAAGGAGAATTTGTAGTAGATGGTGACTACTTCCTCATTAGTTCGACTAGAACTGACACAATTGGCGTAAGAATTTCTAAAATAAATGAATTAAGCAAAAATATTAAAATTTTTAAATTGAATGATAATATAGCTATTGCGTCTACTACCACTCCCCATAATTTAGCGCAAGGTGATTTAGTAAATGTTAATATTTTTCCAAATGATGCTATTACTACAACAACATATTATGTAAGAAAAAGAATTTATCAAAAAGTAAAATTAAATCCTCCTTCTTTTGATACTACTATTTTTGATACTGGTATCGGAAGATTAAATGTTTTAAATAGCGGTGCTGATTATGCTAATGGAGCAAGTCAGACATATACTAACGTAGAAATTATTTTTTCTGACCAGACTAAATGTAGAGATATTGAAGGTAGAATAGTAGGCTCTTCAAATCCTGCAGCAAGATTGGGAAATATTGGTGGTTCTAGTAATGCTAAAGCTACAGTTACTGTTACTTCTGGATTAGTATCTAATGTTGTTATTACTTCAAAAGGAGTAGGATACAAAAAAGGAGATTCGGTAACTTTTTCTAATTCCTCTTTACAGCGTATTACAAATTCGACCAGCACTAGATTTTTTGTTGCTGACGTAGACCACGTTGGGTTTTCTTTTTCAGAAACAACTCTAAAAGTAAATAAAGTTGAAGGATTATCTCAAAATGATTTAATAAAAATTGGAAAAGAAATTTTAAAAGTTACTGGGATTAATTCTAATAATAATTCTATAACAGTAGTAAGAGCACAAGAATCTACTACAGCAATAGATCATTATAACACCCAACCAGTTTTGTTATACAAATCAAAATATAATCTAGCAAATCAATATGAAATTGGAACTGTTTTAGGTTCGGGAATAGTACAAAATTATGATGCAGTTAATCAAATATTGACGGTTGTTTATGATCTAACTGCTTCTCTAGAAACTATTCAACGAGTTAATTTAAATTATACTTTTTTTGATCAATCATCTCCTAAAAAATTAGTAACCATTAACAAAATTATAGAGGACGCGCAATATCAGTTTGAATTTTCTAAACAGAATATTGTTTCTGGAAATTGGGTCAGAAACCCAATCATTGATATTCAACGTTATTACAAATATAAGTTTGATACGAGTAATGTTACACTAGTTGGTAGTTTTCTAGAATTTTCTCCTAGCGGAAATTACAATATTTTAACATTAGAAACTTATCAAAGTATTCAAAAACCTGGATCTGTTGGATCTTGTATTGAAGTTAAATTTGGATTTGGTTCATTTTATGAAACCTCTTCTACAAAAGAAGAAATTAAATATACAAATTATTTTTACTTCGATAAAAATAATATTATTAATAGTGATAAATCATATCTAAGAACTATTGATGATCCTCTACAGGGAACAAAAACAATTACTTACGTTACCCCAACAAAATTTGTTTACGAATTACAAGATATTTCGTTATATGATGGTTCGGGAACTATTTCGTATACTACTACATCTTCTTCAGCTATTGGTAATATTAATTCATTTTCAATATCAAATCCAGGTAAAGAATTTAAAAAAATCCCAGTTGTAACTGGTGTTCGTCCTTCAGTGTCTTTAGAATCTATTTGTAAACCTATATGGAACTCTACAACAAAAACTATTGATTCTGTATCAGTTATTTTTCCTGGAAGAAATTATTCTAAACCAAAAGCAGTTTTAATTAGTGGTGATGGTTCTTTAGCTGAATTTTCAGTAATTAAAAATTCCCTTGGGGAAATAACGGCAATTTTAGTAACAAATAAAGGTAAAAATTATTCATACCAACCAGAAATTAAAATTGTAGAAACTGATTTGACTGCATATTTTTCAAGCAAAACTATAGGGGCACCAAAAAGTGTTAAAATTATAAGTAATGGTTATAATTTTAATAGAGACCAATCAATTTCAAAAAAATATTCTTCTGTACAAATTTTAACACTTAAAAATTTTGTACCTAACGCATTTCTTGATGACGAAGAAATAGTTCAATATGATGGCAATATTTTAATCGCAAAAGGAAAAGTTGCCAAAGAGGGATGGAAAATTGGTAGTAATATTTTACGTTTACAATCCATTGAAGGAATTTTTAGATTAGATTTGCCAATTATAGGAAAATCACAAAATAAAACAGCAACTATTATAAAAATATTTGCTACTATTTTTTCACCTAAAATTAAATCATATTATGACAATTTAGGAAAGTATGCTTCAGATAGGTCAAATATTGGATCAGAATCTCAAAAAATTGCTGACTCGTATTTCTATCAGGATTATTCTTACGCTATTAAATCAAAAACACCAATTGATGTTTGGCGTAATTTAATTGTTAAAACTACACACCCAGCTGGATTTAAAGTATTTGGTGAAGTAGAAATAAACACTAAAGCATCAGCTGAATTTAAACCAGACCCAGTAACTCAAGAAAAAGTAAGTTTTGTACAACTGTGGGATCCTCAAAAAAATAGAGTTACTGTAGAAAGTACACGAAGATTAATTACAACTACTACCGTTAAAGTAAAAGATGTTAACGAAGTTCGCGGTAAAGGTTCTGCTTATATTGCTCCATTTGATACTTCTGAAACTATTTCATATGAATTTTACTTAGATCCAGTATTTAATGGATATATTGATGAGAGTGGAAATAGAGCAGGAACAAAATCATTCAATATGAAAATAAAAGGGTCTAATTCACTATTAAATGTTTCTAATGTAAATAATCTGTTTATTTCTTTAGACGGTATTATTCAAGAACCCCAAACAACATATACGGTATCTGGTTCAACTATTACATTTAGTGAGGCACCACTAGGTAAAAGATTTTCTACTGGTTCTTATGGAAATGATTCATTAACCGCAATAAATCCTGTTTCTTTCTACAAAATAAGATTTAATGCTGTAATAGGTCAATTAGACTTGTCATATTTTGTTGTGGGGCAAGAATTTACCACAACCACTTCAACTAGACAATTTTCATTATTTAAAACTCCAGGTGTTATTGCCACTGAATTATCTGGAAAATATAAAATAGTTGATAAAGGAGTTCAGGGAGGATTTTACAATGTAGTTTCTTTTGTCAATAATATTGGTAACAATACAGCTACAGTTGTATTATCAAATACCACTGGATTGAATAATAACAGTGCTGGTTTAGCTATTAGTGGTAATGGAATTCCAGACGGGTCTGGTCTTCAAGGAATAAACCTTTCAAATAATACTATCACAATTTCTGGCACTATTTCTTCCGCTGTTGTTGGAACGGTAATTATTGGTAATAGATATGTAACTGCTGAACCAGTAGGAAAATTATTACCAGTTCTTTCGTCTGTTTACAATGGTAATATTTTAAATGGAATATCTCCATTTAATTCTAGTATTCTTGTTGATGGATATAGTGTTAATACAAATTCATATTTTGTTGACTATAATTTCAGATCATATGTTACGGGAGTAGACACACCAGCTCAAGATTTTATTGGCAGATCAATTCAATTCAAAGATTCTCTTTTAAATACTCAAAACTTTAAAAAGATTAAAGATATATCATCACAATTTGACAACGTAAAAACCTCATTCCAATTGTATTATGAAGATAACACCCCAGTACAGTCGTTACCAAGTAGCGACAATTTAATTGTATCTATAGATGGCGTTATTCAAAGATCTGGAACAACTCCATTATTACCAAAGGATAGAGCATATTATATTAAAAGAACAACCACACCTAATGAAATTGTATTCCTAGAAGCTCCTAGAAAATTTGAACAAACTTCAGCAAATCAAATATTCAATAAATCCGACCAATCATTCTTTGCTCACAATGTTGGTGCGTATGAAAGACTAAAAATTGACGAGCAATATGTAGATAACGAATTTACGGGTCCATTTACGCTAAGATCAGCAACAACAGGGAAGACTGTTTCCGTAGACGACGATAGAAATGTATTAGTATTTGTTGAAGAAGTATTACAAAAAAGATTAAAATCATATACTATTAGAGGATCTAATATTTCCTTTATAGAACCACTTAGAGTTGGTCAAAAAATTAATATTGTGTACCTATATGGTAGAGATAGTGTTAAATTTATAACAATGTTTGATTTTGATCATAATGATTATTTGAATAGAATTGAAATTGAAGTAAATTATAATCCCGAATTAGTACAATTTACAAATATCCTCTGTTTTCAAGGAAATAATTATGAAACAAATACTGCTGATGGGACAATTAAAAAATATGACAAAAAAGAAACTCCATTAAATGTTTCCTCAATTACTTCAAGTGGTACAACTGTTACAGTAACTACATCTTCTCCACATGGATTACGTGCTGGGCAAGAAATTAGAGTATTTGGTTCTCCTATTGATGAATTTAATACGTCTGTTGGTTTTATACTGCCATTTGATTTGACACTAGATTCTTTTAAATATCAAGTTCCTTTTGCTCCTCAACCTACTTCCTCTACATCTACTACTGTTTCTACAACAGCTACCATTGTTTATATTACTACAACACTTACGTTAGAAACACAGAACAAAAAATTTGTTAAAACAAAAAACATTACTTGTATTGACGGTAAAGTAGATGGAAGTGGAGATGTAATTATTCCATTGGCATCTATTAACGCAATAGGTCAAGCACTATCAGTTACTGGCGGAACTGCATATTTTGAAGAAACTGAGGAAACTTTAGATATTCTAAGAAAAACTACTACTGGGTGGTTAATTGGTTCGTCTAGAGAACCAAATTATTGGAATGCTCTTTCTCCAGATGATCAAATTAAAGTTGATGGCGAAGATGAATATAGAACTATTTTATCTATACCTTCTGAAGTAATTAAAACAGAGTATAGAGAAACAGCAGATGTAACTACAGGATATCTTGGTAAAATATCAACCACAAATTATAATGGCATTCAGTTAGGAGAAGGATTAGATATCGTTTGTAATATTGATACTAACATCACTTCTCCAACATACGGACAAGTTATTTCGCTGATATGGAATCAAAAAGATTATGGCAAATACGAATCTAAAGGAATTTTACCAAGACCAGCTGGATATAGTTACGAAGATGCTCCTAGATTAAATTTTGTTCCACAAGCATTAAAAGATGAGGGTGGTAGTATTATATCTCCAGCGGCTGGCGGTGGTGCTAGTGGTTATGTTGTGGTTCACAACGGAGAACCAATTGATGTTGTACTGACTGATGGTGGTAGTGGATATGAAACTCCTCCTAAAGTGTATATCACTAGAGGATACTATGTTAAGAAATCAAAGAAAAATTCCCATCACAGAATTATTACTAATTTCTTTACTCCATTAGTTTTATCAAATCGATTAGTTATTACATCAGGAGCTTCGTTTAGTACAGACGCAGAACCACCTATTGTTTATATCGAAAGATTTGCTCCAGTTACTATTGCCAAACGTGATATTTTCATTACTGCCACTATACTATTATCAGATAAAGTAACAATACCTGCTAAACAACCAAAAGCAGATATCCAGATTTATCTAGAACTTGGACCAGTTAAAATTACTTCTCTATCTGGATTGTCTTTTATTTCTGGATCTATCGAATCAGGAATAGAGAAAGTTGAACAAGAATCTACAGTAACCATACTAGATTCTTTAAGAGAGATTCTGATTAGCGCAAGAAGTTTCTTAAAACTAATTCAAAGTCCAGTCTATCCTGCTTTATATGATACTGGTGCTTATTTACAATCACCATTGTCAAAAACTGACTCGATTATTTACATAGCAGATACTAGTAAATTTACTGTTTCTGGTAGATTAATGATTGGTGGCGAAATTATCAGATATAATAGTAAACTATCTGATCGTTTTATTGGTGCGCTTAGAGGTGTTGACGGAACCAGTCCTAGCACTCACGATGCAGGATCTTTCGTAAGGCAATACAGAGAAAACGTTACTATTGTTTCTGCTGGTCTTGCTGGAGCAGGAGCAACATCTGAGATAATTTCTGTAGGATCTATACAAACTGGTTCTGCATCAGTTGCTAACATTATTACTACGGTACAGAAAACAACTAATCCAAATGTTGTCTCGATTGGTGATGAAATTACTTTAATAACTCAAGATAAGATCTCTACTAATTCAGTAATTAATGTTTCTACAGCAATTGTTGTTTCTAGTTCTCAATTTAGTCTTGGTACAGTTTCACTACAATCAGGATCTGTTGCTGATATTATTTCAGTTACTCAAAAAATAATTAATCCAAATATTGTTTTGGTTGGTGATCAAATTACTTTAGTAATTCAAGATAAGATCTTCACTAATTCAGTAATTAATGTTTCTACAGAACTTGCTATTACTAGAGATCAAGTTAGTTTTAGTACAGTTTCACTACAATCAGGATCTGTTGCTGATATTATTTCGGTTACTCAACAAATAACTAATCCAAATATTGTTTCGATTGGTGATGAAATTACTCTTACTACTAACACCAGTATTAATAGTAATTCGGTAATTAATGTTTTAAATATTCGCGTAGTTGAATCTTATATACAAAAAATAGTTGATTTAGGTACAATTACTGGGATTACAAATGAGATTATTTCTACTGTAACACATACAAACATAATCGAATCAACAGTTGCTAAGACAATAGTTGCTGTAGAAAAATTCTATAAGACAGGAATAATAGATTTCTATATTGAAAATGTAGTGTTGGATGGTCTTGTTCTTACTAGAGCAGGAACTTTTGTAGTGTTAGATCCCCCAATAAACACTATTACTTTAAATGGAGGTACTACTATCCTTGTAACAAATTCATCTATTGGGTACAACACTGACTATGATAGCTACACTATCGGAAATGCTGGAAATAGGAAATCTACTATTGAGTCATGGAAATTTATGGATACTGGTACTGTTCCTTATGGAGGAGTAACAATACAACAACTCGAACTTGAGTATGGTCCGCTAATTTTATCTAATTTTGAACAAAATAGTTTAAGTAATTTTACTTCATATCTTTCAACTGGAGTTTATTATAATGCTGGATATCCATCAATATCTGAATCTGGAGCTATATTAAATACAGATATGACCACTACAAGTACAACGCTTACTGTACAAACTGTAGACGGTTTATTGACAGCATTATCTAAATTCCCATCTAGTGGTTACATTAGAATAGGAAAAGAAGTTATATCATATACAGGTAAAACTGGATTAACATTAATGGGTGTAATTAGGTCAGTAAATGGTGTCGTAGAGACTCATTCTATTGGAGATTACCTAAGAACTACGAACTAGTAACTAGTCGTATAAATATAAATAAATTATCTAAGTTAACAACGGAGTTTAGTAAATGGCCGCTATCATTTCTGAAAAGTTCAGAATTTTCAATGCAAAACAATTTCTGGAGTCTCTTTCAGAAGGTACGGGCGATTCTGACGCAAATCGTTCAAGAATGTACTTCTTTGTTGGAAGACCCAATCCATGGAAAACATATCTAGAAATTTATGGTGTAAGTTCAACTAATTTTACAGTTGGCGAAACTGTTACAGCTGCTGGTGGTTTTACTGGCACAGTATCTGAAGTAACCCCCACTGCTCTACTATTGACTGGAGTTGCCCCAACTGCTACAATCGCAGCAGGTGCCACAGTAACTGGTGGAACGTCAACTGCTACCGCTAAGGCTGGTACTTATCGTTTCGCTACGGAAGAAATTCCTGCTGCACTAGCAGATTTTGATAATCAACAAGAAAAGTTTGACTTATATGACGAAATGATCGCATATAAGAGAATTAACGCAGCAAACGCAAGACACGTTATTCGTCGTGTAAATTGGGTAACTGGTATTAAGTATGATATGTGGAGACCAGATTATAATTCACAAAATCAAACTGCTACTGCACAATCTTCACTATCATCAACAGATGCTAAGTATGCCGTTTTAAACACCACTTCATATGAAGTTTTTACTTGTATCTTTAATGGTACAAGTTCTACAAATTTATCAGGTGTTAATTCCACTTATGTTCCTTCAACAAACCCTGTTTCTGGGGAGGGAACATATGCGAACGGTTATTACACAGAACCATCTGGAGATTATGTTTGGAAATATATGTACACCATCCCAACAGATGATGTAATTAAATTCTTATCTTCAGATTTCATGCCAGTTGTGCTAGATTCTGGCGTTCAATCTGGAGCTGTAGATGGAGCAATCAAGGCAGTAATTCTTAGAGACCCTGGGGCAAACCTTCCAACTAGTGCTACTTTATACGCAGCAATTCTTGGAGATGGTACTGGCGGTAAAGTAGAAATTACCACAAATGCTAGCGGTGCTATCACTGCAGTATCAGTAAATGCTTCTGGTACTGGATACACTTATGCTAATGTCATTCTAGCAGATGGTTTCTTATATACATCAGCAGCTTTAACTACTGCAGCAACAGTAGGAGCAACTGCGAAGGGAGCTATTGAAGTTGTAATTCCTCCACAGGGTGGATATGGAGCAGATCCAGTTGTAGAACTTAACTCTAAGCGTATTATGACGAATATTCGTCTAACATATGCTGAAGGTTCTGGAGATTTCCCAGTAGATAATGATTTCAGAAGAATTGGTATTCTTCAAGATCCTCTTGTATTTGGTTCTTCAAGCTTTTTCTCAAGTGATACTGGAACCGCTCTTTATGCCGTAAAACTTACTTCTACCACTGGCAATTATATTGCTGACGAAGAAATTACTCAAACAATTAGCGGTGTAGTTTCCAAAGGAAAAGTTGTTTCATGGACATTAGATACTGGCAGCACAACTGCTGGTACTCTAAAGTACATTCAAGTTCCAGAATTACATACACACAATGGTGTAGTAGTTCCATTTAAGGCAACAGCATCAAACCCAATTGTTGGATCTAGTTCAGGAATTTCAGGAACGGTTCAAATTGCCTTCTCTGGAGCACTATTAGGTTCTACTTTTTCTGTAGGTGTAGATCCAACGAACCCAGCAAACGGTGGACTAGCAAATCCAGAAGTTAGTTTTAATTCTGGACAGTTGATTTATATTGAAAACAGAAGACTCATCACAAGAGCTCCTGATCAAATTGAAGATATCAAACTAGTTATCGAATTCTGATTAGAATTAGATACGTTTTTTAAGACAAAAAATACTATCAGAATGTGTTACAATGCCCCAGAAGATTAATCTTAATTCCACGCCATATAATGACGACTTTAATGCTTCAAAGGGATATTACAAAGTTCTTTTCAGACCTGGATATTCTATTCAAAGTAGAGAGTTAACTACTCTTCAGTCAGTATTACAAAATCAACTTGAAAATTTTGGAAAAAGTCAATATAAACAGGGGCAACAAGTTGTCCCTGGTGAAGTTTCTTTTAATAATAAATTAAATTATGTAAAATTGTCTTCGGTATCTGAAGTAGCAGTAAACGTTAATGGCAATATTGTATTTCAAAAATACGATATATCAAATTTAGTAGGAACTATTTTATCGGGACTTTCTTCAGGAATAACCGCTACGGTAGTATCATATGCATATGGCAGTGAAATAGAATCTGATTTACTATTTGTAAAGTATACAAATAGCGGTAATTCAAATGAAGAAGTTAACTTTAGGCAGGGCGAAACGTTAGAAGTATTAGATATTGCTGATAGCCCATTATTAGTTGTTGGAACGGATGGTAGCATTCTTCCAGCAACTATTGATGTAATTGATTATGATACAAAAACGGTTACCACTATAGATAGTCCCGCGATGGGATATGCTTCTGCTGTACAAGTAGAAGAAGGAGTTTATTATATTAATGGTTATTTTGTAAATAATACCAAACAACTTATTGTTGTTGATAAGTACTATAGTAATCCATCAGTAAAAGTTGGATTTGAAGTAAAGGAACAAATTATCACACCTGAAGAAGATAAAACATTATATGATAATGCTAGAGGATTTTCAAATTTTTCCGCTCCAGGTGCTCATCGTTTAAAGATAGATTTAAAATTGAATGTTTATGAGTATGACGCAACTACATCTTCTGAGTTCATACAATTAGTAACAATTAAAAATGGCGGCGTTCAAAAGCTAGTTAAAGCAGAATCATATAATTTAATTGAAGAAACGTTAGCACGAAGAACATACGATGAATCTGGAGACTATGTAGTTGATGATTTCTCAATGGATTTGAGAGAATATTATTTAAGAGATAATAATAGAGGATCATATGCTTTAGATCCAAAAACAAATCTAGTACAGGGCGTAGAAGAAGAGACTGCTAAGGGTTTGATGGTCGCTGGTATTGGACCAGGAAAAGCATATGTAAAAGGATATGAAATCTTAAAAAAAGATATCACTTATAAAGTAGTAGACAAAGCTAGAGATACTTTTAAGAAAGAAGATAATAAAATTAAAGTATCTGGATTATCAGGATTTAATATTTCAAATACCTATAACAGTATTCCATTAAATGCCGAAGGAGAAGATTTGAATGGATATCCAGATATCTATTTCAATTCAGTATTTAATGATGGAAAAATTGGATTCAATAACATTGCTACTAAATTTAATCGCAGAGGATTAAAATTTACTACCGACCAAGGTATTCGTACAATTTATTTAAAATTGGGCGGCGATAATCCTACGTTTCCAAACGATTCTATTTTAGGAACCAAATTGTTCTTTGTTGTACAGAAAGGAAATTCTGCTGCAACAGTAGCAGTAGAATCTGTAGATATCCTTGGTTATAACATTGTAACTAGACCAGAAATTGGTTCAGATTTAAATTTAAATTATGTTGAATATACAGTAATTGGTAATAAATCTTATATAAATCTTTTAACCGATTACGATGAAGATAATGGTTCAAAGATACGATTTGTTTTTTCCACGAAAACATTAGCGACTGATTTTTATTATGCTAGTAGTCAACCTGCGCCATATGGACAGATAGTTGATTACAATGAAACTATTACTCCCATCATAGGTATTTCGAAACCAAAAAATTTCACGCTCGTTGAAAAGGGTTCTGGATTTAATCCCGATACAGATATTGTTTTATCAAAAGGTAGAGGATCTGGTCCTGCTTCGTTACAGAGAGTCATTATTAATTCTGGGGGTACTGGGTATACCTCGGTGCCAACAGTGACCATCTCAGCGCCTTCTAGTGGCACTACAGCTACTGCTACAGCTATAATCAGTGGTGGAAAAATTATATCTGTTAAAGTCACAAACTCTGGATCTGGATATACTACTGCTCCTGTTGTTAGTGTTTCTGGTGGAGGTGGTACGGGAGCAATTCTAACATCAGTTTTGGATCCAGGACCATATAATGCTATTTTTAATCTTTCGTATTTTAATCCAATTTTCTTTACAAAAATTATTGTTGATAAAGATTTAGATACTACTTCGTTTTTACTTGGAAAATATATTGTTGGATTGTCTAGTGGCGCATACGGTGTAGTTGAAGGAATAGCTGGTGGATTTTATTCAACTGGAAATACTTTATTTTTACGTACATTATCAGGAGAATTTAAATCGGGAGAAACCATCTTAGATGAAGAAGGCAATTCTAGAAGAATTGCTAGAGAAAATACAATTTCTCATTTTGTAGTATATAATAGGGGAACGGGATATACTACCACCACTTCATCTGGAAGTTCGGTTATTAGTAAAGTTTTAATAAATGGTGTTGGTTATGAAAGCGCAGCAATTAAACTTAATTTATTCGGCGGTACAATTTACAAAGTAGAGGTTGCCGATAGAGATTTAGTTTCATCAACTTATAATTCAACACCTTCTGTTACTGCTACAGTAGGATCTGGAGCATCTATTTTCCCTGTGTTATACAAGAATACTGTAGTAACATACGGTCCAACAAATGTTAAGTCAATGTTCTCTCAATTTGGAGCAAACGACAAATACATTTTTACAGCAGACGTAGAATCTTTCAATACTTCTTATTTAAGTAATAAAACGTTAACTGATTTTACTTTTTCTGGAACTAAAGGATATAAATTTATTGAATGTAATGGATTCTCTGGGGATCCATCACCAGATTTAGTACAAGGTGATATTGTACAATTTGTTTATAATGATAACACAGTGGTAAGATCCACTGTACAATATGTAACTAAACCTGAAGGGCTATTGAAATCAAGAATTTATCTCGATAGTGCTTTACAAAAAAATGTAGTTAACTCCAATATTATTAGATTAAGAGCAAAAGTTGAAAATTCCACCTCTTCTTCATTAATAATTCCAACTGGAGCAAAGTATGTAACTTCAGTTTCTTCTACTCCAGAAAATTCAAAAATTAGTTATTATTTAAGAAGAGATTTTATTACAAAAATTACAAGTAGTGGTGGTAATATCACTTTTGCCGCTCAACTTCCATACGGGACACAAAGATTTGTAGCTTTCAGTGAAAATAATTTCTTGATTACAATACTAGATCCAGATAATCAAAGTAATCCAAATACTACAGTTAGTAAAGGAGACATTTTATATCTAACACAAAATCAAGTAATTATTACAAATTCTTCCGATAGCGCAACTGGATTGACAGCTGGAAGTGTAACTGTTAATCTACCGACTAATTTTTTTGGAACAATTAATAATTTTGACAACTTTAAAATTAAATTAACTGCCACCATAGAAGTTAACAAAGCAAAACCTAGATTAAAAACTTCATATGAAAACAAAAGAATTGTAGTTTTTTCTCCAGGAGATAGAGTAATTCCTTTCCGTGGAGTAGATTATGACACCAACGCATCAGAAACAATATCTTATTCTGATGTCTATAAATTTAAATACGTTTACGAGGGAACAGTTTCTGTTGCTCCAGTAGCTGACTCAAAAGGAAATCTGTTAGCAGGAACTGATATTACCGACAGATTTACTTTTGATGATGGACAAAGAGATACATTTTATGATGTTGCTCGTCTGGTCTTAAAACCAGGATATGATGCGCCTACTGGACAATTGTTAATTGGTTTTGATTATTTTGAACACTCTCAAGGAGACTTTTGTACTATTGATTCTTATTTACACGAAGCTGGAATCTCGGAAGACGAAGTACCAAATTTCAATTCCACTGTCTATGGTAAAGTATCTCTAAAGGATGTTATTGATTTTAGAGCAAAAGTAGATTCTACTTGTACTATTGGTGGATACCAAGACACTTCAATTTTATCTTCTCCTCCTAGTTTTACTAGAGCAGGGGGTATTACCGCAGGAACTATTGCGTCAGATAATAATATTGAATTCAGTCTATCATTTGATTTGGTACAATATCTAGATAGAATTGATGGTCTATTCTTAAATAAAAATGGTGACTTCGTAATCAAGAAAGGAAATCCATCATTAAATCCAACAAAACCAACAGATTTAGATAACGCCATTCCACTTTATTATTATTACTTACCAGCATTTACTGCGTCTGCTAATGATGTAAATATTATTCCAGTAGATAATAAACGATACACTATGCGTGATATCGGAAAATTAGAAAAAAGAGTTGAAAGACTTGAAAAATACACTTTACTTAGTATGTTGGAACAGCAAGCACTCAACATGCAAGTTAAAAATGAGATAGGTCTTGATAGATTTAAGAATGGATTTATTGTAGATAATTTTGAATCTCACAATATTGGAAATTTAATTTCGCCAGATTACAAATGTGCTATTGATACTCAGCAATCAGTTCTACGTCCAAGGTCTTTTGAGTCTTCGTTCAAACTAAAAGAAATTAATACCAGAAAAGAAGAAAGAGAATTAGATGGATACACTATATCTAATGGCGTCGTAACTTTACAATACAACAGTATTCCATATATTGGTAGTTCATTCGCCACCAAAACAATTAATATCAATCCATTTGTTGTTGTTCAATATGTCGGTGGTGTAAAATTAGATCCACCTGTAGACCAGTGGTACAATCAAGAACAATTTCCAGCCATTTTAAATAATGATAGCAAAGTATTTTCAGTGTTCTATGCTAAGGATAGTACTCGTGAAGGATTGGCAAGTATTTACAATAACTATTCTATTAACTGGGTTGGCACTAACAGAACTTTCTTCAATACATCTCCATTAAATGATATTAATTTTTCTTCGTCTTCTTCAATAGTAAGTGCCAGTGTGGCAAGTTCATCTAATGTCAGTCCACAAAATAATGAATTAGCTCAGGGAGTTTCTACAACTAATGTTGGTGGAAATAATATTATTTCAAATATCAAATTTTTCTGTGAAACCCAATTAGTCAAATTTGTTCTAACTGGAATGAAACCAAAAACTAAGTTATTTGGTTTTATCGATGGTAAATTCATTAACAGGTGGATAGCTCAAGATTTTAGATTTACTGGAGTTGCTGGTAATTCTATTAGTACATTCGAAAGTGGTATCACTACCGACGAAAATGGAAATGCGAGTGGCATAATTTTAATACCTGCTGGTCTTCCACCCGTATCAGGTTCTTCTGTTCCTTCAGATATTAAAAATATTGCGTATGATTCTGAAGGAGATGAGTTGTATTTTATTACTGGATCTAAAACAATTAAATTTACTTCCGATTCAGAGGGAAGTACTGACGCAGATGTAGATACATTTGCTAGTATTGTTTATCACGTTGCTGGTTCATTGCCAGCAAATCCATCTTCAATTACTTCTACAATTCCTGCCCTTCAAAAATCAGATGAAGGAATCCAATTAATTGATGGAGCAAAAATTAAACCAAACCCATTATCACAAACATTCAAAATTGAAAATAGTCCTGGTGGAATTTTCTTAACTGGAATTAATTTGTATTTTGCTAAAAAAAGTTCTACTATTCCTGTAAGAGTATACCTTACAAATACTGAAAGCAGCAAACCAGGAAAATATATTGTTCCTGGAACAGAAAAATCATTACTCCCAGACACATATTTAAGAGTATTTACAAATGGTAGTTTGAAAATTAATAAAGGAGAGTTAGCTACGGGGGCAAATTCGAAAGCATCTGGTCCAGTTAAAACTGTTCTTGATAAAAATAAAATTGAATTAATTCCATCTATTACTGGAGAATTTACTTTATCAAACGATCAAATCTACACAATTGTACTTTCTAACAATAATGGTAAAGTATTTGTAGAGGAAGATTTGCTTTTTGATAGTTTAAGTTTGTTTAATGCTAAAAGCACCACAATTTCTACAGCTTTAAAAGTAACCATTGCTAAAGATTCTGGCAGGCTATCAGGATTAGAAGTTTTAAACGTTGGTTCTGGATATGAAACTGCTACTCTAACGGTAGAAAGTCCTCAATTAGTTGGTGGTATTACTGCTGCTGCTGGAGTTTATGTATCTAATGGTAATGTATATGATGCTGAGGTAACTATATCTGGTTCAGAATATACAAGCGCACCATCAATAATTATTAATGGTACGGGAAGTGCTCCTGCAGGAGCGGCTATCAAATCGTTTATAACAATTGATACGCCAGCAGTTAGAATGGGCGTCGCAGTAGATACAGAAACAGAACAATCAACAATTCCAACATTTTTTAAATTTGATCATCCCATTTATCTTCAAAATGATTCCGAATATGCGTTTGCGGTCGAATCAGATTCAACTGATTACGAAATCTGGTCTTCTAAATTAGGTGAGAATGAAAAAGTAACCAACGCAGCAGTAACTACTCAACCCTTGATTGGTTCGGTATTCAAATCACAAAACGTAGATACTTGGACTGAAGATTTATTTGAAGATATTAAATTTACCTTGTTTAGAGCTGAATTTGATACTTCAAGAGCAGGAGTATTGAATCTAAAAAATGAAGCACTTGGATATGAAGTCTTAGACGCAAATCCATTCCAAGCAGATTCATCATCTGATGGAACAGCAACTTCAAACTTATTCAGAAATAATAATAAAATTGTAAAAGTAAATCATCTCAATAATGGATTTGAAGACAGTGGTAAGTCTTACGTGGCATTTAAATCTATTAATAATTTTGGAGGAATATCGGCGGAATTAGTAGTAGATAAATTATTTACTGTAATTAATTCTGGATTAGAGTTTTATAATATTAATACTAATATCAGAGCAACATCAAATGAACTTGGTGGAGGTACTACTGTATTAGCATCATACAATAGAAAATTTGAAAAGTTATACGCGCAAGTTGGTATTCTATCATTACCATCTACTAAAGTTGAAGCATTTGTTAAAACAACAAATATCGTTCCAGTCGATAGTACTTCTACAGTATATTCATCATATTCTCAATCACCATTTGAAAAAACATTTTTAAACCAAGAGCACATTTTTAACAATCAAAAAGTTCTCGCTTCTAGAATTAATGAATTAAAAAATTCTACCGTTATCGGGGAATCTTTATTGTATAAACTAGAACTAAAATCAGATAAATCATATCTTTCCCCTGTTGTTGATTTAAGAACTAGTTCGATCAAACTGATTCATAATCAAGTAGAGAAATCATATGGTACAGAATCTCGTTTTGGTAGAAAAGATCAAATTATTAAATTGTATCCTGTTTATAAAGTCATATACAGCGGAACTGGGCTAGGTCCTATTTCAGAAAGTAATATCCTTGGCAGTACAACAAATGTTAAAACTGTAACTGGATATAGTTCAAAAGCAAAAGGAGTCGTTGTAAAAGTTGAAAAATCAACTACAACGCTATATCTAAAAATGCTCACTGATACTATTTTTGAAGCAAATGAAACTTTACTTTTTGATGATATCAGTGGTCTAGATCAATTCCCAACTAATATTTTTTCTACCCCAAATGGTGTTACTGAGGTTCCATTTACTTTTGAAAAAAATTCAATTATCACTGCGTTTGACAAGAGTGATTTGACTAAAAAATATACTAATGTAATTAGTGGTACAGTTGTTCTGTGGGATGATAGGAAAAAAGAATTGCGTATTGCTAATAACAAGAATCCTATTAATAATAACGAGTCTGCTTTAGCAACTGTATCTCCATATGCTAGAGTAGCATTTGTAGGTAACACAAGTGCTCAAGTACCAGATGTATTCAGAGTAGGAGATTTATTATCTTACGATAATTTAGCTTCGTCTGAAAGAGCGTTTGCTGAGATTAAATCTATTACTTATTCTACAGGAGCAATTTATGTTCCAGAAATTGCTTCTAAAAATAGTTCATCTATAGCGAAGTACGTTACAAAAGAAATTTCATTAGAAAATCCATCTACTTGTATTGATGTAAGATTGACTGCTAATATCTTCGAGCAAGATGATATTAAAGTTTTTTACAAATATAAACTAGCAAGTTCTCAATATAATTTTGATGATTTAGATTGGAATTATTTCAACGAAGATGGAAATCCTGATATTATAGTTACTCCGTCCAGTGATAACGTTGTTTCTGGATATTTAGAAAATCAATCTTCGTATAAAGAATATAAATTTAGTGTTCGTGATCTTTCTGATTTCTCTTCTTTTGCTGTTAAAATTGTACTGAGAAGTTCGCAACCTGTATTTGTTCCAAAAATTCAAGACGTTAGAATCGTTGCTTCATTCTAATGAATTATATTAAGGTAAGGGATTACGATTATCTCGTCAGAGACAACGATACTGGTGCCATTATAAATACTGACAAAGGTATATTTGAAGATGTAAAAAAACTGCGTAACGGCAGTGCATCTATCGAAAATCTTCAACGTGATGTTGAAAGTTTAAAAAATGAATTATCAGATATTAAAAATCTTCTAAGAGAAATCGTAAGAAATGCCAATACTTAGAAATGTAGCTAATACCGACACTCTTGAAAACCAGAGAAAAATAGTAAATTTAATTGCTGAAGATTTATATAATTATACTTCAGGGGCACAAACCGTTGCTGTTCTTAAAACAGTATATGCCGATGGATCTTTAACTTCTCCATCTGTCGCATTTCAATCGGATGTTAGCTTAGGTATCTACAAAGATGGCGCTCAACGTTTAGGTTTTGCTAGTGGTGGGAAACCTGTTTTATCATTATCTCCCACTGGATCATATTTTGCCCAAAATTTATATGCCGAAAAAAGATCTCTATCAACACAAAATGTACAAATTACTAATGGTGGATCTGGATATCTTCCAGGAACTTATCAAGGCATAAATGTTATAGGTGGTACAGGTACGTCGGCAACAGCTACCGTCACTGTAGGCCTGGCAGGCGTTGTTGATCAGGTAAATATTGTTAATGGTGGTTATGGTTATGTAGTTGGAGATAATCTAACTGTTTCTCCCGCAGCAATCTCGTCTACTCCCACGGGAACAGTGATATCGTTAAATTTAACAAACGGTGGAAAAACTTATAATTCTGGATTAAATATAGCCACAACTGGGGGAGGTGGAACTGGGTTAACAGTTGATGTAACAGCTTCAGATAATGGTGTTCCAACAACTTTAGGTTTTTTAAACGGTGGACAATATTACACAACATCACAAAATGTATCTACGACTGGTGGATCTGGTTCTGGTCTTACTCTAGATATTGTTGCCTCAACTGGTGGTATTATTGGAAGTGTAGGCAATATAATTTCGGGGTCTAATTATTTTAGTGGAACTTATAATCCTACAGGAGGAAGTGGAACTGGTGCTGGTGTTCAGATTTCTGTAGTAGATGATGGAGGAATCGATCAAATTACCCTAGGCGCAACTGGTAATTCATACGAAGCAGAAGAAAGACCTCTAGGCGGCGGATCTGGTAATGGAGCTACAGTAAATATTACAGCAACACCAAGAGACATTGTTGTTTCTTTTGTTATAATAAATGCTGGTTCTGTCTATAATGAAGGAACATTTTCAGATGTTTCTACATCTAATGTAAATCTTTCATCAACTGGTACTGGTCTTACTGTTAATTTTACTGTGGATGCCAGTGGAGTTCCATCATCTATAGTTATAAATACGCCTGGTACTAATTATACCGATCAGGAAGAAGTCACTATTCCTGGTTCTCAGCAGGTCGATGGCGACGGGGATCCTGATCCAGATGATACCAGATTACAATTAACAGTTGATCCTGGCGGTGAAGTTACTTCAGTTGCTATTGTTCAAGGAGGAACTGGGTATACAGTATCTGATGTTTTAAGTATTGATGGAGGCAATAACCTTGCTAATGTAACAGTATCATCAATTTTCGGTGGCGTTATTACAGGAGTTAATGTTTTAAATGGCGGTCAAAATTATCAAATTGGTGACGTATTAACAGTTCCAAATGGCACGGGAGGTGAATTTACTGTAACTGGAGTAACTGGAGGAGAAATAACTTCAGCTGTAATTAACACTCCTGGATCTGGGTATACATCAAATGATTTAATTACTATCGGTAGTGGAGCTGCTACGATAGTAATTACGCAAATTGTTGGCGGCACTATTACTGGTGTTGTAGTAAATAATATTGGTACTGGTTACGATGTAGGTGATATAATTACTATATCTGGTGTTAATAATGTTGCCGACCAAGCAAAATGTGTAGTTACAGCTACGAGTGATGGAAGTGGTTTTGTATTTAATGCTGTAGGTATATCGGTAACAACACCAATAGAAGGAAACGTATTAACTGGAAATTTACGGGCAGTATCATTTACAGGAGATGACGTGAATGCCGCAAATGGTTATATAGGTTATATAGAAAATAACACAATAACTACATTAACAAGTGTCACCACACCGAAACTTATTTCATTATATAATTTTAATTTAGAAGTAACTAATGACATTATTATCAATTCGGATAGAATTAATCTTATTGATAATAATGTCACAACCTTATCAATTGAATCTTCTAACGGCAATCTATCTACGAATGGTGAAGTTAAATGTCTTAATGGATTAAATGTAAACGATATTACAACTATCAAAAATAATACAATTGAGACACTTTTAACTAATCCATTAATTTTAAAACCATCTGCAGGAACCAATGTAAAAATTGATTCTAATAGAGCATTAATTGTTCCATCTGGAACTCAAGTACAAAGACCTCAAATAGATGCCGAGACAGGCGCTATTAGATTTAATACTGATACCAGAACATTTGAAGGTTACGATGGATCCACAAATGTTTGGTCTAGTTTAGGAAGTGTTAGAGATACCGATGGCAATACATATTTGCTTGCCGAATCTTCTGTAGGAGCAAATGATAATATATTTTATTTCTATAATAATGGTACAAATACATTAAGGGTCACAGAAAATGCATTGGTTTTTCAAAATATAAATTCCATAGTTTCTTCTAATGGTGTCCTTAAATTAACTAATACTTCTTTACGTTTAAATGATAATGTAACTCTTACTTCCGATAAAATAGAAACACTATTATCTGGTTTAACAATCAAACCTTTTGGGGGTACTAATGTAGTTATTGATTCTCAAACATCTTTAGTTATTCCTTTTGGGACAACTGCAGAAAGAGGTTCAGCGTCAACTGGAGCTGTTAGATTTAATACTAGTAATCACCAGTTTGAAGGATATGGTTTAAATGCTTGGACAAGTTTGGGTGGTGTAAGAGACGTTGATGGCAACACATATATTATTCCAGAAACTTCAGCGGGATCTAACGAAAATATTTTATATTTTTATAATAATAATGCTAATTCATTACAGTTAGATCAAAATAAACTTGAATTTAGATCTGCTAGAACTATATCATCAATTAATCTAGACAATGTTTTACAATGGACAGCCGCTACACTATTTTTCCAAAATGATTTAGTTTATTTTGGAATAAATGTATACAGAATAACTGCTGATCTAACTTCTGCTGGCGTTGGTCCTACACATACCACAGGAACTACAGATGGTTATGAATTTATTAGAACTATCTACGGGAACCTAACATTTAGTAATATTACTAGCGTCAATATTAATAGCGTAGTAAATGTAAATAACCAATTAAAAATTACTAATAATGATATTTCTAGTTTATCCGAAGACATCACTATTTCTCCATTTGTAGGAAAATTAGTAAAGGTTAATGCTACAACCTCACTTGTTCTGCCTGTTGGTGATAGTTCCAATAGAGGAATTGCAGAATCAGGTGCTGTTAGATTTAACACAGCAACAACACAATATGAAGGATACAATGGAAATGCTTGGACAAGTTTAGGTGGCGTAAGAGACGTTGATGGCAACACGTTTATTATTCCAGAAACTTCAGCTGGAGCTAATGAAAATATCTTGTATTTCTACAATGATGGTGACAATACTTTACGTCTCTCAAAAACAGCACTAACATTCCAGACTGTCAATACTGTCACATCAAACAATAACAGATTAAATATTAATATCAATGATGTCAGATACTCTAGTGATACTTTTGCTATTAATTCAGAAAGTGCCACAATAACAAAACTTTATTCTGGTAAAGATAATTTAGATATTGGATTAAAATCTGGTCTTACTAATGATGCTTTATTAAGATTAAGTGCTACTGGTGAGATCTATGTAAATAAAACCTTTACGGAAGGTTCTTATACGGGAGAGAAAATTTTAGATAGAAGTTTAACTTATTTTGGACTTGCTAATTCTGTATTAGAATCTACTAAATTTACTTTAGTTAGAGGAACAAATGATTTCAATCCATATGTTCTTTACAATCCTCTGATTGCTGTCGGTTGTAAAGTAACTATTATAGCTGTTGATCTGTTAACTAATCATAAACACATGGTTGATTACAATGTTATTGCTAATGGAGTAAATATATATAACATAGAATATGAAAGTTTGCTTTCAGGAAATCTCCTATACGACGCTGCATTTGATATTGATTCAAACGGAGATGTTCGATTGACAGTTACATTAGATAACTCTGTTGTTAGTGGTTCTAGTGTAGAATTTACTATTTTAAAAACCTTCATTAGATAATTAAAATGCCAGTAAATACAAAAACATTCAATTCAGAAGGTGGGTTTGGAGTAAAACAAACTACCATTATTTCTGATAATTATGAACTTAAGAATGTCAATTCATTTGAACTACAAAATGTTAATTATACAGATATTAAAAAATCTGAATTTATTTTAAGAGCATTAAATACTGCTATTTTATCAAAAAGCAGCACAGAAAATTCTTATTTAATATTGCCAAGTAATACTATAAATTTTATTACTGCTAACGTAGTAGCTGTTGGTCAAGGTGGAACTGGAGTTTATTCGGTAAAATTAGAAACTACTGTTAAATGTGCTTCTAATGGAGATGTTTCTACATTAGGGTCATTGACAACTGTTGTAAGAGATGATGTCCCACTAAATCAAACATGGTCTATCGTAAATTATGATCAAGGAAATTCTAATGAATTTAGTTTTGATGTACAAGCAAACGGAGCAACTGGAGTGGTTAAATGGATCGCCCACACTCAAATAGTGTCAGTTGCTTGGCAAACGTAATAAATAGCAATAACGATAAATTCTTGTAATAATAATAATTCTTGGAAGAGATACAATCATGGGATTAGAATTTAATTCTGATAAACAGTACATCAAATCTAATACACCTAAAATTATCGGGAGTGATAATTTTATAATTAGATCTGGGCAAGGATCAGAAGAAAAAGAAATTTTTAGAGCTTCAATTGATCCCAATACAAAATTACCAAGAATTGGTATTAATAGAACTGGAAGTCGTGTAGATACTATTACTGTTACGTCACAAGGTGCTAGTTATACCAGTCCACCGATTATAGAAATTGCTCCTCCTCCAGCTGTTCTTGGTGCTATTCAAGCTACTGCTACTGCTATTCTTTCAAATGGAAGAGTAATTGCTATTGTTGTTTCAAATCCAGGATCTGGGTATACTAGTGCTCCTACAATTACAATTCAAAATGCAGTTGGAGATACTACTGGGGCAGGTGCGGCAGCAACTTGTACTTTAGATATTATTGAATATGAAGTTGATGTTAATGGTGCTATCAGAACATCGTCTTCAATTATTTCTGATACAGCAAGAATTTTAAATCTTGACCTACGAAATTTTGTAACAGCAGATCTTAATATACGTGCGCCTTCTTTAAAAGTATTTGATAATAATTCTGAGCAAGTTTGGGTTGCTAATGTTTCGTTAGCAAAAAATCAAATTAGACATTTTGAATCTAACGTTTATCGAGCACTTAATACTGGAATCACTGGAGCATTTCCTCCACTTCACAGGACTGGTCAAGCCTTAAATGGTACAGTACAATTAGATCATATTGGTTTTAGAGTTGATGATCCAACTCAACCTTATTACGGTCAACTATCTTGGCCAAGAAGTATTACTCCACCACTAGGAGATAATACAACTAAAATTGCTACCACCGAATACGTATTAAACCTTGCTACCAACGACGTTGGTGGTAGAATCTATGTTTCACAGCAAATCGGTGATGATCAAAACGACGGTAGATCCGTTGCTTCTCCAGTAAGAACTATTAAACGCGCTTGCCAATTAGCAACAGAATCTACGAATATAAAAGAAACTGTTGTTATTGCTGGTGGCGATTATTTGGAAGACAACCCAATTTCTATCCCCCCAGATTGTTCAGTTGTCGGTGACTCTTTGCGTATTGTATTAGTCAGACCGAATAATCCTGGCAAAGACATGTTTAAATTTGCTGATAAAAATTATATCAGTGGAATAACATTTAGGGATAAATTAGATACTTCTGGAAATCCAGTTTCTACGTGGAAGTTTGCCTGTTCATTTGATGATAAACAGAGAATTTATTACAATCAAACTTATGGCGGTGATTTCAAAAGAAGATTCCCAGTTGGGCACCAAATTTTTGGTAAGGCTTTATTCCGATCTACTTTTGATTTTAACGGTGGTTTAGATGCTTTAGTTGCTGGCGAAACAATTAATGGTGTCAACTCCAGCGCCGTTGGAATTATTAAAACAGTAACGTTTAATACTACTACAGGTCCAACTGCATATCAAAAAGGATCAGTAGATTTCGAAACTTCAATTGGTGTTTTTGCTCAGGGAGAAAGTGCTCGTTATTATATCGAAGCTCCTGTAGACTATACTGGATGGCCATCAACTCCTGCAATTGGAGATACATATATTCATCCAAATGATGGTATTACTTACACTTGGAATGGAACTAATTGGGCGAGAGAATTTCAGTTTACACTTGTAAGTTTATCTTCTATTAGAGCAGAAGGTGAAGTTGTTAATACTGGTACTAATGTTACAAAGACTATACCTATTTCTAGAATTGATGGTTCACAACAAGCTCAAGTTGGTGGTATTATTTTCTACACAAACGATTTACAAGGCGTAGAGAATATTCATGATTTTCATGAAGGGCAGGAAGTATTCATTTCTGGTTTGCCAGCATCGTTAGCAAACTTAAATGGTATTCAAAGAATTTATGATTTAGATAAAACTGGAGTACTAATTGATGACGACTCAAGATCCAGAAGATTTGTTATTCCTAAAGATAACATGCCTGGATTTACGGATAGTAATTTTGCTCCATCTGGTGCTACCGTATCCCATTTTTCATATTATGTAACTTTATCATTATTAAACTCTCCCAATAAATTTGAAGAAACTCCTTATATTGCTAGAAGATATCAAGATGCTAGAAATTTAATTACCAATAATCTTGCGTTCATCAAGGACGAAGCTTATAAGCAAACCATTGCTGAGTTTCCAGAATTTACTAATCCAGATGAAGCAAAGTGTATTAGAGATATTGGTCATTTCGTAAATGCTATCGTTCGTGATATGGAGTATGGTGGCAACTATAACACCGTTGAAGCTGCTAAGTATTATGTTATAGGAACTGGTGTTGGTTATATTGCTACAGAACTTTCAGAAACAATTAGAGCATTTGATATTGCCAGGAATCTTACTATCCTAGCAATGAGAGGTTGGAGACTTGATCAATATGGAGCTTTATATAATCCACAATTTTCTAATGTAGATAGATATTTTGACCCAGATGTAACACTTGATCCTGTTTGGCCTTATTGTGCTAACGTAGCATCTGCTATCAATAACTTAGCAGATACATTCCTTGCTATTATTTCTAATAATCAAATTGATAGATTTGTAGAATCTGGATATTTAATTGCTAGAAACCAAGAATTTATTAAACAAGAAGCTTCAAGATATATTGAAGATGCTTTTCCTCAATTATTCTTAAGTCCACTTCCTTCTGCTGCTAGATACAAAGATTCTACTAATCTGATTAGAGATAATAGAGATGAGATTCTTGATCGTGCTTTGGCAGAAGTAGCAGTTGAGCATCCAGATTTTTACTATCCTGGAGATACACAAACTAATGCTCAAAGCAGATACAACGATGCTTATCGTCTAATTCAAAAAAACAAAGAAACTATTATTGATACAGCTGCTGCTGAAGTCGCCGTTCAGTTCCCTGATTTCTTCTACCCAGGTGATTTACAAACTAATGAGCGTTCACGTTATGCTGATGCTTATCGTTTAATTCAACAAAATAGACAAGAAATTATTGATCGTGCTGCTGCTCAAGTTGCTGTTCAGCATCCAGATTTCTTCTATCCTGGAGATGCTCAGACAACTGCTGTATCTAGATTTAAGGATGGTTATAGATTAATACAATTAAATAGACAGGAAATTATTGATACTGCTTTTGCCGCAATTGCTCCTGCGTTCCCATCTTTTGTCATCAACGCAACAAATACAGCTAAGTGTAAAAGAGACATTGGTATCTTCATCGATTCTGTATCTCTAGACATTGCTCAAGCTGGCGGAAATGTATACAGTCGTCAATTTGTTCTTTCATACTTCAATAATGGCACTCCTATTACAAATGGTCTTGTAGGAGAAGAAGCAGAATCAGTTCTTGCTTTTAATAAAGCAAGAGATGAAATGAAAAAGGCAGTTGCTAACCAACTGACAATCAAAGATCTCACTGTCACTAGTGGTCCTACTAATTATGGCGAGGGCGGTAATGTTAGTAATACTAATTCTACTGCTTGCTCAGATGTTCAAACTGCTATTACAAGTTTAACACTAATTATTACTGATAGAATTACTGCTGGTAACGTAACTGGTCTTCCTGCTGAATCAGTATCAACTACTGTTCCTCCTGGAGAAGCTAAGTGTAAGAGAGATATTGGTATCTTTGTTGATGCTATATCTCTTGACGTATTCTTAGGTGGTAATTCAAATTCTATTAATTTCTTAAAGCAATATTTTACTAGTCCCACAACTCTACTTCAAAATGGTCTGGTTAATGAAATTGCTGAGTCGAATACTGCTTTCAATAAAGCAAGAGATCAAATGAGGTTAGCAGTCGCCAACCAGTTGTTTGCTAAAGATCTAACGGTCACTCCTGGGTCTGCTGTTTATGCTTCTGGTGTAGCTACAGTACCAAATACTGATTCCACTGCTTGCTCTGATATTCAAACTTATATTTCTAACTTAACAGCAATTATTACTGCTAGATTAACTGCTGGTAACTTAACTGGTCTACCAAATGTTAATAGAGATTATCAAAGCAGATATCTTGATTCTGTTGATTTAATTAGAGCTAATAAAGAAGAAATCAAGGTACGAGCTGCCGCTGAAATTGCTATTCAGTTCCCTGATTTCTTCTATCCTGGTGATCCACAAACTGGACCTAGATCTAGATTTAAAGATGGTTATAGATTAATTCAACAGAATCGCCAACAAATTATCGATACAGGAGCAGCACAAATTGCTGTTGATCACCCCGATTTCTTCTATCCTGGGGATGCTCAAACTAATGCTAGATCTAGATTTAAAGATGGTTATCGTTTAATTCAGAAGAACAGAACACAAATTATTAATGCTGCTTTTGATTCAACGCAAGCACAGTTCCCTGGATTCACTGTTCCTGGAGGGGATATCAATAAGTGTAAGAGAGATATTGGTCTCTTCGTTGACGCTATTTCTCTTGACATGATAACTGGAGGAAATCAATATACAATTGGATTTATTAAACTGTACTTTGATGGAAGTGGTATTGCTATTTCTAATGGTTTATCTGGCGAAGAAGCACAATCAGTATTTGCTTTCAATGAAGCTAGAGAACAATGTGAGTTAGCAGTAACCAATCAATTAGCATATAAGGATCTCGGTATTACTGCTGGTCCTGCTAATTTTGGTGGAGGAGGGGCGATAGTTTCTAATACTGATCCAACAGCTTGTGCTGATGTTCAAGCAGCGTTATTAACATTAACCACTCTGGTTACTACTAGAATTACTGCTGGTAATATTAATGGTGATAATGCTTTACCAACCGTAACAAATGGAGATTCTTTTGTAACTCCTGGCGAAGCAAAATGTAAGCGTGATATTGGTTTATTTGTTGATTCTATTGGTCTAGACATCTATGATGGAGGAAATCAATTTACTGTAGCATTTACTAAATTATACTTCAATCCACAAACTGGTATTAAAATTGTCAATGGATTAGCTGGGGAAGAACTCGAATCTGATACTGCTTTTACCAAAGCAACTGAAATGATGAAGAAGGCTATAACTAACCAACTTCTTATCAAAGATCTTACCATAACTTCTAGCACTGCTACATATGGAGTTCCTGGTCCCAACATTCCTGTTTTACAATCAGGAAATGCTGCTGCTTGTGCTGATGTACAAATAGCAATAGAAACATTAGCACTTATTGCTCAGACAAGAATACTTGCTGGTGATATCAATGGCACTAATGCTCTTCCAGTAATTACTACTGGCGAAAGTGTAACTCCTGCTGGAGAAGCTAAGTGCCGCAGAGATATTGGACTCATTGTTGATGCTATTGTTTACGATCTCCAAACAGGCGGTAACTCAAGAATTATTGATCACACATTAAGATATTTTACAAATTCCACTACTCTACTATCAAATGGATTGGCAGGTCAAATTAGTCAATCAGTAGTTGCTTTTAACAAAGCAAGAGATTGGATGAACAGAGCCCTAACAAATCAATTATATGTTAAGGACACAACCATCACAGCAGATCCTAATACACTATCAAATACTAGCGAATCTTCATGTGCTAATGTTAGAAGTGCTGTTAGCACCCTTATTGCTATTCTTACAACCACACTTCAAGCTGGTAATACCTCAGGTCTTCCTGCTGTAAGAAAAGCAAGTGGTAATATTAAGTGCCGCAGAGACTTGGGCATTTTTGTTGATGCTGTTTCTTTAGATCTTTTCTCTGGAAGTAATAAGTATTCAAGAAAATTTGTTCTTCAATATTTTAATAACAACGCTCCTATTAGTAATGGATTAGTAGATGAAGAAGCACAATCTGTAGTTGCTTTTAACAAAGCAAGAGATGTAATGAAAAAAGCCGTTACTAACGGTTTGTTCTACAAGGATCTCACTGTTACTCCTGGTCCTGCTAACTTTGGTGGTGGAGGAGGAGTCGTACCTAATACATCTTCTACCGCTTGTTCTGACATACAATCAGCAATAGTCAACTCAACTGTATTGATTACTGACAGAATTACTGCTGGTAATTTAACTGGTCTTCCCGCTCAAACTGTTACTACTTATATTGCTGGCGAAAGTAAGTGCCGTAGAGACATTGGTATCATTGTTGATGCTGTTGCTTCTGACCTTTATGACGGTGGTAATAAGAATATAATTAGAGCTGTCAAGAGATATTTTATAACCAATACAATTCCACTTTCAAACGGATTAGTAAACGAAGAATCTCAATCTATCACTGCTTTTAATAAGGCTAGAGATGTGATGAGATTAGCTGTAACCAATCAGTTATACGCAAAAGATCTAACAATCACTGGAGATCCAAACCCAGGATATCTACCAACAAATCCAGGTTTTGGTTTTGGTACTCAAGGAGAACTAAACAATAATAATAATTCAGAATCTTGTATTGATGTACGTAATAGCATTGGTACTCTTATTGCTATTGCTACTACTGCTATTTCTGCGGGTAATCTTAATTCACTTCCTACTGTTAATGAAGGTTCTTTCTTAACTACCACAACAACAAAATGCCGTAGAGACATCGGAAAAATTCTTGGAGCACTTAGAAGAGATTTAATTCTTGGAGGCAACGCTGGAATAGTTACTGCTGGAGAATCTTATTACACTGGAAATGCTCTAACAGGACTCCCAGCAGATCAAATACTACCTACTAGACAGGCATTTATAAAAGTAAGAGATTTAGCTATTCTTGCTATGAGAAATTGGAAGACAGGTAATGGCACTGGTCCTGTTTTTGTTCCAGAATTTGCTACTGCTCCACAATTTATTGATTCGACAACTATTGTTGATCCAAATACTCCAACATGTGCTAATGTTGCTACAGCAATCACAACATCATTTGCTATTTTAGATGATATCTTAGCAAATGGTAGTGTAGTTACTAAGAGTTATGGAACTCTTTATAATCCAACAGTTGTATATCCAGAAAATACAATTTATGATGCTGACAATAAGAGAGTTAGCATAGATGCCACCTGGGCAGATCTACCATTTATTGAAGCATCACCATACATTCAAAACGCTTCTGTAATTTCGTTCCTTGGTGGTGGCGGTTGTGAGATTGATGGTGATAAAGTAAGACAACCAAACTGCCCTCGCCCTGGTCTAAATCCAGCAATTGGATCCGCTGCGCCCAAAGCTACTTTCCCAAATCAGGGTAAGTCAATGGTTGCTGCCCAGTTCACTATCATTTCATTTGGTGGGACTGGTTATAGAATTGTAAATGATGGTTACACACAGTTAGTTTCTGTGTTCGTTCTATTTGCTCAAGATGGTATCTTTGCTGATACTGGTGGTTATGCTTCTGTTACAAACTCTGCTACAAACTTTGGTACGTTTGCTCTAAGAGCTAAAGGATTTAGGTTAGAGCCATATTCTTTTGATATAGGAACTATCACCAATGTTACTACAACTGCTACAGGTAGAACTGTATTTACAGTTGGCGGTCTTGGTAGAGAACCACTTGAGCATTATATTGTTAAATTTGCTGATTACGAAAACCAAAATTCTAATATTGAATACTTTATTGAAGGAGTAAGACAAACTACAGTTGGTCCTCCATTTACTTCAACTATTGATCTTAACGAGGCAATCCTGCTTAAGAGAAAGAGCAATGGTCAACCAATCACTGTCGGTAATGCTGAGCTTGTAGGTAAGCAAGTTCGTCTACACAGACCCTCTATTGTCAACTCGTCTTCTCACACATGGGAATATGCTGGATCTGGTAACGACTATAGAGCACTCCCAGAAAATGGTGGTATTAAAAATGAAGCATTAGAACAAGTATCTCAAGAATATGGACGTGTTTATACTTCTGGTACTGATGAACTTGGTGACTTCAAAGTAGGTTACTTTGCTAAGATTGAAAACAGAACTGGTAATATTACATTCACTGGTACAGTTTCGATCTCGGAAGTTGAATTCCTTAAGTTGAAAGGTGGCGACGTTGTTGTTACTGGATTTGATGCTTCAAATACATTAGGAGGAAACTTTGCTTCTGACACAAAAATTTCAACGCAGAAAGCTATTAAGGATTACATTTCAAATAACTTAGGTCAATACCTTAACAAACCATATTCAACTAACGCTGTTCCAAGAAACCTTGTAGAACTTACTGATTCTGGTAAGATTTCTCTAGATCAAATTCCAGCTCTAAGACCATTCAACGTATTTACAATTCAAAATACAACGGAAAGACTTGCTTTAGAAGGTCCACTTGCTGGTGATATTGCTATCGAACTTGGATCAACTACGTCATTTATTTTAAACAATGATTTAGAAAGCCAGTTTGTTGCTGTTGCTGTAAATACTACTTTACAATTTGCGTCAGGTGAGTTTCTAACTGGTAGTGTTTCTACTGGTCAAGGAGAAATAACAGAATATCGTCAAGGTGTTGTATTCAAAATCAATATTATTAATCAAGGTTCTGGGTACAGTGAGTTAATTCCACCTTCCGTGAGTATTACTGCACCAGAACAATCTGGGGGAGTTTCTGCTGCTGCTACGTGTACTGTTGTAAATGGTAAAGTAGTTACAGTAAAAATAGTATCGAACAATAATTATATTGGAGGATTTGGTTATACTACACCACCAACAGTTACTTTCTCTGCTCCTGGAGTTGGTGGAACACAAGCGACAGCTGTTGCGTTAATTGAATCTCGTGTTTATATTGATATTGCTAATAATATTAAAATTACTGACAGTGATACAATTAAATCTACCAACGCAGTTCCTGTCACAGTTCCTGTCACTAGAACTGTAAACACATCTGGATCAAATGCAAGTAACTGGGTATCTCTTTCAACATCTTCAATTGCTGCCCAAGATATTACATCAGGAATTATTTCAACTTCAAGACTTGCTGGTAATGCTGGAGAAGCAAACTCCTTCACATTCTTAAGAGGAGATTCTTCTTTTGCTGCTGCTGTACAATCCATCAAACCAGCAGAACGAAGATATTTTGATTTTACAACAGATCAAACATCTAATAGTCAAAATGTATTGAAATTTAAATTAAATAATAATATTTTAATTGGGCATGAGGTCACTGCTCCTGGTATACCAGCAGGAACAACTGTGGCAAACACATTTGTGACTATAGTAGATAATGTCTCTTTCACAGTTGTTACTCTTTCAACATCCGTAACTCAACTGATTCCACAGAATACTGTTATTCAATTTAATAGACCAGAATCTCCTGTTCTATTAGATTCTACATTTACATTAAGTAATTTTGTAGATAAAGTTATAATAACTTCTGGGGGATCTTCTTATGCAGATGGTGTTTATTTTGATGTCGCTTTATCTGGTGGCACTGGTACTGGGTTAAAAGGAATTATTACTGTTACTGGAGGAAGTATAACTTCTGTTTTAGTGACTAGTGGAGGAACTGGTTATTCGGCAGATTTTTCTATCGTACAGATGCCAGTCGTTCTTGGTTTTGGAGCTAATGCTGTTTTAGATTGTAAAGTCAATACTAGCGTAAAGAATTTTGCTAATGTAGGAATTGATATTAAACGTGTTGATGATAAGACACTCGCAGCAAATGAATATGGAAATACTGGTGTTGCTAGATTCAAAAAATCACAATTCAATATTGGAACATCTGGCGATGGTTCAATAGAACTTAAGACAGGAACAGGTTCTGGACTTGATGCTGACTTACTTGATGGTCAGCAAGGGCTTTTCTACCGAGATGGTCAAAATCTAATCAATCTTTCGATTGGTCCAGATAAACTAGGCAGCGGTTTGTATGGTATTGATATTGCTGGGAATTCTGCTAATACTTTAAGATTAGTTACTCAAGTAAATAATCCATCTTCTTCTCCTTCACCATCAACATTTAATGAAGGTATTGTTGCTGATACAAGAAACAATACTGCTGACGGTCTTTCTGATGGTGGAGTCAGGCACGGTGTTATTACATACAGACAATTTGGAACCTCTACGGATGCTTCTGGTGGTGGTGTAAGGCAACTTGCTTTCACTGATAACAATAACCTGTGGATCCGTGGTTCTGGAACTGGTGTTTCGACATTCGGTTCTTGGGCAAAGGTTTGGACATCTATCAATGATGGTGTTGGCACTGGACTAGACGCCGACGTACTTGATGGCAGACAAGGTGTATTCTATCAAAATGGTTATAATATTAACTCTGGTATTGTTGGTCCTTCTCACCTTTCCTCTTTCTTAGACGCAACAAGAGTCAATACTAGCTTAACTATAAAAAATTATATTTCTCAAACATTCTATAGCATCTATATTTCTGGCAAGATTCTTTCAGAAGCACCATTTGTTGCTGGATTAACAATTGATTTGTTTGATGCTATTGGTATTAAAGTTGGTGATTTTGAACTTGTTGATGTAACAACTTTCAATAATATTGATGATACTTTAGATTATAGTATTTTAACTGGTAGATTACTTTCTGGTAACATTGTTGATGCTTTCAGAATTGGTAATACTCAAACAAATGAAATTATTAATGATTATAATATCAGTGATTTTGCTGGAACATTTGACGTTGCTAAACTAGAATCGTCTTCTGGAACTGCTAGATTATCACTTGGAAGAACTGATGGAACTGCTTCTGTCCCAGTAATTGATTTTAGATCTAGTAGCTCTCCTGCTGGTTTATACAATGTACGTCTTGCTGTTTCTGGCGGTAACTCAACAAATGGATCTGGTTCTTTAAACATTCTAGCATCAAATGCTAACTCTGTTTCTATAAACAGTAATATAATTTGGAACCAAGGTAATATTACTTTCTCAGCACTAAACAATGCTAGTACCGCTGTTCAGCGTGATTCTCTTGGCAATTTTGAAGCTGGTACTATTACCGCCACGTTAACTGGAGCTGCTTCTCTAAACGTATTAAAAACTGGCGATACCATGTCAGGAGATTTAAATCTTCTCGCTGGCAACAAAGTAGTTATTAATACTGAAAGTGGTGATCAAGGTGTTGGAACTGGTAATAAGACACTTACAATTGTAAATGATACTGTTGGTCGAGATGCCTTCCTTACATTCCATGTAACTGGAGATTACGCTGGTTATTTTGGTCTTGATGGTGCTACCAATGATCTATTCTGGGGTGGTTGGTCTGTTGGTACTTCAACTAAGTATACTATTCTCCACACAGGTAATAATCCAGTTGCTACATTAAATGTTAATAATACTCTTGTTAAGAGAGATAACAATGGTAATTTCTCTGCTGGCACTATTACCGCTAATTTAACTGGTAATTCTACTACTGCCACGACGCTACAAACTGCCAGAAATATAAATGGAGTATCTTTCAATGGTAGTGCTAATATTACTATTACCGCTTCTACAGCTGCTGCTCTATCTCTAGGAACTTTCTTAAGTTACAATTCTGGTTCTACCTTTGATGGAGGAACAGCAAGAACTATTAATGTTAATGCTTCTTCAAGTGGTAACACAAACATCGTTGCTAGAGACGCGAGTGGTAACTTTAGTGCTGGTACAATTACTGCTGCTCTAACAGGAAATGCAACCACAGCAACAACTGCCACTAATCTTGCTGGTGGTGCTGCTGGTAGTGTTCCTTATCAATCTGGAAGTGGAGTAACTACCTACTTAGCAAATACTGGTGCTGGTAAATTTATTAAATCAACTGCTTCTGGTCTTGAGTGGGCATTATTTGATATTGGAGGATCCAATACACAAGTTCAATATAATAATAGTGGTAGTCTTGCTGGCAGTGCTCAGTTCACATTCACTAGTGGTACAAATAGTGTTTTACGTCTAGGGGGAACTAGTTCCTTCCGTCAAGATACTACTGCTAATTGGACTGGAGATGCTGCTGCTAATGAAGGAAAGATAGAGTATCATTCAAACAGATGGTATATTAATGCTGGTAGTAGTAGTGCCGAAGTTGTTAAATTCCGTAGAGGTGGTACAGATGTTGCTACGATTAGCAATGTAGGTGCTTTCACTTGTAATGATGATATTACTGCATTCGCCACATCTGATAGCAGATTGAAAGTAAATGTTAAACCTATTGAAAATGCTCTAAATAAAGTTGATAAGATTTCTGGTGTAACTTACAACTGGAATGATAAGGCAGAAGGAAAGGATCAAACTTTAAGAGAAGCTGGAGTAATTGCTCAAGATGTTCTAGAAGTATTACCAGAAATTGTAACTCAAAGAGATAATGGTTATTATGCAATTAAATATGAAAGATTAGTTCCTCTGTTAATTGAAGCGATTAAAGAATTGAAGCAAGAAGTAGAAACCTTAAAGAATAAGTAATATGGGATTCAACTCAGCGACAACTCAAAATTTTGGGGGGACTGGTCCAATTTCTCTTTCTTCCCTACGAAATACATATAAAGAAGTAACATCTGGTCCGATTTCGTACAGTGAATTAAAAAGAAAAACTGTTAATAATACTTCGGCACCATTCATTTATGATGCTACTGAAAATGCTGCTGTTCCAACAACAAATTCTAATATTTCAGCTAGTAAATTTAGAAACACAATAAAAGAATCTGTAGTTACTCAAACTGGCACTGACGTAAACGTTACTGTTTCCTCGTTAACTCTATGGAATAGTAACTACGATAAAGTAATTCCGAAGCGCCTAATAATTAGTGGAACTATTGGCGCTAGCTCAGCTGCAAATACAGCATTATCATCTGGAACAGGAACTGTAGCTGGTAATGTTAATATTCAAATTAATAGTGGAAACATTTATGGTGATGGAGGTTTTGGGGGTAGTAATCCTGGAGCTGCTGGAAATCCTGGTGGTGACGCCATATTAATTTCTGTTGTTGGATATAGAGTATCTGGATCTGGTGGATCTATTAGAGGTGGCGGCGGCGGGGGCGGTACTGGGAATCCTGGGAATCCTGGTAATACTGGATCTGCTGGGAATCCTGGATCTGGTGGGAATCCTGGGAATACTGGTGGTAATGGAAATGGGGCGAATGGTGGAACTGCTGGAGCATTTGGAAACCCTGGAAACCCTGGAAACGCTGGAAACGCTAATTCACTTTCGAGGCCAGATCGAACGACCGTCAGGTGGTCTGGAACTTTTGGCCGAGGTGGGGGTGCCAACTGCAGTCGTACAACGTCAACGTCAAACTCTGGAAATAGAACTGTTACTGGTCCTGGAGGAGCCCGAGGCAACGGAGGTAATAGAGGTAATAGCGGAAATCCTGGAAACCCTGGAAACAATGGAAGGGGTGGACCTGGCGGAAGTGGTGGAAATGGTGGTGGTGGAGGATCTGGTGGTCCTGGTGGTCCTGGTGGATCTGGTGGAGCTGGGGGACGAGGAAGAGGATATAATTATCTAAGTGGAGGAATTGGAGGTAGTGGCGGAAATGCTGGTAACCCTGGCAATCCTGGGAATCCAGGAAATCCAGGAAATGCTGGCAATCCTTCTCCAACTTCATGGCCTGGCAGTGGTGGCAACAATGGCAACCCTGGTAGTGGTGCTGGTGGTGGTGGCGGTGGTAATCCTGGTGGTGGCGGCGTCCAGTCCGCCACTAACACCTGGACCAGACGATTCATAAGGCGCAACGGGCAAAATTGCAATTCGAGTGGTGAATCAGTTGTTACTAGAGGAAATAACGGGAATAGAGGAAATAACGGAAATCCTGGAAACAATGGAGCACGCGGAAATGCTGGAAACCCTGGGAACAGAGGTAATTCAGGGAATCCAGGAGGAAGGGGAAATACTGGAGGAGCAGGTAATAGAGGTAATCCTGGAAACAGTGGTGGAAATGGAGGTGATTGGGGTCAAGCAGGCGGCGCGGTTAGCGGCAGTGGCAGCCCTGGCGCTGCTGGAAGAGCAGTTAGAGCTAATCAAGCATATGCATATTCGTACACAGGAACAGTTTCTGGTGCCTTATAACTAATCTAAATATTAATAACTAACAAATTAAATATGAAAATAATTGATCACATTGGAATTTTTGAAAATGCTATGTCCATAGAAATGTGTGAAGAATACATTAAATGGTTTGAATTCACATTGAATAAAAAATTAATGAATTTTGGTTTATCTCCTCAGGATTATGCTCTTCTACCAGAAGAGTCAAGAGATGAAGCAGGAGAGGACAAGGTGGAGTTATCTTTGGGAGATAAACAATTTAAATCAGGTAAAACTGGAAGAAGTGATATTGCATTATATTTAAATATTCTTGATGAAGGATTAGCTGACGTTTGCTATGAACATTTACAAAAAGCATTCGAAGAATATTCTAAAGAATATCCAGACTTAACTTCAACAACTTTGATATCTTCAGAAGTAAAAATGCAGAGAACACCTCCTGGTGGTGGTTATCATATTTGGCACTCTGAAAGAATAGGCGCATCTCAAGGGTTTAATAGCAGACATGTAACCTGGATGATTTATCTAAACGATATGCCTGATGGGGAAGCAGAAACAGAATTTTTTCATCAAAAATTAAGAGTTAAACCTACCGCTGGAACTATTGTTCTTTGGCCCGCTGCTTATACTCATATACATAGAGGTAATACAGTATTTACAAAAAACAAATATATTTTAACTGGATGGTTTCGGAGCATTTATAGTCGTTTTAATGAATAAAAATTATGAGAGTTAATTACATTGAAGATATTATTATTGTAGATGATATTTTTTTACCAGAAGAAATTGAATTTTTAGAAAATTGGGCATATAAATTAGAAAATTATAGATTAACTAGCGATGTAACACATCGAATTGTTAGTTTTACATCCTTTCCAGAACAAGATGATGAGGTGGTAAATTTGGTTTTGGAAAAACTACAAGTAAGTTTTCCTTTTAAAATTCCAAATTTTTCTAGAGTATTAATTAATTTATTTAAACAATTAGATTTCTGTGACACCCACAGAGATAACTATGAAACCCCACATGGGCTTAGTTTTATAATATATTTAAATGTTAAATGGGAACAACACTGGGGAGGTGATACATATTTTTCTAAATCAGAGAACCCAGATTTTACAATTTCAGTTTTGCCCAAGCCAGGTAGAGTTGTTATTGCCCCATCATCTTTATATCACGGATCTAGACCTTCTACGTGCTTATCTGAATCCCAAGGAAGATTGACTATGGTATTTCAATATGATGGTAGTGAAGGCGATATTTATATTCAAGATGTATTAGAATCTTTCATGGAGAAAAGCGATGCTTAGATTTAATTCAGTAACAGAAAAATTTGACATGTATTGGGTAAGTACTGGACTTCCAAAAGAAATGGTAGATATTATAGAAAATGAATTACCACGATCTTATGATGTAAATGAAGATACTTTAGATTATGGAACAGTAGGTAATCGTGTAAATTTAAATATAAGAAAAAGTAAAGTTAAATTTATTCCAACAACAACTTGGATAGGTGCTCTGTGTTACTATTTTGTAGATATAGCAAATAAAGATAATTTTCAATATAATATCGCTTCATTTCAAGATAATACTATACAATATACAACATATACGGAAGGAGAATTTTATAATTGGCATAACGATACTGATAGCCCAGATCCAAATGGCATGACAAGAAAGCTTTCTTTTATATTACAATTGTCGGATCCAGATGAATATGAAGGTGGTACTGTTCAAATATTAACATCATCAAGTAATGAATTACTAACTGTTCCAAAAGAACGTGGTGTTATTACAGTATTTGATAGTTCATTAAAACATAGAGTATTAAAAATAAAAAGTGGTCTTAGAAAATCTTTAGTTGGTTGGGTTGTCGGACCAAGATTTGTATGAATAATTTAAATCTACCAGAAATAATAGATCTAGATATTTTTTCTGTAAATAATTTTAACGTTGAAGTTTATAGAGATTCGTGGGGGGATTACTTAGTTATTGATGATTTTTGGATGTATCCTGATAAAATATATGAGTTAGCTTTAAAAACACCAACTGTAAAATTACCTGGAGCGTATGATAACGCTAACAATGGAATAGATTACTATGATGGTAGATCTCATTTTGTTTTTTACAAAAAACCATTTTTTACAAATATTTTAGAAGATATAGTTTTAAAATGCTTTAACTTAAATCCAGTTGATATCTCACAAGAAAGATTGTTTCATATAGCAAATAATTTATTTAACACAACTCCAGAATATTATAATAAACATAAAAATTCATTTTATGCTCCACATGTTGATGGAGATAATGTAATAGCTGCTATATCATATCTTAATAAAGAATATGAAGACTATGATGGTACAGTCATTTTTAGGAAACATGGTTTACATTATACACTTGGCGGGTGGGTAAATTCTGAAGACAATGATAAAATTGGATTTTTACCAGCAAAATTTAATAGATTAATTTTATATGATGGTTCTGTATATCATGCTTCGGCAATAAGTCATAGGTGGATAACCGATATAAGACATACTATGGTATACTTTATGGAAGTGTATAAATAAATCAGTCACATCATTTTACATAAACAAACATGGATACTGAACAACTCAAAAAGAATTTTGAAGAACAACTTGCTGCAGCAGAAAAGCAAATTTCTGAACTAGAAGCAAATCTAGCAAAAGCAAAAGAATATAAATTGAAACTTCAAGGTGGATTAGAAACTATAGCACTGTTGAGTCCTCCAGAAGAAGAACCAGCAGAAACTACTCCAACTGAAGTAGTACAATAAGTATATAAATATATCCCTATACTCCCTTCTTATAAATACTTAAGAAGGGATTTTTTGCGGGTGATACATGTCGGCATCAAGACCAGCTACTAGACAAGAGTTGATTGATTTTTGTTTACGTAAATTAGGAGCACCAATTCTCCAAATCAACGTAGCAACATCTCAGTTAGATGATTGCGTTGATGATGCTTTACAGTATTTCAATGAGCGTCATTTTGATGGAATGGAAAGAACTTATTTAAAGCATAAGTTAACTGCCAATGATGTAACTAGATTTCGATCTACAGATGAAACTAGTATTACTACAAATCCAGACGAAGCAGTATGGGAAACTAGAAAGAATTTTATTGAAATTCCAGAACATGTAATGGGAATTCAAAAAGTATTTGGAGTATCTTCAAACTTTGTGAGAAACAGTTTGTTTGGATTATCTAACCAGTATTACCTAATGGATTTATTTTCCATCTCATCAGGTGGAACATTTTCCTATGGTAATTTTGATATGACAAATTACTATATGATTAAGCAGTATTTTGAAACCTTGGATATGGTTATTAATACTGGTGCTCTTGTTGAGTATCGATTCAATAAAAGACAGGATAGATTATACATTGATATAGATGTAAATAGAATACACGAAGATTCATATCTTGTTATCGATTGCTACAGAGCATTGGATCCACAAACTTGGACTGAAGTATATAATGACAGCTTTCTTAAAAAGTATACAACTGCCTTAATTAAACGCCAGTGGGGGCAGAATCTTATCAAGTTTAACAACGTTCAACTTCCTGGTGGCGTATCACTTAACGGGCGCCAAATTTATGAAGATGCTGTAAAAGAAATTGAAGAATTAGAAAGCAAAATGATTTCTGATTACGAATTACCACCACTTGATGCAATCGGATAATGGCAACTAGTACTTATTTTCCCGACTTTGGCGGAAGAGACACAGAACAGAATTTAGTACAAGATTTAGTAGACGAGCAGATTTTTCTGTTTGGTGCTGATTGTAAATATATTCCAAGAAAAAAAATCATTGATAAAACAATGAGTGACTTGATTCTGTCGAGGTTTGAAGAGTTTGCTGTCGTTGAAATGTTTTTGATTAATGTGGAAGGATTTGGTTCTCCATCAGAAATGTTATCTAAGTTTGGATTAAAAATTACTGATGAAATTACATTTGCGATATCAAAACGTAGATGGTTAAGTTATGTTGATCCACTTATTGATACCACAGTTCAAACCAGACCAAACGAGGGAGATTTAATTTACTATCCATTAACAAATAACCTTTACGAAATTAAATTTGTTGAGCGCGAAGAACCATTCTATCAGTTGGGTAATCAATATATTTTTCGAATGACTGCTGAGCTATGGCAGGCTGGTAACGCTCAGTTTGAAACAAACGATGCACTACTTGATGACTATGGCAGAGATTCTAATGTATTCCCAATTTATCTAAAGACAGGTGGAACAGGTACGTTTATAGTTGGAGAAAAAATAGAACAAACATATACTGTAGATGGGGCACCAGTAACAGTGTCTGCTCAAGTTGCTGAATGGAATGCCGCTTTACGCAAACTGCGAGTCACTGATGTTAAGGGTCAGTTTAGAATTAATACCGCAGTAGAAGGAGATGATAGCGGAGCGATTTGGCAAGTTGATAGTTTCTCAACAATTGACTTTGATATTACTAAGTATAATAATGCACAGAATAAATATTATGAAGACAAAGCCAATGATATTATTGACTTCCAAGAAGGCAATCCGTTTGGCGAATTTGGAAATATTACAGGTAGCTTCTGATGTTAGGCACACACTACTATCACTCTTGTATTAAAAAAACGGTAACTGCTTTCGGCACACTGTTTAATAATATTCAAGTTATTCGCAAAGACCCACAGACAGGTATCGAATTAGAGCGCGAGAAAGTTGCTTTAGCATATGGTCCTAAAGATAAATTTTTGGCACGTTTAGAGCAAAATCCAGATGTTGATAGAAAAATTGCTATCTCTATGCCACGTATTTCTTTCGAGGTTACTGATATTAATTATGACTCGCAAAGAAAAACAAGTCCTATTCAAAAATATTTAAAGGCAGATGATGGCACGAGCACTAAAGTTCAATATATGCCCGTCCCATATAACATTGGTTTTGAGCTAGGTATTCTTTCAAAAAATCAAGATGATGCTCTACAAATTTTAGAACAGATTCTTCCATTTTTTCAACCAGCATTTATGGTTACAGTAAATATGATATCAGAAATGGGAGAGAAAAAAGATTTACCAGTTATTTTAAATGGTATTTCTTATTCTGATGAATATGAAGATGACCTACTTACTCGTAGAAGTATTGTATATACTTTACAATTTACTGTAAAAAGTTATGTTTATGGTCCAGTAACCGAAGCAGAAATTATTCGCAAGGCAACGGTTTTTGAAAGCATTGGAGATTTTCAACAGCATAAGCGTGCTCTGCGTTATGACGTTGAAGCAAAAGCATTAACAGATCAAAATAATGATGGAGTTATTAACGCTGCTGATAATGCGTTGTTATTGGCAGATGATGATTTTGGATTTAATGAAGGTATTACATTACTATGAGTAAATCATTCGATAAAAATATGGAAGAAATTTTGGATATTGCCATTGATGAGGACAGTACAGAAATGGCGCAAATGATTCCCATCACCAAAGGCACCCAGGAGGTCTCACAAGACGCCGAAAAAGACTACGAGTATACCAGAGGCGAATTATATCGTCTCCTCTCACAGGGGCAGGAAGCGGTCCAGGGGGCGCTTGAAGTAGCACAAGAGTCAGGGCATCCCAGGGCATATGAAGTTGCGGTAAATGCTATCAAACAAGTTTCTGATATAACTGATAAGCTTATAGACCTTCAACACAAAATGAAAAGTCTAGGTAAGGAAGATAAAAAAGCAGGACCCACTACAGTTAACAATACTATGTTTATTGGTACTACAGCAGATCTTCAAAAAATGTTGAAGCGTGGAAAAGTAGAAGAATAAATATAAAAATAAAAGGTACATCGTATGAGACTCAAAATTTTAGGAACCGAAAGTGCCCTAGCAACAACTGCTGGCGGTGCTTCAACAATTGGAGATGCTACTGAAGTTCGTTTAATTCACGATGCTCAAAGTAACACAACTCATCTAGTAACAATTACCGACGGGGCAGCATCGCCAACAACAGTAGCAAGTTTTAGTGTAGCTCCTGGTCAATCATTAGTTATCAGAAAATTGCCTACTCAAAAAATCTATGCTGCAAATAATGACATAAGAGCAGTGGCGGTTTCATATCAATCGTGAAAACATTTACCGAGTTACGAGAGCAGCTAAAAGCATACGAAACTTCTTTAGAAGAGGGGGCTGCTTGGACTAAAAAATCGGGTAAAAATTCCGAAGGTGGTTTAAATGAAAAGGGAAGAAAATCTTACGAGCGTGAGAATCCTGGAAGCGACCTTAAGGCACCTTCAAAAAAGGTTGGAAATCCCCGCAGGAAGAGCTTTTGTGCTAGAATGAAAGGAATGCGTAAGAGACAAAAAGATAGCAATAATACTGGGGAAGACCGTCTATCTAAATCGCTTCGTGCGTGGAATTGCTGACATTAAATGTTTTAATTGTTACTCGACAAACATTTTTTTTCCTATATAATACTGTTTAAAAATGATATCGTTACTTGAACATTTTAATTATACCAGTCCAATACTTGTCCCTGGCAAGTATGGTAATGCAGAAATAGAAACAGAAGATAATATTCAATACTATTTAAAAATCGATGGGCAACAGTTTATGTATTATAACATGAACTCTCATGCTGAAGCTTATGAATTATTTTCTCATTATTATTTTGCTAGAGGACATGTCATTGTCACTGGTATGGGATTTGGTGTTAGAGAGAATTGGATTTTAACAAAACCAGAAGTTACTAAATTAACTATTATAGAAAAAAATGAAAGTGTTTTAAATTATCATAAAATAATAGAATCTCCATTTTTAAAAGATCCTAGAGTTGAAATTATTATTACCGATGCTTCTAAGTATAAATCCAAATGCGATGTTTTGCTTTTAGATCATTATGAAATGGAATCTTATGAAAATATTTTAGAAAGTGTAAGAAAAATTAAACATAATATTGAATGTGATTTACTTTGGTTTTGGCCTTTAGAAAAATTAATTATGTACTATAAAAATTCTAGCGGTAATACTGATTTGACAAATTACCAATCTTATAAATGGATTAAAAAACTTTTTTGTTTAGATAAATTACCTGATCTTGACAAAGAGTTGATTGGTTTATTTTGTATGATGTTTTGGTCTAAAATATTTTCAGACGATAAACACCACGTAGACGTTCTAGGAGAGGAAGTTTAAAATGGATACTAAAACCTGCCCTAAATGTGGCGCATGTTGGATCGGTGGACAGCATTACTGGACTGGTACAGGAAACAAAGGCAACGAATTAGATCTTGCTGGTTTAGTGTGTAATACTATAGAAAAAAATGAATGTATCAATCCTATGTGGGGCGAAACAAAAGGTGACACATGGAAGAAAAGATTAGAAAATCTAAATACTTGGGAGAGAAAAAATTAATATTGTTATGTCTGATGCTGTCTATCTTGGTAATCCAAATTTAAAAAAAGCAAATACACCAATCAGTTTTACAAAAAAAGAAATACAAGAGTTCATCAAATGTAAAGATGATCCAGTGTATTTTGCTAGAACATATATGAAAATTATCTCACTCGATGAAGGTCTCATACCTTTTGAGATGTATGACTTTCAGGAGAAATTAATCCATAATTTTCATAATAATAGATTTAATATCGCAAAGCTTCCTAGACAAACTGGTAAATCAACAACTGTTATTTCTTATCTACTTCATTATGCTGTCTTTAACGACAACACCAAGATTGCTATTCTAGCAAACAAAGCAGAAACATCAAGAGAACTTCTGTCTCGTTTACAGCTTGCTTATGAAAACCTTCCTAGGTGGATGCAGCAAGGTATCATAGCGTGGAACAAAGGTTCACTGGAACTAGATAACGGTTCTAAGATCATCGCTGCTTCTACATCATCATCAGCGGTCCGAGGAAACTCTTTTAACATCATCTTCCTTGACGAATTTGCGTTCGTTCCTAACCACATGGCAGAGCAGTTTTTCAGCTCTGTGTATCCTACTATCTCATCTGGTAAGACAACGAAAGTTATTATCATTTCTACCCCACAGGGTATGAATATGTTCTACAAGCTATGGCATGACGCAGAGCGTGGTAGAAACGGTTACGTGCCCCTTGAAGTTCATTGGAGTGCTGTTCCTGGTAGAGATGAAGAGTGGAAGCAAGAGACTATTAGAAACACCTCAGAGAGGCAGTTTACGCAAGAGTTTGAATGTGAGTTCTTAGGTTCGGTTGATACTCTTATCTCTGCTTCTAAGTTAAGGTCTATGGTCTTTGAAGACCCTATACAAGATAACAGTAAAGGTCTTAAAGTATACGAAGAGGTAAAGCAAGACCACGACTATATTGTAACAGTTGATGTATCCCGTGGAACCAACAACGATTACTCCGCTTTCGTCGTATTTGATATCACAACCCTTCCCTGGAAAGTAGTTTCCAAATATAGAAATAACGAAATCAAACCTATTTTGTTTCCAAATATTATAGAACAAGTTGCGAACAATTACAACCGAGCATATATTTTAGCAGAAGTCAATGATATTGGTGAGCAGGTAACAAACATTTTACACTATGACTTAGAGTATCCTAACATTCTAATGTGTGCCATGCGAGGTAGAGCGGGTCAAATCGTAGGTCAAGGATTTTCTGGTACTAAATCTCAGCTAGGTTTAAAAATGTCTAAGGTTACTAAGAAGGTTGGTTGTTCTAACCTAAAGACATTAATTGAAGACGACAAACTTTTGATTTCTGATTATGAAATTATTAGTGAGTTGACAACGTTTATTCAAAAAAATCAATCGTTTGAAGCTGATGACGGATACAATGATGACCTCGTGATGTGTCTGGTTCTTTTTGCGTGGTTGGCAGTTCAACCCTATTTTAAGGAAATGACTGATAACGATGTTCGTAAAAGAATCTACGAAGAACAGAAGAATCAAATCGAACAAGACATGGCACCTTTTGGATTTATATCAGATGGAATCTCTGACATTGAAGAAAAATTTGTAGACGAAGATGGAAATATTTGGTATACAGATGGTTATGGAAATCCATATGCTGACGTAGAATACATGCTGGGGTACTAATGGATATAGAAGACCAGTTTTCATTACAACATTTATTATTTACAGAAAGAGAATGTAGATCTTGTGGAGCAATAAAAGATTTGTTGTCAGATTTTTATTTGACTAAAAAAGCAAAAAGGCACTTGCCATCTTCATATTCTTATGAATGTAAAGAATGTACCAACAAAAGAATAATTCAAAGTAAAAGTAGAAACAATCCAGTTAATTATCATTATCCTGACTGGTAAGTTATTCACGCACAGTTCACGCACATTTTTAGCATTTGAAATAATCATTTTCATAAATATTTGTAGATTAAAAATGAACTAATTTCAAGAGGAAAAACTCATGGCAGGTCAAGTATCACCTGGAATTGTTCTAAGAGAACGTGATTTAACTGGTCAAACTATTGTCAACGCTCAAACAAACATTGCCGCATTAGTGGGTAGTTTTGAAAAGGGACCAATAGGAACTATTACAAATATTGCTACAGAAAGAGAACTCTTAGAAACATTCGGGTCTCCTAACGCAAATAACTTCGAAGATTGGTTTTCTGCTTCGACGTATCTTTCATATGGCGGTCAACTTCAGATAGTCAGAATTGATGATGCTGATCTTAAGAACGCTGTTTCTGATGTCGGTTCTGCTTCAACCGATTCAACTAAGCTTAACGTCGCCAACGCAACTGGATTCGCATCTGGCGATTTCGTTAAAGTTGATAACGAATATTTCTTAGTAGGAACTGTAACACTTGGCGGTGCAAACTCTCTAGCAGTTACTAGAGCACAGTTGGGTTCAGTTGCTGCTGATCACGCTAGCGGAGCAACAGTTACCAAGTGGTCGTATGCTGACTCAGCAACTACTACGGTAGTTAACGAAACAATTGATGCTACAGAAACAATTATCGACTTAACCAGTGCTGCTGGTTTTACTGTTGGTAAGTATTTCAAACTAACTAACTCTGGCGCTGGAAGTAATTCAGCAACAGAAGTTGTTTTAGTTACGGCGGTTGATGGCGATCAAGTTGTAGTAACTAGAGGACAACTTGGCACCACTGCTGTAGCACAACCAGGCGCAACAGTTACCGCTACACTATTGACCTTTGCTGCTACCGCTACAACAACTACTTTATCAACAGCATATCCTGTTGTTACAGTAGCTGGAGTTACTGCTCCAACTATCAAATCAATTAGTAATTACGAAGCAAATTATTCTACATTTGCTTGGAAGTTTGCTGCTCGCACTGCTGGCACTTGGGCAAATGGTCTTAAGGTAGTTACTATCGATGGTAGTGTCGCAGATTACGATACCGAAAATCTATATGGTTCCGTCAAGTGGACCACAGTTGCTGGCGACCCAGGTGGAGCAAATGATCTACACGTTGCTGTCCTTGATACAAACAATAATGTTTTAGAAACATTCTTATATGTTTCTCGCCTAGCAAATGCTAAGGACGAGCAAGGTGCTTCAAAATATTATGTTGATGTTGTTGCTGCTAAATCAGCGTTTATTTACGCTGGAACAGTTGCTCCTTCTGCTGGTAATTCTTCATTAGCATTAAGTGCAGGAGTTGACGCTTACACCACTAACGTTTCTACAATTGCCACAGCATTTGATCTTTTCGCTGATACAGAAGAAATCGACCTTGATTTTGTTCTTACTGGAGGAAGTCTCGCATCAGAAGCGGATCAAGTAACTAAAGCACAAAAAGCAATTGATGTTGCTACATCTAGAAAAGATTGTGTTGCTTTTGTTTCTCCACATAAAGGGTTCGTTGCTTTATCTTCGTCAACTGCTCAAAGAGATGATATCATCGCCTTTTTCAATTCAATTGGCAGCAGCTCATACGCTGTGTTTGATAGCGGTTACAAGTACATCTACGATAAGTACAATGATACTTATCGTTATATTCCATGCTCTGCTGATGTTGCTGGTTTATGTGTACAGGTTTCTACTACCGCAGAAGATTGGGTATCACCAGCTGGATTGAATAGAGGCAACATTAAAAATGCTGTTAAACTTGCTTATGTTCCTTCAAAAACTGATAGAGATAAGTTATATCAAAAGAGAATTAATCCAATCACCTCTTTCCCAGGTCAAGGCATTGTTCTTTTTGGAGATAAAACTGCTCTCGCAACTCCAAGTGCTTTTGACAGAATTAACGTTCGTCGTCTTTTCCTTGCGATGGAAAGAAAAATTGGGCAACTTGCTAAAACTGTTTTGTTTGAACTCAACGATAGTTCAACCCGTGCGTCATTTGCTAGTGCTGCTAATTCATTCCTTTCCGAGATTCAATCGAAAAGAGGAGTTACAGATTACTTAGTTGTTTGTGATGAGACTAATAACACAGCAGATGTCATTGATAGAAATGAATTTGTTGCTGAAATTTTTGTAAAACCAACTCGTTCAATTAACTACATTACTATTACTTTTGTTGCTACAAGATCTGGAGTGAGTTTCTCTGAAGTATCAGGTGGTTAATTAATTTTTTAAAAATTATCAAAGGTAAAAAACAATGGCAATCACTAGTAGCGTAAGTCAATTTTTAGGAAAAGTTAATCAGGGTGTACGCCCCAATCTGTTCTTAGCAACAATTAACTTTCCAAACACAGCGGGTAGTGTAGATCTACCAACTGGCACGGATGAGAAAGATTTGGTTAATATGCTTTGTAAGAGTGCTGCTCTTCCAGCATCAAACTTGGGTGTTATTGAAGTTCCTTTTAGAGGAAGAACAGTTAAAGTCGCTGGTGACAGAACCTTCGACACTTGGACTGCTACATTCATCAATGATAGAAACTTCCAAATCCGTCACGCCATGGAGCGTTGGATGAGAACCATCAATGCTCACGAAGCCAACACTGCGGAACTTATTATTCCAAACGCAAGTGCTGGGTACACTGCTGATATTACTATCCAACAGTTAGAAAGAGATTCTACCGCAGGTGGAAGTACTCTTAGAAACTACAAACTTTGGGGTTGTTTCCCAACCAACGTTTCTCAAATCGACCTTGCTTATGACAGCAATGATCAGATTGAAGATTTTACGGTTGAATTCCAACTACAATACTGGACAGTAGAAGCACCAACAACAGGTGGTCTAGCAACTGGCGCAGAAACTGGAGTTGTTGCGTAATAGATAAATACATTAAACAAGTGAAGCTTTTAAAACATGAGTCAACTTTTTGGGTTTTCAATAAAAAGTAAGGGGGAGGAACTAAAGGGGCAATCCCCAGTTCCTCCTTCCGCTGACGACGCAGTAGCTACCGTATCTGGTGGTTACTTTGGTTCGTATGTAGATATGGACGGTATAGCGCGTAATGAGTTTGATCTCATTAGGCGTTATCGTGATATGTCAATGCATCCAGAAGTTGATTCTGCTATTGACGAAATTGTTAATGAAGCAATTAATTCTAGTCTACCAGATACTCCAGTTTCTATAGAATTAACTAATGTAGAAGTAAGCGAGTCTATTAAGAAAAAAATTAGAGAAGAGTTTTCATATATTCTTCGCCTTCTTCATTTTGATACAAGGGCACATGAAATTTTTAGAACTTGGTATGTTGACGGAAGACTCTTTTATCACAAAGTAATTGATCTTAACAATCCAAAAGCAGGAATTACAGAACTTAGATACATTGATCCTCTAAAAATAAAAAAAGTTAGAGTTCAAAACAAAGATCCAAAAACAGCAGCTGTAGCAATAGCAGCACAAAGAGGTGGTGTTAATAGTGCGCTTGCTTATGATTTTGGTGATTATGTAGAGTATTTCATGTACAACCCAAAAGGGTTTGTAAGTTCTACATTTGATTCTAATAATCTTTCCAGTGGAGTAAAGATAGCGAACGACGCAATTACTTATGTTCAATCAGGCATTCAAGACCTAAACAAAAAAATGGTTTTGAGTTATTTACATAAGTCAATCAAAGCTCTTAATCAAATTAGAATGATTGAAGATGCTTTAGTTATCTATCGTTTGTCACGCGCACCAGAAAGAAGAATTTTTTATATTGATGTAGGCAACCTTCCAAAAGTAAAAGCGGAGCAATACCTACGCGAAACAATGGCGCGTTACAGAAACAAATTAGTTTATGATGCTGCTACTGGAGAAATTCGTGACGACAAAAAGCATATGAGTATGCTTGAAGATTTTTGGTTACCTCGTCGTGAAGGTGGTAGAGGCACAGAAATCACCACACTCCCTGGTGGGCAGAATCTAGGTGAGTTGAAGGACGTAGAGTATTTCCGCAAAAAGTTATACAGTTCTTTAAACCTACCCCCATCACGTTTGGATGATGCCAACCAAGGATTTTCACTTGGTCGCTCATCTGAAATTTTAAGAGATGAATTAAAATTCTCCAAATGGATTGCCAGACTTCGTAAGAAGTTTAGCGCAATGTTCCATGACATGCTAAAAACTCAACTCATTCTAAAGGGCATTATTGCTCCTGAGGATTGGGAAGAAATGCAGGAGCATATTCAATATGATTATCAATACGATAATCACTTTGAAGAATTAAAGCAAGCAGAACTTATGGGCAATCGTCTACAAGTTGCTACTGCTTTAGATCCTTTCTTGGGTAAATACTATTCAATTGAATATGTAAGGAAGCATGTTCTGATGCAAACTGAAGAACAATATAATGAAATTACATTACAAATGGATGCGGAAATTGCTGAAGGTAAAATCCCTGATCCTATTCACACAAATCTAATGAACGCGGCTAGTTTGGAAGTGGGGGCAATGCCTCCACCACCACCAGCACCAGTGGAACCATCTAAGCCCAAAACATCAGAAAAATAAATAGTTTATTATAGGTTAATTAAATGGACACTATTGAAATTGTAAATGCTGTACGCGATGGTAATCGTATTTCAGCAATAGATAAAATTTCTGATATCCTTTATTCAAAGGCAGCAGAAGCAATGGGAGAGTACAAGCAAGTTGTCGCCCGTTCATTTTTTGATTCTCCAGAAGAAGACGTAGAATTTGAATTACCACAAGAGGAAACAGAAGAATGAAACTTATCACCGAGGGTAATTTCGAGGATGTTCAAGTTCTCGAAGAAGAAAGAAATGGTAAAAAGCATTTGTATATCGAGGGAGTTTTTCTCCAAGCAGATATCAAAAACCGCAACGGTCGTGTGTATCCATTTGGCGTTTTAGAGCGCGAAGTTGGTAGATACAACGAACAGTATATTGGTGCTGGACGTGCCCTTGGTGAACTAGGACATCCCGATGGACCTACTGTAAATCTTGATCGGGTTTCCCATAAAATTATTTCTCTCAAAGCTGAAGGAAGCAATTTTCTTGGTAAGGCACAGATTCTCACCACTCCTATGGGAGACATCGCAAAGAATCTTTTAGAGAACGGAGTTAAACTTGGTGTCTCGTCTAGAGGTATGGGTTCTATCGAAGAAAAGAATGGCGCCAACTACGTTCGTGATGATTTTATGCTAGCGACTGCTGCTGATATTGTAGCAGATCCTTCCGCACCTGACGCATTTGTGAACGGAATTATGGAAGGAAAAGAGTGGGTGTGGGAAAATGGCATCATAAAAGAAGTTAATGTTGCTAAATACCATAAATATATTTCTGAATCAACCAGAAAAAATATTGAGGAGAGGTCATTAAAAGTCTTTAATGATTTCTTACAAAGTTTATAATTTCATAAATAATCATAGAATAAACATATTAGTAGAATTACGAGGAATCTCAAATGTCAGATAACTTAAACGAAAAGTTTGAGGAGCTTGTAACTGAGTCAGAAGTTGGCACAAGTGCGCTCTCTCCTTCAATCGTTCCTGGTCAATCTTCAGGTACACAATACATGAAACCAGTCACTGGTCAAGTTAGTGATGGGCAAACTCGTGGTGGCGGGAAAGATTCAGGATTTGAAATCCCAACCTCAGTTGCTCCTGGTCAATCAGAAGAAGATGATGGTGGATCAACTTTCGAAAAACCAGCTGGAGAAAAAAATCCTGGTGCTAAATCATCAAACCACAATAAAAAAGTTTCGGATGACCAAACTCGTGGTACGCATCAAGATCCTGCTCCATCTGTTAAGTCATCTGGATACCAGATTCCTGGTGGTTCAAACAATGTAAAAGTATTTGGTATGGAAGCAATCAACTATTCTGCTGAAGAAGATGTTGCTGCCCTTACCGAAGGTGGAGAGTTCTCCGAAGATTTTAAAGCAAAAGCATCAACAATCTTCGAAGCTGCTGTCAAGTCAAGAATCGAAGAGCAAGTAACTGCTATCGCTTCTTCACTTCAAGAGCAGTTCTCCGCAAAACTCCAAGAAGAGATTGCTACACTTGCAGAGAAAGTTGATGAAACACTCAACTACGCAATCACTACTTGGGTAGAAGAAAACCAAGTGGCTCTTGATAGTGGTCTCAAACTTGAGATTGCTGAAGAGTTCATGGGTGGACTCAAAAAAGTTTTTGAAGAAAACTACCTCGATCTCCCTGCAGAGAAAGTCAATGTTGTAGAAACAATGACCGAGGAGCTTTGTGAAATGGAAAATCGCCTTACCGAACAGGTTGAGCGTAATATTGAACTTAATAATAAACTCTCTGGATACCACAAAACCGTCGTACTCAATCAAATGAGCGAAGGTTTAGTTGACACCCAAAGAGAAAAGCTTGCTTCACTTGCTGAAGGAGTAGAGTTTGTTTCTGAAGAAGACTTCAAGAACAAAGTCGCAACTCTCATTAGCAGCTACTTCCCTAAGCATGTAGTAACTGAGCAAGTTTCGGATGAAACACCAGTAGAAGGACAAGAAGATATTTCACCAGCAATGGCGGCATATCTCAAAACTCTTTCGCGCTGGCAGTAAATATTAATAAATAATTACAACCACACAAATACTCAAAGGAGTTTAAAGCAAATGTCAGATTCAAGACTTTTGCAGGAAAAGTGGGCACCTGTTCTCAACGCTAATGGCGTTGGTCTTTCAGAGATCAAAGATCCATACCGCAGATCAGTTACCGCCGCCCTGCTAGAAAATCAAGAAAAAGCTATCCGTGAAGAGCACGGTATGCTCAATGAAGTATCAGTCAATTCACTAGGCGCTGGTACTATTTCACCTGCTGGTTCTGCTCTAAGTAGCAGCAACACTGCTGGTCTTGCTGGTTTCGATCCTATCCTAATCAGCCTAATCCGCCGTTCAATGCCTAACCTTGTCGCTTATGACATCGCTGGCGTT
>Ga0169931_10000533_pt1 | contig 62541 bp, 57 predicted proteins | sample Kivu_15m_20L_FD_129675 | JGI IMG/M metagenome (GOLD analysis project Ga0169931, IMG submission 129675) | Freshwater microbial communities from Lake Kivu, Western Province, Rwanda to study Microbial Dark Matter (Phase II) - Kivu_15m_20L... | ecosystem: Environmental > Aquatic > Freshwater > Lake... | reverse complement strand
TTACCTCTGGTGAAGGAGGTTTAGTAACAACTAATAGCAAATTTTTTTATACTAAAATTTCTTCTTTAAGGTCACATGGCATTGATAAAGATAAAAATTTTCATTGGAAATACAATCTGAGTGAAGCAGGCTTTAATTATAGACTTAGTGATGTGAATTGTGCCCTTGGCTTGGCACAATTAAAAAAAATAAATAAATTTATAAACTACAGAAGAAGAATATTTAATATTTATAGAATTGAGTTAAAAAAATTCGTGAATTCAATAAACCTTCCCTTTTATAATAAAAGTAGTCCTTCTTATCATTTATTTTTGATATCAATTGATTTTAAAAAAATAAGATCTATTAAGGATAAATTCTTAAAGTTTTTAAAAAAAAATAATATATTTTGTCAGTATCATTATATTCCAATCTATAAATTTAAATTATTTAATCAAAAAATAAATTTATTAAGATATAAAGGCTCAGAAACTTATTATCAAAATACTTTGAGTTTACCGATTTTTTATAATTTAAATTTTAGTCTTTTAAAAAAAGTTATAAATAAAATTAAAATTTTTTTAAATAATTAAATAATTAAATAATTAATTTCATGAAACTTGTGCTGAGAACGATTGCTTTGGGTATGAATTATGGTTTATATAGTTATAAAAAAATTAATCTTGGAGAATCTAAGAAAGTCAACAAATAAGTTCTTGAGTCAAAATAAAATTAATTGGTACTGCATCTAGTTGTGGTCGTAATCATAATTTCATAATTAATACTTGCTAAATTGTCTAATAAAATAGATATTATTAGTTATCGCTATATAAGTTTGTAACTTGCATTGGTATTTGCTGAAAAATTTAACATTTTTTGTTTTGATATTATCAAGACAGAATTAAAAATTTTTAAAAAATGCTTTTATTTTATTATTTTAAGAAACAATCTTTTTATAAATCTAAAAAAAAATTTTTATCAAATAAATTAAGATTTAATAAATGCGTATTGAATTTTAAAAAAATTATTTATTTGTTGTTTGTTTATTGAATTTAATTTAAAAAATTTTATATACATGATATTTATTGAGTTTATCAATAAAAATATTAAAATATAATTTACGTAGAATTAATTTATGCTACTTTATCATTATAAATATTAATCGTTTATGATAGATCTGATAAAAAAATTTATTAAGAAATCTTTTCCTTTCAGAAGAATTTTTCTAACAATGCCTAGTAGAATTTTATTTGGAAATACAATTTCATTAACAAATAATATTAAACCATATTTTAATAAGACATTTTTTTTTAAAAAATCAGATTATAAAAAAACACTAGACAGTTCTAATAATTCTGAAATAAAAAATTTAGGTTTTAAAAAAATTAAATATAATTTAAATCCCAAACTTATTAAGACAATCTCAGATAAATTTGAAAAATATATTTTAAATGATAGCATTTCTAAATTTAGCACAGATAACAAGTCTAGATATTTAGATAGTCCATTAAGATATATTCCTGAAATTAATGATTTAGAGATTTTATGGAAAAAAGATGCTGAAGATTTTTACGCTGGAAACTATAGAGTTCATAGCTATAATGGTTGGAGGATATATTCTGACAGTTCTTATAAAGAAAAAAATAAAAAGTTTTTATATTCTAACTATTGGCATTTTGATGATCTTCCAAAAAATTTGTTAAAAGTTTTTATTTTATTAAGCGACAATGTAGATAAAAATTCTGGAGCCACAAGAGTCATTGATGTTTCTACTTCTAAAAAATTAACAAGAACTTTCAAATTTGTTGATTATGCTTTGCCAAGCATTAGTACTCGTATGGTTGATGAATACGTTTATAGTAATAATAAAATTAATTACTTTGGGGGTAATAAAGGTGACATATATATATGCAACACTCCTAGATGTTTGCATGCTGCCACAATACCTGAAAATGGTAAAATAAGAGATTTAATTCAATTAGAATTGCTACCAAGTTAGTTAAAAACTTTTGTGTCAAAATTTATAAAAAAAATCGTAAATTTATACAAACATATTTTTCCTGAGAATATTTTTTTTTCAAAATTAAAATTTTTTTTATATTGGGAATATGGTTTTATAAGATTTTATTTTTATTATTTTTTTTTTGGACTAAAAAAATACTCGCAAATTGATCAAAATACTAAAGGAGTAGATTATTCTAGAAATCAATTTTTTTCAGAGGGTTCTCCTAGGTATAAACCTGACTTTAGAATTTTTCATTCATTTTTTCTTCTTAATTCTATTCCAGAGCTTAACAAAGAGTCTATATTAATTTTGGGTCCGAGATATGAAACTGAAATATTGCTCGCAAAAGCTTTTAAGTTTCAAACTATTAATGCGCTGGATACTTTTAGTTATTCTCCCTTGATTGAGACTGGCGACATTCACAAAATGCCCTATAAAGATTTAAAATTTCAAAATATTGTTTGTTCCTATACTTTTTCATATTCTGTTAATCCTTTGTTATTTTCCCATGAACTTAATAGAGTATTAAAAAAGGACGGATTTCTTATTATTTCAGTTCAAAGACTTGATCCTAAAGAATCAAGCGTCGATGGTCTTTTAAAAATTAAAGACAGAGTTCAGTCCAAAGAATCTTTTGATAACTTTTTTCCTAATTTGCAGAACTTTTGTTATATCGAAAGTAAAAATCATATACTAATTGGCTATAAAAAATAAAATAAAAAGAACAGGATGTCCATAAATTTAATTCAAAATATCTTTAAAGATTATTCTGGTCAGCAAAAAAAAGTTGTTTACTTAAAATTTTTATCCAAACTCTCAGCGTCAAAAGTACTTGTGTCAAAGAATACAGGAACAGTATTTCATGACGATATAATTAAGAATAAAGACAATTTAGAGTCATGGAATAAAATTTATTCAAAAAAAATAGAACCAAAAAATTTACAATATTCTTCTGACAACCCAATAATGAATTCAAGACACTTTTATGGTGTTAAATTAATAGAACAATTTCTTAGAACAAATAATTTATTAAAGAGGAGACTAAACTTTTGTGATTTTGGAACAGGCGAGGCTAATTTCCCTTTTCTTTTAAAAAAACAAATAAAAAATGTAGATATTATTTTAACAGAGTACTCAAAATTAAATTTTAATTTTTTTCAACAAAAATTTATAAAATCTAAAATTAAAATTAAAAAATCTTTTTTAGGATCCATCGAAGATTTTGATCAATTAGAAAATAATAGGACAATAGATTTTGCAAGCCTTAATTGGACTTTATGTAATTGTTCGAATCCTATTGCGGTATTGCAATCAATAAATAATTCTTTAGTCGATAGAGGTTTTTTAATGATCGCTGAGAGTTCTAGAATTTTAGTTCCATTTAAGAAGCCCATATATAATTATTTTAACTCAAAATTTAAGTCATCTTACCATCCTTGGCATTTTTCTTATAACTCTTTACAAAATCTTTTAGAAATTTGTAATTTCAAAGTTGTATTTGCTAACAGATATTATGATGAGAATGACTTATTTATAATTTGTCAAAAACAAGATAAAAAATATCATAAACCAAAAATAATAATTGATAATTACAAAAAAGTTATTGATTTTTTCCGTCGCTGGAAAATTGAGTCTAATTTGTACAAATATTTATAATAAATTTGTAATTAGTATTTAATATGCAGTCTAATAAAATAGCTATAATTGGTTTGGGATATGTAGGTTTGCCGCTTGCGTTAGCATTCGGCGAGAAATTTGACACCCTTGGTTTTGATATTAATCGGGACAGAATTAAAAAACTCCAAAAAAAAATTGACTCAAATTTACTATCTAAGAAACAATCTTTTTATAACTCTAAAAAAATAAAATTTTCATCAAATAAAAAAGATTTGAGAAATGCTAATATATTTATTATTACAGTTCCAACGCCAATAAAAAAAAATAAATCACCTGACTTGAGTTATTTGTACTCAGCAAGCTTGATAGTCGCTAATAATTTAAAAAAAAATGATTTAGTCATATATGAGTCCACAGTCTATCCTGGCTTAACGGAGGAAGAGTGTGTGCCAATCCTTGAGAAACATTCAAAACTGGAATTTAATAAAGATTTTTTTGTAGGTTATAGTCCCGAAAGAATTAGTCCAGGTGATGGCAGGCAGCTTAAAAACATTAGTAAAGTTGTAAGCGGTAGCAATTTAAAAATTACCAACATTGTATGTAATTTATATAAAAAAATTATTAAGGCAAAAGTTTATAAAGCAACAAGCATTAAAGTAGCGGAAGCATCGAAGGTTATAGAAAATGCACAAAGAGATATAAATATATCTTTTATGAATGAAATTAGTTTAATTTGCTCTAGACTAGGAATTAATACTTCAGAAGTTTTGGAAGCCGCAAATACTAAATGGAATTTTTTAAATTTTAAACCAGGATTAGTCGGAGGACACTGTATTTCTGTTGATCCTTATTATTTAACCTATAAAGCAAAAAAACTTAAATATTCACCAAAAGTTATTTTATCTGGAAGAAATATAAATGATAAAATGGGTTATTATGTAGCCAGTATTTTGCTTAAAAAATTAAAAAAAAATAACTTAAAATTTTCTGAATGTATAGTTGGAATCTTAGGAGTCACTTTTAAAGAAAATTGCAATGATTTAAGAGGAAGTAAAGTTTTAGATATTATTAAAACGCTCCAAAAGGCTAAAGTTAAATTACAAGTTTATGATCCAATAGTTTCTGTAAAAGATTTTAATAAATATTATCCAAGTTTAAAAATAAAAAAGATTCACAATAAATTAGATGCTTTAATCGTAGCAGTTTCTCATAAAGAGTTTTTGAAATTAAATTACACTAAAATAAAGAATATGTTAAAAAATGAAAATTCAATTGTTATGGACGTTAAATCTATTTTTAATGATAAACGAATAAAAAATAAATTCGATTATTGGAGCTTATAAGTGCTCTGCATAATACAAGCTAGATACTCTTCTAAAAGACTTCCTGGTAAAGTTTTGAAAAAGATCTTGGGTACCACAGTCTTAAAAAGAGTTGTTGATCAAGTAAAAAAATCAAAAAAAATTAGCAAGATCATTGTCGCAACTTCAAAACATAAGACTGATAAAAAAATTATTAATTTTTGCAACAAAAATAAAATTCACTGTATGTCTGGTACTTTAAATAATGTTTTTAACAGATTTCATTCAATTATTGTTCATGAAGATTGTAAGTCATTTGTAAGAATTTCTGCAGACAGTCCATTAATAGATCCTTCTATAATAGATAAGGCAGTTGTTCTATTTAATAAGAAAAAATATGACATAGTCACTAACGTCTTTCCTCGTACTTTTCCAAAAGGATTTTCAGTTGAAGTCGTCAATTCAAAATTAATATTAGACTTTTTGTTAAAGATTAAAAAGAAAAAACATCAAGAACACTTAACTAGTTTTTTTTATGACAACTATAAAAATTTTAAGATTAAAAATTTTTATAACAAAATAAATAACAGTAATATAAATCTTAGCATAGATAGTTTTGCTGAATTTATAAAAGTAAAAAGTATTTTAAATTTTTGTAAGAACAAGAACTATAGTCTAGATTACATTTTATTAATTTATAAAAAATTATTTAATGAAAAATAAATTAAATGTAGGTGTGATTGGTCTTGGTGTTGGAGCAAAACATGCTCATGCTTTATATTTTAATAAAAAGGTAAATTTAGTTAGTTTGTGTGACCTAGATAATAAAAAAATAAATTTATATAAAAAAATATATAAAAATTGTAACTTTACAAATAATTCCGATGATATTTTTAAAGATCCTAATATAGATATTGTTTCTATAGCGTCATACGATAATTTTCATGCAAAACATATTTTGCAGGCTATAAAATACAATAAACATTTTTTTGTTGAAAAACCTTTTTGTTTAAATATTAATGAACTAAAAAAAATCTGCTTAAGTCTTAAAAAAAATAAAGAAATTACTTTTTCTTCTAATCTTGTACTTAGAAATAATCCTTCATTTATTGATTTAAAAAAAAAAATTAAAACAAAAGTTACGGGTGACATTTATTATTGTGAAGGAGATTATAATTACGGAAGAATCAATAAAATTTTATATGGATGGCGAGGACAGATTCCTTCTTATTCTGTTGTTTTGGGCGGGGCTATACACCTTATAGATTTAATAATTTGGTTGTCTAATAAAAAAGTACGATCTGCAATTGCAGCTGGTAATAAAATATCCACAAGAAATACTAATTTTAAAAGTTATGATTTAGTTTCTGTTTTATTGAAGTTCGAAGATGGTATGATTGCTAAGGTAACTTCAAATTTTGCGTCTGTAACTCCGCATCATCATATTTTGAGTGTTTATGGGACTAAATCTACTTTTTTTTATAATAATAAAGTAATTAAATTTTATAAATCAAGACACGATTCAAATATTAGAAACAAAGATTCTAAGTTTTCTAATAAACAAAAGTCTGAAATTTTGAATTCATTTATTGATAGCGTTTATTATCAAAAAGATCTTAAAATAGTCCATGAAAATGAAATAATTAATTTAATGTCAGTTTGTTTTGCTATAGAAAAATCTCTTAAGACTAAAAAGTGGGAAAAAGTTAAGTATATTAATTGTTCAAAATAATGAAAATACCTTTTGGAAAACCTTTGATTGGAAAAGCTGAAAAAAAAGCTGTGCAAAGAGTTTTGTCAGGAAATATTCTAGTACATGGACCAAAAGCAGTAGAGTTTGAAAATATTTTTTCGAAATTTACAAAATCGCCATTTTCTGTGAGCGTTTCATCTTGTACTGCAGGGATGCATTTAGTTTATTTTACATTAGGTATTGGAGTTGGTGATGAAGTTATAGTTCCTGCCCAAACCCACGTAGCTACAGCCCATGCGGTGGAACTAACCGGCGCAAAGGCTGTTTTTGTAGACTCTAATTTTGAAGATGGAAATATTGATATTAATAAAATTGAAAAATCTATCTCCAAAAAAACCAAAGCAATAGCTGTTGTTCATTATTTAGGAGTTCCAGTTGACATGAATAAAATTAATAAAATTGCAAAAAAATATAATTTATTTGTGATTGAAGATTGCGCATTAGCTTTGGGTTCTTCAATTAAAAATAAACACGTAGGATTGTTTGGGGATGTAGGCGTTTTTTCTTTTTACCCTGTAAAGCACATGACAACTGCAGAAGGTGGAATTATTATATCTAAAAATAAAAATTTAATAAAACAACTTAGACTAAAAAAAGCATTTGGAGTTAATAAAACTTTTAGTGAAAGAAAAATACCAGGATCTTATGATTGTGTAGCATTAGGATTTAATTATCGAATGAGTGAGTTAAATGCAGCAATTGGTATTGAACAAGTTAAAAAAGTTCCATCTTTTTTAAAAAAAAGAAAGCAAAATTTTGATCGATTAAGTTTTTTATTGAAAAAATTAAAAAATGTTCGTGTAATAGATTCTAGTAAAAAAATATTAAAAAATTCTCATTATTGTTTAGCTGTTTTATTAGATAAAAAAATTTCTAAATTTAGAATGCAGATAGTAAAAAAACTAAATAATTTAGGAATTGGTACAAGCATATATTATCCTCAGCCTGTACCTAGAATGAAATATTATAAAGATAAATATGGTTATAATAAAAAAAAATTTAAAAATGCTGAGACGTTTAGCGATTCAAGCATTTGTTTTCCTGTGGGACCGCATTTAAATCAAAAACATATGACATTTATTGCTAAAAATATTACTAATGTGATTAAGAATATTAATCATGAATAAAAAAATCATTATTATTGGTGGAGCAGGTTTTATTGGGCATAATTTAGCAATAAAACTAAAAGAAAATAATTTTGATGTTAGTATTGTTGATGGATTAGAGGTTAATAACTTAACTTCTGTAATCGGAAATTATGACAATCTGCCTTACCCATTGCTTTCAAAGAAAATCATAGACAGTAGGTTAGATCTATTAAATAAAAAAAAAATACCTTTGCACATTCAGGATGCAAGAAATTATCATTCACTATCTCATATTATCTCAAAATTAAAACCAGAGGTTATAATTCATTTGGCCGCAGTATCTCATGCGGTACGATCTAATAAAAATCCTTACAATACATTTGATCACAGTCTTAGAACACTTGAAAATGCTTTAGATGCATCAAGAGATAATGTTAAACATTTTATATTTTTATCTTCAAGCATGGTCTATGGAAATTTTAAAAAACAAGAAGTAAACGAAGAAAGTATTTGCGAACCAATTGGAATATATGGAGCCTTGAAGTATGCCGCTGAAAAAATTATTATTGCTTATAATCAAGTATTTAATTTACCTTACACAATTTTAAGGCCCTCAGCCTTATATGGTGAAAGATGCATTAGCAGAAGAGTAGGACAGATTTTTATTGAAAATGCATTATTTGATAAGGAATTAAGCATTAACGGCGATGGAAAAGAAAAATTAGATTTTACATATGTAGAAGACTTAACTGATGGAATTTTAAATATCATTAATAACAAGAACTCAATTAATCAAATATTTAATCTAACTTATGGAGAAGGAAGAGAAATTAATGAAATGATTGATATTTTAAAGAAGTTTTTTCCAAAATTAAAAGTAAAAAAAATTGATCGTGATAATCTTATGCCCTATCGAGGGACTCTTTCCATGAATAAAGCAAAATCATTGTTAAGCTTTAAATCTAACTGGGAATTGGAAAAAGGTTATAAAAGATACATAGAGTGGTATACAAATTTTTTTAAAGAGAATAAAAGTAATATCACTTACTAAATAATTAAAAATTTGTCTAAAAAAGTAGTAATTTTTTTAAATGGAATTCGCGGAATTGAAGTTGTTAAATATTTAAAAAAAAAAAACTACACAATTAATCTTGTAGTAGTTGAAAATAAGAAGATTATTAAAATTTTAAAAAATAAATTTTTTGTTAAAAGAATTTATTTTTCTAAAAATATAAACAATAGTTATAAATTTTTAATAAATTTTAAAAATAATATTTTTATATCTGCTGGTTTTTCGCAAATCTTTAATAAGAATATTATTAAGATTCCTAAATTTTTTTTAAATTTGCACGCCGGAAAACTTCCAGAGTACAGAGGAGGCTCACCATTAAATTGGCAAATCATTAATAACGAAAGATATTACGGGATTTCTATTATTCAGGTTAAAAGTGAAATTGATGCGGGAAATATTTTTGATCAAAAAAAAATTAAATTACTGTTAGATGATAATATACAAACAGTTCATAATAAGGTTAATTTAGAATTTCCAAAATTATTATATAAAGTTTTAGAAAAAATTTTTAAAAAGAGAATTAAATTTTTGAAACAAAATAATCAAAAAGCAATTTATTGGCATCAAAGAAACGACCTTGACGGTTACATAGACTTTAGAAGTAAAAAAGCCAATAAAGTTTATAATTTTGTAAGAGCTTTAAGTTATCCTTATAAAGGCGCATGGGCATTAACTGATAATTTCAAGAAAGTCAGAATTTTGAAAGTTAAATTACAAAAATATAAAATTAAAGGTAATCCAGGTCATATATTTTTTTTAAAGAAAAAAGGTTTAAATGTTATATGCAAAGATCGCGCAATACAGATCTTGTCTTATAAATTTGAAGGAAAGAAAGAAGATATTAAGAAAAGAGTATTTATTTAATTTATGAAATTAATGAATTTAAATAAGTTAAAAAAAACTTTCATTATTGCCGAAATTGGTAATAATCACGAGGGATCCTTTAATGTTGCTTGTAAACTTATTCAAGAGGCAAAAAGAGCAGGTGTAGATGCTGTGAAATTTCAAACCTTTGAGACTAAAAATTACATTAATAGTAACGATGTCAGAAGATTTAAAAGATTAAAAAAATTTCAATTAACAAAAGATGAATTTTATAAGCTTTCATTACTAGCCAAAAATAATAATTTAAAATTTATATCAACTCCATTTGATATAAATAGTGCTATTTTTCTAAGTAAAATTGTAGATTGTTTTAAGATTTCTTCTGGTGATAATAATTATTATCAACTAATTGAACAGGTTTTAAAATTTAAAAAGAATACAATTATTTCAACAGGTTTATTAAATTATAAAGACACAATTAATTTATATAAATTCATTAAAAGATCAAAATCACATAATTCAAAAATTGCCTTTTTACATTGCGTAAGTTCTTATCCAGTTAATGACCAGGAGGCAAATTTGCTATCAATAAGTTTTTTAAAAAAAAAATTACCTATTACAATAGGTTATTCAGATCATACATTGGGAATCAATGCTGCTATCGCAGCTTCTGTTCTTGGAGCAAAAATTATTGAAAAACATTTTACGCTTGATAATAATTATTCAAAATTTAGAGATCATCAACTTTCCTTAAATCCGATAAATATGAAATATTTAGTAGAATCAATAAGATCTATCGAAAGCATGATGGGGAAAGAACAAAAAGTTGTTCAACCAAGCGAAAAAAAAAATTTTTCTTCAATGAGAAGATCTCTTTATTTATCAAGAGATATAGAGAAAAATTCTAAAATAAAAGTCAAAGATATAAATATTATTAGACCATTTGCATCTTTAGAACCTATCGACCTTAATAAAATTATTGGAAAAACTGCCAAGGTAGATCTTCATATTAATATGCCTTTTTTTTTGAGGAATTTAAAAAATTGAAAGTTGTAATTTTAACTACAAGAACTAATCATCATCTATATTTCTTACATCAACTTTCGTTAGATGGCAGATTGGATATATTCTCTATTTTTGAAAAAAAAACAAGCAAATTTAGTTTTAAAACTAAACACTCATTGGATAATTTAAGAAAAAAATATGAAAGTTCAATTCTATTAAAAAAAAAAATTAAATATTCATTGCTTAAAAAAAAAAAAGAAGTGTGGGATGTAAATTCTAAAACTTCTATAAATTTAATAAAAAAATTTGATCCTGAAGTCATAATTTCTTATGGAATTGGAAAAATTAAAGATAAATTTTTAAATAATTTTCAAAAAAAGACATTTAATTTGCATGGAGGTGATCCTGAATATTATCGAGGTTTAGATAGTTTTTTATGGGCTATTTATCATAAAGATTTTAATAAATTTTATGTTACTTTGCATAAAGTTAATGACACTTTTGATTCAGGTGGAGTTGTATATAAAAAAAAATTAACTTTTGATAAAAAAACTAATATTTATAATTTAAGATTATTATCGTCAGATATATGTTTATTATTATCTAAAAAGATTATTAAAAATTTTTTTTCTAAAAAAAAATATAAAATTAAATCTCAAAAAATAAAAGGCAGATATTATTCTGCTATGCCTTCTGTTTTAAAAAATATTTGTATTAATAATTTTAATAATTATATAAAAAAAAAATATGGAAGATAGAATTAAAAAATATCTTAATATTCCAAAAAATAATTTTGTTATTTTTTTATTTCATGGTGTCATTGAGAAGAATTTATTTGAAATAAGAAACTATACTAAAAAACATATCCTTAAAAAAGAATTTGTTAAAATACTGAGGTTGTTAAAAAAAAAAGGCAATGTTTTAAGTTTGGATGAAATAGTCTTTTATATTAAAAATAATATTAATTTACCAAAGAATACTTATGCAATTACTTTTGACGATGGTTTTGAGAATAACTATTCATTAGCAGCACCAATTTTAGATGACCTAAATTTGCCATCCACTTTTTATTTTTCAACAGATTTTATTGAGAACAACACTATGAGCTGGATAGATAAAATTGAATATTGTGTTGAGTTGAAAAAAAAAGGAGAAGTCTACATTCCATGGCTTAGAGGAAAAATAAAGTTTAATTCAAGAAAAAGTAAAATTTATTTGTTAGAAAATATACGATATTTTGTAAAAAATAATTTTGGATTTAATATTAATAATTTTGTAAATAATTTTTTTTATCAATGTAATATTAAAATTATAAGTCATTCAAATATTAATATAGACAAAAAAATTAATTGGAAACAGACTAATCTTTTAAAAAATCATAGACTATTTAAAGTTGGAGGGCATAGTCATGAACATTTAAGTCTGGGATTATTGAGTAGGTCGCAGTCAACTTTGCAGATCAGAAGGAGTTTAGCGCTGTTCAAAAAAAGAATTAATTTAAACTTAGAACATTATTCTTATCCAGAGGGACGACAGGTGGACTACAATAAGTCAATTATAACTACTTTAAAATCAAGCGGAATTAAATTATGCCCAACAGCGATTGAAGGTAAAAATAATTTAAATACTAGTTTATTCGATCTAAAAAGAGTCTTAATTTAAATATTTATTTTTATGTGTGGGATTGCAGGCTTTATTGGAAATGAGAGAATTTCTAATGTTGTTATTAATAAATCTTTGTTTTTGATGAAAAATAGAGGTCCCGATAATCAGTCATATTGCCATTTGAAGATTAATAATTCGTTAAATATTTATTTATTGCATTCTCGTTTGAGTATTATCGATTTAAAAAATAGATCTAACCAACCTTTTAAAAAAAAACACATTACATTAGTTTTTAATGGCGAAATTTATAATTATAAAGAAATTAAAAAAGATTTAAAAGAACTAGGTTATAAATTTTACACTGAGTCAGACACAGAAGTATTGGTTAATGCTTATCTTCAGTATGGAGAAAAATGCGTCAATTATTTTGAAGGAATGTGGGCATTTGCTTTATGGGATGATAAAATTAAAAAACTTTTCTTATCTAGAGATAGATTCGGTGAAAAACCTCTTTTTTTTTATAAAAATCAAAAAGGTATTTATTTTGGTTCTGAAATAAAATTTATAAAATCATTATCTTCAGATAATTTTATAATTAATACAGATAAAATTAATTTAAATTTACTTCATGGCTATAAATCCATTTTTCAAGATAACACAAGTTACTTTAAGAATGTTTTATTTTTAGAATCCGGACATAATTTTATTATTGACTCTAATTTAAATAAAAAAAAATATAAATATTGGAAGCCAATTATTAAACAAAATAAGAAATTATCATATAGCGAGGCATGCGAAGGTGTAAATTTTTATTTAAAGAAAAGTTTAAAAATTAGATTACGATCAGATGTTCCAGTGGCCTTTTGTTTAAGTGGTGGAGTAGACTCTTCTTTGTTGACCTCAATAGCCGTTAAGGAGTTTAATAACAAAGTAAGTACTTACTCAATTATTGATAAGGACGAACGATATAATGAAAAAAAGAATATTCTTACAACTGTTAACGATCTTAAATGCAAAAGTAATTTAGTTTACCTTGATCATGGTAAAACTTTTTTTAATTTAAAGAAGCTAGTTCAGTATCATGATTGTCCAATCTCGACCGTATCTTATTTAGTTCACTCATTTCTTTCAGAAAAAATTTCAAAAAATAAATATAAAGTCGCTATATCTGGTACCGGGGCGGATGAGTTATTTACTGGTTACTATCATCATTATCTACTTTTTTTAAAAGCAATTAAGTATGATAAAAATTTTAATAAACAACTTTCTGACTGGAAAAAATTTGTTATACCGTTGGTTAGAAATCCAAATTTAAAAGATCTTAGTTTAAGGAACAAAAATAACAATTATGAGGATATTAATAGTATTAAAAAATTTGTAAAAAAAATTACAAAAAAAAATAAAGAAAAAAAATTTAAAAATACTGATCTTTTAAGGAATAAAATGTTAAATGAATTATTTTACGAAGTAATCCCAGTAATACTTCATCATGATGATTTAAATTCTATGTATTATTCCATAGAGAACAGAAGTCCTTATTTAGATAAAAACCTTTTTGAATTTGCAAATTCTATACCAACTAACTTTCTAATAAATCAGGGTTATCAAAAAAATATCTTGAGAGATTCTTTTAAAAATACTTTAAATGACCAGGTTAGACTGGATAGACATAAAAAAGGGTTTAATGCATCAATCAATACAATAATTAACTTTAAAGATCCTATAATTAAATCTTATTTATTCGATAAAAATTCCGAAATTAATGATTTTGTCAATATGAAAGAAATTAAGAAAGAAATTTATACTAACAATAGTAATCAATTTTCCAAATTTATATTCTCTGTTTTAAATGCTAAAATTTTTATTGATGCCTTTAATTAATAATAAACCAGTGGATATAGTTGACGTTGGAACAGGAAATATAGCGAATATCTGTTCGGCTTTTAAAAAAGTTAATATTTCTTATAATCTTTGTTCGAAAGTTTCAGATTTTAAAGGCGGTAAAATTATTTTACCAGGTGTTGGGGCTTACGCAGATTTTATGGACAAATTAAAAAAACGAAGAATTGATAATTATATTATTCATAAATCAAATGAAAATATTTCTATCTTGGGTATTTGTTTGGGATTTCAAGTTTTATTTTCAAGTAGCACTGAACATAAGTTATCCAAAGGATTAAATTTATTAAAAGGAGAATTTAGTTTAATAGAATCAAATTTGCTAATACCGCACGTTGGATGGAATGATTGTGAAATTAAAAAAAAAAAAATTGATTTATTTAAAGGTATTAATAATAATTCTGATTTTTATTTTACTCATTCATATATTCTTAAAAAATATGAAGAAAAGGATATTATTGCTTTTACAAAATATGGAGAAAAGTTTCCATCAGCTGCAAAAAAAAATAATATTTATGGAGTACAGTTTCATCCAGAAAAAAGTCAAGACAAAGGATTATTAATTTTAAAAAATTTCTACGAAATGTGCTAATGTTAAAAAAACGCTTAATATTAGTCTTAACATTTAATGATGGGGTATTATTTAGAACAAAAAAATTTATAGCAGATTATCGCTACACAAAAAATTTTATTGATCTTTGGTCCGCAGATGAAATTATTTTACTAGATATTTCTAAAAAAAATAGATTAAACGAAAAATTTTTAGAAATTGTTAAATTTTTTTCTTTGAATTGTTTTTTACCAATATCAGTGGGTGGTGGAATAAGATCTTTTAAAGATGCAGTTAATTTATTTAAACAAGGAGCTGATAAAATTGTTTTAAATTCTTCAACTTATATAAATCCAGATTTAATTGGAAAAATATCAAAAGTTTTTGGCTCTCAATCTATTATTCATTCTATCGATTGTAGAAAAGTTAAAAAAAATAAATATGAAGTTATAATTAATAATACATTAAAAACTAATTTAGACCCTATTCAGTGGGCAAAAATTGCAATTCAAAATGGTTGTGGAGAACTTTTAATTAACAGTATTGATAATGACGGAAGTTTATTGGGGTATGATTTAGAATTGATTAATCTTATAGTTAAAAAAGTAAATGTTCCATGTCTTGCTTTGGGAGGGGCTGGGAATTGGGATCACATACTTCAATTATTTAAAAAAACTAATATATCGGGTGCTTGCACCCAAAATATATATCATTTTACTAATGAAAGTTTAAAATCAGCAAAAGAATATTTAAAAAAAAATAAAGTGCTGATAAGACAATAATATATGTCTGTTAAATTTTGTAAGAATTGCTTTACTCCAAATACTAGACCTAGGATTGTTTTTAATAGTCAACATATTTGTAATGCCTGTTTAAACTCTAAAGAAAAAAAAAAAATTAATTGGAAGCAAAGAGAAAAAGAGTTTTATAAAATAATTTTAAATATTAAAAAAGATTCAAAAAAAAACAAAAGAGTATACGACTGTATCGTTCCATGGTCTGGAGGAAAGGATTCTTCTTCAATAGCTCTCAAACTTAAATTTAATTTTGGTTTAAATCCGTTATTGGTTACATTTTCCCCTTTAATCATAAATGAGATCGGAGTTCACAATAGAGAAGAGCTTTTAAATAAAGGTTTTGATAGTATTTTTTTTAGACCAAATCAGAATGTTGCAAGACTTTTGTCAAAAAGATTTTTCCTTGAAAGAGGCAACCCAAAAGTAGCATGGGATGCAGGAATTAATTCTGTGCCTGTCCAAGTAGCTATTTCTTATAAAATTCCTTATATTTTTTATGCCGAGCATGGAGAGAGTGAGTATGGAGGACTAGTATTAAATGAAAAAAGTAAAAAATTAAGAGATGTAAAGGAAGTTATTGAGCACCAGATTGGAGATTATCCTGAGAATTGGGAAAGTAAATATGTTAAAAAATCAGATCTTTCGCCATATATATATCCAAGTGAATCAGTTATAAAAAAAAATAAAATTTTAGCATATTATTTTAGTTATTTTTTTAAGTGGAGCATGTTTGATAATTATAATTATGTAAAAAAAATTTTACCAAATTTTAAAGAAAATTTAGAGGGAAGAACAGAGGGCACATTTACTAATTTTGACAGCTTGGATGATAAGATTGATGATTTATATTATTATATGCAATATATAAAATTTGGATTTGGAAGATCGACAAGGGATGTGAGTAGGTTTATTCAGAATGGACATCTAAATAAATCAGAGGGTTTGAAATTTATAAAAAAATACGACGGAGAGTATCCTCTAAGAAATCTGCAAGCAGTGCTAGATTATTTATCTTTAAAACAACATGATTTTGATGAAATTATTGATAAACATAGAAACTTAGAAATTTGGAAGCCAAAAGGTAATAATTGGGAGTTAATTAATAAATTATAAAATGAAAAAATTAGATAAATTTGGTCTTTGTTTAGAGGAATATACTAATAATAAAAATTTTGCTCAGGTTTATTATAATAGGGCCATTGGCAAATCTCCGGAAATGGAAGTATCAAAAGCATTAGCTAAAATTGTAAAAAAAATTATAAAAAAAAATCAAAAAGTATTAGACGTAGGTTGCGCCTGTGGACATTATTATAGATCGTTAAAAAGAGAAATTAAGAATAATTTTTTTTACACAGGTATTGATCCTTACAAAATATTTTTAGATAAAGCTAAATTAGCATGGAAAAATGATCGGAATGTTAATTTTAAGAAAGGCAATATATTCAACTTGCCAATTAAGACTAATAAATATGATATTACGGTATGCAATAATGTTCTGCTTCATTTACCATCAATAGAAAAACCTTTAAGAGAGTTAATAAGAGTTACTAAGAAAAAAATAATTTTACGGACAGTAGTGTATGACTATTCTTACAAGATACAATTAGTATACAATTCTAAATGGTGGAAAGGTACAAAAGTTCATCCAGTAAATGAGTTTGATAAATTAGGAAATCCTAACTCCTTCTCCTATTTTAATATTCACTCTTTTGATTATTTAAGAGCATTAATAAAAAAAATTAATCCTAAATTAAAAATTGAATTTGTTAAAGATAATTTTTTTTCAAAAAAAAATATTCAAACTAGTATAAAAAAAGAAAAAAGACCTTTGGCGACTAGAATTATCGATAATGAACAGTTTTCCGGTTGTTTAATGCAACCTCATTATTTTGTTATAATTAATAAATAATTTTATTTTTTAATGAAGTTTAAAAGTAAAATAGGTTTATTCTTTAAAACTATTATTAAATTTTTCTTTTTTAAGCGATCATAAAAAATAATGTATTATATTTTGATTTATTAATTTAGTTATTATAGTTTCAATCTATTAACATAATAAAATAATAAATTGTTAACGCAATTAAAAATTTTTTAACATAAATATTTTATGAAACTTGCGTTGGGAGGAGCACAATTTGGTCTGGATTATGGTTTTGAAAAAAATAAAAAAATAGAAAAAAATGAGATTTATAAAATAAAAAAATTAGCTAAAAAATTTAAAGTTAGCTTTATTGATACTGCTATAAGTTACAATGATAGCGAAAGTATTATAGGCAATAACAAATTAAATAATTTTAAAATTATAACTAAAATTAAATTACCAAATAAAAATATTTTAAATATTAATAAGTGGTCTACTAGAATTATTAATAAGTCTTTAGTAAATCTTAAAACTAATAAGATTTATGCTGTACTTTTTCATGATTATAAAGATTTATTAAGCAATAGAGGAAAAGAATTATTAAATTCTTTAATTCATTTCAAAAAAAAAAAATTTTTTTCTAAAATAGGTATCTCGATCTATTCTCCATATGAATTAAATGTAGTTTGGAAATTTTGGAAACCAGATTTAGTACAGGTCCCTTTCAATGTATTTGATCAAAGAATCGTTAGATCTGGCTGGTTAAATAAGTTAAAAATTGCAAATAAAGAAATTTTTGTTAGATCATGTTTTTTGCAGGGTTTATTATTGGGAAATTTTAACAATCACAGTTATTTTAGACCTTATAAAAAAGAAATAAATTCCTTTTTCAATTGGTGTAAGAAAAAAAAGATATCCAATTTAAAAGCCTGCATACATTTTGTTAAACACTATTCTAAAATTGATAATTTAATAGTTGGATTTCAAAACAGTGAACAATTACAAGAAATTCTAAATATTTTTAAAGAAAAACAAATTAAAGTTCCTAATATATTTAATTGTAATAAAATTAATTTAATAGACCCTAGAAGATGGCATTAAATAATAAAAAAGTTTTAGCTCTTATTCAGGCTAGATATGAATCTTCGAGATTTCCTGGAAAAATTTTAAAAAGAATTGGCAATCTAACTATTTTAGAAATTGTTATTCGCAGATTGCAGAAATCTAAAAATATTACAAAAATTATTGTAGCGTGTTCTAACAATGAAAAAGATAAAGAAATAATTAAAATTTGTCATAAATTAAACATTCAACATTTTGTAGGCGATGAGGATAACGTTCTTAAAAGATTTTATTATGCCGCTAAAAAATCTAAAATAGATAATATTGTAAGAATTACTTCCGATTGTCCTTTAATTGATTATACAATAGTAGATAGAGTTATAGAGTATTTTTTATCAAAAAAAGTTGATTATGCTTCAACTGATCCAAAAACCTTTCCTGATGGAATGGATGTTGAAGTTTTTAGTTTTAAGGCTCTAGAGTCAGCTTACAAAAAAGCTATTAGTAAACTAGATAAAGAACATGTGACTCAATTTATTTTAAATAATATCCAATTTAAAAAAATCTATCTAAAAAACAATAAAAATTATTCATTCTTACGCTTAACTTTAGATGAGCCGATTGATCTTATCCTTATTAAAAAAATTTTTGATTATTTTAATAAAAATATATTTTTTTTACTTAAAGATATTATTTTTTTATATAACAAAAATAAAAAATTATTTGCTATTAACAACAAAATATCTCGGAATGAGGGTCTTATTTTAAGCGTTGGTCAGAAAATGTGGAAAAGAGCTCAAAAAGTTATTCCAGGAGGATCTATGCTTTTTTCTAAAAATCCTGATTTATTTTTACCGAAATTTTGGCCTGCTTATTATAGCAAATCCAATAAGTGCAATATTTGGGATTTAGACGGAAAAAAATATTTAGATATTTCTTTAATGGGAGTTGGAACTAATATTTTAGGCTACAGAAGAAGAGAAGTCGATAATGCTGTGAAAAATGTGATTAATTCTGGAAATATGACTACATTAAATTCAATAGAAGAAATTTTATTGGCTGAAAAATTAATTGAAATGCATCCTTGGTCTCAAATGGCAAGATTTACAAGATCAGGCGGAGAAGCGTCAGCAGTTGCAATTAGAATAGCTAGAGCAGCTTCTTCTAAAGACAATGTGGCAGTTTGTGGATATCACGGTTGGCATGATTGGTACTTGTCTGCAAATCTAAGCAATCCTAATAATTTAAACTTTCATTTAATGAAAAATGTACCAATATTAGGAGTTCCAAAATTTTTTAAAAATTCAATTTATTCCTTTGAATATAATAATTTCGAACAATTTGAAGGCTTAATTTCTAAACATAATATTGGAACTGTTATTATGGAAGTTTCAAGGAATCATTATCCAAAAAATAATTTTTTAAAAAAAATTAGAAATATAGCAAATAAAAAAAATATCGTATTAATCTTTGATGAATGCACATCTGGTTTCAGACAAACTTATGGAGGTCTTCATTTACATTATAATATTGAACCTGATATTGTTCTTTTTGGTAAGGCTTTAGGAAATGGATATGCAATTAATGCAATTTTAGGAAAAGAATCAGTCATGAAATATGCAAATTCTTCATTTATCAGCAGTACTTTTTGGACTGAAAGAATTGGTTATGCAGCAGCTCTTGAGACTCTTAATGTGATGAATAAGATTAAATCTTGGAAAATAATTACTGAAATAGGGAGAAAAATAAAAAAAAAATGGAAAACTCTATCTGATAAATATGATTTGGGTCTTATAGTGGGAGGATTAGATGCTTTGCCTCGTTTTGATTTTCCTAGTGAAGAAAATTTGTATTTTAAAACATATATTACCCAAGAATTTTTAAAGAAAAGAATTTTAGCGTCTAATACAATATATTTATCAATAGAGCATAATAACAATATTATTCAAAAATATTTTGAAATTTTAGAAGAGATTTTTGAAAAAATAGGAAAATCTATTAAATCAAAAGACAATTCTAGAATATTATTAGATGGACCAATAAGTATGTCAGGAATAAGATCAAAATTATAACAATTATAGACATATGTTAAAAAAATTTTTTAAAAATCAAACAATATTAATAACAGGGGGAACAGGATCATTTGGAAATGCATTTACTAATTATTTATTGGAAAAAAATATTCCATTAAGAAAAATAATTATTTTTAGTCGAGATGAACTTAAACAGTATGAGATGAGTCAGATTTATGATGAAAAAAAATATCCCCAATTAAGATTTTTTATTGGAGATATAAGAGATAAAGATAGATTAAAAATTGCTTTTAAAGATGTTGATTTTGTTGTTCATGCAGCAGCTTTAAAACAAGTTCCTGCCGCAGAGTATAATCCTTTAGAATTTATCAAGACAAATATATTAGGCGCTCAAAACATTATAGAAGCCGCTTTAGATAACAATATAAAAAAAGTGGTAGCTTTATCTACAGACAAAGCTTCATCGCCAATAAATTTATATGGAGCTACTAAATTATGTTCCGATAAGCTATTTATTAACTCTAATAATATTGTTGGAAAGAAAGATATTAAGTTTTGTGTTGTTCGATACGGAAATGTTATGGGTAGCAGAGGTTCTGTTTTGCATAAATTTTTAGAACAAAAAAAACATGGCTATTTATCTATAACTCATAAAGAAATGACAAGATTTAATATTAGCTTAAATCAAGGTGTGGAGATGGTTTTGTGGTCCTTCATTAATAGTTTAGGGGGAGAAATTTTTGTACCTAAAATCCCTTCCTTTAGAGTAGTTGATCTTGCAAAAGCAGTTTGTGAAAAATGCCAAATAAAAATTGTTGGAATTCGTCAAGGAGAAAAAATTCATGAAGAAATGATTTCAGTTAATGATAGTAGAACTACAATGGATTTAAAAAATTATTATTCAATACTTCCGGACCATTTAATCGAGAAATATTTAAAGTTAAAATTTAGATTAGTAAAAAAAGATTTTGCGTATAGATCAGATACAAATGATACATTTTTAAGTGTTGGTCAATTAAAAAACTTAATAAAATATTTTTAATAGATTAAAAATTATTTAATATATTTAAATATTAATTTTTTTAATTTTTTTTTATTTTCTTCATAATTAAATGTTTCCATAAAACTTTTAGCGTGTAACTCGTCGAAAAATATTCTTTCTCCTGAATCGATTACGCCATTAATAAAATTGATTATTTTTTGTTCATTAAAAATTTTAATTTTATTTATAGTTTTATCTAAAAATTTTGCATCATTGGAATTTGTAATTTTATAAACATTAGGAGCTGTAGCATAAAAAACTTCTCCAAAAATTATGCACGGTTTTTTTCGTATTATTGCTTCAAAACCAGTAGTTCCATTGATCGTCGCCACAGCTTGACTGCGATCGATAGTAAAAAAGTGATTATATTTATTGTTATTAAAAAGAACTACTTTTTGGATTTGTTTCAATCTTTGGTAAAAATTTATATCTCTACCAATGTAACCATATCTATTATTTGTTCTTACATATTGGGCGGGATGTTCCTTAACCAAAATTTTCCAATCATTAGGAATATTTTCAGATATTAATGATATAGCCATAAAAACGTCATAAAATTTTCCTCCTTGAGGGACAAGAGTACTTTCTGGTTGGTATGGTAATAAAAAATAAATATACTTTTTTGGAAGTTTTTTGTCGTAATTAAATAAAATCTTGTGATCTTTTTCTAAAGCACTGTAAGTTTTTTGAACTAATATTAAAGAAAAAAATCTTTTTAAAGACCTAATAAAATAATATTTATGTTTAATATTAAATAATCTTATTTTTAAAATAATTTTAATAATATGAATTATTTTTTTTAGTTTATTAATGAATACATTGTCTTTTAAAGTCTCTTGAAATATTTGAGTTACTATTTTCCCAGAAGTGTTTTTATAGTTAGATTTTATTTGTTGTATGTGATCATTTATATATGAATTTTTTATTGTCTTAAGATTTTTTTTATTTTGACTTTTAATATTTTTTTCTAATAATTTCCAAGGAACACGGAAATCATCTGCAGGAAAATAATAAGTTCCGTTAAAAGCGTATATAAAAAATAAAACTTTATGATTAAAAGTTTTTATAAGAAGGAACAATATGAAATCAACAACTTCATGCGGGATCGATCTGCTATAAAAGAAATTAATATTATATTTTTTTATATTTTCTATCCATAAACATATCAAAAATTTATATAAATTGTATCTTTGATAAAATGTAATGTTTTTGGCTCTGTCAAATCTATCAATCATATAGTAAAATATGTCTTCAAATTCATTAAGTTCTTTTTTAATTTCAGGAGAAAAATACTTCTGATTTATATTAGTAAAATCACCTTCTAAGCCCTGCCAAATTAAATCGGAATAATTAATAGTTTTTACGTTAGGAAAAATTTTTTTAATTCTCGTTAGTTCACTATTATCCCAATAAGTAATAATTTTAACTTTGCATTTATTTTTTTTTTCGATTTCCCGAAAAATTTCTAATTCCATTATTTCCGAGCAATGAAGAATAATATTATGCATGTTTATTTGTATTTTTTGATGTTATTAATTATAATTTAATAAAATTTACAATAAAATAAAATTTTAAAACTTAAATGAAAAGATATTTAATAATAGAAACTTTCCCTAATACACCCCACATTGAGACATCAGTAGAAATTGCCATTAATTTAAAAAATCGAGATAACGAAGTTTTTTTTTTCTGGTGTGGTTATGATCTGCCCTGGACCGACTGGCAATTACCATTATATAAAAAAATGTTTTCTTTTTCTTTTGAGAATAAAATAAAAAAAATTGAAAATTATTTGATATCAATGGGAATAGAAGTAATCGCTAGAATTAATTTAGATAATTCACATTATAATTCCATTAATTATGCAATTAATCCATTTCATAATTATGAAAAATTAAAATATTTTAAGTATAAAAATAAAGTACCAATAGGATTGGCAGTTTATTCTTCTCTAGTTTCAAAATCTCACAGTTTAAAATTAAAAAATTTTAAAGATAAAATTAAACCAGCCTTGAAATCTAGTTGCCTTGTTTTTGAAAGATCTAATAATGTTATTCAGAAAATCAATCCTAACACTGTAATAACTTTTAATTGTCGATTTGCAATCTCAAGACCGATAATTACTGCGGCAAAATTAAATAGAAGGAAAATACTAATACATGAAAGAGGAAGTGATATAAATAAGTACGAAATATTTACTGATGATATACATGATAATGACTACATTTATAAGAAATGTATTCATCACTGGAAAAAAAATAAAAATTATAAAAAAAAATTTAATATTGCAAAAAGATACTTTAATTTAGTAGAAAATAAAAAATTTATTTCGAGAGTAGGACACGATTTTGAAAAAAAAACGATAAGTAAAATTAGTTTTAATAAAAATAAAAGAATAATAACTTATCTTTGCTCAACAGATTACGAGTATAGTGCAACACACATTGATATAAATAAATATTATTTAAGTAAATATTGGAGCGATCAAATAAACACATTAAAATCTGTGATTAAAATAATAAAAAATGACTCTAATATTATTTTATATATAAAATCGCATCCAAATTTCAGTCCCCGAAATGATCAAGAAGAACGACTAAAAAAATTACAAAAAAATAATGTGATATATTTATCTGTAGATGATAGTCAAGACACTTATGAACTTATTAGAAATAGTGATTTAATAATTTCATTTGGAACTTCTTTAGAAATTTATGCCGTTTATTTAAATAAAAAAGTTATATCTTTTCTTAAATCATTTTATTCAAAATTTAATTTTATCATGCACCCTAAAAATGAAAAAACTTTAAGAGAATTAATTTACGGAAGTTCAAAAATAAATTTAAATAAAAATAAGAGGTTAAATTTATATAAAATTGCTTATTATCTGATGACTTTTGGTATAAATTTTAAAAATTATAAGCCAATCAGTTTTTCTAAGGGTTACTTTAAACAAGTCAGAATTGATCATTACGGCTTTTTTAGTCTCTTTATTAATTTTATATATAAATGTATTAAATGAAGGTTTGTAATGTTAAAGCTTGTTTATTTATCGTCTTAATTAAATCATATGGCTTTTTACTTATAAATATTAATTATCCCGATCGTAAACATTTCAATTTTTATTGAGACAAAATTTTATTTAAAATAATTATTCTTAATTTTTGACTAAACCTATGAAATATCAGCAAATCTTGACTGATAACAATTATATCTATGTTAAATCATTTTAAGATTAAATCTAGTCTAAAAAATTACGAAATTTTTTTTATAAATAAATTAAAAATAATTACAAAAAAAAATAATTGCATTGTTATTTGTGACTATTTTTTTAAAAAAAAATATTTAAGGCAAAAAAATTTTATTTACATAAAAGCACTAGAGAAGAATAAGTCTTATGATTATTTAAAAAAGATTTTTATACAATTAATCAAAAAAAAGATTAATAGAAATCATACTATTGTTGCTATAGGAGGGGGCATAATTCAGGATATTGCTTGTTACATAAGTTCAATTTATATGAGGGGTGTTGAGTGGGTTTATTATCCAACAACCTTACTTGGAATGACCGATTCTTGTATTGGCGGTAAGTCTTCTGTTAATTTAGATAGATTTAAAAATATCTTAGGCACTTATAACCCTCCTTCTAAGATTTTTATAAACACTAGTTTCTTAAAAACATTAAAAAAAGAAGATTTGATCTGTGGTATTATTGAGGCAATTAAAATTTTATATGTAAAACAATCTTTTCATAAACATTATTCTTTTCTAAAGCAATTTAGCAGCGAAAAAGTTTTTTTTAAAAAAGAAAAATTAAAAAAATTAATATACTTAAGTTTATTCAGCAAAAAAAAAATTATTGAAAAAGATGAATTCGATAAGAATGAAAGACTAAAATTAAATTTTGGTCATACATTTGGACATGCAATAGAAAGTTCAAGTAACTTTAAAATTTCTCATGGAATTGCTGTAGGATTGGGAATAATTTTTGCAATTAAGTTCAATAAAATATATTTTAAAATTAATCCATCAAAAAATGAAATTCTTTTGCATCAATTTATTATTTTAATTTTAAAAAACTTTACGAAAGTAAAAAAGCAACTTATAAACATAGAGATAAATGATTTTTGTAGCGCGCTTTCTAATGATAAAAAAAGCTCAATATTATATTATAAGTTTATATTGCCAACAAAGTATAGAAATTTAGATATTCTTAAAATTAGAAAAAAAAATTTAGATATAATAAATATTAGTCAATCTATTTTTAAAAATTTATTAAAAAATGAAATATAGTGATTATTTTTGTCTTAGTTTAAAAAATTTAGGATATACAAATTGTTTTGCATTACAGGGGGGTCCAATCATGCATTTAATTAATAGTGCTAATAAATATTTTAAATTAACAAGTTTTTTGCATGAAAATTCCGCAGTAATAGCAGCTGACTACTTTAATGCATCAAATACAAATCAAAAGGCTTGGGTTTTAGTTACTTCAGGACCTGGTTTAACTAACTCAGTCACCGGAGTAGCAAATGCTTTTTTAGAGTCTAGAGAGCTTTTAATTGTTAGTGGTCAATGCAAACTAAATGATTTACTTCTTAATCGTAGATTTAATCTAAGGCAGACAGGTCATCAGCAAATTGATGGAGTTTCAATAGTCAAAAATATTACAAAGTTTTCAAAAACTTTTTTAAAGACTGAAAAATTTAATTTCATAAAAAAAAATGCAAATTTATCAAGTGAAGGAAGAAAAGGTCCAGTTTTTTTTGAAATTCCAATTGATATTCAAGCAAAAGAGATAAATGGGGATCTCCACTTATTAAAAAAAAAGATAAGTAATAAATCTTTATTAAACAGTAATTTAAGTAACAAAGATTTAAATAAGGTAAATAAATTAATTAAGTCATCAAATAGAACATCAATCTTGTTAGGCTCAGGAATATCAAAACTAAAATTCGAAAAAATTAAAAAAGAACTTTTTAAAAATGATTTTGCTTTTTTTACAACTTGGAATGGAGCAGACTTGTTAAGCAATAAATTTAAAAAAAATTTTGGAAGACCTAATACATGGGGACAAAGATACTCGAATGTCATTATCCAGCAGTCAGACCTACTTATTGCTATTGGAACAAGATTGGGAATGCAACAAACAGGCTTTAATTATAAATCTTTTATACCTAATGGAAAAATTATTCACGTTGATATCGATGATAAGGAATTATTCAAAAAAAATCCAAAAACAAATTTAAAAATTAATTGTGATGCTAATTTATTTTTAAAAATTTTATCTAAACAAAAATTTAAAAAGAATCCTGAATGGTTGAAATTTTGTAACCACGTTAAAAAAGAATTACCGGTTATTGAGACTAACAACACGGGAAAAAAATTTATCTCTCCTTATCATTTCTACGATAAAATTTCAGATTTAATTCCACAAAAAGCAAATCTTGTACCAAGTTCAAGTGGGGGGTCTTTTACTACTTTTATGCAAACATTTAAATTTAAGAACAATCAGATCTGTAGATCAAGTAAGGGTTTAGCTTCTATGGGGGTTGGTTTAGCTGGTTCGATTGGAGTCGCTTTAGCTAGAAAAAAAGAAAAAACTTATTTATTCGAAGGAGATGGAGGATTTACACAAAATTTTCAAGAAATAGGAACAGTAATTTACAATAAACTCAACTTAAAAATTTTTATTTTTGATGATAATGGCTATGCATCTATAAGATTAACTCAAAAAAATTATTTTAATGGAAAATACGTTGGTTGCGATCAAACTACAGGACTAATTTTTCCAAACTGGGTTAAATTTTTTAATTCATATAAAATAAAAACTTTTGTTATTAGAAAAAATTTTGAAAAAAATAAAAAATTTTTAAAACTATTCAATAAAAAAGAAATCGTTGTCTTTTTAGTAAAAATTGACCCAGAACAAACTTACTTTCCGAAAATAACTAGTTTTATTGATAAAAAAAAGGGTATGATTTCAAATCCTATACATTTAATGACGCCTGAGATAGAGAATAAAAAAATTAAAAATATTTTAAAATATATTTAATACTAACTAATAATTTAAAATGAATCTTTTAGAAAAAAAAATGTTTGAAATTTTAGTAAATCTCCGGGATAATTTTGCCGTAAAAGGTATTAAAGCAGAGTTTGAGGCTGAAGGAACAAGAATTGATGAATTGTTAAGATTGGTTGATTTAGTCAAAAAAGCAAATTTAAAATTAGGAATAAAAATAGGGGGATGCGAAGCTATAAAAGACTTAATGGAAGTAAAGCAAATAGGAACCGATTACGTAATAGCTCCTATGATCGAGACTGATTATGCTTTAAAAAAATTTATCGATTCAAAAAATAAAATTTTTGATGAATATGAAAAAAAAAACTGCGATTTTTTAATAAATATTGAAACAATTCATGGTTTTAAAAATTTGGAAAAGATCATTGAGGTAAATAATTCTTATAAAAATTATGGTGTAAAAGGAATTGTTTTTGGAAGAGTTGATTTTTCACTGTCTAATCAATTATCGAGAGAGGATGTAAATAGTTCAGCAGTAACAAAATTTGTAATTGAAGTTGCTAGAGAATGCAAAAATAATAATTTAGAATTAGTTGTGGGAGGAGGGATTTCGCTTGAGTCAATAAATGTTCTTCAAGAAATAAAGAAAACATATTTAACGCGTTTTGAAACTAGAAAAGTAATTTTCTCTAAAGAGTCTTTAGAGATAAAAAATTTAGATCAGGGTATGATTCAAGCTGTTCATTTTGAATTATTATGGCTTGAAAATAAGAAATCCTATTATGGTAATATTTACAAAGAGGATGACAAACGAATTGAAATGTTAACGAAAAGATGGATTAAAGTATAATTAAATTCTATTTTTTAATTATATTAAAAATTTTTATCACAAATTTATGAAAGTCGTAATTTTAGCTGGTGGAAAAGGAACGAGAATATCGGAAGAAAGTATTTATAAACCAAAGCCCCTTATAGAGATAGGAGGAAAACCAATCATTTGGCATATTATGAAACAATATTCTCATTATGGTCTAAATGATTTTATTATTTGTTGTGGATACAAAGGTTATCTACTCAAAGAGTATTTTGCAAATTACTATATGCATAATTCTGATCTTATCATTGATCTAAAAAGTAACAAACTTGAAATAAAAAAAATTAACTCTGAACCTTGGAAAATAAATTTAGTGGATACGGGAGAAAATACTATGACGGGTGGGAGAATTTTAAAAATTAAGAATATTTTAAAAAAAGAAAAAAACTTCTGTCTAACCTATGGCGACGGTGTAAGTAATATTAATATAAAAAAATTAATAGATTTTCATAAAAAGAATAAAAAAATTTCAACAATTACAGTAGTCAAACCCCAAGGCAGATATGGAATGATTGATTTAAACAAAAATAACCTAGTTAAAAAATTTGCTGAAAAACCAGACGGGGATGGTTCTTGGGTAAACGGAGGCTTTTTTGTATTTAATCAAGGTATTTTTAATTTTTTAAAAAAAGACTCTGATATTTTAGAACAGGGTCCAATTCAGAAAATTTCTAAAAAAAAACAACTTGCAGCATATAAACATTTAGGTTTTTGGAAAGCTATGGATACTTTAAATGACAAAAATTATTTAGAAGATTTATGGTTTAAATCTAAGTGCCCCTGGAAGATTTGGTAAAAATTTGAAAGTTGAAAAATTAAAAAAATTTTGGAAAAATAAAAAAATTTTAATAATTGGTCACACAGGTTTTACTGGAAGTTGGCTTATAATCTTTTTAAATCATTTAGGCTCTTCTGTTTCTGGATATTCTCTCAGTAGTGAAAAGAAACATATTATTTTTAATACCTTGCAATTAAAAAATAAAATAAAAAATAATTGTTTTGCAGACATTAATAATTCACACACTCTTTTAAACTTTATTAAAAAAGTGAGACCTGAAATTATTATAAATTTAGCGGCTCAGCCTCTTGTAAGAAAATCTTATTCTAAACCAATTGAAACATATAAAACTAATTTTATGGGAGCTATAAACCTTCTAAATATCTGTAAAAAAATTAAAAATATAAAGGCGATACTAATGATTACAACTGATAAAGTTTATTTAAATCAAGAAATTAACAAAAGTTATAAAGAAAGTGATCCACTTGGTGGATTAGATCCATACAGTAGTAGTAAAGCAGCCTCTGAAATTGCCATACACTCTTTTGATAAATCTTTTTTTAACAAACAAGATAGTGCTTATATAGCGACAGCAAGATCTGGTAATATTATTGGTGGAGGTGATTGGTCAGAAGATAGATTAATTCCTGATTTAATAAAAAGTCATTTCAGTAGCAAAAAATTTATTATAAGAATGCCGGAAGCCATTCGACCTTGGCAGCATGTTCTGGAGGCTATTTATGGTTATTTAATTCTTTGCAAAAAATTATATCAAAGGAATAAAGTTGCAAAAGGAGCATGGAATTTTGGACCGAGTAATAAAAACTTTTTGAAAGTAAAAGATTTTCTTAATAAAATTAAACTAATTTCAAAATTTAAGTCTAAATGGTATTTTAAAAAAAGTAACTTTTATGAGACTAAAATCTTAAAATTAAATAATAATAAGTCTAAAAAATACTTAGATTGGAGGCCAATTCTCTCAATTAATGAGACGATAAACTTTACTATTTCGTGGTATGAACTAATGAGAAAGAATAAATCACAATTGCACGATTTAAGCATTTCACAAATAAAATATTTTATAAAAAAAATATAATAAATGGATATAAAAAAAGAAATTTTAAGTTTAGTTGATCAATTTGCAGCGGATAAGTTTTTTAAAAAAGATTTTATTCCAGGTATTACACCCATTCCAGTTTCAGGAAAGGTACTGGATGCAGAAGAGTTAAAGTATATGGTAGAAGCGTCTCTAGATGGTTGGCTTACAACTGGAAGGTTTAATAAAGAATTCGAAGAGAAGATTGCAAAATTTATTGGTGCAAAATTAGCAATTACAGTAAATTCTGGATCCTCAGCAAATTTAGTGGCTTTTATGTCTCTAACTTCACCAAAATTAAAAGAAAGAGCAATAGTGCCAGGAGATGAAGTTATAAGCGTTGCAGCTGGTTTTCCAACGACAATTAATCCAATTATTCAATTTGGAGCAATTCCAGTTTTTATCGACATTGATATTCCAACCTACAATATTAAAGTTAAAGAAATAGTAAGTGCAATTTCTAGAAGAACAAAAGCAATTATGATTGCACATACTTTAGGAAACCCTTTTGACGTAAAGAAAATCAGAGAAATTTGTGATAAGCATAATCTTTGGTTAATCCAGGATAATTGTGATGCATTGGGAGCTAAATTTGATGGTAAACCTTTAGGTTTTTATGGAGATATTGGTACAATAAGTTTCTACCCCGCACATCATATTACAATGGGTGAAGGAGGGTTAGTTTATACAAATTCAATTAGACTAAAAAAAATCGCAGAATCTTTCAGGGATTGGGGTAGAGATTGTTATTGTGAAACTGGCAAGGATAATACTTGTAATAAAAGATTTAATTGGCAACTTGGAAATCTACCTAAAGGGTATGATCATAAATATACTTATACCCACATGGGTTATAATTTTAAAATTACAGACATGCAGGCAGCATGTGGACTTGCTCAACTTAAAAAAATTGATGGATTTATTGAAAAAAGATTAGATAATTTTAATTATCTTTATCAACTTTTTTCAAAACTAAGTAATTATTTTATTTTACCTGAAAAAACAGAAAACTCTGAACCGTCATGGTTTGGTTTTTTATTAACTATTAAGGAAAATAAGCTAAATCGTAATGAATTACTAAAATTTCTTGATGAAAAAAGAATAGGTACAAGATTACTATTTTCAGGAAATGTGACAAAACAACCTTATATGTGTGATAAAAAATATATCGTTCATAAAGATTTAAAAAACACCGACAAAGTAATGAATGATAGCTTTTGGCTGGGTGTCTACCCAGGTTTAGAAAAAAAACATCTAGATTATATTTATTCTAATGTTGAAGAATATATAAAAAAATACAATTGAATACATTGCTTATAATTGGTGGCACAGGTTTTTTTGGAAATTCTATATTAAGTTATTTTTCTAATTCAAAAACTCTAAAAAAAAAATTCAATAAAATTATTATAATAAGCAGAAAAAAATTAAAAAAATTTGACTACCTTAAAAAATTAAAAAAGAATTATAAAGTTATAAAAATAGACTCTGATCTTTTAAAATTAAAAAAATTACCTTCCGCTAATTACGTCATATATTCTGCAATTTTAAAAAACTATAGATACGATTATTTGGCTGCAAAAAAATATATAAAACTTGCAAAAATATATCATAGTAATAGTAAAATACTTTATACGAGCTCCGGGGCTGTCTATGGAATGCAGCCAAGTAAAATTAAACAATTTAAAGAAAATTATTTAATATATAATAAAAAAATAAATTTTAAAAAAGGGTATAAGCAATCTTATTCTAATTTTAAATTAAAGAATGAAAAAATATTTCAAAAACTAGGTAATGAGGGTTTTAATGTAAGTATTGCTAGGTGCTTTGCTTTCGTAGGTGAATATTTACCTCTTAATTCTAATTTTGTGATTGGAAATATAATAAAGAATATTTTAGAAAGAAAGAATATAAAAATAAACGCCAATTATAAAATTTATCGTTCATATATGTACGCTGATGATCTAGTTAAATGGTTGCTTAAAATTTTAGATAATTCTAGTCCACATTGTCCGATTTATAATGTTGGCTCAAATAATAAAATTTCAATTCACCAACTTGCAAATATTTTAGCAGAAAAATACAACATAAAAATTGATAATAATAAAATATCTTCAAAAAAAATTGATAATTACATGCCTGATATTAATAAGGGAAAAAAAGTCCTTGGTTTAAAAATTCATAATACAAGTATTGAGGGAATTATTAAAACTGTAAATATTCTATCAAAAAAAAATTATCGCGATCCAAGATAGGGTAATTAAGTTTTTACCAAATATTTCAATAATTAAAACCAGTGGTAAAAATAAAATTACCTTTATTTTTTTAGAGAATTAAGCTGTAGAAAAATTCTGTCAAAAAAAATTAATTTTTAGCAAAAACTTATTTATTTTTAAAAACTAATTTAAAATTTATTATTACTGAAATACTAATATTTATTATAATTAAAATAAATTGTGTAAAATAAATATTAATATTAATTTTTTCAATTAAGATCCATAACATTAAAGAATTTAGTAAAATTAAAAAACATTGAAAAAAATTTATTTTAAAATATTCATGAAAAAAGTATTTTTTTTTTGTCTTAAAAAAAAAAAATTTATAATTACAGAAACTAAAAAAAATATTAATAATTGATGCTATTATAGTTACAAATAATGCTCCAAAATTTTCATAATAAAAGTAAAAAAAAAAGATCCCAATAAAATAAGCAAAAATTGAATTTATTATGCCAATAATTAAGTATTTGAGTATTTTTTTTTTTATAGATTTAAAATTTTGATACACTAGAATACTTTTATTATAACATTACCAATTTATTTTTTATATAATTTTAATTATGCCATTAATATCAATTGTAACACCAACTTTTAATGAGGTAGACAACATTGAAAGATTGTCTCTTAAGATAAAAGATATATGTGATTTTAATAAAATTAATTATGAACAAATTATTATAGATAATAATTCTAATGATGGGACTATAGAAGTCATTAAGAACTTAACAACGAAGTTTAAAAATATAAAAGCTATTATAAATCAAAGTAATTTTGGTCATATAAAATCCCCTTATTATGGTTTATTGCAATCCCATGGTGATGCAGTTATATGCATGACAAGTGATTTTCAATCTCCACCAGAGCTAATAATTGATTATTATAAAAAATGGATTTCAGGTTCTAAGATTGTTTTAGGTAGAAGAAAAAAAACTAGTGATAGTTTTTTACCTAAAATAATCAAAAAAATTTACTATGATTTTATTCTCAAAATTTCAACACATAAATTAGAGAAAAATGTTACAGGTGAAGGATTGTATGATAGAACCGTTATAAGCACTTTAAGAACTATTAATGATCCTTATCCATACCTGCGTGGATTGGTATTTGAGTTAGGTTTTAAAATAGATTTTGTTGATTTTAATCAACCACTAAGAAATCGCGGAACTTCAAAAAATAATTTTTATACCCTATTTGATTTGGGCTTAACTGGAGTCGTAAAGCATTCAAATGTCATACTTAGAATAATGATTTTATTTGGTTTTTTTTTAGGAATTATAAGCATGCTAATAGCTTTTGCTTTTTTAATTTTTAAAATATTATTCTGGAATAGTTTTCAACTCGGTTTAGCACCTATTTTAATAGGATTTTTCGGTTTGACTGCAATTCAAATAATGATTATTGGCTTAATAGGAGAATATGTATCTACAGTCCTTGCTTATTCAAAAAACTTACCATTAGTTATTGAAAAAGAAAGGATTAATTTTGATTAAATTTTCTTACAATATTTAATTTTGCCTGAATAATAGTCTAGGTTGGCTTATCTACAATATATAAATTTTTTTATTTCAAGAATGTTCTAGTTAATGTTTTTCCTAAATTATAATTAATATCTTTAATTATTATATAATTAAAAATAATAAAATAATCATTAAGTTTTAAATTTATTTTTTTCAATAAATAAAATTAATAAGTAAACCAAAGATGTATTAAATATTCCTACTAAATGTTTTGAAGTTGCCCATGCTAATATATGTGGAGACAAGTTTAAAATAATAATTAGCAAGAAATAAATTTCAATTTTGCAATTATTAAGATTTTTAATATTTTTATTTAATCTAAAAAAAGAGATAATAATAGCTAAATTAAGAAGAAACTTACTTATGATGGAAGAATACCTTATTTGAGGGTAATCTTTAATAGCTTCATTTGTTGTGTCGCCATCTCTATGAATGCCTGAAAAAATAAATTTAATTTTAAGTAAAATATCTCGAAAATAAGATTCGTAATTTTCTCTAAAATATATTTTATTTTTTTTTTCGTAATAATCAAAAGCTTCCCATTCTGATTTAAATTTAATTTTACTCACAGGTATTAAGTCAACAGATTTATTGGGATAATAATTTGCAAATTCTTTATTTAAAACAACAGATAAGCCCTGGGAGTTAGTTGTTAAAGTTGAACTTGCAAATGGAAACTTTCCAGTCTTCGTAAGTCCAAAAATACCCCATATTAGTATTGCTATGAATGAAATAACTAATGGAAGTGATCGTAAAAAATAATTAAATTTTTTTTCTATAAAAAAAATTACAATAGGGACAATAATTACGATAAAAAACATTGTTGTTTTAACAAAAAATAAAATAAATAAAATGGAAGATATAATAAAAATTCTATTATTATTTTTAGAAATGAGAGATAAAAACAATAATGGTAAAAAAATAGAGATAAGATTGTCCTCATATACATAATTCAAAGATACATTAAAATTATAAGGAACAATTATTGGAATTAAAAGTAGAAAATAAAAAGTTCTAGAATCTTTAAAATCTTTGCTAAAATAATGTGAAAGAAAAAAATATAATGAAAATATTAAAATATTTTTAAAAGACACAAAAAAAAAATAATTTTTAGAAATTTTCAAAATAGCCCAATAAAAAAAGGGAATACCTGGTAATTTTGTTAAAAAATACTTAATGCCATCTACAGTTTCGAAATAAGAGTTATGGTTGTATAGATTATCAATTACATTACCAAAACCAAAAGTTATATTTTTTATAATAAGATTATTATTAATATCGGAAACATAAAATTTTTTAGAAAAAATAAAAGCAAAAATCAATGATGCTAAAAGTATAAATGATATATAGATCAAATAAATATAAAAAATTTTTTTTTTTAATAAAAAAATTTTTAGTAAATTTTTCATTATAAAATTATTCATTTATTTGTAGCTTAATAAATTTAAAATTAAATCAAGTTTCTGAAAATGTTATAATTTAATATGATATTTGTATTGTAACAATTACTTTTTTTGTTAATAAACAAAGTTCTAATGAAATTAAAGAGTGTTTCAAAAAAAAAATTAGCAGTAATAACAACTCATCCACAGTATTATCAAGTCCCAATTTTTCAAAAAATTAAAAAAAAAAAATTATTTAATTTAGACGTTTATTATGCGTCTGATGAGGGTGCAAAAATTTCAAATTGTAATGAATTTGGAAAAAAAATAATTTGGGACATTCCTCTACTTAAAGGTCACAATTATTTTATAGCACAAGATCAAAAAAAGCATATTAGTAGTTTTTTTTTATCATTTCCTGATCTAAAAAAATTTTTAGTTAAAAAAAAATATACTGCAATTTTAATTTTAGGATGGAATAATTTTTATTATCTAAAAAGTTTTTTTTTAGCTTTATTTTTACGTACTCCCATGATCCTGCGTGTTGAAACAAATAATGATAGAAATATCTTTTTTGTAAAAAAAATTATAAAATTTATTTTATTGTATTTTTACCTTCGATGTTTTAATTATTTTTTATATATCGGTAAAAAAAATAAAAAATTTTACCAATACTTTAATATTCCAAATAATAGACTATTTTATGCACCATATTCGGTTGATAATGATTTTTATTTTAATAAAAAAAATTTAAAATCTTTTAAAAAAAAATTTAACCCTAAAAAAAAAAAAATAGTATTATTTGTTGGTAAATTAATCCAAAGAAAAAATCCAAAAACTTTTTTAGATCTTGCTTTATCTTTCAAAAATAACAAAGAATTGTTGTTTGTATTAGTTGGGGATGGTAATTTAATGAGTTATTGTAAAAATTATATTAAAGATTATAATTTAAAAAATATTCAGTTAGTTGGTTTCAAAAACCGCAAGGAAATTCGAGATATTTATAAGATTTCTTATGTTTTAGTTTTACCATCCAATTATGAAACTTGGGGACTTGTTGTGAATGAAGCTATGGCTTGTAAATTACCAGCAATAGTTAGTAGTTCTTGTGGTTGTGCTAATGATTTAGTTAAAAATTTTAACACTGGGATTGTTTATAAAGAGGGTGATTTTTTAGATTTAAAGAATAAATTAGTTAAATTAATTAAAAATAAAAAATTGTATTCTAAAATAAAATCAAATTTATTTTCAAATATACAAAAACAAAATTTTGATGTTACTCTAAAATCCTTAACTAAAATTTTGAATAAAATATGAAGCTTTCAATAAATAATTAAGTTACTTCGATTAAAACATGAAAAATAAAAATAATTTAAAAATTGTTAAAAAAAATGAGTCAGATAAATATTATTTGAGAAATATTTATCATTACAAAAGTCAGCTAGAAGATAGAAGAGTATCAAATTTTTTAAAATTAAATTTAATAAAGCCAAGATCTATTTTAGAAATAGGATGTTGTAATGGTAAGAAACTAGATCAATATAGACGTTATTTAAATCCTATAAAGACTGTAGGAGTTGATTTATCAAAAAAAGCTATAAGCGATGGAAAAAAAGTATATAAAAAAATTATTTTTAAACATATTTCATCATTAGAAATTAATAAACTTAAAGGTAAATTTGATTTGATAATATGTGGATTTTTTCTTTATTTGTTAGATAGGGAAGAAGTGTTTAAACAATTTGATTTAATTTATAAAAGCATCAATAACCATGGCTACTTAATTATCGAAGATTTTGATCCATTATTCAAACATACAAATATAAATGCTTATAATAAAAATTTGAGAAGTTTTAAAATGAATTATTCCAATTTTTTAGAAGAATCCGGATTATTTAAATTAATTTATAAGATAAGAAATAATTTAGACGCAAAACTTTCTAAAGACAAAATAAAATTTAAATCCAACGATACTTCGATTTGTTTATACAAGAAAATAGATTTTAAGAGTGTATATCCTGAAAATATTTAACAAAAAATTAAATAGTTATAAATATTAAATTTATTATATTTTAATGATCATAAATAAATAAAAAAAATGTCAAAAAACGAATTATTAAAATATAAGAAAAATTTTTTTTCCCAATCTGGGGAAGACGGAATTATTAAAGAAATTTTTAGGCGAATAGAATTTAGAAGTACTATAAAATTAGATAAAAAATGCTGTGAATTTGGAGCTTGGAATGGTATACATCTATCTAATACTTTTAATTTAATAAAAAATTACCATTACGAAGCAATATTAATAGAGGGGGATAAAAAAAGATTTCAAGAGCTTTGCAAAAACCTACCTGAAAAAAAAATAATTAAGGTCAATAAATTTGTAAAGTTTTCTGGCGAAAATAAATTAGATAATATTCTTAATAAATATAGTTTTCCTAAAAACTTTGACTTTTTAAGTATTGATATCGACGGTAATGACTACCATATTTTTAAAGGGTTAAATATTTATCGACCTAAACTAATTTGTATTGAATTTAATCCGACCATTCCAAATAATGTAAATTTTGTACAAGCTAAAGATATGAGCATTAATCAGGGATCTAGCGCTCTTTCATTAGTAGAACTTGCTAAAAAAAAATGTATTCTCCTGTTGTGGCAACAAATCATAACTTATTTTTTGTAAATAATGAATTAAAGAAATATGTTACTAAAAAAAATTATAAAATAAATAATCTAATAAGTGAAAAAAATAATAATTTTGTGTTCGTGGGGTATGATGGTAGCATTATCACAAGCAAGAAACTAATTTTGCCGTGGCATGGAATAATAATAAAAAAAATAAAATTTTTACCCAAAATTTTAGAAAAGTACCCCGAAAATTATAATATTTTACAGAAAATAATACTTCTTTTTTACCGTTTTTATTCAGATCCCCTGAGATATTTAAAAAAATTAATAAATATTAAAATTTAAATTAAAATTTAAAATTAAAAAGTGAAGAGTAATGTGTTTTATAAAAAATAGTGTTTTTAATATTGAAAATTTAAAATTATTAATAAGTCAATATTCAAAAAAATTTTTATTTAACTTTAATTTAGTTCTAAATAGATATACTAAAAATCAAAAAAAATTAGTAAACGAGTTTTTAAAAAAAATAAGAATTATCGATTCTGGTTACGAGCTACGAAGAATAGGTAATGATGGTGATGGAGGATATTTAGTTCCTAATATTTTAGACCAAATTGAATACTGTTTTTCACCAGGAGTAGGTATGCAATCATCTTTTGAAGATGATTTATTAAATTTTAATATAAAATCTTTTCTTGCTGATGGTACAATTGATTATAGAGGTAAGCATGATTTTTTAAAAAAAAATTTAAACTCTTTCAATAATGAGAGCAATATTACTTTGGAGTCCTGGATTGATGAAAAAATTAAAGACAAATCAAATAATAGGTTGTTACTTCAAATGGATATAGATGGTTCTGAGATAGGAACGTTATATAAAGTAAATATTGAAACTTTGGATCGTTTTAAATGCATCATAATTGAATTTCACAATTTTCTCAGCATAGTTAATTTTTATGGACTAAAAATTTATTCTGATATTTTTGATAAAATATTAAAAACACACTATATAATTCATATTCATCCTAATAATAACTGCTATAACTTAACGATCAATAAAAATTGTATCCCTGACACATTAGAGATTACATTTATAAATAAAAAAATTATCAAGTGTAAAAAGTATATTAATTATAATCTGCCTCATCGTCTAGACCGAAAAAATATTTCAAATTTAAGAGACATAAAGTGTCCGGAAATATTTTATAAATAAATAAAAGCTTATATTAAATAATCTTGAGTTTTTTTAAGATTTTTTTTAAAATAACTTTACAAACTCCATATATGTATACTATGAAGGATAAATAAATATTGTTAGTATTATTTTTAATTTGAGCTTTCATAAAATATTTTAGTGATTTGAATTTATTGGTATTTGTAATACCACCGTCTCTCATGACAGAAATAATTTTTTCTATCTTTTTTATTTTTATTTTTTTACTTCTTAAAATAACTTCATAATCTTGAGCAATTGGGAAATCTAATGAAAAGTTTCCATGTTTAGAAAAATAATTGCTATTTATAATTGTTGCTTGATGTGGAATTGAATTATAAAATTTTAATTTATCAATTTTAGTCGATAATCCTCCAAAAATGCCTTTTGTTTTTTTTAGGTCTCTACTTTTAAGGATAATTTTATAAATAAGCATGTCATAGTTCTTAAACGTTAGTAAATTACTATGAATAGTCGATAATACATTATTATTAAGAAGATAATCATCTGAATTTATAAAAAGAATCCAATGAGATCTGCATTTCGAAATACCCTTATTAAAAGCATCTGCAATATTAATATCTTGCTCTGATGACCAATAGAATATTTTATTTGAATATTTTCTTATTATATTTAACGATTTGTCCGAAGACTTTCCGTCTATAATAATTAAATCAAAAATTTTTAGACTTTGATTTATAATGCTTTTGATTGCTTGTTCTAGATAGTAAGCATTATTTTTATTTATAGTAATTATACTCAATAGTTTATTATTTATCATTTTGAATGTTAAATATCTTAATTAAACTATTTATCAGCTATAATATTTTAAATAAATAAATTAAAATTTTAAATTCATGAAAGTAGCTTTGATATCAGATAATTTTCATCCAAAAATTGGCGGCCCTTTTACCGTAATAAATGCAGCACAAAAAGCATTAGCCAAAAAACAAATTAATGCTGAAATAATTACAAAATTAAAAATTAATAAGAGAAAAAAACCTAATTTATATAAAGTTCTTAAAAAATTTGATGTTTGTCATTTTTATGGAGGCTGGACTTATTTTCACGTAAAATGTTTTTGGACTGCGCACAAATTAAAAAAAAAAATAGTTATAGATCCAATTGGATATTACGAGCCCTGGTCTTTTACACAAAAAACAATAAAAAAAAATATAGCCTGGTTTTTATATCAAAAAAAAATTTTGCAAAAAGCTAATCTAATTATATGCTCTTCCTTTTTAGAAAAAAAAAATTTATTAAAACTAAATAAAAAATTTAATATTAAAGTTATTCCGTATGGAATACATGAAGCATTTATTAAAAAAAAATTTATTAAAAAAAAAATTAACAATAAAGCTATTTTTTTTTCGCGAATTCACAAAAAAAAAGGTATTGAATGTTTAATCAAATCTTGGAATGAAATTAATGATGCGAATTGGACTCTTGATATCTGTGGTCCATCAGACGATAAAAAATATTTAAAAAAAATAAATTTTTTAGCAAAGAGTAGTAAAATTAACTTTATTAAACCTATTTATGGAGATAAAAAGAAAATCAAATTATTAGATAAATACGACGTATTTTTATTACCTACTTATAGTGAAAATTTTGGAATGGTAATTCTAGAGTCATTAGCTAGAGGTCTGCCAGTTTTGACCACTTCTAATACTCCTTGGTCAAATATAAAAAGGCTTAATGCAGGCTGGGTTATAAATAGTAATTTAAAACATTTAAAATTTACATTAATTAAAATTTTTACACTCTCTAAAAAAAAATTTAATATTAAATCTAGAAATGCACTTACGTTGTCAAAAAAATATAACTGGAATAATATTTCTAGATTATATATAAATATTTATCGTCAATTGTTAAAACATTCATAATAAATATGTTAAATAAGCGCAAACTTTTGAAAAAAATAAATAAAATATTTTTTAAAAAATTTTAGTATTTTATAATTAAATCTTACCTTGACATATATTCTGGGATTAAATTTTGACCACGCTGATACATCGGCTGCTATTTTTGAAAATTCAAATTTATTAGCAGCTGCAGAAGAGGAAAGATTTACTAGAATAAAGCATGACATAAGTTTTCCGATAAATGCTATTAAATTTTGTTTATCACAAGCTAAAATAAATATTTCTCAAGTTAATTATATAACTTTAAATTCTAAACCAACAAATTTAATTTTAAGGAAATTCATTTATATTTTATTAAATCCCAAAAGCTATCCTCTATTTTTTAAAAATATTTTAAATATTAGTAATAAGTTATCAGTTAAGCAATTTTTAAGTCAGTTAGATGCTAAAAATAATTTTATTGGAAAAGTTAAATATTATGATCACCATTTATCTCACCTTGCCTCATCATTTTATTATAGTCCTTTTAAATACTCAGTGAATCTTTCTATGGATGGCTTTGGAGATTTTACCAGTTGCAGCTGGGGGGTTATTAGAAATAATGAGTTAAAAATCGATGATAGAATTTTCTTTCCTCATTCTTTAGGAATTTTTTATCAAGCTATTACTCAATATCTTGGATTTAAGAATTACGGAGATGAATATAAAGTAATGGGATTATCTTCTTATGGAAAACCTACTTATATTAAGTTGATTTCTGAATTAGTTAATTATAATAAAAAATTCAATTTTGAATTAAATCTTAAATACTTTTCTCATTATAATAAAAAAATTCTTATTATTAATAAAAATCAACCACCTTTTTTTTTAGATTTATATTCAAGTGAGCTAGAAAAATTGCTAGGACCTAAAAGAAAAAAAAAGGATGAAATAACACAAAGACATAAAGATATTGCAAAGTCTACACAGATTGTTTTTGAGAATATTTTTTTTAATTTATTAAATGACCTCTACGATAAATATAAAATAAAAAACTTAAATTTATCTGGTGGATGTGTAATGAATTCAGTAGCTAACGGAAAAATAATTTATAATACTAATTTTAAAAAAATTTATATATCCTCAAATCCCGGAGATGCAGGTGGGTCTATTGGTTCTGCCCTTTGTCTTTTAAAAGAACTTAACAAAAAACAAACAAAAAAAAAAATCAATGATCCAATGCCTTATTTAGGAGATTGTTTTAGTAATGATGAGATAGAATTAATTATAAATCAATATAAATTAAAAAATAAATTTGAAGTAAAAAAATTAGAAAATAATCAATTATTTTTTTATGTAGCGAACTTAATAAGTAAGTCTTATATAGTGGGATGGTTTCAGGGTAATATGGAGTGGGGCCCAAGAGCACTTGGAAACAGATCTATTTTAGCTGATCCCAGAAATCACAAAATAAGGGAATTATTAAATCTTAAAATAAAAAGAAGAGAAAATTTTCGACCCTTTGCACCTTCTATTATATACGAGCATATGGACGAGTGGTTCGAAATAAAAACTCCAGTACCCTATATGTCTGAGGTTTATAAAATTAGAGATAATAAAAGAACATTGATACCGGCCGTTACGCATATTGATGGCACAGGTCGATTGCAAACAGTCACAAAAAAAAATGGTAGATTTTATAGTTTGTTAAAAGCATTTCATAAAAAAACAAAAGTACCAATCGTTTTAAATACTTCTTTTAATGAAAATGAACCAATAGTAAGGACCCCAAATGAGGCAATTGAGTGTTATTTAAGAACTAAAATGGATGTTTTAGTTATGCAAGATTGGATTATAAAAAGAATATGAAGGTTATAAATAAAGATTTGTTTGATAGTATAATTTATATTTATAATAAAAATGAAATTATAAATATATTTATAATTTTTCTATTTATTTTAATTATAAGTTTGCTGGATGTTTTTTCTTTTACTTTAATTATTCCCGTATTTAATTTTGTTTTTTTTGATAAAATACCAAATTTATTTGGTGTTGTTAATTTAGAAAACTATAAATTAGATTTAAGTAATTTATCTAAAGTGATCATTTTATTAGTTTTTCTCATAATTTTTTTTTTAAAAAATGCTATTATTGTAGCATTTAATTTATTTTATTTAAATATATATAAAAAAATTAATCTTAGAGTAACAAAAGATTTATTTAGTTTATTTATAAATCAAGAGTACGATTTTTTTATAAAAAAAAATTCTGAAAACGCTTTGCAAAAACTTATTGATGATACTAATAATACAAATTCTTTTTTACAAAGCTTTACACTTATATCTACAGAATTACTTTTTTTAATAGGATTATCAATTTTACTTGTATTTTCTAACTTTAAAATAGCTATTTTTATTTCTATAACATTTTTAATTGCTTTTTTAATATATTTAAAAATCTTTAATAAGAGAATTAAGAAATGGGGAAAAAATTATAGAGATTCAGTTTCAGAATCTCAAAAAATAGTCTTAGAGGGAGTGACTGGTCTTAAAGATATAATTGTTTATGATTTAATAAAAGATTTTGAAAAAAAATATAATGTCGTAGTAGAACAGAATATTCATACAAGTAATAGATTTGTTTTTTTAAATAACATTCAAAAATATTGGTTAGAAATAATTGGTTTTTTTGCACTAACTCTTGCAATGATTTATTTTATGCTTTTTAATTACAATGTTAATTCATTAATTCCAATTTTTGGTTTATATACTGTAGCTATATTCAGGTTTATATCTTCACTAAATAGGATAGTTGTACATTTAAATTCACTAAAATTTTCTTATCCATCTTTTCAAGGCTTATTAGACACTATTAGCTATTTAAAAAAAGCCAACATTGCAAAGTCTAAAGAGAATTTTTTTTTAACTAAATCTATTGAATTAAAAAATGTAAATTTTAGTTATGAAGATGAGAATTATAAAATTTTAAACGACGTAAATTTAAAAATTTATAAAGGAGAGTCGATATGTATTTTTGGTAAAAATGGATCTGGGAAAACAACACTTTTAAATTTAATTTCAGGTTTATTAAACCCAAAATCAGGTTCTATAATTGTCGATAATAAATATAATATTTTAAGCAATAGAAATAGTTGGATAAAAAATTTGAGTTACGTTCAGCAAAATATTTTTTTGTTAGATACCTCAATAAAAAACAATATTACATTAATAGATAATGGTGAGATTAATTATAATAGGTATGATAATTTAGTTAAAGTTTTAGATCTAAATAATTATTTTAATGAATTTCCCTATAAACTAGATACTAAAGTTGGAGTTGATGGTACTCATTTATCAGGAGGTCAGAAACAAATGATATCTTTAGCAAGATGTTTATACAAAGATAGTGAATTAATAATTTTTGATGAACCAACATCTGCCCTTGATGAGGTTAAATCATCTTTATTTAGAAATCTGCTCATTTCTATGAAGAAAAAAAAAACAATTATAGTGGTTACACATGAAAAAAATCTCTTTGAGGGATGTTTTGATAAAACTTTTGAAATAACTTCTGGAATTCTTAAGATAAAAAAATAGTTAACTTTTAGAATTAGAAATTTCTTTTGCAAAATCAACAAATAAAAATTTTTCTTTAAAATACTTAATGTATTTTTTATTTTTTTTATCGACCAATACTAGAACATGATGATTAAAACATTCCATGTTAAACAAGGTATAAAAATTTTCATTTGAGGTAATTGAAAAAAAAGTTTTTGATAACAAGAGGTTAATTTTTTTATTGTTTATATAGCCATGATTTATTACAGATTTATTGTAATACCTATCACCGACAATATGTATTTTAAATTTTAAAGAAATTAATCTTTTGATAAAATAGTCTAGAAAGTTCATTTCTTTATTAGGATGTTTTCTATAATAAATTAAAAAATCAATATTTTTTTTTATTTTAATTGTTTCAGAGAAAAAATTAAATATGTAATTAAATTGACTTTTTTTAATTGTATACTTTAGTAGATATTTTTTTAATAAATCAGTAGAAAAATATATTTTACTATTTCTAATAAGTAAAAATATTTCACTAATTTTATACAAAATCGGAAATATATATTTTCTAATGAAATATTGATTATTTTTAAAATATGATCCACCAGTTATTGGTCCCAAAATTGTTTTAGGTGGTAAAAAAATAAATATTAAACAATTCCATAAAGGAAGATAATTCAAATAAACAACTTTCTTTCCTTTTGTAAATAAGTACCAACAGAATAGTATTCCAATTAAAGGCGAAATATATTTATAATTAAATATATTTGTATTAAACAAACTAAAACTTTTAATATTATTAGGTGTAAATATTTGATAATTACTTTGTGTATAATTTTTTTTGACAAAAAGTCTTGCCAAGTTTCCTTCGCCTGTTTTGTCAGAAAAATCACAGGCCCAACAACTATATTTATTCATTAGATTTCATAAACAATTTTTAAATTTCTCAGTGATTTATTGATGTACCTTCCGAGAATATAGTAAATAAAGCTGTAAATTAATCGTATTATTCTTCTTTTTGTTTCGTATTTTAATCTCCATAAGAATTCAAAGTTATATAAAATTTTTGGAACTTCTTTCTCGTCGCCGCAAGCAATCCCAACAGATCCTCCAATGCATATAATTTTAAAATATTTATTATTTTTTGAGATATAATCGGCTAATATTTCTTGTTTAGGTGTTGGTAAAGTAATTAATATCAATTCACTTTTAGAGGTTTTATATTTAAAATTTTTTATAATATTTTGAATATTTCCGTAAGGTAAATTTATATTTTTAACACTTTTCTTATATAAATTTTTCAAAAACAATTTTCCATTAGCAGATAAATTTCCAATAACTGTAATTTTTGTTATTTTTTTGGGAATTTTTAATTCTTTTAATATTATTCTACCTGGAATCTTTATTTTCAAATCGCAGACACTTTTAGAGAAAATACCGTCTGGCCAATGTATTAAATTTTTATTTTTTTTAATTTTATTATTAGAAAAATTAGCCAAAAAAGCTAAATTCATTGCAGAATAAATAAAATTTCTATTAAAATCTGAATAAGTTAAATTTTTTTTTATAATAAAATCATATTTATAATTTTTTTTAAAGAATTCTGAATATTTTAATTGAAAATTTTTATTAATATTAACTGTTTTAAAAAAAAATTGTTCAATTTTTTCTGGAATTCTTAGTAAGGCGTTTATCATATTTAAATTTAATTTATTATTTTTAAAAGCTTTTATTATTTCTAAAGTCGTCTTTATATATGAAAATATATTTTTAGTAGAAAGTCCACCAGTTCTCATTCTTACACTAATTAAGTTTATATAAAAAAAAATAATTTTTTTTTTTAATATAATTCTAAGTATAAGCTCAAAGTCACCAGCAATTTTATAAGTTTCATCGTATAAAAATTTTTTATAAATGTTTTTTTTGAAAAATAAACCAGTGTGGGGCGGCATTAAACCTGAATATATTTTATTATTTATAAATTTTCTTGACCCAAAAAATCTGGATACTGAGCTATAATTATTTTTATGAAAGTAGACTACATCCGTAGTAAAAATTTTTTCTTTTCTTTTTTTTGCAATTTTAATTATATTAGATATTACATTAGGGGAGTTATATATGTCGTCCGCATGCAAAATATGCAAAATATCTCCTGTTGCTTTTTTAATTCCATAATTTAACGCAGCATAGACTCCTCTTTTTTTTACATAAAATATTTTTTTATTTTTAAAAGGATATTTCTTTAAAAAATTTTTTGTTTTATCAGTAGATTTTCCATCAACTATTATATGTTCAATGTTTTTATAAGTTTGATTTAATACTGAATTTAAAGTGGCCAGTATTGTTTCTTGATTATTATAACATACTGTTAATATGGTAATTTTCATCTTAGTTTTAAATTTAATAGATAATGTTCATTAATTATTATATTTATACCTTGATGAAAAAAAAAATAGCATTGATAACTGGAATTACTGGACAAGATGGGTCTTATTTAGCTGAATTTTTGTTAAAAAAAAATTATATAGTCCATGGAATAAAAAGAAAATCTTCATCTATAAATACTTCAAGGATTGACCATATCTACATAGACCCTCATTATAGTACTAATTTTTTTTTGCATTATGGAGATCTAGTTGATTCTAATAGTTTAGTTAGTTTAATTTATAAAATATTACCAGACGAAATATACAATTTAGGTGCTCAAAGTCATGTTTTGACTAGTTTTCAAATTCCTGATTATACAACTCAAGTTAATGCTCTTGGTGCTTTAAGAATTTTAGAGGCGATTAGATTATCAAAAAAAAATATTAGGTTTTATCAAGCCTCAACATCAGAACTCTTTGGCAATAGTCTTGAAAAAAAACAATCAGAAAAAACAGCGTTTAATCCTGCTAGCCCTTATGCAACTTCAAAATTATTTGCATATTGGATAACAAAAAATTACAGAGATTCTTATGGTTTGTACGCTGTTAATGGAATATTATTTAACCATGAGTCTCCTAGAAGAGGAGAAACATTTGTAACAAGAAAAATCACAATTGGAATATGCGAAATTGCTTTAGGTTTAAAAAAAAAATTATACTTAGGAAATATTTATTCTTGTAGAGACTGGGGTCATGCCAAAGATTATGCAGAGATGCAGTGGAAAATAATGCAGCAAAAAAGACCAGAAGATTATGTAATTGCTACAGGCAAGGAATATTCAGTTAAATATTTTATAGAAAAATGTTGTAAGTTTTTAAACATAAAAATTTATTGGAAAGGCAAAGGGTTGAATGAAGCTGGTTATGTTAAAAGTTATAACCCAATATCAGCTCCAGGGTTAAAAATTAATCAAAAAATTATACAAATAGACAAATCTTACTTTAGACCAGTAGATGTTAATTTTTTAAAAGGAGATGCCGCCAAAGCCAGAAAAAACTTGAATTGGAATCCAAAAACAAGTTTTGATCAATTAGTAAGTGAAATGATGCGTGAAGACCTTAAAGTTCTTAAGCGATTTAAATAATAATTTATATATTAAAAATAACGCCACTATGAAAAAAATTTATATTGCAGGTCAAGAAGGAATGGTGGGCCAATCAATATATAGATTATTAAAAAGTAAGAAATATCATATTTTAGACTGCAAAAGAAAAGAGTTAAATTTAGTTAATCAAAAGGAAGTCAATAATTGGTTTAAAAAAAATAAACCAGAAATTGTTATTAACGCCGCTGGGAAAGTAGGGGGTATTCTTGATAATTCTAAAAATCAAATGAGCTACATATATGATAATATTATGATAGGTTTTAATTTAGTTAACGCTAGCTTTAATTTTAATGTTAAAAAATTTATAAACTTAGGTTCGGCCTGTATTTATCCAAAAGAAACAGAACAGCCTATTAAAGAAGAATATCTATTGTCTTCTTATCTTGAAACTACAAATGAAGGTTATGCCTTAGCTAAAATATCAGTATTAAAATATGTTGAATATATTAAAAAATTTTACAAAAAAGATTTTATATCTCTAATGCCAACTAATCTTTATGGAATAGGAGATAACTTCGATCTAAATTCTAGTCATGTAATACCAGCATTAATAAGAAAGTTCCATCAAGCTAAAATTAGCAAAAAAAAAAAAGTTGAGGTATGGGGCACTGGAATATCTAAAAGAGAATTTATGCATACAGACGATTTGGCCTCCGCAGTTCTTTTTTGTTTAAATAAGAATATTACCGATAATAATCTGAATGTTGGTAGTTCTGATTATTTTTCTATAAAAGAACTTGCTAAATTAATAAAGAAAATAACAAATTATCAAGGAGATATTTTATTTAATAAAAGATACCCAGACGGCGTAAAATTTAGAAAACTAGACTTGTCTAAGATTTATAAATTAGGTTGGCGAGGCAAGATCCGATTAGAAGATGGATTGAAGCAATATTACAAATATTTTAAGGGCCTAAATTTGGATGAAAATGAAAAAAGAGATTTATAATAATTTAATAAGAATTAATTCACTTATTTTATATATTCTTCCAATTAGTTTAGTTACTGGACCTTTTATTCCAAATTTAATTGTAACTTTAACATGTTTTATTAGTTTATTTTTAATTATTTATAATCAGCAGCTGAAATACTTTGATAATTTATTTTTTAAGTTTTTTTTAATTTTTTCAATTTATTTAATTATAAACAGTGTATTAAATCTAAATTTTATAAGTGGCATTGGCGGATACACTTATCTTCGGTATGGTATTTTTTCTATTGCTATTTGGCATACATTAGAAAATAATAGTAATTTTTTTAGAAACTTTACAAAATTTTTTTTTCTTACTCTTTTGTTAATATTTATTGACTCAATATTTCAATATTTTAATGGAACTAATTTATTGGGAATGCAAAAAAATTCTTATGAAAAGTTATCAAGTTTTTTTGGACGCGATGTAAAACTTGGCGCTTATTTAGCTAGAGTCTATTTGTTTATTTTTTTGTTTTTCTACTTATTTTTAAATAGAAAACTATTAAATATTATATATCTTAATTTATTTAATATTCTATTTATTATTATAATTTTACTTACTGGGGAAAGAACATCATTTTTTATATTTATTTTAAATTTTTTATTAATTAATCTACTTAGTAAAAGTAAAGTTTTTTATAAAGTAGTTTCTCTTTTTATTGTTGTTTTCACAACCGTCATTATTTTTACAACTATAAAAGATGTTAAAATTCGATATTTTGATAATACTATTATGCAACTAAATGAGTCGAACGGAAATAATCTAAGCTATAATATTTTTTCGCGTACACATGAAAATCATTACAAAATAGCTTATAAAATGTTCCTTGATAGTAAATTTTTTGGTCAAGGGCCAAATTCATTTAGAAATTTATGTAATTCAGATAAATTTAGATTATCAGAGAAAGAAGGAGAGGGCTGTAGTACCCATCCTCATAATATATATATACAACTTTTAGCTGAGACTGGTTTAATAGGTTTTTCATTTTTATTAATTGCATTTTTTTATATTTATTATGCAATTATAGGTTGTTTAATAAAAATCTTAAAAAAAAATATAAATTTTCAGAATAAAGTTTATTTTTACGCTCCTATTGCGGTTTATTTATTTCCTTTTATACCAACAGGAAGTTTTTTTAATAGTTGGGTAAATATTATAGTGTATTTACCGCTGGGATTTTTGCTTAAGGAAATATATTCAAAAAATGATTGAGTTTTTACCTATACTTCTAATAAATTTATTTTTTATTTTTTTCTTTAAGCCAATAGCAAAGATGTTAAATTGCTATGATCGTCCTCTTTATCATAGAAAAATTCATAAAAAAAAAATTGCAAATTTTGGAGGTTTCTTAATTATAGTAAATATAATTATATTTTATGCAATTTTATTAAACAATGGAGCAATTTCAAAAAAAGATATTTTTTTTCTCATTACGTCTGCTTTTTTTTTTTTATTGGGCTACTTTGATGATAAGCTTGATATTAATGCATATCTAAAATTTTTTTTTCAGATTAATTTTATATTATTATTGATTTTTTTTAATAAAGATTTGGTTATAAATAATATTTATATATCTTTTTTAGACAAAAAAATTTTATTAGGAGAATTCAGTATTTTTATTACTATTTTTTGTTATTTGTTATTTATTAATGCATTTAACATGTTAGATGGCATCAATCTTTCGGCAGGTATTTACAGTTTATTTTTGTTTGTATTTTTATACTTGCAACAAAATAACATTATATTTATTGTTTTAATAACTAGTTTAATATTTTTTTTAATTAAAAATTATCAAAATAAATTATTTTTAGGAAATAATGGTTCTACTCTTTTAGGATTTATTATTTCCTACTTTTTTATTGACCTCAATAGATCCAAATTTATTTCTGTGGAAGAAATTTTTTTAGTGATGATGATACCAGGACTTGATATGCTTAGACTTTATATTAAGAGAATTTATCACAAAAAAAATCCTTTCAAGGCTGATTTAGATCATCTACACCATATTCTATTAAAAAAATTTAATTATGACAAAGCAATTATTTATTTATTATTAATTTTATCTATTCCTTTTCTTTTAAATTTTTTTTTGAAAGAACCAAAAAAAATTTATTTAATAATTGCTATCATATTTTCTTACTATGGTTTAATTTTCTATTTATTAAAAAAAAAATAGAGCATTAAATATTTTGTAAGCTGTGATTGAATTTGAATTTAGTATAATTAACGCAGCATAAGTAATCTACTTAAATACTGTATGGTTATTTTATGCCTTTTAATCGAATATTAACGAATTAAATCTATTTTACTTTAATATTTTTTAGACTTTTGTTTTAAATGTTGATTTTTTAAAAAAAATTTCTCAAGAAAAAATACTGATGAAAAAAATATAATAAAATCGAAACTTAAAATTGTAAAACTATTCTCTACCAGCGATCGAATTAAAAAAAATATTATCATCGATGAGGCGAACCATGAGTATTGGTTAAATTTTTTTTTTACCAAGGCTAAATTTAATAAAAAAACTGAGTAAATACAGATAATACAATAAATAATTGCAGCAAAGTACCCTCCAGAAACTAACGAATATAAAAAGCCGTTAGATGAAGTTTGATTTATTAAAATTCTGTCACCATGAATTCCGTATCCAAATACTCTTTCCTTATCAAATTTTATTGAAATATTTTTCCAATCGTTGAAGCGGTGGCTAGTTATTTTATCAAGATCCATTTTAGAGTTGATAGAGTTGATAATTCTATCATCTTTAAAAACTTGAAAAGTATGATCATTAAATAATAAAGTATGATCATTAAATAATATCGTTCTCTTCGAGTAGTTGATAAAAGTATTGATAACAAAAGGAATAATAAAAATTAAAATTAAATACTTAAAAGCTTTTATTATTGAACATTTTTCTTTTATCAAAATAAACAACAAAGAGATAAATAGTAGAGCTAAAATAACCACTCTACTTTGGAAAGCAAATATTAAATAATTAAAAAAAATTAAAGAAAACAAATTCTTTTTTTGGAAAAGATACCTACAAAAAAAGTATGCAGAGAAAATCATTGCAAGTCTTGCTAAACCTGTTGGTCTAGGGACCGCTTCATTGTTTTTAATTGATCCCCATATTGTATAAAAATCATTATCAAATTTTAGGTAATATTTAAAATATAAACAAAAAAAATATAATAATATTAAAAAAAAAACTATTAAATTAACATTAAGATAAAATCTTAAAAACTTATTATTTGATATTAATGAAAACTTTAAAGAAATAATCATGATGTTGATTGTAGGTATAATGTAATACAAATTTATTATATTATTTTGAGAATTGATTATTGTTCCTATAATCTGCAATAATATTAAAACAAAAAAAAGGATAAAAATAAAACTATTATTAATTAAAATATTTTTTTTAAATTTTTTAAAAGTTATTAAGATTAGGCATAAAAAAATTATTATAGGTAATGTTGATTTAAAGAATAATATGTTCTGATATAAAGTATTTTTTATTAAATTATTATTAAGCAAATCTTCAGTGTTCGAAGATAATGATGTAATAGTCGCGATAGAAAAAATTATTAATATGTAAAATATATAGTTTTTTCGTATTTCAGGCGTTATCATTATATTTTTGAGTATAATTCATTAAAAAATTTATAATAAAATGTAGGTCTTTCATTAATAATTCAATCATCGTTTTTAATCTCTTTTTGCAAACAAATAGAAGTGTTTATTAGTATTTAGAAAGGCGTTATTGTAGTGTTGAAGACCGCTTATTAGAGTTTTGTAACCTCTTCTATCTAATTTATTTTTTATTTTTTTAAAGTATTTAATATTATTTATATTTTCAAATTTATCTTGAAATGAAATTATAATGTACGGTATTTTAAAAATTAATTTAAAAATTTTATTTCTTAATTTAAGAGGCATTTCAGATAGTGACCAATTTGCAATTAATAAAGTTTTGGACTTATTTCTATAATTAAAGCAATTATTAAATTTATTTATAGAGTATATTAAATTAACCTTAGATTTTTTATTTTCAATTCCTACTTTTAATTTATTGATTTTTAAATAGTAATATTGGAGTAAATTTACTTCAAATGTATCGAATATAATATATTTAATTTTTTGACATATTTTAAAAAAAATTCTTGCCATGCAGCCATATCCACCGCCAATTTCTATAACTTTTCTAATTGTCTTGATATTAATATTTGAAAAATCACAAAATTTTTTTAAATGATAGACTTGTCTTATCCTATTTCCGCTACTCTCAGGATATAAAAAATATCTAATAGGATTACCTACCTCATCTTCCTTCATAAGATTTTTCCATAGAAAAAAAAATTTTTTATCATTTCTAATTTCGTCAAATTCATTTTTAATAAATAACCTATTATGAATAAAAAACATTTTTTGGATAGATGAGTTTCTTAAAAAATTTAATAATTTTTTATCATTAATTAAACCCGTAATTTCATTATTAAAAACTTTATGAGTTTTTTTTCTAAACTTTGCTAATTTTTTTTTTTTAAGTTTGTTAATAATTTCAATATTTATTCTTTTATCAATTTTTTTAAACTTGGATGTATCGTTTTTTATATAAAAAGAAAGTAAACTTAAAATAATTCTAAATAAATTTCTCATTTATTTTTATATCATATAAATGTTATTCATTTAAATTACTATTTTAATGAATATGTTTAAAGGAATTTCAAAGTTAATTGTAATTTTATTTATTTTGAATTAACAATATTTAATAAATTTTTCTAATTAAATTATTTTGCGTAAATAGAAATTAATTTTATTAATTTTTTTTATAAGAAGATTATTATTTAATTTATTCTTCTTTTGGCGCTTAATTTTTTTTAAAGTATGCAACTACATTAACATTTTTATTTTTGTTAAATTATGAACTTTATTATCAGATTTTACAATTTTTATTTTATAATATTAGAATATAATTTTTTCTTAAAATAGAATCTAAATTAACTAAATGATGTATAATTGTACTTTGAATGTTAATTTTGATATAAAAATTAATTTTTTTTATGAAATTACTTATATCTACTTCATTTAGACCTTTCGGAATTTCAAAAAACAATGACGTTTATCAATTGATGTTTTTAAATTCTTTAAAAAATCTAAATTGTGATCTGACTATTTGTGCAACACAATTTGATGATTTAGGTGTGGAGAATATATTAAGAGAAAGTGGATTAAAATTTATTTATAATAATATTCCAAGGGGCAGTCTTCCTGATGGAAAAAAATATTCAAGTCAAAAAATTTTTTATAAATCTTTACAGGAATTTTGTAAAAATGAAAGTGATTATGATTTTTTTATTTATTCATGTTGTGATATTTTAGTCCCTTCCAATTTTGCAAATGAACTACTAAAAAGAAAAGACTTTCTTGGTGTAAATTTAATATATCCAAATACTCTAATCCAAAATGGAAAAATGTTGAATTATTATCATGCAATTTATGGAATTGATCTAATCGCGTTTAGAATTGATAAGTTAAAAGCTAGATTATTTTTGGAGGTGTTGAGTGACTTGAAACAGTACGATTGGGGTATCCAAGAAAATTTTTTATTATCAATTGCACAATTGCTTAATTTACCTATTTCTAATCTTATTAGGGATATGGATTTAATTAAATTTGAAAATAATTTTAGCGAAATAAAAGAAGACAGAACTTGGCAAATTAACTCATGGAATCAAAATAAAAATTATTTAATTGATTTTCTAAAGCGACATAATTTGTCATTGTTGTATGCAAAAGGATCTTACTACTACCTATTATATAAAATATTTAATTTTAAAGATTTAAATTTTAGATTGTTAATTATTTATATTAAAGTTTTTTTGTACTATTTGCCTAAAGCTTTTTTTAAGATTTCTAATTGGAAATTTTTTTTTAAATAGATACACAAATGCCAACTAATACAAAGGCAAAGGCAGTCTCGATTGTTATACCTGTGCTTAATGAGGCGTTAAATTTAAAAAAACTAGTCTCAAAAATAAATCAACATTTAAAAAGATATATTTATGAAATCATAATTATTGACGATAATTCAAGCGATGATTCTAGAAAAATTTTATTAAAATTAAAAAAAAAAATCAATATTTAAGATTTTATATTAGAAATAAAGAACGAGATCTAAGTCAATCATGTCAATTAGGTTTTCAAAAAAGCCGATTCAGCAATATAGTTGTTATGGACGCAGATTTGCAGCACGATCCTAAATATCTTCCGAGTATGATTAACCTTTTTTTTTTAAAAAATAATGATTTTTTGATAGCAACAAGAAATTTCAGCAAAGTAATTTTTAGTCAACCAAGATCTATTTTTTCCCTTATGTTAGTTACAATAATTAATTTTTCACTTGGTTATAAAACAATGGATCCTATGTCAGGTTTTTTTATTTTTAAAAAATCTATTTATTTAAGAAATAAAAAAAAACTTTATGGTTTAGGTTTTAAAATCTTGTTCGATTTATTATATACAAATAAAGATTTTTTATTAATAAAAGAGTTTAAATTTAACATTAACAAGAGGAAATATAATAAAAGTAAAATGAATTTTAAAATATTATATATCTTGGTTAAAATGATTATATATCATTTCATGAAAAAAAATTTTACATTTTAATATAGCTTCTGATTATAAAATCTTTAATATGGATAAATTGTATTAATTTATAATCTACTGGAACATCGATCTCAGTACATTTTTTTTCATCAGCAAAATTGTTATCGCCCACGGCAAAAGTTGGATTATTTAGACATATAAACCAAATTTCTTTAATATTTAATTCATTTAATTTTTTTTTATTTTCAATTAAAATTAATTTATTTTTGATAAATGTCTTCTTAGTTTTTATGTAATTATTAAAGACATCACTTTCGCTAGTAAAAAGGTATTTTCCATTGTTATTTACTATAATTTTTAGCACTTTATCTGTTGGAGGTGATTTTATGGGAAAATTTTTTAAATTAAAAATACCAACAAGAATTATCAGCAATGTGACACAAATATTTAAAATTTTTTTTTTTTATGATTTTGTATATTTGTAAATGTCCATATTATTATTAGAGGCAAAATAAACATTACATACTTTGGAGACATGATAGGCGCTCTTAAGAATGAGTAAAAAATTGTTAGTAAGTACGTACTGATAATTATATAAATAATTAGATTTGAATTTGAATTTTTAAATACTATATCTTTTATATTTTTTAAAATAAAATATGAAAATATTACTAATAAAAAACCTCCAACAACAATTGATCCAAAAAAACTTCTAAAATGATAATTTATGAAAAAACTGCTTTTTAAAAGAGTATAATGTTCTGTTCTATTAATATTATAAAATAAATAATTATAATTAAGTATAATGTAGAAAAGAATTATAAAAAAAATATTTATAATTATTATTTTTAATGATTTGTTTTTTTTTCAAAAAGAATTTTTTTTAATAAAAAAATTATTTTTTCAAAATATATAGTCAGGGTTATAGGCCAAATGCTTAGATTTAATAAGGATATTAGAATATAAAATAAATATAAAGTTTTGTTGCTTTTTTTAAGTATTCTTAGGAATAAGACTATAGAAAGTAATGATAGAAACGTTGATAAACTGTGAGCTCTAATCTCTAAAGATTGCCATATTAAAAAAAGATTAAATACTAAAGCAAAACTAAAATAATAACTATTCTTATTATTTTTAGCAATTTTTTCAAAAAGATATAGTGACAAAGGAATAGTTAAAATTCCAAAAATTAAAGAAAAAACTCTACCAATCTCGTCTGTGTACCCAAAAAAATTAAAAAAAAATTTTAACAATATTAAATATAAGGGAGGATAAAATTCAGTTAAAAAAGTATCACCTTTATTTCCCCAGTATCTATCCATTGTTTGGCTAAGTTCGATGTTAGGGTTAGATACATAAATTGAATGCCATTCATCATGCCATGACTCTTTGTCAACCATCACATAAAATCTGATAGTCAAAGCAATTAGAGTGAACGCAGAGTATATTAATAATTTTTTGTATTGAGCAAATTTCACAAATACTTTTTAAGTAATACTTTATTGCTACTTATATAAAAGATAATAAATCATATTATTTTAAATAGATATTAAAGATTTTAATATAAAAATTTTTTAATATTAAATTTTTATACTCAAATTATTACATATTTATTTAATTTTTTTGTTTTAATCAACTAAATCTGTTGGTATTAGAAATAAGAGGTAGTTATGAAAAAAAAATATTTAGTCTGCGGTGCAGGAGGTTTCATTGGTGGTCATCTAACTAATTTTTTAATGAAGCAAGGCCACGAAGTTATATGTGCCGACATAAAACCATTAGAATATTGGTTTCAATTGTATGAAGATAATAAAAATTACTCTTTAGATTTAAAAGAGTACGAAAATTGTTTAACAGTTACCAAGGGTGTCGATTATATTTATAATATGGCTTGTAATATGGGAGGCATGGGTTTTATTGAAAATAATAAAGCCGAATGTATGTTGTCTGTTTTAATTAATACGAATTTGTTAAGAGCTGCATTGAAAAACGACGTAAACAAATATTTTTTTTCTTCTAGTGCTTGTGTTTATAATGCTAGCAAACAAAATCAGTCTTTTATTCCAGGCTTAAAAGAGGAAGATGCGTATCCAGCAGAGCCAGAAGATGGGTATGGATGGGAAAAACTTTTTAGCGAAAGAATGTGTAGACATTTTACTGAAGATTTTGATTTAGATACAAGAGTTGTAAGGTACCATAATATCTATGGTCCAAAAGGTACATTTGACGGAGGAAGAGAAAAAGCGCCAGCAGCATTATGTAGAAAAATAATAAAAGCAAAATTAGAAAAAAAAAATATAATTGATGTATGGGGTGATGGAGAACAAACTAGGAGTTTTCTTTACATAGATGATTGTATTAGTGGCACAAAACAAGTCTTTGAAAGTAAATACTCAGATGTATTTAACTTAGGTAGCGAGGAGCAAGTTTCAATTAATCAAATGATTGAAATAATTCAGGATATCGCCCAATATAAAGTAGAAAAAAATTATCAGTTAGATAAGCCTAAAGGAGTAAGAGGCAGATCAAGTGATAATACTTTTGTATCAACCAAAATCAACTGGAAACCAAAATACTCTTTAATACAAGGCTTGGAAAAAACTTATAGTTGGATTTATGATGAGATTGTAAGTGGCGCAAATATTAAAAAATTTGGAAGAAAATAGATATCTATAGCGCTAGATCAGTTTAATTTTATTAAATAAATTAAATATTGCATTTTTTACAGAAATTCAAAATCTTAATTATTGTTATATGTGTTCTCTAAAAATTTATAAATTTTTTTATGTGTTGAAAAATATTTTGATAGTTAGAACTTTAATAATTCTTATCTAGATTATTAATTGTGATTAGAGCAACTAAGTTACCCGCTAACCTTTTAAATGAATTTAGATTGCCTAAAATACCTTCTTTAAAAGTTAAAATCATTCTTAAGAAAGTTGTGAAAAAAAAAAGATTCTTATTTAATTTATGTTTTTTTACAATGTAATATCTGTTCCTTAATTCTTTTTTACCAAATTGAAAACCCGGTCTAGTTATAGACTGATCATGTGTATATTTTGCATCACAACATACCATTAGATTACCTTTTTTTTTTACTTGTAAGCTAAAATCTAGATCTTCCAGATAGCCATATACTCCTAACTTTTGATCAAATCTTATATTTTTTATTTTTTTAGATCTGTAAATCACAGCTCGAGTTGGCAGCCATTGAACAATTTTGTCATTTTTAAAATTAATAAATCTAGATTGCCAACCAGAAGCTGCTAATCCTCCATTATCCAAACTATAAATTCCCAATTTATTTGTGAAATAATTTTTCTTAAAGCTATCTAAAATATTTTTTTTATATTTATATACTTGATTGAAAGCAACTCCAAAAAAGTCTTTATTGTTATTTAAAAAATTTTGCATTTTATAAAAAGCGTCTGGAAAAAAAATATTATCATCATCTAAAAACATAATATATTTATGATTTTCTATAAAACTAAAGCCTACATTTCTTTGAATACATGTGGACGCTTTCGAATCTACCACTTTAATATTAGCACTATATTTTCTTACATTTTTTTTAATTTGTTTTTTTATTTCTGAATTTGAAGAATCTACGATAACTATTTTTTTAAAAAAAAATTTATTTAATTCTAAAAAATTTAATGTATTAGTTAATTCTTTAATTCTATTTCTTGTTGGAATCACTACAAGCATATATTTCTAATAAATAATGTTATTCTATTTAAAAATTTTATTTTTTAATAACAAAGATTTATTTTGTACATTGAAGAGCGACTTCAATGAAATCTCCGTCAATAAACCTATGTGCTTCTTCTACTTCAGAGAAAACTTGAATTCCAGAGTCTCCTATTTTAGATTTTCTTATGTTCTTAAAACCTGCTTCAGCAAGGTATTTTTGCATTGATTTATTGTCATACATCCATAAGTGACCTGAATTTCCAAATAGTTTCCTTAGGAAATCTGTAAAGTTTTTGTCATCCTTTTTTTTTCCAAAACCTAGACTTTCAATAAAAGCATCACAGTCTTGATTTTTTAAATATTTTTGAACCCTCATTTCTACATCAGGGACTATTAATCTAAAACATCCACCTGGTTTTAACATGAAATAAATATTTTTTAATGCTTTTTGCATTCCCTCTTTAGTCATATGCTCCAAAGCATGTGAACAATAAATATTGTTTGCTTCATTTTTCTTACAAAAGATTTTTTTAGAAATGTCTCCATAGATTACTTCTTTAGGATAAGGCAAAGGATTAATTTTTATAAATTTTCTAAATAATAAAATTTTTTCAAGCTGAGCTGTAATTGAAATGTCATAATTTTTCCAGTTTTTTCCAATTTTAAATTCGCAGCCTATATGAATATTCATTATTTTTTTATATATTTGATTAAGACTTGTGAGTCATCTTTACTAAAAACAAGATAATTATATTCTTTCTCATCGAAATTTTCGATCAAAGCTTTATATTCGTTTTCTTCCCACCCAATACAATTATACAATTCATCAAATAAAATTATAGCACCATTATTTAGAAAAGGTTTTATGGTTTTGAGTATGAAGTTTGTAGTATTATAAGTATCCACATCTATGTGAACAAAATTAATTTTTTCTCCTTTTTTTATAAAACTCGGCAAGGTATCTTGTATCCAACCTTTTATAGCTGATACATTTTTATTTAAATTTGGGACTTTTCCATACAGGTTAAAAGTTCCTTTGGTAGCCTGCGTACCTATCCAGTCCTCTTTTAGGCCTTCGAAAGAATCAAATCCATATATAATTTTATTTTTTATTAGTTTTGATAAAAAATTAATAGACTTTCCTTTATGAACACCAAATTCTAAATATAGACCTTCCTCATTTATTTCTAAAGCTTTCGAGACCGCATATTCTTTTATCTTATTATCTTTTAAAAAAATTGATTTTAAAAAATACTTTTTAAAATGATTATATGATTTTTTTAAACTTTCTCTTTGATATTTTTCGAAAGGAGTTTCTGTTAAAAAATTAAAATCTCTGAATATTCCAATAGTACAAATTCTTATTTTTTTTATTAAAAAAATAACTACATCTCTAAATAAAGAATACATTGTTTAATTATAAAATTATTACTATTAGAATTGGTTTATTATGACTACTAATATAAAAATATAAAGAAATATTTTAATAAATAAAAAATAATTTTTTATTAGTGACGATTTTTAATTTTTATTAGTATTTAAGTAATTTAAATAAAAAGTTACAATTTCCTAATAATGTTAAAAACATAAGAGTTATTTTTAATTTTATATTAAAATTCATTAATGTATCTTTGCCACCTAACTAATGAGAATTATTATTATTGAACCTGAATTCGATGGTCACTATATCGTAACTTATGTTAAGTTTGTGATTGACAAATTGTCATCGCATAAAATCGATATAATTGTTATTACATCGGAGCAAGCAAAAAAGCATTTATCACTTAAAATTATAAAAAAAGCATATCCTAAAATTAAAGTAAAATTTTTAAAATATGTTCGTCCAAAATATCATGGTTCTTTTTTTTTATTATTATGTCAAATCAAATTGTATTTTCTTATAAAAAAAACTTTTTCAGAACTTTCAAATAATAAAAAAATAGATAAAGTGTTTGTAAATTCCATAGATCATTTTGATAAGGCATTAGCAATTTTAGGCGATCCTTTTAAAGGAACCCCTTTTGTTGCAATGTATAATAGTCCAAAATTTCATTTTCATTTTTTCAATTTTACTAATTCTGTACGTTTTAAACTATTTTCCAAATATCTATTCGAAAGAATACTAAAAATGAATAATTTAGTTAAAATTTTAGTTAATGATCATTTATTTATAAAATATATAAAAATAATTAGTTTAAAGAATAAAAATAAAATAAAATTTTTTTTTCATCCAGTTAAATTTTATAAAGATTATTCAAAAAAAATTTCCTACAAAAAATTAGAATTACCAAAAAATTCAATTCCTATTTTAGTTTATGGTTATTTAAGAATGTCGAAAGGTATTATAGAATTATTAAACGCCTTGAGTGATCCTAGAGTTTCTACAAAGCTCGTAGTTATTTTAGCAGGTAATCAAGTTTCTGAATTAAGAAAAATTTTACAACAAAAATATTATAATGACTTAGTTAAAAAAAAAAAATTGTTTATATATAATTATTTTCATAATGAGAAAGATGAAGCAATTTTATTTTCAGTGGCAAAGATTGTTTGGGTTGCCTATAATAAGACGCCGTTTGCCAGTGGTGTTTTAATTCAGGCTGCTGTTAAGAGAATCCCAGTTATCGCAACTGATTATGGCATTATTGGCGATCTAACATCTAAATATAATCTAGGCGTTAAAGTTAATATTGATATTAAAAATTCAATAATTAAGGCACTTAATAATATATGTTATAAAAAGTATGATAGTAAATTTTTAAATAAAAATAATAAAAATATTTTAATCAAAAATAGCAAACCTAAATTCTTTATGAATTTAGTATATAATTTATTAAGAAATTAATTATTTTAAACGCTTTGCTTTTATTTCAAAATTCTAAAATTAAATAAAATTTATAATTCTAATTAAATTTTAATTTATAGAAATTGGTTGCGGGGCTTGGATTTGAACCAAGGACCTTCAGGTTATGAGCCTGACGAGCTACCAGACTGCTCCACCCCGCGATAAAGTTTTTTAGTTATAGCATTATATTTTAAATTATCT
>Ga0169931_10000532_pt1 | contig 62580 bp, 47 predicted proteins | sample Kivu_15m_20L_FD_129675 | JGI IMG/M metagenome (GOLD analysis project Ga0169931, IMG submission 129675) | Freshwater microbial communities from Lake Kivu, Western Province, Rwanda to study Microbial Dark Matter (Phase II) - Kivu_15m_20L... | ecosystem: Environmental > Aquatic > Freshwater > Lake... | reverse complement strand
CCCTTCAACCCGGCGCGCGGTGCGCGCCGAAGTCGGGTTGCCACCGGCGGACTCACGTCGCGCCGCTCGCCGATAATGTACTTATGTGCGCTTGTGGTCCGAAAGTCAAACGACCCGCGCGGATTTTTTCCGCCGGGCTGCGCTCAGGGCGCGCGCACGTCGGCGCGCCAGCGCTTCACGCCGCCGTCGCGGCTCACGCTCACCAGCGCTTCGCCGTCGGCCGTGAACGCCACGTCGCGCACTTGGTCCGCGTGACCGGTGAGGGCCAGCCGCTCGCGCCCGCCGAGCGGGTCCCACAGCAGTACGGTGCGGTCGTCGGACCCGGACGCGAGCGCGCGGCCGTTCGGGCTGAACGCTAGCGCCTGCACCCGTGCGGTGTGGCCGGTCAGGGCGCGGGCGAGCGCGAACCGGCCGTTGGGTTTCGCGTCCCAGACGCGGACGGTCCCGCTCGCGTCGCCGGTTGCAAGGCGCGTGCCGGTCGCGTCGTAGGCGAGCGCGTCCACGGGCAGCGAGCCGTGCGCTTCCGGCAGGTCGTCGACGACGCGGCCCGTGCTGTCCGGGGCGAACGAGACGATCCGCACGCCGGTCTTCAGCCCGACGGCGAGCCACGGCTCGGTGGGGTGGAACGCCACCGCCGGCGGGTGCGGGGTCGCGAGGAGCAGCTTCGTGCCACGCGCGTCGACCGATTCGCCGGGCGGGATCGCGTGCAGGTCGTAGAGGCGCGCGCCGTCGGGGTCGGCGGTGGCGAGCCAGCGACCGGTGGGGTCGAACCGCACCGCGTGAACCGGGAACGGCACCTTCACGCGGGCTGGGCCCCACGCGCCGCGCGGCGGGTTCGGCCCCTTGCCGGGCAGCGGGATCGGCCGCCACACGAACAGGTCGCCGCCCGCGGCCAGCGCGAACGCGCGCCCGTCGGCCGCGGCCGCGGCCGCGGCGGCGCGCGCCGGTTGGGGGTCGCGCGGGGTGCCGTAGTACAGGGGGGCGAGCGCGAGCGGGTCGCGGGGGGCGGGGCCGCGCGCGCCGAGGGACGGGTAGTCGAGGGCCACCGTGCGGGTGCGGTTCAGGTCGTCGGCGAGCACCAGCCCGTTGGCCGCGGGGGAGAGGGCGACCGCGCTCAGGCTCTGCCCGCGCTCGCGGCCGGGCAGGTCGTACGGCAGCGGGGCGAGCGCGTCGGCCGCTTCGTGCGTGCGCAGCCCGGTCTGCCACACCACCGCGGTGCCGTCCGTGGAGGCCGACACGAGCGCGCGGCGGTCCGGCCCGAACGCGAGCGCGCGGACCAACTGCTCGTGCCCGGTGAGGACGCTCCGCTCGCGGCCGTCGTCGGCGTCCCAGAGGCGCACGGTTTTGTCGAACGCGCCGCTGGCGAGCAACTGGCCGTCGGCGGCGAACGCGAGCGCGTGAACGGCGCTGGTGTGACCGAACAGGCGGCGGTCGCGGAGGGTGAGGAGGTTGTACAGGCGCACGGAGATCGGCTTGGCGTTGTAGGCGGTGGCGAGCACGGTGCCGTCGGGCGACAGCGCGACCGCGGTCACGGCCGCGGGGTGGTCGTCGAGGGCGCGGATCAGGCGGGTGCCGTCGCCGGAGTACACCTGCGCGGCGGCGCGGCCCGGGGCGGGCGCGTCGGCCCGGCCGCACGCCAGCGCGGAGCCGTCGGCCGCGAACGCGACGCTGAGCACCGGGGCGCCCCGCGGGCCGATCTCGCGGGGCCAGACGGCGCGGGCCTCTTGCGGGTTCGCCGCGCGCGCGGCCCCGAGCGCGAGCGCGGCCGCGCCCCCGTGGGCGGCCACCTCGGTGCCCGACGCCCGCCAGCCGCCCAGCTCCCACCACCGCAAGTGCCCGTCCGCGCCGCCGCTGACCAGTCCGCGCCCGTTCGGGCTGAACGCCACACAGTTCGCCCCCTCCGGGTGCGCCTCGAGCGTGATCGCGGGGCCGATGACCGCGGGCTTCGCGAGCGGGTTCACGGCCGGCGGCAGGAACGGGAGCCGGCCGAGCGTGGCGCGGAACGTGTCGAGTACGCCGACCGGCAGTTCCCACAGGCGCACGGTGCCGTCCATCCCGGCGGTGGCGAGCGCGCCGCCGTCGGGGGAAAACGCGATGCCGCGCACGGTGCCCGTGTGCCCGTGGAGCAGCAGCCACGTGCGCCCGGTGCGCGGGTCCCAGACGCGCACCTGCCCGGCCTCGCCGGCGGTGGCGACGAACGTGCCGCCGGGCGCGTACGCGGCCGCGTGCAGCGGGTCCGGTTCGCCGTGGTCGCGGTACCGCAGTTCCTCGCGCTGGCACAGGCGCCGCAGGTAGTGCCACGCGAAGTCGCGCAGGTCGCGCGGGCACCACTGCTCGTTTTCGAGCAGTTCGGCCGCGCGCAGCGGGTCCCGCTCGCACAGCATCGCGCACTGCGCCAGTTGCAGGGCGAAGGTGGCCCGGCGGGACGCCTCGGCCTCGAGCACCTTCTCGTCGCGCTCCTTCTTGTTCTCGCCGGCGAGTTTGGCCGTGAGTTCGAGCAGCCGCTTGGCCTCGTCCCGCTCGCGCTGCGCGTTGCGGGCCTCGACGTCCTTCTGGCGCACGGCGTCGCTCACGCGCGCGTAGGCCACCGAGAGCACCATCACCAGCGCCGCGGTCGCGGTCACGGTCGCGCCGAGCAGCACGGCCAGCGCCGGGTGCCGCCGCGCCCACTTCACCCCGCGGCCCCACGCGCTCAGCGGGCGCGCGCGGATCGGCTCGCCGTTCAGGAACCGGTCGAGGTCGTCGGCCAGTTCGCTCGCCGAACGGTACCGCTTGCCGGGCTGCTTCGAGAGGCACTTCAGGCAGATCGTTTCGAGGTCGTTGGGCACCGACGCCTGCAACCGCTTGGGCGGCACCGGGTCGTCGTGGAGCACCTGCAACACGGTGTCCAGCGCGGTCTCGCCGCGGAACGGCGGGCGCCCGGTGAGCAACTCGTACAGGATCGCGCCGAGCGCGTACACGTCGGCCGCGGGGCCGACGTCCTTCGCGCGGCCGCCGGCCTGTTCCGGCGCGATGTAGCTGGGGGTGCCCATCACCGCGCCGGTGCGGGTGCGGTCGCCGCCGAGGGTTTCGTCCAGCCGCTTCGCGAGGCCGAAGTCCGTGACCTTCGGGGTCGGCGCGCCGGTGGCGCGCAGGTTCGATTTGCTGGACACCGACCCGGTCTTGGAATCCGGCTGCTGGGCGCGCGGCGCGCGGGGCACCCCGCCGAGCAGCACGTTGCCCGGTTTCAGGTCGCGGTGGACGATGCCCGCGTCGTGCGCGAACTGCATGGTGCGCGCGAGGGTTTCGACGAGCGCCGCGGCGCGCCGCGGGGCCCACGGCTCGCCGGTCAGGTTCTGCGCGAGGCTGCCGCCCTCGACGAACTCGAGCGCGAGGTACGGGTGCCCGTTCGCTTCGCCGATCTCGAAGATTTGGACGATGTGCGGGTGCTGGAGCGCCGCGACCGCTTCGGCCTCGCGGCGGAACCGGTCGCGCTCGGCCGGCCCCGCGTGCGCGCCGGACAGGATCATCTTGAGCGCGACCGGGCGGTTCAGGTTCAGTTGGCGCGCCTTGTACACGACGCCCATGCCGCCGCGGCCGACCTCGTGCAGGATCTCGAACCCGGGCACGGCGGGCGGCGCGTACTCGCCGGTGCCGGGCGCGGGCACGATCGAGGACCCGGGCGACCGCGGGACCGTCGCGCCCGCGCCGAACTCGACCACGCTGTTGCCGGGCCGCGGGCCGGGCGCGTTGGCCCCCGCTTCCGGGAGCGCGACCACCAGCGAACCGAACGACGTGTCCGATTCGTTCGGCGTGTCGTTCGGGGCCGGGAGCGCCTGCGTGGCGCTGCCGTCCGCCGCTTGCTCCTCGGTGGCGACGAACAGCCGCACCGGGTCCGGCGCGGGCAGCGGGTACACGGTGGCGTCGCCGCACACCGGGCACGCGGGCGGCGCGCCGGCCCCGCTCCACGTGTGCCCGGACGAGCAACGGTAACCGCCGGTCATTTCGCGGGGCCTCGGTGCGCGGAACCTGTGAGGCAATTATCCCCGACCGCGCCGCCGATTCAAGCGCGAGCCGGACAGATGCGCGCAAACGCGAACGGCACCCCGAAGGGTGCCGCGGCGCGGGTACCGGCGGGGCGCGGGGTCACTGCGCGCCCGGCAGCGTCGGCGGGATGATCGGCGCGGGCGGTGCCACCCGCGCTTCGGGCGCGGCCGGCGCGCTCGGCGCGGTCCACAGCGGCTCGCCCTTCGCGGGCGGCGGCGGCAGCGTGACGCGGCCGTCCGGTAGGAACCCCGGTGCGCTCGGTGCGGTCGGCGCGCCCGGCGAAACGATCGGCTCCGGCGTGCGGACCACCGGCAGCGGCTTCGGCGGGGGCGGCAGCGTCACGCGCTCCGCCGGCGCGAAGAACTCGCCCGGTGCGCCGGTGCCCGTGCCGCTCGGCGGTGCGGGCGGTGCCGGCAGTGCGGTGCCGATCGGCCGCGCGCCCTGCGGCGGGGGCGGAAGCACCACGCGGTCGCCCGCGCTGAAGGTGGTGTCGGCTTCGACCGGCGCGCCGCTCACCGGCGCGCCGAGGGGCACACCGGCCGGCGCGCCGCTCCCGCCGGCGGTGCCGAACGTCGGCAGCGGGCGCGGCGCGTCGCCGGTCCCCGCCGGCCCGCCCGCGGTCGGCCACGGGCGGGTGCCGGTCGCCGCGCCGCCGCCCAGCGGCGGGACCGGCGGCGTCATGGGCTTCACCGGCAGGTCCGGCAGCGGCTCGCGCGCCTCCGCGAACGGCGGCAACTTGAGCGCCGAGTTGGTCCCGTTCGCCGGGCCGACCGGGTGCCCGCCGACGGTGCCGCCGCCCGCCGGGATCGGGGCCTCGCGCAGCTTCAGCGCCGCTTCGGTGCGCTCGCGGATGTGGTCCGCGGCGCGCTTCTGCACCCACGGCGGCAGCGGCCCCTCGTTGATCGCCACCGCGTTGTACTGCTGCACGGTGCCCTTCGCGTACTCGAACACCGCCAGCGCCGTGTTGTAGTCGGCGATGGCGCGGGCCTCGGCCGCGATCGCCGCCGCGAGCTGCTGCTGCACCGTCAGGTTGCTGAGGAAGTCGACCGCCGGGCCGCCGCCGATCTGCTCCTTCAGCTTGATCCGGTACACGAACTTTTGCAGCTCCTCGCGCTCGGCCCGCGCGTAGGTGATGGCGACGTGCGTCTGAATCAGCCGCCGGTACTGGCTGATGAGGAACTCCACCGTCTTCAGTTCCGTGTCGCGCAGTTGCACGTAGCTCTTGGTCAGGTTCAACTGCGCTTGGCGCACCAGCGCGTTGGCGTCGCGGAAGCCGATCGGCACGTCGAGCCGGAACCCGATGGTCCAACTGTTGAACCGGTTGTCGGCGAGGCTGCCGAAGGCGTTGCCGGGCGTGAACACCCCGGTGTTCGCGTTGAAGTCTTGCGTGTTGCCGCCGAGCCGCGTGCCGAGGCCGGCCACGTCGTACTGCGTGAACGTGCGCAGGTCCGGGCGGCGCAGGTTCTTCTGCAGCAGGATGTCCAACTGGCGGAACTTCAGGTCGGCGCGGGCGATCACCAGTTCGGGCCGCAGCGCGATGGCCTCGTTCGCCGCCTCGTGGAAGTCCGGCGTGTACGCCGCGAGCGTCGGCTCGTCGATGGGCACGAGCCGCGTGCCGTCGTCGCTCCGCAGCCCCATCAGCCCGCGCAACTGGCGCTCGCTCTCGAGCACCTGCCCGCGGGCCGCGATCACCTGCCCTTGGAACCGGTGCACCTGCGCCTGAATTTGGTGCAGCCGCTGCGGCTCGTCGCTGCCGATTTCCACGCGCGTCTTGGTGTACCGGTAGCCCTCGTACGCCTGCCGGTAGCCCTCTTCCTGCGCGTACAAGTTGTAGTACGCGGCGTACAGGTTCCAGTACGCGGCCTCCACGTTCACCAGCAGGAAGTTGATCTTCGCCTCGAAGTCGGCTTTCGTCTGGTCTTGGCGAATGCGGGTGATGAGGATGCCTTCCGTGCCCACGCCGCCGGCCGGCCGGATCCCGCCGAGCAGCAGGCTCCCTTCGGAGAACGGCCCGGTGCCGGCGATCTGGTTGATCTCGACGCCGAACAGCCGCAACAGCGGTTGCTCGAAGGTGAACTGCAACCGGGGCGTGTAGTTCGGGTTGATGAGCTGGCCGAACTGCTGCGACGCCGCCGTCCCGAACTTCGAGTAGTCGGTGCTGAACGTGATCCCCGCGACGCCGCCGGTGGGCAGCGGCTTCGCCAGCGTGCTGCTCAGCGTGGCCGCGTCCCGCTGCTGCTGGAACGAGACGAACTGCGCGGCCACCGGCTGGTCGATCTTCTGCCACTGCATCGTCGTCACCCAGCGGGTGTCGAACTTGGACAGCGACCGCTCCACTTCCGCCCCGGCGATGGCCGGATCGACCGCGAACGCGCGCACCGAGTCGGTGCCGCTCGCGCCGCGCCCGGTGAACTGCCCCAGCCCCTCGCTCTTGAACCCGAACTGCGACGCCTGTTGCGCCTGCGAGCCGATGTTGCCCTGCTCGATGGCGACCGCGACGCACTCGCGGAGCGTCAGGTTGCGCGGCGGCCGCGCGAAGTCCGCGACGGTGTTCACCGGCGCGAGCTTCTCCACCGTGCCCGGCACGATCGGGTCGTGCGGGTTCGTCTCGAGCGCTTTGGGAAGTTGCACCTTCAGCGCGTCGTGGTAATCGCCCGGCTCGAGAAAGAGCTGCTGCTTGCACCCCGCCGCGCCGACGGCCAGCACGCCCGCGAGCGCCCGCTTCAGCCATTTGGTCCGCTTCATCTCAGCCCCTCACCGGCCGCCGGATCGCCCCCGCTCGCGCCCCGATTGCGGAACGCGGCCCCCCCGTACGGAGGCGTCTCCGCTTCCATCGGCGGTGCGACCGGAAGAATTCACCTAGTCTGTCGGTCGAATCCGAAATTCCGCGCACTCGGGTTCAAGTTCGGGGCTTTCCCCGCGCCGCGCGAAGCGGCACCGGGCGGGGCGGTTTGGCGGAGTGGCGAACCGGCGCGCTTGAGGGACCGGCCCGCGCGCGGTAGTCTGTACCCGCGACCCGCGCACACGTCCCACCTTTCCGAGGGCACCGCCGTGGACCAACCCGTCAGCGCCGAAATCAAGCAGGCCCGCATGAAGGAGTTCATGCAACTGCTCCCGCTCACGCTCGAACTCGCGGGGCTGCCCAAAGGCGACCCGCTGCGCCCGTTCAACTCCGACCAGATGGAAGGCCGCGCGCTGAGCGTGCGCGCCGCCTACAAGATCGCCAAAGCGCTGCTGAAAGAAGTGGGCGACGGGTTGCAGTGAAACGGGGTCGGCGCGCGCCGCGGGGCGCGCGCTCGTGTAGGTCGCGGTCGAGCGGCGCTTCGCCGCGAGGCCCGACGGCGTGAAAGTAAAGCGAGAAACGCTTGCGCGCTGCGACGAGCGAAGCACGCGAGCGTTCCATTCAACACCGGTTCGCCGTCGGGCCTCGGCTTGGTGCCGTGTCGCTTCACTTGCGGGGAAATCTCGGCGACGCGGCTTCGCAAAGCGCCGCTCGACCGCGGCCTACAAGAAGGCTCACCTGTCCGCTGGTGCCGGTGGTGCCGCCGAGTTGGTCGATGCACACGAAGACGGTTTGCGTCAGCAGCAGGATGATGATGACCCATTCCAGCGCGTGACTGCGGCGCGCGTGCACGAACTCGCTCGCGCGCTGCGCGCACCCGTCGTAGACGCGCTCGAACACTTCCAGTTGGCCTTCGAGCGATTCGGCGCGGTACGCCATGCGGGCGCGCTCGCGCAACCGCTCCCCGATCTGGCTCGCGAGCGTCGGCGGGAAGACCGGCGGCAGGTGGATGTGCGGCGACAGGCGCATCAGGCGCGCCCGCAGTTCCAACACCGTGCGGAACCGTTCGGCGAGCTTGTGCCGGGTGCGCACCGCGCGCGGCTCGAACTCGAACGCCAGCGCCCCGTCGCTTTCCAAGTCCGGCCAGAGCGCCCCGAGCGCGCGCTCGATGTGCTTCAACTCGGCCTCGCAGAACGCGCTCTCCAGCACCGCGCGCACGGCCCCGTCCAACCGGTCCGGGGCCGCGAGCACCGCCGCGCGCCCGGTGCCCCACACGATCTGCGCGCCGTGCAGCGTCACGAACTGCGCCGGGCCGGGCACTTCGGCCCACGCGCGCGCCGCGGCGACCGCGCCGGCGTCTTCGGCCTCGCCGGTCGGCACCGCGAGCACTTCCAGCGCGGCCGCGGGCGCGCCGGCGCGGAACCCGGGTTCGACCTCGACCGCGTACCGGCCGATGGGCGGCGGCAGTTCCGCGAGCGGGGCCGTCGGGCGCTCCGGCACGAACGCGACGCGCAGCGCGCGCGCCCCGGGGGGAAGGGCGTCAGAAGTGGGCGCGGTGTTCAAACCGTTCTCCGGGTGCGGTCCATCCGCTCGGCGATGTCGTCGGCCGCGTATTCGGCCGAATCGAGCACGCCGTTCAGCGTCGAATCGAACAGGTAATCGCCGACGAAGTACAAGTTCGGGTGCCCGACCGGTTCGGGCCGGTGCGCGCGGTCGAGCGCGCGCGGCACCGCGCCGCCGGGCAGCGCGCTGACCGCGCCCGCCCACCGGTGCACGTGCGCCTCCAGCACCCGCGCCCCGTTCGGCGCGAGCACCGGCGGCAGCGCGGCCAGCACTTCGCTCACCAACTCGGAATCGCTTTTCGCGCACAGGTCCTGAGCCGCGCGGCCGCCGATCAGCCAGCCGAGCGCGAAGTGCGTCGCGCCCGGTTCGCGCCCCGATTCGTCGTACAGGCAGCACCCGCCGAAGGCGTCCGACATGCAGTACGAGTCGTCCCACGCGCCGCGCCAGAACGGCCGGTCGAACAGCGCCGTGACGCGCAAGTAGTGCGCCGGGTGGTCGTGGTGGGCGTGGTGCGCGCGCACGGCTGCGGCCAGTTTGTCGCCCTCGAACGCGATGCCGGGCAGGTGCGCGTTCGGCACCGCGACGACGACGTAGTCGAACGCGCGGGTCGTTTCGCCGCCCGCGTGCGTCGCGGTCACGCTCAGTTCGCCGTTCCCGTTGCGCCCCACGCGCACCGCCCGGTGGTCGGTCAGCACTTCGGCCCGCAGGCGCGCCGCGAGTTCGTGAACGAGGCGCTCGTTGCCCCCGCTGATGCTGTAGAGCTGCATGTACGCCGGCGCGTTCATCACGTAGTTGTGCAGGCCGTAGGTCGCGTTCGTGCGCTCCGGTTCGGTCGCCAAATCACTGCGAATCAGGGCCTCAATGTAGTGCCGGGCGCACGGGTCGGTGATCCGCTCGAGCGTCGCGCGGAACGGCGGTTGCGGGGTGCCGCGCCCGGTGCCGTCGTCGGACTGGTAGAACTCGTGCGGGCTGACGCGGTCGCGCGCGAACCGGTCGAACGCTTCGACCTGCTCGCGGGCCGCCGGGCCGAGGCGCGCGCGCACGTCGTCGAGGTTCGAGAGCACGCGGTTGCGAACGACTACCGCGGAGCCGCGCATCGGCGTAACGGGCAAGCCGAGTTCGGCGACGAGTTCGCGGAGCGCGTCCTCGCCGGTTGCGGAATAGTCGTACAGTTCCGCGGCCCCGGCTTCGTAGTGCGCGGCGGCACGCGCGAACCGCTTGGTCAGAATTTTGCCGCCGAGCCGCGGAGCCGCCTCGAAAATTGTGGTGCGGAAGGGCACTCCGGCCCGGCGCTGGAGGTGGTAGGCGGTGAACAGCCCGCCCGGCCCGCCGCCGACGATACCGACCCGGATTGTGTGCGACTGGGGCGCGTGCATTCCGTCTGAAACGGCCACCGGCGCGCGGCAGAGACGCCGCCCCGCGCGCGAAATAGCGAACCCGCGACCCGAACGGCGCGTCTGTAGGGTGTGAGTGGCCTTGAAGCCGCCCGGTCGCGGTTCTAGTTTAAGTGCGGTCGGTTCGCGCTCGCGTAGCTCAGTGGTAGAGCAGCGGTTTTGTAAACCGCTGGTCGTGGGTTCAACTCCCTCCGCGAGCTTTTCGTTCGGTGGCCGGCTTGCTAGAACAGAATTGGAAGGCGATTCGGGTAGGTGGCAGAGTGGTCAATTGCACCAGACTGTAAATCTGGCCTCTTCGGAGTTCGGGGGTTCAAATCCCTCCCTACCCATTTTGGAAGGATGAAGATCGAAGGATGAAAGATGAATTCGGGCCGGTGATCGGCCTTCGTTCATCCTTCCTCGTTCGTCCTTCATCCTTCCACCCAAGCGGGTGTAGCTCAGCGGTAGAGCTCTTGCCTTCCAAGCAAGATGTCGTGGGTTCAAATCCCATCGCCCGCTCTGGTCGGAGTGCCGACGGTTCGAGTGTGAGCGAAGGAAAAAGTTCGAGGAAATGCCCGGCCCGTGACGGACGCCCCTTCACTTTCTCGGCAATCCTTTTATCCTTTCTCCTTCGGTAAGCCGCTGCTGTAGCTCAGTTGGTAGAGCACCTCCTTGGTAAGGAGGAGGTCATGGGTTCAAGTCCCATCAGCAGCTCTGATCGCGTTGTCGAGCGTGTGGCGGTCGGACGGCGCGGGTTCCCCGCGGCACCACCGATCCGGCCCGTAACCTGATCCCCGATGGGGTGCCGGCGCGGGCCAACCGCGGGCGCGTCCCACATTCACCCGGAGTTCCGCAGAGGAGCGTTCAGCGATGGCAAAGGGCAACTTCGAGCGCACGAAGCCGCACGTCAACGTCGGCACCATCGGGCACATCGACCACGGCAAGACGACCACCACCGCGGCCATCATGGCCCGCAACGCGCACCTGAACAAACTCAAAGAGTTCAAGACCTACGCCGAAATCGCGAAGGGCGGCATCGTCCGCGACGCGAACAAGACCGTGACCATCGCGGTGTCGCACGTCGAGTACGAGTCGAACGACCGCACCTACGGCAGCGCCGGCGACCTGCCGTACAAGGACCTGCTCGACTACCCGGGCATGGACAAGCACTTCGGCTCCGAGATCAAGGGCCGCCACTACGCCCACATCGACTGCCCCGGCCACGCCGACTACATCAAGAACATGATCACCGGCGCGGCCCAGATGGACGCCGCCATTCTGGTGGTCGCCGCCGACGACGGCCCCATGCCGCAGACCCGCGAGCACATCCTGCTCGCCAAGCAGGTCGGCGTGCCCCGCATCGTCGTGTACATGAACAAGTGCGATAAGGCGGACCCGGAACTGATTCCGCTCGTCGTGATGGAACTGCGCGACCTGCTCAGCAAGTACGACTTCCCCGGCGACGACATCCCGATCGTGTTCGGCCGCTCGAAGGAAGCCCTCGAAAACCCGACGACCGACAACCAAGGCTCGCTGTCGATCGACGCCCTGATGTTCGCGCTCGACACCTTCGTGCCGCTGCCGCAGCGCGAAGAGGACAAGCCGTTCCTCATGTCGATCGAAGACGTGTTCTCGATCAAGGGCCGGGGCACCGTGGCGACCGGGCGCGTCGAGCGCGGCACCGCGAAGGTCGGCGACGAAGTCGAGATCATCGGCCTCCGCAAGGACAGCGTCAAGACGGTGCTCACCGGCATCGAAATGTTCCAGAAGACGCTGGACAAGGCCATCGCCGGCGACAACGTCGGGGCGCTGCTCCGCGGCATCGAGCGCGACGGCATCGAGCGCGGCCAAGTGCTCGCGAAGCCGGGCAGCATCACCCCGCACACCAAGTTCGAAGCGAACGTGTACGTGCTGTCGAAGGAAGAAGGCGGTCGCCACACGCCGTTCTTCAGCGGGTACAAGCCGCAGTTCTACTTCCGCACGACGGACGTGACCGGCAGCGTCGCGCTGCCCGCGGGCGTCGAAATGTGCATGCCCGGTGACAACGTGAAGGTCACGGTCGAACTGATGGAAGGCATGCCGGTCGCCATGGACGAGGGCCTCCGCTTCGCCATCCGCGAGGGCGGTCGCACCGTCGGTTCGGGCGTCGTGACGAAGATCCTCGCCTGACCGCGGCTCGTGTTTCGTGTTTCGTGTTTCGTGTTTGGTAAGGAGCGAGAACGGTGCCGTGTGCCGTCCGTTTCACACCAAACACCGAACACGAAACACGAAACGCGAAATACGAGCGTAGCTCAACGGTAGAGCAACGGTTTCCAAAACCGTCGGTTGGGGGTTCAAATCCCTCCGCTCGTGCTCCCGGAGTGGCCGAAGTGCCCGGTGCCCCACCCGACGGGCGCGGCGGGCCGCGAACGCAGACCCCAGAGCCAGCCGCGCGGCCGCCGAATCGGGATCGCCCGGTTCCGCGGCCGATTCGCTCATTACCGCTCGCGCGCCGCGCGCCGAGTGCCGTACACGGACAGACCGGACCGTCGACCGGACGGTCGACCGGACAGAAGGGGACGGAGCATGGCTACCGCCGTCGAATCCAGTTCCGCGCCCGCCGCGCCGAGCAAGCCCGTCGGGCTGGTGATTCTGAGCGCCCTCGGGGGGGCGTACATCCTCGCGGCGCTGGCGGTCGCGTTCTACGCGGTCCCGGCGCTGTGGCTCGACTTCGTCGGGCCGCTGAACAACCTCGCGCTCGGGGCGCAGGTCGCGGCGCTGGTCGCCCTGTGCTGGTTCGGCGGCAAGCTCTCCGCCGACGCGCCGGCCGGTACCCGCGGCGGCGGGTTCTTCTTCGTGTGCTGGGCGTTCACGATCTTCTTCTGCGTGCGCGCCGTCGCCCTGAACTTCGAAGCGGTCGCCGGGCAGGTGATCGCGGCGGCGTTCGGCCTGCTGCTCCTGTACTTCGCGGTGAAGTTCTTCACCGGGCGCACCGGGGCCAACTGGAGCACCGGCCTCGAGCACGCCGGCTGGTTCTCGTTCGCCGCTTACAAGCCGTCGCTCGGCCGGTGGGTGCGCCGCATCACCACGCTCGGCATCCTGCTGCTCGGCTTGAGCGGGGCGTACTCGCTGTCCGCGCAGGGCATCGTGCCGGACACGGCGGTGCTCGCGCTGCCGTTCGGCCTCGGCTCGGTGCCGGTGCTCCAACAGGCGCAAGTGCTGGTGCCCCTGCTCATCGCCCTCGCGACCCTGTGGGTCGCGTTCCGCGCGGTGAACGTGCCCAGCTTCGCCGAGTTCCTGATCGCCACCGAAGCGGAAATGAACAAGGTGTCGTGGACCCCGCGCAAGCGCCTGTTCCAAGACACGATTGTGGTGCTCGTCACCACGCTCATCATGACGCTGTTCCTCCTCGCGGTCGACCTGTTCTGGGGCTGGCTGCTCAGCCGCGAGCGGGTCGGCGTGCTGCCGCCGCCGGCGTCCGACAAGGCGAAGGGCGACAAGACCGGTGGCCGCGAGCAGAAGTGGTAACGCGACACACGACGAGGCCCGGTGAGGGCGAACTCCATGAGCGACGAAACCGAAGCGCCGATCGCGCCCGCCGAACTGCCGCCCGCCGCACCCGAAGCGCCGGCCGCGGAAGCCGCTGCCGCGCCCACAGAGCCGGCCGAAGTGCCGCCGACCGAGCCGGACGCACCGACAGAAGTCGCGCCGGTTGCCGAACTGCCGCCGAGCGAACCCGCGCCGGAACCGGTCGCGGAAAGCGCCGAACCCGCGGCCGAACCGGTCGCCGAGTCCGCGCCGGAACCGGTCGCGGAACGTGAGCCGCCGGCGAGCGAGACAGTGTCGGAACCGGCGAGCGAGCCGACCGAGCCGGCCGCGGAACCCGAGGCGAAGCCGAAGCGCAAGCGCCCCGCAAAGGCGAAGGCCGAATCGGAGCCGGAACCGGAACCGGTCGCCGCAGCCCCGGCGGACCCCGACGCGCCGCCGGCACCCGTCAACAACAAGAAGTGGTACGCGATCAAGGTGACGAGCGGGCGCGAAGACACCATCAAGGCCGCGCTACTGCGCAAGATTCGCATCGAGGGGTTGGAGGACGTGGTCGGCCGGATCGAGATTCCGGTCGAAGAGAAGATCGAGAAGAAGCAAGTTCGCGTGAAGGACAAGAAGACCGGCGAGTACACCTACCAAGAGCGCAAGGTCACGAAGCGGACCAAGAAGTTCTACGGCTACATCTTCGCGGAGTTGGAGTTCAACGAGCGCACGCTGTACCTCATTCGCGAAACGAGCGGCGTGGGCGACTTCCTGAACATGCGGGCCGCGAAGAAGGGCGAGCCGCCGATCCCGGAGCCGATGCCGGACCACGAAGTGCAGTCCATGCTCACCGGCGTCGCCGTGAAAGACCCGCTCAAGAAGGTCAAGGTTAAGCTGGACTTCGAGAAGGGCGACAAGGTGCGGATCAAGGACGGTTCGTTCGCCAACTCCGAGGGCGAAGTGAAGGAGATTCGCGAGGCCGCCGACCCCACCGAAGCGCCGAAGGTGGCGGTGGTACTCACGTTCTGGGGCCGCCCGCTGGACGTGGAACTCGACGCGAGCCAAGTGGAAAAGGTGTAGCGCCTCAGCGCTCTCGCCGTCTGCGGCCGGTGTTGCCCTCTCCCCCATGCGGGAGAGGGCGGCGGCGCGAGGCAAGACTGCGAAAGCAGGCGCAGCTTATCCGGCGTGACGCCGGGTGAGGGGTGAGGTAGGCGCGCGTTTCGGTCGAACGTGATTGAAGGTGTTCAGCGCCCCTCGCCCGGCCTCGAAGACTCGGCCACCCTCTCCCACGCTGTCGCGGGGAGAGGGCAAGAAGTGCGTTCGGCGCTCGCCGCGCGCGACTTTCGTTCGTACAACGTACTGTCTTGAACTAGATCATCGCTTCTAGGTGCAGCAATGGCGAAGCAGGTAACGGGCCAAGTGAAACTGCAGTGCCCCGGCGGGTCGGCGACGCCCGCGCCGCCGGTCGGCCCGGCGCTCGGTGCGCACGGCGTGAACATCGGTATGTTCGTCAAGCAGTTCAACGACAAGACGAACAAGCCGGAAATGAAGGGGCTGATGCTCCCCGTGGTCATCACGGTGTACTCGGACAAGAGCTTCGAGTTCAAAATCAAAAGCCCGCCGGCGGCGATCCTGCTGAAACTCGCCGCCAAGATCCCGCACGCGAAGAAGGCCGGCAAGGAAGTGATTCCCGCCGACGCCAAGAAGCAGGGCAAGTACAAGAACCACAGCGTCACCAAGAAGCAGGTGCGCGACATCGCCACCCAGAAGCAGGCGGACCTGAACGCCCGCGACGTGGACCACGCGATGCGGATCATCGAGGGTACCGCCCGCAGCATGGGCATCACGGTGGTCGAGGGCTAACGCGGACGCGCGTCGCGCGCTCGTGTCAAGCGAAAAATCGCGCGCGCCGTTGCCGGCGCGCGTTCGGCGTTGTAACTATTTACTTCTCACGCACCGTCGCAGCAATTTGCAGCGCCGGGAGGGGCCGTAGCTCGCGGTTTCGACCGCCGGCGAACCCCGAACCAGAGAGGCTCGTTCGTAATGGCGAAGGACAAAGACGACGCCGCGCCGGCACCGGCCGCGGCTCCCGCCCCCGTTGCTGCCGCTCCGGCTGCCGCGCCCGCGACGCCCGCTCCGGCCGAAGCCGCGGCCCCGGCTCCCGCCGCAGCCCCGTCCGCTGCTGCCGCCGCCGAGCTTGGCGCGCCCGAGAAAAAGAAGAAGCCCGGCATCCCGCCCCGGCGCGGCAAGAAGCTCCGCAACCACCTGAAGAACCTCGACAAGAAGCTCCGCGAGTCCGGTCCGGTGCCGGTCAAGCAGGCCGTCGCGGAACTGAAGAAGCTCAAGCGCGCGAAGTTCGACGAGACCGTCGAAATTCACATCAACCTCGGCATCGACCCCACGCAATCGGACCAAATGGTCCGCGGTGCGATCCCGCTGCCCCACGGCATCGGTAAAAGCGTTCGCGTCGCGGTGTTCTGCCAAGGCGACAACGTGGCGAAGGCGAAGGCCGCGGGCGCGGACATCGTCGGCGGCGCGGATTTGGTCGAGAAGGTGCAGAAGGAAAACTTCCTCGACTTCGACGTGGTGCTCGCGTCGCAAGACATGATGGGCCAAGTGTCGCGCCTCGGTAAGGTGCTCGGGCCGCGCGGCCTGATGCCCACGCCGAAGGCCGGCACCGTGGTGCCCGCGACCGGCGACCTCGGCAACGCGGTGCGCGAGTTCAAGGCCGGTAAGGTCGAATACCGCTCCGACAAGACCGGGCAGATTCACGCGGGCGTCGGCAAGCTGAGCTTCGACGAGCAAAAGCTCGTCGAGAACATTGCCGCGTTCGTGGACCAAGTGCGGTCGGTCAAGCCGTCGGGCGTGAAGGGCAACTTCATCAACGGCGTGGTGCTCTCGGCCACGATGTCGCCGGGCATCCGGCTCGCGGTCTAACGAGTGGGGAGTGAAGAGTGGGCAGTGGGCAGCCAGAGTGCCGCCCGGCCCACACGGTTCGGATCGGCCGTATTTGCTGCCCGCTGCACACTAACCACTGCCCACTACTATGAGCAAGAAGATCAAAGAACTGGAGCTGAACGACCTCCGCAAGGCCCTCAAGGGCGTGCGGGACTGCGTTCTCCTTCAGCCGCTGAAGTTGGATTCGGCCGCGGACTACACGCTGCGGAAGCAGCTCCGCGACAAGAAGATTCGCGTGAAGATGGTCAAGAACACCCTCGTGAAGAAGGTGTTCGCCGAGAACGGCGTGATCGTCGATCCGGGCAGCGGCCCGACGCTGCTGTGCTGGGGCGCGGACAGCCCGAAGGCGCTCGGCACGGCCGTGAAGGACGTGCTGAAGGCGCTGCGGCCCGATCCCAAGCTGCCGGAGAAGGTCAAAGAGAAGACCGGCGTCGCCGACGGCACGCTCGTCTCGCTCGAAGAACTCTCGAAGATCCCGACCAAGCAAGAGGCCATCGGCGGCATCGTCGCCGCGATCCTCGGGCCGGGCGCGCAACTGGCCGCGGCCATTGCCGGGCCGGGCGGCTCGCTCGCGGGCGTGCTCAAGGCCATCGAGGACAAGGGCGGCGGTGCGCCGGCCGCGGGCTGAACCTGCGACAGTGATAAGTGGTCAGTGGATAGTGGGCCGAACAGAACACAACGCCGCGGGTCGGTGCCCGCGGCTTTTACGAACCAGCTATTACGCTCCTAGTCGGGCCGCTTCACCCGGCGCAGAACCCAAAGGGATTTCATCATGCCTTCCGTAACCGAACTGGGCGACGCCCTCGCCGGCCTGACCCTCGTGCAAGCCGTCGAACTGAAGAACTACCTCAAAGAAAAGTACCAAATCGAGCCGGCCGCGGGCGGCGTCGCGATGGCCGCCGGCCCGGTTGGCCCGGCGGCGGACGCCCCGAAGAAGGAAGAGGCGACCGAGTTCAACGTGATCCTCGACAGCTTCACCGACAAGGTGAAGACGATCAAGGTCGTGCGCGAAATCACCGGTCAGGGCCTCGGCGAAGCCAAGGCGACCGTCGAAGGGGCGCCGAAGGCGATCAAGGAAAACGTGGACAAGAAGACCGCCGAAGACGTCAAGAAGAAGCTCGAAGAGAGCGGCGCGAAGGTCACGATCAAGCCCGCGGGCTGAGTTCGGAGCGCAGGCTGGAAAGCCTGTGCCGCCGGCACTGTGGAAAGCCTGTGCCACCGCTTCTTGTGGCGCAGGCTTTCCGGCCTGTGTCGGTTGTGGCGGTCGGGCGCTTTAGCCGAGATGCAAAAAAAATGCCCGGGCGGGGTGACTTTTTCACCCCGTCTGGGTATAGTTGTCGTGTGGCGGCTTGCTGCCACGCCCAATTGCGTTACGACTATTCCGCGCACGCTGTGTTCGCCGCTCGGTTGTTTCACGGCCCTGCGGCCGAACGAAGCGACCGAATCCTGAACGGTCGGTGTGCGACCCGCGAAGCAGTGGTGACAATGCGCGCGACCCACTCGCTCCGAACTGTCGTACCTCCTCGATTCCGCACCATGCCAACGAACCTCACGGCCCCGGTCGGGTGTCCCTACGGATACCGGACGCGGGGGGTGTGTCGTTCCGCACCGCCGTTTCGGTGCGCGCCAGTAGACCGCGAGCAATAACCCGAGCGCCCGAGCGACGCAAGCCGAGGTAGCCCGATTTGGGCACCGGGTTCCGCGTCGCCGGCGCTCGCGCCGTGACACCCGGACGCGCCCGCACGCGCCGACCCCGAACCGCCAGACCACCAGCTTTAGGAGCCGCCGATGCCTATTCCGGCCCAGCGGATCATCGCCCCTACCGCCACCCGCGACTTCGGCCGCTTCGGCGACGCCGTGGACGTGCCCGACCTCACCGACGTGCAGACCCGCTCGTACGCGCGGTTCCTGCAACTCGACGTGGCCTACGACAAGCGCACGCCCACCGGGCTCGAGGGCGTGCTCCAAGAAATCTTCCCCATCGAGAGCTACGACAAGAAGATTTCGCTCGAGTTCCTCCGCTACGAACTCGGCAAGCCCCGGTACGACCCGGACGAGTGCCGGCAGTTGCGCCTCACCTACGGGCGCCCGTTCCGCGTGTGGCTGCGGCTCAAGAAGACCGACGGCACGCACGTCGAGGAAGAGGTCTATCTCGGCGACATGCCGATTATGATCGGCGGCGGCGAGTTCATTATTAACGGGGCCGAGCGGGTCGTCGTATCTCAGTTGCACCGCAGCCCCGGTGTGGACTTCGTCGTCACCCGCGAAGCGGACAAGGACCTGCACTCGTGCCGCATCATCCCCGAGCGCGGCTCGTGGATCGAGATCAACGCCACCAAGAAGGACACCCTCGGCGTTCGCATCGACCAGTCGGGCAAGTTCTCCGCGATCACGCTGCTGCGGGCCATGGACCCGCAGTACAGCAGCACGGCGGCGATTCTCGCCGAGTTCTTCGAGATCGAGCACCTGAAGCTCAAGGCGAAGGACGCGCGCGCGCGGCTCGTCGGCAACCCGGACGCGGAAGTGCCGGTGCCGCCGATGATCGCGGGCGACGACGTGATCGACCCCGAAACGGGCGAAGTGTACCTTGACGCGGGCAAGCCGTTCACCGCGGAGAAGGTGGACAAGATCATGGCGTCCGCCATCGACACGGTGCCGGTGATCCCGTACCCGAAGGACCCGATCATCCTGAACGCGGTCCACGAGGACGTGAGCACCGGGACCGAGGCCGACTCGCACGAAGGGGCGCTGCTCAAGATTTACCAGCGGCTGCGGCCGGGCAACCCGCCGCAACTGGAAAAGGCGCGCGAGCTGTTCAAGGAGAAGTTCCTCGACCCGAACCGGTACCGGCTCGGGCGCGTGGGCCGGTTCCGCATCAACCGGAAGTTCGACCAGACCGTCGCCGAAACGGAGATGACGCTCCGCAGCGTGGACTTCGTGAACTCGGTGAAGTACCTGCTGCGCCTGCGCGGCAAGGACGAGGGCGTGTACGTCGACGACATCGACCACCTCGGCAACCGGCGGCTGCGGACCATCGACGAACTGGCCGCGGACGAACTGCGCAAGGGGTTCCTGAAGTTGCGCCGCACCGTGCAAGAGCGGATGGCGATCCGCGACCAGCAGGACATGGGTCCGCGGTCGCTCATCAACCCGAAGAGCGTGAGCGCGGCCATCGAGTACTTCTTCGGCCGCTCGGAACTGAGTCAGGTCGTTGACCAGACGAACCCGCTGGCGCAACTCACGCACGAGCGCCGCCTGAGCGCCCTCGGGCCGGGCGGGTTGAACCGCAAGCGCGCCGGCTTCGAGGTGCGGGACGTGCACATCTCGCACTACGGCCGCATCTGCCCGATCGAGACGCCCGAAGGGACGAACATCGGCCTCATTTCGTCGCTCTCCATTTACGCGGAGATCGACGAGTACGGGTTCCTCACGACGCCGTACAAGAAGGTCAAGAACAAGAAGCTGACCGACGAGGTGGTGAAGCGCCGGGCCGACGAGGAGTCGACGTCGGTGCTCGCGCCGGCCGACACGCCCACGGAGGGCGACACGATCGACGCGGACCGCGTGAGCGGGCGGCAGAGCGGCGACCTGATGATGATCCCGGCGGAGAAGGTCGAGTACATCGACGTGTCGCCGAAGCAGATGGTCGGCGTGTCGGCCGGGCTGATCCCGTTCTTGGAGCACGACGACGCGAACCGCGCGCTGATGGGCTCGAACATGCAGCGCCAAGCGGTGCCGCTGCTGGTGCCGGAGCCGCCGCTGGTGAGCACCGGGCTGGAAATCGAAGTGGCGCGCCACTCCGGGATGCTCGTGCGCGCCCAAGAAGACGGCACCGTCGTGTTCGTGGACGCCGAGCGCGTCAAGATCGAGGAGAAAGACAAGATCGTTCGCGAGTACGTCCTGCGGAAGTACCACGGGCTGAACGAGCGCACCTGCCTGAACCAGAAGCCGATCGTGGCGATGGGCCAGAAGGTGAAGAAGAACCAGATCATCGCCGACGGCGCGGCCACCAAGAACGGTGAGCTGGCGCTGGGGCGCAACGTGCTGGTCGCGTTCATGTCGTGGGAGGGGTACAACTTCGAGGACGCGATCATCATCAGCGAGCGGCTGGTGAAGAACGACACCTACACGTCGATCCACATCGAAGAGTTCGACATCGAGATTCGGGAAACGAAGCTGGGCAAGGAGGAGTTCACCCGCGACATCCCGAACGTAAGCCCCAAGGCGCTCGCGAACCTCGACGAGCACGGCGTGGTCCAAATCGGGACGTACGTGCGCCCCGGCGACATCCTCGTGGGCAAGGTGTCGCCGAAGAGCCGCAGCGAACTGACGCCGGAAGAGAAGCTGCTGCACGCCATCTTCGGGCGCGCCGGCGAGGACGTGAAGAACGACTCGCTGGAGGTGCAGTCCGGCACCGAGGGCATCGTCATCGCGGCGCACCGGTTCAGCCGGAAGGCGTACATGAGCGAGGACGAGAAGAAGCAGACCGAGAAGGACCGCAAGGAGATCGAGACCACTTACAACAAGCGCATCGCGGAGCAGTTCCGCGAGTTCGTCAAGGCGCTCGAAGAGGTGCTCGACAAGAAGGAACTGAAGGACCCCAACACCGGCAAGCAGTTGGGTTCGGAGAAGGACGACAAGGCCGTGGCGGAGCAGGCCAAGGCGTTCAAGATGGACAACTTGGACGTGCGCAGCCCGGACAGCCAGAAGAAGGCCAACAAGATTTACCACCGGCACTGGGAGCGCATCCAGTTCTTCATCGACGAGCAGGACCGGAAGCTGAACTCGCTCAACCGCGGCGACGAACTGCCGAGCGGCGTTCAGCAGATGGTGAAGGTGTACGTCGCCACGAAGCGCGTCATCTCGGTCGGCGACAAGATGGCCGGGCGGCACGGGAACAAGGGCGTCATCAGCAAGGTGCTGCCGGAAGAGGACATGCCGTTCCTCAAGGACGGCACCCCGGTGGACATCCTGCTGAACCCGCTGGGCGTGCCCTCGCGTATGAACGTGGGCCAGATTCTCGAAACGCACCTCGGGTACGCCGCGGCGAAGCTCGGCTTCAAGGCCGTGACGCCGGTGTTCGACGGCGCGACCGAAGAGGAAATTCGCGAGTGCCTGAAGGAAGCCGGCTACTCCGAAACGGGCAAGAGCGTGCTGTACGACGGCCGCACCGGCGACGCCTTCGACCAACCGGTCACGGTCGGCTACATCTACATGCTCAAACTGCACCACCTCGTCGACGACAAGGTGCACGCGCGGGCGACGGGGCCGTACTCGCTCATCACGCAGCAGCCGCTCGGCGGTAAGGCCCGGTTCGGGGGCCAGCGGTTCGGCGAGATGGAAGTGTGGGCGCTGGAGGCCTACGGCGCGGCCTACATCCTTCAGGAACTGCTCACGGTGAAGTCCGACGATGTCGAGGGCCGCACCAAGATTTACGAGAGCATGGTGAAGGGCGAGAACACGCTGGAGGCCGGCACCCCGGCGAGCTTCGACGTGCTCACGCACGAGATCCGCGGCCTCGGCCTGAACATGTGCTTGGAGAAGAAGCGGGTGTAAGTGGTGGTTAGTGGTTAGTGGTCAGTTGGCAGCCGCGGCGGAGGTCCGTCGCGGCGTCGCGCAGTAACCGCGTTCGGACCCGCTTTCACAGAACTCAACCGCGTCGGTGTCGGTTTCAGTGTCGGTGTCGCCGTTCGGCTGACCACTGACCACTGACCACTGACCACTGACCACTGGAGCCGATATGAGCACCGCGAACAACAAGAACACCGCCGCCGCTGCCGCCGATGCGTCGGAGGGGGGCGGGTACGAGCGCATCAACGACTTCGGGGCCGTGCGCATCTCGCTCGCCAGCCCCCAAGACATCCGCTCGTGGTCGCACGGCGAAGTGAAGAAGCCCGAAACGATCAACTACCGCACCTACCGGCCGGAGAAGGACGGCCTGTTCTGCGAGAAGATCTTCGGGCCGGAAAAGGACTGGGAGTGCTCCTGCGGCAAGTACCGCGGGATGAAGTACAAGGGCATGATCTGCGACCGGTGCGGCGTGAAGGTCACGCACTCCCGCGTGCGCCGCAAGCGCATGGGCCACATCGAACTGGCCGCTCCCGTCGTTCACATCTGGTTCTTCAAGGCGATGCCGAGCCGCCTCGGCACCCTCTTGGACATGAAGACCAGCACGCTCGAAAAGATCATCTACTTCCAAGACTACGTCGTCATCGACCCGGGCGACACGGAAGTGACCAAGCTCAAGGAGCGCCAGACGCTCAACGAGGAAGAGTTCAAGCACCACCGCCAAGAGTTCGGCGACGCCTTCGAAGTGGACATGGGCGCGGAGGCGATCAAGAAGCTCCTCGAGCGCCTCGACCTCGTGAAGGTCTCGGCCGAGCTGCGCGAGCGCCTCGAAAAGGAAATGGCGAAGGGCGACAAGCGGTCCAAGCAGCGCGAAAAGGAACTCGTCAAGCGGCTCAAGACGGTCGAAGCGCTGCGCGACAGCAGCAACAAGTGCGAGTGGATGGTGCTGGAATGCATCCCGGTCATCCCGCCGGACCTGCGGCCGCTGGTGCTGCTCGACAGCGGCAACTTCGCGACCAGCGACCTGAACGACCTGTACCGCCGCATCATCAACCGGAACAACCGGCTCAAGAAGCTGGTGGACCTGAACGCGCCGGAAGTCATCATCCGCAACGAGAAGCGGATGCTGCAACAGTCGGTAGACGCGCTGTTCGACAACAACCGGTGCAAGCGCCCGGTGCTCGGTTCCTCGAACCGGCCGCTGAAGTCGCTGACCGACATGATTAAGGGCAAGCAGGGCCGGTTCCGCGAGAATCTCCTCGGTAAGCGCGTCGATTACTCCGCTCGGTCGGTCATCGTCGTCGGCCCGGAACTGAAGCTGCACCAAGCCGGGCTGCCGAAGAAGATCGCGCTGGAACTGTTCCAGCCGTTCATCATCCGCCGGCTCAAGGAGCTGAACCACGCCGACACGATCAAGTCGGCGAAGAAGATGCTCGAGCGCAAAGACGAAGTGGTGTGGGACATCCTCGAAGAGGTGACCAAGAACCACCCGGTGATGCTGAACCGCGCGCCGACGCTGCACCGGATGGGCATTCAGGCGTTCGAGCCGGTGCTCATCGAGGGCAACGCGATCCGCATTCACCCGCTCGTCTGTAAGGGCTTCAACGCCGACTTCGACGGCGACCAGATGGCCGTTCACCTGCCGCTCTCCATCGAGGCGCAGGTGGAGGCGACGGTGCTCATGATGAGCACGAACAACATCTTCAGCCCGGCGAACGGGAACCCGATCATCACGCCGTCGCAAGACATCGTGATGGGGTGCTACTACCTCACCGCGAGCCGCGGCGCGGAGGACGAGGCCGTGGAAGCCGGCGACGGCATGGTGTTCCACAGCCCGGCCGAACTGTTCCGCGCGCACGCCGAGGGCAAGCTCGGGTACCACGCGAAGGTGCGCGTGCGGCTGCCGATCGAAAAGAAGGTCATCAGCGAGGTGAAGGACGAGAAGGGCAACGCCCGCGCCGAGGAGCTGCCGCGCAAGCCCAACGGCCTCGTGCGCACCACGGTCGGCCGCGTCATCTTCAACGACATCCTGCACCCGGGGATGGCGTACTACGACCTGCCGCTCTCCAGCAAGCACCTGAGCCGCATCATCGCGGACTGCTACCAAGTGCTCGGCCGCCGCGAAACGATCGCGCTGTTGGACCGCATGAAGGAGACCGGGTTCCGGCACGCCACGCGCAGCGGGCTGTCGTTCGCCGCGTCCGACCTGCGCACGCCCGACAACAAGGAGGGCGTGCTCAAGGACAAGGACAAGGAAGTGGAGAAGGTGCGGAAGAACTTCGACCGCGGGATCATCACCGAGGTCGAGCGGTACAACCGCGTGATCGACCTGTGGATGGAGGCCCGCGACATCATCACCAAGCGGATGATGTTGGACCTGCAGAACGACCGCCGCGCCGACCAAGTGACCGGCAAGGTGGTGCCGTACCTGAACCCGATTTACCTGATGGCGCACTCCGGGGCCCGCGGCGGTATCGAGCAGATCCGCCAGCTCGCCGGGATGCGGGGCCTCATGGCGAAGCCGAGCGGCGCGATCATCGAGACGCCGATCAAGTCGAACTTCCGCGAGGGCCTCACGGTGCTGGAGTACTTCTCCAGCACGCACGGCGCGCGGAAGGGCTTGGCCGACACCGCGCTGAAGACCGCCGACTCGGGCTACCTGACCCGCAAGCTCGCCGACGTGGCGCAGAACGTGGTCATCACGACGCACGACTGCGGCACCACGCAGGGCATCAGCAAGGGCATCATGTACAAGGGCGACGAGGTGGACCGCTCGCTCGCGGACGCGATCCGCGGGCGCGTGAGCCGCAACTCGATCACGCACCCGACGACCGGCGAGGAGATTCTGGCCGAGAACGAGATGATCACGCCCGCGAAGGCGAAGGAACTCGAAAAGCTCGGCATCGACAAGATCACGGTGCGCAGCCCGATGACGTGCCAAGCGTCGCTCGGCGTGTGCCGGCTGTGCTACGGCATGGACCTCGCCACCGGCGGCATCGTCGAAGACGGCATGGCGGTGGGGATCATCGCCGCGCAGAGCATCGGCGAGCCGGGCACGCAGCTCACCATGCGCACGTTCCACATCGGCGGTGTGGCCGGGCGCGCCGCCGCCGTCGAGAGCGAGCACAAGGCCAAGAAGGCCGGGGTGGTGCAGTTCGAGCGCATCAAGGTGGTGGTGAACGACAAGGGCGAGAACGTCGCGCTCGCGCCGCGCACGGGCGAAATCCTGCTGCTCCGCTCCGCGGGCGGGCCGATCACCGAGCGGTACGCGGTGCCCAACGGGGCCGAAGTGCTCGTGACCGAGGGCCAAGAGGTGATTCAGGGCCAGCCGCTCGTGAAGTGGGACCCGCACTCGGTGCCGGTCATCGCCGAAGAGCCCGGCGTGGTCCAGTACAAGGACATCATCGAAGGGAAGACGGTCCGCAAGGAACTGGACCGGGCCACCGGCGTCGAGCGGCTCACCATCATGGAGCACAAGGGCGACCTGCACCCGCAGATCATCATCAAGGGCGAGAAGGGGCGCGAGGACCGCGTCTACTACATCTCGGAGCGCGCGAACTTGCAGGTGGTGGACAAGCAGAAGGTGTCGGCCGGTACGCTCATCGCGAAGACGCCGCGGGAAGTGTCGCAAACCCACGACATCACCGGCGGTCTGCCGCGGGTCACGGAACTGTTCGAGGCGCGCCGCCCGCGGAACCCGGCGGTGATGGCGGAGATCCCCGGCCGCCTCCGGCTCGACCCGACCCGCAAGCGCGGCAAGCGGATCATCGAGATCATCCGCGAAACCGAAGACGGCAAGAGCGAGGGCGAGGTGCGGGCGCACCAAGTGCCCGCCGGGGCGCACCTGCGCGTGCAAACGGGCGAGTACGTCAAGGAAGGCGACCCGCTGGTTCACGGGCCGCTGGTGCCGCACGACATCTTGAAGATCCGCGGCGAGCAGGAGGTGCAAGAGTACCTCGTGCGCGAGGTGCAGTCGGTGTACCGCTCGCAGCGGGTGGAAATCGACGACAAGCACATCGAGATCATCGTCGCGCAGATGCTGCGCAAGGTGAAGGTGACGATCACCGGCGACACCGGCCTCTTGCCGGGCGCGGTGATGGACAAGTTCGCCTTCAACGAGATCAACCGCCGCCTGACGGAAGAGTGCGTGAAGGTGATCGATCCGGGCGACACCGCGCTGATCGCCAACAAGGTGTACAGCCGCGAGGCGTACAACGAGGAAGTGGGCCTGATCGAGAAGGACAAGAAGAAGAAGAAGCCGACGCACGTGATCCCGGAGCCGGCGGTGTACGAGGTGCAACTGCTGGGCATCACGAAGGCCGCGGTGCAGTCGGACAGCTTCATCAGCGCCGCGAGCTTCCAAGAAACGACGAAGGTGCTGACGGAAGCGGCACTGGCGAGCAAGGTGGACTACCTCGTGGGTCTGAAGGAGAACGTGATTCTGGGCCACCTGATCCCGGCCGGCACCGGGTTCAAGACGCACCACGAGGCCGAAGTGAAGATCAACCTGCCGGACCTGCAACCGGTGCCGGTGGAGTGAGGCGCGGTGAGTGGGTAGTGGCGGGTGGACGGTGAAAACCGAAGCACAGAATACCTTTGCGCGTCACAGCACGCGCGAACCGCGTGCCCGGTTTTTCACCAACCACCAGCCACTAACCACTCACCACTCTTTTCCCCCTACCCGCTGCCGGCGCAGCCGCTAATATACTTTTTCCCGTTCGGCGACCGCCGCGCGGCCGAGACAGGTACGGACTACAATGCCGACGATCAACCAGTTGATTAAAGCCCAACGGGTGCCGCAGCGCTCGAAGCCGAAGCACCCGGCCATGCAAGGGTGCCCGCAGAAGCGCGGCGTGTGTACCGTCGTGAAGACGATGACGCCGAAGAAGCCGAACTCGGCGCTCCGCAAGGTGGCCCGCGTCCGCCTCTCGAACGGCATCGAAGTGACCGCGTACATTCCGGGCGAGGGCCACAACCTGCAAGAGCACAGCATCGTGCTCGTCCGCGGCGGCCGCGTCCGCGACCTGCCCGGCGTGCGGTACCACATCGTGCGCGGCGTGCTCGACAGCCAAGGCGTCGCGGACCGCAAGCAGGCCCGCTCGAAGTACGGTGCGAAGAAGGACGGCAAGTAAAGTAACGAGTCCCGAGTGATGAGTGCTGAGGCCCGACGGTCTCCCCATCACTCACCGCTCATCACTCATCACTCGAAAATACAATGGGTTCCAAGACGCGCACCGCCAGCTACTCGAAGCTCGCTCCGGACACCCGCTACGGGTCGCTCCTGTTGAGCAAGTTCATCAACTGCCTGATGGAAGACGGCAAGAAGTCCGTCGCCACGCGGGTGGTGTACGACGCGCTCGACCAGATCAAGAAGCGCATGCCGGACGCCGACCCGATCGCGGTCTTCACCGACGCGCTGAACAACATCAAGCCCACGCTCGAAGTGCGCTCCCGGCGCGTCGGCGGTGCGAACTACCAAGTGCCGATGCAGGTGAAGCCCAAGCGGGCCGAAAGCCTTGCGATTCGCTGGCTGCTCGTCGCCATTCGCTCCAAGAAGGGGCGCGCCACGCACATGAAGCTCGCCGAAGAGCTCATGGCCGCGTACCAGCGCCAAGGCGAAGCGATGGCGAAGCGCGAGCAGACCATCAAGATGGCCGAAGCGAACAAGGCGTTCAGCCACTTCGCGTGGTGATCGTCGGTTCTCAGTGGGCAGTGGTCAGTGGGCGGTGCCGAAGGCGGCGCGGCCCACTGACCACTGCCCTTTTTCGTGCCCCCAACTCGACAGCCGGCGAACACGGGCGCTCCGTAAACTGTCTTCTGTCTGCCCACTGTCCCCCGTCCACTGCCCACTGACCACTGGTGCCGCGATGGCGAAAAGCTCCCACACCGACCTGACCCGCGTGCGGAACATCGGGGTCATCGCGCACATCGACGCGGGCAAAACCACCACCACCGAGCACCTGCTGTACTACGCCGGCGCGAAGCACAAACTCGGCGGCGTGGACGAGGGCACCACCGAGACCGACTACGACCCCGAGGAACAGGCCCGCGGCATCACCATTTACAGCGCGTGCGTACCGTTCGAGTGGCTCGGGTTCCACATGAACCTCATCGACACGCCCGGGCACGTCGATTTCACCGCGGAAGTGGAGCGCTCACTTCGCGTGCTCGACGGGGCCGTGGTGGTGTTCGACGGGCAGAAGGGCGTGGAGGCGCAGTCCGAAACGGTGTGGCGGCAGGCGAACAAGTACGGCGTGCCGCGCATCGTGTTCGTGAACAAGATGGACGTGGTCGGCGCGAACTTCGCGCAGACGCTCGCGTCGGTGAACCAGCGGCTCACGCCGAACCCGGCGGAGCAGGGCCGCCCAGTGCCGGTCGTCATTCCCATCGGCAGCGGCGGCGCGGCCGACAGTCGCACCCCGTTCAGCGGCGTCATCGACCTCATCGAGATGAAGGCCAAGTTCTTCGACGCGGGCGACTACGGCAAGACGGTGCGCGTCGCGGACATCCCCGAAGACAACCAACTCGAAGCGCAAGAGTGGCGCGAGAAGCTGTTCGACGCGCTCACCGCGCACGACGAAAAAGACCTCATCACAACCGCGGTTCTGGAGGGCCAAGACCCGGACCCGGCGAAGGTGCGGCAGCTCGTGCGCGAGCTGTGCCTCGCGCGCAAGATTTACCCCGTGCTGAGCGGGAGCGGCCGCGAGCACATCGGCATTCAGCCGCTGCTCGACGCGGTGACGTACTACCTGCCGAGTCCGCTCGACCGCCCGCCGGTGACGGGCACCGACCCGAAGGGCAAGAAGGAGCAGAAGCGCAAGCCGGACCCGAAAGAGCCGTTCTGCGGCCTCGTGTTCAAGGCCGCGTGGCACCCGAACGGGAACCGGTTCTTCGTGCGCGTGTACTCGGGCGTGATGAAGCCGAACATGCGCGCGTACAACCCCGGGAAGGACACCAAAGAGAACGTCGCGAAGCTGTTCCACGTTCACGCGGACCCGGCCCGCGGCCTCGAAGAAGTGGAAAACGGGCCGGCCGGCGACATCGTGTGCGTGGTCGGGCTGAAGGACACCGTGACCGGCGACACGCTGTGCGAAACGGCGCACCCGATTCTGCTCGAAGCGATCAGCTTCGCGGAAGCGGTGGTAAGCCAGTCCATCGAGCCGGAGAGCGGCGGCGACAAGGACAAACTCGCGCTCGCGCTCGAGGTGCTGCAACTCGAAGACCCGACGTTCATCATCCGCGCCGACAAGGACACGGGCCAAACGCTGATGAGCGGGATGGGCACGCTGCACCTCGAAGTCAAGCGGCACCGGTTGGAGCGCGACTTCCGCCTGAAGGTGCGCGCGGGCAAGCCCCGCGTGAGCTACCGCGAGATGCTGAAGCAGCCGCGCACCATCGAAATGAAGGTCGAGAAACTCGGCGACAAACCCGCGTTCGCGGAACTGAAGGTGTCGTTCACGAACTTCAAGAGCGAGAAGCCGGTCGCGGTGTTCAACGCGGTGCCGGCCGAGAATCCCACTCCCGTGGCGTTCCTCGCGGCGGCGGAAAAGGCGCTCACCGACGCGCTGCAAACCGGCGAACTCGGCTACCCGATGATGCACGCGCAGGCCCGCATCATCGACGCGAAATTCGACCCGCAGTTGTCGAGCGAAGACGCGTTCTTGGCGGCGGCGATCAAAGCCTACCGCGAAGCGACGAGCGGGAACGTGCAGTTGCTCGAACCGATCATGAAGGTCACGGTGACGACGCCGACCGAGTTCCTCGGCAACGTGATCGGCGACTTGGGCGCGCGCGGCGCGGAAATCTCGGACACCGTCTCGAACGAAAGCGGGATGTCGGAACTGATTGCGACGGTGCCGCTGGCGAAGCTGTTCACCTACGCGAACGAGGTGCGGAGCCTGAGCCAAGGGCGCGCCGCGGCCGGCATCGAACCGCACAGCTACCAACCGGCCCCGGACTCGGTGCTGCGCCAGTTGATGGGGGAATAGCCGGCGCGTACACTCCCGGCGTGTCCCATTCGCACCGGGAGTGTCCCTCATGCGCACCCTGATCGCACTCGTCGCCTTCGCTCACATCACCGTTCGGGCCGACGAGCCGAAAGCGCCGGACTTCAAGCTCACCGCGGAAGCGTTCGCCAAAGAAGCGAAAGAGGCCCGCGCCGAAGAGAAGGCGTTCCTCGCCAAGTACAAGGGGAAGACGGTCGAGATCAGCGGGACGGTGTCCCGAACGACGATCCCGGACCGCGTGCTGATGTTCACCGGGTACAAGGAGAAGGGTGCGGTCGGGTTGGGCGAGCGCGCCGCGGCGCTTGTGCCTGAGAAACTGGACGCGCAACTGCGCGCCCTCTCGATCGGTCAGCAGGTGACGGTGCGCGGCACCTTCACCCGCCCGAACGCGGTCGCGGCGCTGGACGACTGCGAGATTGTGAAGACCGGGCCGAGCACCGCACTCCCGACTACCGTGGCGGCGCTCGAAGCGGAGTGCAAGAAGAACCGCGACGCCGCGGAGAAGAAGTACGACAACAAATCGGTGGTCGTGCGGGTGAAGGTGGTAGAGGCGAAGCTCGACAGCAGCAAGGTGCTGTGGACCGTCACCGACCCGACCGCGAAGGGCGCGCCGCAGGTGCCCGCGTGGGCCGACCCGCTGCTCGACAAGAAGTTCCAAGAGCAGTTGCAGCAGGTGAAGGCCGGCGACGTGGTGATCCTGATGGGCCAAGCGCGCCCGCTGTTCGGCTCGTTCGACCTGTGGGACTGTGTGGTGCTGAAGGAACCGCCGCCCGGCGTGAAGCTGCCGGGCGCGAAGAAGTGAGTTGGCGAGCGGCACGCGTGAGCGTGCCGGTAGAAGTACAACTCCAAACCGCGACGGCTGCTTGAGTTGTGCTTCTACCGGCGGACTGACGTCGCGCCGCTCGCCGGCCGATTACGCCTTCGGCGGGAGCTTCCAGTTGCCCGGCACCGGGGCGCGCGGCACTTCGATCTTCGAGTCGATCTTCAGGTCCTTCGGCATCGTGTCCTCGTTCGCCGCGAGTGCCGCATCCCACGTCAGCGGGCGGCACGCGTAGGCCGCGTTACGGCCGAGGATCGCGGTGAAGGTCGAGTCGGTCACGGCCTTCAACTCGTTCAGCGGGCGGCCGGCGCGGATGCTGTTGAGCATGTCGATGTGCTCTTGCACGTACGCGCTCACGTCGGACTCTTCCGCACACGGCTTGCCGTTAATCGTGTGCCCGCGGCGCGTGTTGAACGTGCCCTTCGAGCCGACGATCATTTCCGACACGTCGTCTTCGCCCGGGATGTGCCGGCAGTAGCTGGCGAGCCGCACGCCGTTCGCGTACTCGTATTCGACCGCGAAGTGGTCCCAGATGTTGCCGACCACGTTCGGGTCGCCGGCGCGGCGCAGCGCCCGGCCGCCCATGCCCACGGCCTTCACCGGCGGGCCGCCCATCGCCCAGTTGATGACGTCCAAGTTGTGGACGTGCTGTTCCACGATGTGGTCGCCGCAGGCCCACAGGAAGTGGTACCAGTTGTTCATCTGGTACTCGGCGTCGCTCACGTTCGGCGCGCGGTCGTAGAACCAGATGCCTTGGCCGTTCCACGAGCACCGCGCCGAGCGGATCTCGCCGATCGCGCCGCCCGCGATCTTCTTCATGGACTCGAGGTAGCTGTGCTGGTGGCGGCGCTGCGTGCCCGCGACGATGGCGATGTTCTTCTTCTTGCTCTCTTCGATCAGGCCGTACACCTTGCGGGCGCCGGTCGCGTCCACGCACACCGGCTTTTCGCAGAACACGTTCTTGCCGGCTTTAATGGCGGCTTCGAGGTGGTACGGGCGGAACCCCGGCGGGGTGGCGAGGATGACGTAGTTCACGTCGCTCTTGAGCACCTTCTCGAACGCGTCGAGGCCGCTGAAGATCGTGTCCGGGTTCAGTTTCACCTGCTTGACGTACTTGCCGAAGTCCTTGTGCTTCGGGTCGGAGAACGCTTTTGCGGCGGAGTCGGCCTTGGTCTTGAACACGTCGCCGATGGCGACGATCTCCACCTTCGGGTTCGCCCCGTTGATGGCCTCTTCGGCGTTCAGCACGTCCTTCACCGCGCCGCGGCCCCGGCCGCCGCACCCGATGAGGCCGACCTTGATGGTTTCGTTGCCGGCGGCGAACGCGCCCGCGGCGAGGCCGTTCAGCGTGGCGACCGCGCCGACGGCGGCCCCGGTCTTCAGGAAGTCACGACGGTTCGACATGGGAAAGGCTCCAGACAGGGAGAGTGGAACTCAACACGGAATCGAAGGCCGGTGTCGGGCGAGCGGCACGCGTGAGCGTGCCGGTAGTTTGGCGCGCGATCAACCGGCACGCTCACGCGTGCCGCTCGCCCGCTCACTACTCGGACTTCTTCACGACCTTCGGTTTCAGGTCTTTCAACTCGGGCTGCTCGGTTTCGGCGAGCACGACGCGGAACCCGACCATGTCCATGCGGGTGAGCCACCAGATGCTCTGCGGCTCCTGCGGGTCGTGCTTCATCCAACTCTTTTCGGACACGCGGCGGGTCGCACTGCGGCACTTCTCGGCCTTTTCGGCTCACGAGCCGCCGCGCACGACGTGCGACCACTTGTCGTCGGTCGGCACCGTCACCGGGCGCAGGCTGAGCGGGTTCTTGGCGAATTTCTCGTACGCCTTCGCGTCGAACTGATCGAGGGTCCACTCCGCGACGTTGCCGTACAGGTCGTGCAGACCGAACGGGTTCGCCTTGCGCGTGCCCACCTTGTGGGTGGTGCCCTTGGGGTGGTCGTCGTCGGGCGAGTTGGTTTTGAACCACGCGTAGTCTTCGAGGTCCTTCGGGTCGTCGCCGAAGTGGTACGCGGTGCCGCCCTTACCGCCGCGGGCCGCGTACTCCCATTCGGCTTCGGTGGGGAGCCGGTACGCGCGGCCGGTCTTCTTGCGCAGCCACTCGCAGTACATCTGCGCCGCGTGGTGCGTCATGCAGATCGCCGGGTGGCCGTCGCGCTCGTGGCCGTAGGTGGCATCGACGAACGTGTTCGTGGGCCGCGTGACCGCGTCCGGGCCGAGCTTCTTGGCTTTGGTTTCGTCCGCCTTGGGGTAGGTCTCGTCGAACCAAAACACGTCGTACTCGTCCCATGTGGTTTCGCACTTCGCCATCCAGAAGCCGTCCACTTTCACCTTGTGGCGCGGCCCTTCGTTGGCGTCGCGCCCGGCTTCGGCGTCCGGGCTGCCCATCTCGAACTCGCCGCCGGGCACCCACACCATCTCGAACTTCGCGCCCATGTCCACGCGGCGCGTGAGCGGCGGCTTGGCGTCCGGGTCCAGAACCTCGGTTTTCCAGCCCTTAGAGCTTTCGGTGAAGTTCTTGCGCTCGAGCTTCGCGGGCGCGGGCCGCGCGGGTTTGTCGTCGGCGGGCGCGCCGAGGGCGAGCGCGGCGACGGAGCCGAGCAGAACGGCGGGGAGAGTGAAAGTGCGGTGCATGTCTGATAGATTCGCCGAAGTGCGGGCCGAAGTCAACCGGCCGCGCGGGGGGAAAAGCGATGGGCGCGCTAACTGTGGTTCAACTTATGGGAACGGCGCTTCTTTTCGCGTTGGTGGTTGCACCTACCCCCCCCGGCCCCCCCTCCCTAAAGGGAAGGGGGGAGATTCGTCTCGCTGCGCTCGACAGACCAGAAATCACTTCTTCGCAAGCATCGCGCAGCGAGGCGTCTGTCTCCCCCCTTCCCTTTAGGGAGGGGGGGCCGGGGGGGGTAGGTGCAACCACCAACGCGACCCCTTCGTCGCGTGTCGCCGAGATTGCGAATGCAAGTGAGGCGACCGACGCGACCCCAACGAGGTACGAATTCGAATCGAAGCACATGGGCACGACGTTCCGCGTCGTGCTGTACGCCCCGGACGCGCCCACCGCGAAGGCCGCTTCCGAAGCCGCGTTCAAGCGTGTCGCGCAGTTGGACGCGATCATGAGCGACTACAAGAAGGACAGCGAACTGATGCTGTTGTGCAAGTCGTTCGCCAAAGAGACCGGGCCGGCGGTGCAAGCGAGCGCCGACCTGTTCGCGGTTCTGGCGAAGGGCGCGGAACTGTCGGCGAAGTGCGACGGCGCGTTCGATGTCACGGTCGGCCCAGTAGTGCAGTTATGGCGGCTCGCGCGCCGCACGCAAGAACTGCCCGACCCGAAAGAGTTCGCGGACGCGCGCTCCAAAGTCGGTTGGCAGAAGGTGGAGTTGGACGCACAGAAGAAAACCGTGCGGCTGCTCACACCGGGCATGCAACTCGACCTCGGCGGGATCGCGAAGGGCTACGCCGCGGACGAAGCGCTCAAACTGATGCGCGCCAAGTACGGCATCAAGAGCGCGCTGGTGGCAGCGAGCGGCGACATCGCGTGCGGCGACGCGCCGCCGAACGATGCCGGGTGGAAGGTCGAGATCGCGCCCATCGCCAAGAGCCAGAAGCCGCGTTCGCTCGTGTTGGCGAACGCCGCTGTGAGCACGAGCGGCGACTTGGAGCAGTTCGTGGAGATCAAAGGCGTGCGGTACTCGCACGTCCTCGACCCGCGCACCGGTTTGGGCCTCACCGGGCGGCGCAGCGTGACGGTGATCGCGCCGAACGGCACCACCGCCGACAGCATGACGAAAGCCGTGAGTGTGCTGCCGGTGGAACAGGCGCTGAAGTTGGTCGAAGACACGCCGGGCGCGGCGTGTTACATTGTGGTGCTCGACAAGGACGAAAAGCCCGTTGCGACCGCGAGCAAGCGGTTCCCGAAGGAGTGACCAAACGTTCGGGCGAGCGGCACACGTGAGTGTGCCGGTTCTTTTCATCGCACCGGCACGCTCGCCAAACAATCTCAAACCCCCGCGGCCTTCTTCAGTGCTTCGGCCTTGTCGGTCTTCTCCCACGTGAAGTCCGGCAGTTCGCGGCCGAAGTGCCCATGGCGGGCGCTCTGCCGGTAGATCGGGCGGCGCAGGTTCAGCGACTCGATGATGCCCTTCGGCGTCAGCCGGAAGTGCTCCTTAATCAGGTCGATGATGGTCGCTTCGGCGACCTTCGCCGTGCCCGACGTGTTCACCCACACGTTCAGCGGGTCCGGGTAGCCGATGGCGTACGAGAGTTGCACTTCGCACTCGCGCGCGAGGCCCGCGGCGACCACGTTCTTCGCGATGTACCGGCACACATAGGCGGCGCTGCGGTCCACCTTGGTCGGGTCTTTGCCGCTGAACGCGCCGCCGCCGTGTCGGCCGCGACCGCCGTAGGTGTCCACGATGATCTTGCGGCCGGTGAGGCCGCAGTCGCCGTGCGGGCCGCCTACGAGGAAGCACCCGGTGGGGTTGATGTGGCACGCGATGTCGTCCGCGCCGAGCTTCGGGTTCGTGCCCGGCACCACCATCACCATCTTCCCGCGAATCAGGTCGGCCCGCTCCTTCTGCAGTACCGGGAGCAGCAACTGATCGATGATCGCTTGCCGCGCGTCGTCGGTGAAGTAATCGACGTCGCCCTTTTTCGTCATCACGCTTTCGTCGTGTTGCGTGCTGAGCACGACGGTGTGAATGCGGTGCGGGGTGCCGTCGGCGTTGTACTCGACGGTCACTTGGCTCTTCGCGTCCGGGCGCAACCACTTGAGCTTGCCGCTCCCGCGCAGGTCGGCGTGAAATTCGACCAACCGGTGCGCGAGGTGGATCGGCAGAGGCATGAGGCTCTTGGTCTCGTCGCACGCGAACCCGAACATCATGCCTTGGTCGCCCGCGCCGCCGGTGTCCACGCCTTGGCTGATGTGCTGGCTCTGCGCGTGAAGGACGTTCGTCACTTGGCAGGTGCTGGACGCGAACCCGACGCCGGGATCGGTGTAGCCGATTTCCGTGACCACGTCGCGCACGAGCCGATCGACGGCTTGCCGCGTGAGCGCCGCCCCGGTGGTGATTTCGCCGGACACGACCGCGAGATCGGTGGTCACGAGCGTTTCGCACGCGACGCGGCTCATCGGGTCGGCGGCGAGACAGAAGTCGAGGACCGCGTCGGAGATTTGGTCGGCCACTTTATCCGGGTGGCCCATCGAGACGGATTCGCTGGTGAACAGGTAGCGGCTGGCGGACACTGCGCAACTCCTTGCGTGTGGCGTGAAATCTGCGTATCGGGGCGTTATAGGCGCGCCGCGGGCGAACGCAAGGCGAGCGGCGCGACGTAAGTCCGCCGGTGAAACCCCACAACTCCGGTCCGCATTGCGCTCTCGTGTTGCGTTGCTCTACCGGCGGACTTACGTCGCGCCGCTCGCTGTTGCGTTCACCCCTTCCCGCGCGCGGGCGAACTTCTACAATCTCCGTTCCGAGAAATCGGACGCGGTGCCCTTGCGCGCCGCGACACCCATTGTGTGCCTCCGGGGACCACAAGCCGAACGGCTCCGCCGTTCGCCCCCGCGCACGGAGTTTCGGAATCATGGCGAACAAGAACAAGACGAACAAGAGCGTGAAGAAGCGCGTCCGCGTGACCGCGACCGGCAAGCTGAAGTACGGCAAGGTCGGGCGGCGGCACTTGAACGCGCACATGGCGGCCAAGCGCAAGCGGCAACTGCGTGCCGCGGGCGTCATCTCGGACCGCCCCCGCGTGCAGAAGAAGTACAAGATCGCGCTCGGCGTGCTGTGACGCGGCGCACCGGCTGGAAAGCCGGTGCCACCACTACTTCACTCTTGTTCCTCCGAAACACTCCATAACGAGATACAGCCATGGTTCGCGCACGCAGCAAGACGACGACCGCCGCACGCAAGAAGCGGCTCCGCAAACTCACGAAGGGCTTCCGCCTCAGCCGGCACAACCTGTACCGGCAGTCGCGCGTGACGCTCATGCGCGCCCGCGTGTTCGCGTTCCGCGACCGCCGCGCGAAGAAGCGCATGTTCCGCCGCCTGTGGATCGTGCGGATCAACGCCGCGTGCCGCATGCGCGGCCTCCGGTACAGCGAGTTCATCCACGCGCTGCAACTGGCGAACGTGGCGCTGGACCGCAAGTCGCTGTCGGAACTGGCGATCCACGACCCGGCCGCGTTCGACGCGGTGGTGGAACTGGCGAAGAAGCACCTGCCGAAGCCGGCCGCGGCCGCTAAGTAAGTGCCTTTAGGGTAGTAGGCACGCTCCGCGTGCCGTTCTGTGGCGCGCGGACAGCAACGCGCGCCGTAGGTTAGCTGACGCGGCCCGAACACACGGCACGCGGAGCGTGCCTGCTACCCTTCTAATCCACTCTCGCACTATGCCGCCGATCGAGTGGAACCCGACCGTCGATCCCTCCGACCTCGTGGCGCGGGCGCGCGAAGCGCTCGCCGCGGGCGGGGTCGTCGTGCTGCCCGGTGATTGCGGGCCGCTTGCGGTCGCGAAGCCCGGCGCGCTCCCTTCGCACTTGCCCGAACCGGCGCTCCTGTGCTGGGGCGCGGACGAAGCCGAAGCGCTCGGTTGCACCGTCTCGCCGGTCGCGCGGCGGCTCATGTTCCGCGGGTGGCCCGCGCCGCTCGTCCTCGAACTGCCCTCCGCGAACGGCCCGGTGCGCGTGCGGTGCCCGGAACACCCGGTCGCGGAACTGCTCACGCAAGCGGCGACCGATCTCGGCCCGCTGCACGTCGCGGACGCGCCGAACGGCGTGCCGGACGCGGCGCTCGTCGTAACGGCCGAATTGCAACCCGGTGGCGCGCCGACGCTCGTTCGCGCCACCGATAGCGGCTTCGAGATTCTGCGCGACGGGGCGTTTCCGCGGGCGGAAGTGGAGCGGCTCGCGGCCCGCATCATTCTGTTCGTCTGCACCGGGAACACCTGCCGCAGCCCGCTGGCGGAAGCGCTGGCGAAGGTGATGCTCGCGGAGCGCGTCGGCTGCACTGTGGACGAACTTCCGGCGCGCGGGTTCTGGGTGCTGTCCGCGGGCGTCGCCGCGTACGCCGGCGACGCGGCTTCGCCGGAATCGGTGGCGACCGCGGCCGAACACGGCGCGGACCTTTCGCGGCACGCGAGCCGCCCGGTGAACCCGCAGTTGCTGCTCGCGGCCGACGACGTGATCTGCATGACGCGCGGGCACCTGCACGCGCTCGCCACGCGGTACACTGGCACCGCGCCGGCGGCCCGCCTACTCTGTGGGGAAGAGGACTTGGACGACCCGATCGGGGCCGGGCCGGAGGTGTACCGCGCGTGTGCGGGCACGATCCGTACGCACCTCGAGCGGCTCATTACCGAATGGGTGGGCGCATGAAGGTCGCCGTGGGTAACGACCACCGCGGACTGCCGGTGAAGCAGCGCGTGCTCGCGCTGTTGGCCGAAAACGGGTGCGAGGTGCTAGACCTCGGCACGAACAGCCCGGCCGGGTCCGACTTCGCCGATTACGCGATCCCGGTGGCGGAAGCCGTAGCCGCGGGCAAGGTGAAAACCGGCGTGCTGCTGTGCGCGACCGGTCACGGCATGTGCATCGCCGCGAACAAGGTGCCCGGCGTGCGCGCCGCGAACTGCCGCGACATGCTCGACGCCGAACTGTGTCGCCGTCACAACGACGCGAACGTGATGTGTTTGGGCGCGGACCTGATCGGCGAGGAGCAACTGGACCGCATCATCCGCGTGTGGCTGACGACGGCGTTCGACGGCGGTCGCCACATCCGCCGCCGCGAGAAGGTAACCGACTACGAGAAAGCGAAAGCCTGCGGCTCGTGAGCACGCTTGTAGCCCGACGCGTGAGCGAGGATCTTGATTTTCAGCCGCGGAGCGGCGGCAGATTTGTAGCCCGGGGTGCAGCGAGCGCAGCGAGCAAACCCCGGGCACGCGACACCCAAAACGCAAAGCCCCGTAGGGGCGACAGACCACGCGACCGTGGCGCGAGTTTGTCGCCCCTCCGGGGCTTGTTCGTTCTTCGCGGGCGTACCCGGGGTTTGTTCGCTGCGCCTTCGGCTCTGCGAACTGCACCCCGGGCTACAAATCTGTCGCCGCTCCGCGGCTCAAGGCACGAACCCGCTTCGCGGGTTCACACATCTTGGCTCCAGACGATCCCGCCGTATTCCTCGCTGTAGCCGAGTTCGTCGCTTTCGAGCGCTTCGGCGAAGTCGAGCAACCACTCTCTGAAACTGTTCGCTTCCAACGGGCGCTCGCCGTCGTCGTGCCACATTTCGATGATCTGGCCGACCTCACCCTCCGGTCCCGGTGCAAGATCAATGCACACATGGTCGCCGCACCCGTTGTAAGTGAACGGAACCCACGCCGGGTGCCACCAGTCCGTTCGCACTTCGCGACCGTCCGAATTGCTGTCGATTCCGAAGAACTCACCGCGGTCGAGTAGTTCTTTCCACGTGCCCCATTGGAAACGCACGCCTTCGAGCGACAGAAACTCCCCGTCCGGGAATAAGTCTTCGGCTCCTGCCTGCCCATTGTGGCGTCGGTAACTCGCGCGCACGTCTTCGGGCAGCGTCACACCGAGTGCGCGTTCGGTGGCGTCCAGCTCCTGCTCGCTCGCGGGTCCGTTCAGCCCGGCGAGCACCGCGGGCGCGTTCTTCGCCAGCCACGTTTCGATGCGATCCCAAATCTCGTCCATCGGCGATCCCTCATTTCCGCGCGATTGTCGGTCGCGCGCTACTCGTCCAGCGCTCGTTCAAATCGCTTCACCACCGCGGGCGGGTTGAGGCGGCGCACGGAGTCTTCCCACCAGTCGCCGCCGCTGTCGCACATGTACACCATCAGCGTGACCGCTTCGCGGGCCGCGCCGGTGCCGAAGAACCCTTCGCGGTCGAGCGCTTCGAGCGTGTCTGTGAGCAGTTCCAGCACCACATAACGGTCTTCCTCGCCGTACTGTTCGTAGACTGCATCAAGCCCTTCGCCGACCTTTTCCAGCGTCCAACCGCGCTTGGTCGTAACCGGCCCGCTCACGAGCGACCACCATTCGTCCGGGCAGTAGCGGCGCAACCCGCCGCCGCGCTCCCTCGGCCACTTCGCTTCCTTCTCCCCGAACTGCTTTTCGCTGTGGCACCACGGTTGATACGCTTCGCCGCCGAGGCTGCAAAGTACGAGCGCGTAGGCGTAGATGGTTTGGTCCGCGTACAACCGGCGGCACTCCGCGAACGACAGGCGCGTCAGTTCGACCAGTTCCAAACGCAGGATCGCGAGTTCGGTCGCTGACACGGTATGGCCTCTCGATGCGATTCCTCATTTCCGCGCGATTGTCGGCCGCGCCGCGTGCGGTGTCAATCGGGGTTGCGTTCCGGCGGGGCGCGCGTTTACGATTTCCGCGCTCGCAGGTAACGGAGTACCGCACACATGGCCGAGCCGAACGGCCCCGCACGCCCACTCGGGCCGATCGCACGCGCACGCGCCGCCGCCGGGGAGCTGTGGCTCTCCGCGTGGTACGCCTTCTACGCCAAGAACGTGTTCGGGGCCGCGGCGCGCGCCGCGGGCATGGTGCTCACCGGGCGGTTCGGCGAACTCAAGAAGCGCATGAAGGCGCGCCGCACGAACACCCGCGCGCTCGCCGACTACGCGCGCCCCGCGGCCGTCGAACGCACCGGGCCGCCGCTGCACCTCGCGGGGAACGTTCACGGGCACGGCGGCTACGATCACCTCGTGCTCAAAACGCTCGTCGGCCTCACCGACGCCGGCGTTCACCTGTTCCGCGACGCGCGCTCGTTCATGAACCCCAAGTTCGTGCCGGCGGAATACGCGCCCTCGGAACGCATGTACGACTGGAAGGGGCCGCGGCTCGCGGTGATCCCGCCGATCCTGCTGCACCGGTACAAGCCGAACGCGCGCACCGCCGCGTGGACCATGTGGGAAACGAACCGGCTGCCGCGCGGTTCCGCGAAGTACCTGAACCGCTGCGGCATGCTGATGATTCCCAGCCAGTGGGGCATCGACTCGTTCCGCGACAACGGCGTAACGGTGCCGATGGAAGTGGTGCCGCTCGGCTACGACCCCGCCGTGTTCGCCCCGCGCGAGACGGGGCCGGTGATGTGTACGTTCGGCACCGCCGGCGCGCTCGACGAGGGCGGGCTGCGCAAGAACGTGCAGCGCGTCATCGACCTGTTCCTCAAAGCGTTCCCCACGAACTTCGACGTGCGGCTGAAAGTGAAGATCACGCCGTCGTCGCCGATGGTGGACACGCGCGGCGACAAGCGCATCGAAGTGGTGAACACCGGGCTTCCGCCGGCGGCGCTCGCGGAGTGGTACAAGTCGCTGACGTGCTACGTGAACGCGAGCTACGGCGAGGGTTTCGGGCTGCACCTGCTCGAAGCGATGGGCTGCGGCGTCCCGCTCATCAGCACGCGGTTCAGCGCGGTGGGCGAGATGTTCGATTCGCAGATCGGCTACGAGGTGAGTTACAAGCTGATTGAAGCGAAGAACGCCATCTACAGCGGGCAGTGGGGCGACCCGAACGACGACGAACTGATCGCGCACATGCGCGCCGTGTACGCGGACCGCGCGACCGCGGAGCGCTTGGGCCGCGCTGCCGCCGCGCGGGCACCGGAGTTCAGTTGGGCGGAAAGCATCCGCAAGCTGATCGCGGCGCTCACGAAACACGGGTACCTGCCGGCGAGCGGCGCGACGTAAGTCCGCCGGTTGGTCGTTCCAAATGCACCGGCCGCTCGCTTCGTCAAATCGCTTCGGGGCCGCGCTCGCCGGTGCGGATGCGGATGCAGTCTTCCAGCGGCAGGATGAAGATTTTGCCGTCGCCGATGCGGCCCTCCGGGCCGGTGCGCGCCGCGGCCATGATCGCGTTCACCGTCGGCTCCACGAAGTCCTCGTTTACCGCGATCTGCAACTGCACCTTCCGCAGCATGTTCACGGTCAACTCGTGCCCGCGATACACTTCGGTGTGGCCCTTCTGCCGCCCGAACCCGAGCACGTCCACGATCGTCAATCGGAAGACTTCGACCTTGTTCAGCGCCTCCTTCACGGCGTCGAGTTTGGAGGGCTGAATGATGGCGAGGATAAGCTTCATGTGAGGCGCTCGTGTGCGGTCGCGTTCGGGAGGCGGTGCGGTTCCAGTACCCAGCGGTCGGTGTCGAGCACCGCGAAGTCGCCGCGGAACAGCGGGCCGATGACGACAAGATACCGCGTGTGCGGGTCGAAGTGCAGCGGAACGGTGCCGTCCCACTCGGCGCGGCCCGCGGGCGTGACCGCGAGCCACCGGTGAAAGTGCCCCATGCACGCGACGCGGTGCGGGATCGCACTGAAGCTGCGCGGGTAGCGTTCGTCGTCGTCCGGGCGGCCGTCGAAGCACCACAGGTCTTCGATCACCTCCGGGTTCAGCCACGGTTCGACGTGCGAGAAGTGCGCGCAGCCGAGTTCGAGCCGCGGCTTCACCGTCGCCATGTACGCGAGCGTTTCCGGAGCGAACTTGGTCCGCGCGTCGTCGGGCACGTCGCGGCACAGGCCGAAGTCGTGGTTGCCCCACACGCCGAGCGCGCCGGCACGCGCCAGTTCCGCGGCGACGCCGTCAGCGTCCTGCCACTTGCCGTGCAGGTCGGTGGTGTCGCCGAGTGACACGACGTGATCGACGCCTGCTGCGCGGAGCGCGTCGAGAGCGCGAGCGAGAAGGGCGGTTTCGTCGTGGACGTCGGTAACGAGGCCGATTCGCACGGGTGCTCCTCCGTGGGTGAGTACCCACAGGATACCGCGTGCGCGGCCGGAACGCAATAGCGCGGCGCACCGCGCCGCGCGGGGGGGCGCAGCGGATTGCCTCACTCGGCGGCCCGTTGGTCGCGGTGCTCCGCGGTGATGGCGGCGATTACGTCGTTCAGACTGTCGTCGTCGCCGACCGTGGCGAACGGGTTCGCGCTGCCCGGCGATGGCGTCTCCGCGTCGTCCGCGTCGGAGAGTACCGGCGGGGCGGGGAGCGCGGTTTCGTCGAACAGCAGGGGTTCGCCGAACCGGTCCCAGAGGAACCGCGCGAACGGCTTCGTGTCGATCACCGTGTCGCGGTCCCACTTGTCCGGCCCCACCGGCAGCACGAACTGCGCGGTGCGCAACCGGCGCAGCGCCGCGTGTTCGTGCGAGTTGCGTTCGAACTCCGGGAACACGTCCGAGACCGCGAGTGACCGGTTGGGCCGCGACATGATGAACCGCAGCGCGCGCCGGTCGGTTTCGTCGAGGTGCTCGGCCGCGGCGCGGACCTCGCGCAGCATCCCCGCGAACACGCGGGCGATCTCCTTGCGCGTGCAGTTGACGTGGACCGGGCCGATGTCCAGTTCGAGAGCGTTGTCCGTCATCTGTTCTCCGCGATGTGTGTTGGCGGTACCGACCGCGGCGCGGCAGCGCGCGGGGGCACCGAACGGGCGAAAGATGGGAGCGCGGGCGACGGGCGAACGCGTGCGCACAAGTGACGGGAGTTGTGCGCCGCCGAAAGGCCCCTTCAGACTAACGCGAACGGCGTGCCGGTGCAACCGCCCGGCGGGCGCGGCGCTACTCTTTTTCCAGCACCCAATCGAGCGCCCAGCACCCGCGGTAGTGCGGCGCGACGGTGTCGCGCAGGTGGGTCAGCAGTCCGTCGTGGTCGCACCCGGCGTCTTGGAGCGCGTCGGCCAGAATGGGAAGCGCGCCGAACTCGCGCTTCTCGTAGGCGGTCCGGGCGATCGACACCGCGGTGTCGGTGCGCCACGCGGGGTCCAGTTTGGCGCGCGAAAACGGGTCGCCGAACAGTTCGTGCACGAGCGGCACTTGGCGCGCGCGCTCGGCCGCTTTGCCGCGCTGGAACTTGCGGTCGGTCCCGCGGCGCACGGCGGCCGAACTCGATTCCGGGCCGCGGGCGTCGTACCCGTAGGCCGCCGCGGCCCACTCGCCGATGCTCGATACGCCGCGCTCGTCCGGTTGCTTCAGCGCGTGCCACAGTTCGTACCCGAGGCACTGCTGCATGTCGTCGAGGTCCGAGTCCGCGACCGTGAAGCACCGCTCTTGGGCGCTGCTCCGCGCGCGGGGCGTGAGCGGCTTGTCGGCGGCCTTTTCGACCGTCGCGAGCAACCGCGGCAGGCGCGCGTCGGAAACGAAGTGCCACGCCTGCCGGCAGCACGCCGCGGCGAACAGCAGCAGCTTGCGGTCGGTCGCCTTCGCCTTCAAGTGCGCGAGCAGCGGGGCGGGGCTGTTCGACTCGAACCACGCGGCCTTCTTCACGGCGGAACTCCTGAGCGCGAGCCGCGCGAGCGGCCTCACGACAATCCTAACACCAAATCGACGGCCCAGCACCCGCGGACGTGCGCCGCGTCCGGGGCGCGCAGGTGTTCGAGCAGCGGTTCGCACTCGCAGCCGGCGTCTTGGAGCGCGTCGGCGAGGATCAGGGCCGCGCCGAACTGCTGCGCGTCGTACATCTGCCGCGCCAGCGCGCGGGCGGTATCGGTCCGCCACTTCGGGTCGAATTCCACCGGGCGGTACGGGTCGCCCACGATCTCGCGCAAGAGCGCCGGCTGCTGCCCGCGCTCGGCCCTCTTTCCGGCCGTGAACTTGCGGGTGTTGCCGCTGTCGCCCTGCTTGAAGTAGCCGAACGCGGCGGCGACGCACTCGCCGAGGTCGTTGCTCTCGCGCTCCAACTCTTTCTCGAACGCGGTCCACAGGTCGTAGCCGATGCACTGCTGCATGTCGTCCAAATCCGACGACGCGAGCGCGTAACTGCGCTCCCGCCCGCGCTCGCGCTCGCGGCCCTTCACGCGCCCGTCGGCGACACCTTCCAACAGCGCGACCAACTTCGGGACGCGCTTGTCCGTGACGAAGTGCCACGCGCGCCGGACGCACGCGAGCGCGAACAGGCGCAGCTTCCGGTCGCTCACCCGCGCGCCGAGGAACGCGATCATCTTCTCGGGGTCTTTACACGCGAGCCACGCCTTTTCGCGCATCGCCGGCCCTCCCGCACTCCACATACTGTACACAAATCGCTGACCGGCATCGCCGAAGTTTCCGCCCGCGCGCTGCCGCTGGATGTAGGCGGGTGCGTCGGTCGCGCTCGAGCGCGGCTGTGCGAGCGCGGCCCGACCGCGACCTACCAAACCGCAGGCGCGCGATCGGGCGGTGTGCCTCTGGAAGTCGGCGGTCGAAGCGCCCGCGCTCACGCGTCGGGCTACTCCGGTGTAGCCCGACGCGTGAGCACGGGCGCTCAACACTCGAATACCGCCGACTTCCACAGGCACACCCCGATCGCGCGCCTTCCGCTTGCGTCCGCCGCGGCGCGCGGTAGAGTGTAGTCCTCTCTCCACGTCTCGTTCGATTCGTTCCGGGTTCATTTCTCACTGGGAGGTCGGTATGGTTCGCACGTCGAAGAAGCCGTGGGCGTTTACGCTCATCGAGTTGCTGGTGGTGATCGCGATTATCGCGATCCTGATCGGGCTGCTATTGCCCGCGGTGCAGAAGGTGCGCGAGGCCGCGGCGCGCATGAGCTGTTCCAACAACGCGAAGCAACTGGCGCTCGCGTGCCACAGCCTGCAAGACGCCGTGCAGTCCCTGCCGCCGCTGTCGGCTCCGTGCGCCGACCCCGCGAACCCCGGGTGTTTCACGCCCGCCACCACCCCCTTCGGCCGGCACCACTACACCCTGTTCCACTTCCTGCTGCCGTACATCGAACAGGACAACGTCTTCAAGGCGCTGTCGCTCACCGGCTACGCGGGCGGGCAGTACAACCGCGTGGTGAAGACGTTCGTGTGCCCCTCCGACGTGAGCAACTCGGCCGGCATGTGCCTCACCACCAACGGCGGGGCGAACAACTGGGCGGTCAGCAACTACGCGGGCAACGCCTACGTGTTCGGCGACCCGCCGAGCGGCCGCACGTTCCCCGCGGGCAAGAAGGACATGTCCGCGAGCGTGACCGACGGCCTCTCGAACACGGTGTTCTTCGCCGAAATCTACGGCACCTGCGGCAACACCGGGAACGTGGCCGCGAGCAGCACCTACGGGAGCCTGTGGGCCGACGCGAACAGCGTGTGGCGGCCCGCGTTCGCCATGACCGGCAGCAAGGGCGCGCTGCCGAACTACACCGCGGCGCTCAAGTTCCAAGTGCAGCCGCACCACCTGAACAACTGCGACGTGAACCGCGCGCAGGGGATGCACAGCGGCGGCATCATGCTCGTGCTGGGCGACGGCAGCGTGCGGTTCCTGACCGGTGGCGTTTCCGACGTGACGTGGGCGCGGGCCGTGGACCCGCGCGACGGCCTCGTTCTCAACAGCGATTGGTAGCACCCATGCGCGAGCGCCTGTGTGCCCTCGCCGCGCTCGCCCTCGTTGGGGCGGGCTGCGGCGGGGGCGGCAACCAGCCGACGTTCCCGGACCTGCACCCGGTGAAGGGCGTCGTGACGCGCGGCGGCGCGCCCGTGAAGGGCGGCGCGGTCGCCTTCGCACCGAACCCGGCCCAACCGGACTTCCTCATTAACTCCGAAGTGGGCCCGGACGGCACCTTCGAGCTGAGTACGGTGCGCACCACCGATCGCACCGGCGAGCGCAAGAAGGGCGCGCCCGCCGGCACTTACAAAGTGACGTTCACGCCGCCGCTCGGCGACCAAACCGCCGGCGGCGTCATCAACCCGCTCGACGCGCCGAAACCGGTGAGCGTCGCCGCCGGGCCGAACGACCTGACCGTGGAACTGCCGAAGAAGTGAACCCGCGGCGCGCTCACATGGTGAGCGCGTCGACCGCCTCGTGTCGCGTCGGGTAGTGGCGCAGAACGGTGGTCAGTTTCGTTAACTCGAAGACGTGGAGCACGCTCGGCCGCACGGCGCACAGGGCGACGCCGCCGACGCCGCGCACGCGGTTGTGCATCCCGACGAGCACCCGCAGCCCGAGACTGCCGACGTACACCGTGTCGTTCAGGTCGAAGACGAACCGGCGCGGTACGCTTCGTCGAGCGCCGGGGCCAAATCTTCGGCCGCGACCGGGTCCAGTTTCCCGCTCACGGTCACGACCGTAACTTGTGACACCGGGTCCGTTTCCAGTGCGAACGCGCAGACCGCTTGTGGAGACATGACGTCCTCGTTTGAAGGGCGAGGGCGTCTGAGCCTAGAACGCGCCGCGGGCGCGGGGTGCTGAGATAATGCGCGAACCGGGCAAAACGCGCCCGGCGCGCGGAACAACCCGACACCGCGGCGCGTCTCACGGCCGCGCCCCGAGACCGCGCGTCACTTCTTCAGCGGCTTGTATTCGACCCGCTTGAAGGTCATGACGCTGCCGGGATCGTGCCCTTGCAGCGCGAAGTGGCCCTTCGTGAACGTGTTCGCCTTGTCGGTGAACTCGATCGTCTGCTTGCCGTTCACGCTGATGGTGATCTTGTTGCCGTCGGCGACCACCTCTTGCACGAAGAACTCGTCGGGCTTGTGCGGGGCGTCGTTCATCACGAGCATCTTCTTGCGGTCCTCTTCGGTCAACTTCCCGAACGACGGGTACAGGCTCCCGGTGCGAATCGGGTCGGTGTGGGTGGCGTTCAGTTGCGCCTCGTAGCCCTTGGGGAAGCCGGGGCCGAACGCGGTGCGGAAGTACTGCCCGCTGTTGCCCTTGTCGTTGATCTTCGCTTCGACGCGGTAGCGGAAGTTGTCCGCTTCGATCTCGGTGAAGATGTGGCTCGCCGGGCCGCCGCCCACGATCAGCCCGTCCTTCACCTGCCACAGCGTGTGCTCTTTGCCCGGGGTGCCGTCCTTCTTGTCCTTCTCGACGCCGACGAACGCGATCACCTTGCCCGCGTCGTTCTTCAGTTCCTTCACGCTCTTGAACTGCCCGCTCGGCGGGTTGGGGATCTTCCAGCCGGTCAGGTCTTTGCCGTTGAACAGCGGCACCCAGCCGTCTTCGTCGGCCGCGGCGCGCGGCGCGCCCGGTGCGACACTCACGGCCAGCGCGACGACCGCGCTCAGCAGCGCGGCGCGGGAAAGGGAGGCAGCAAACATTGTGGCTCCGAGATGCGGCGGGAACGACCGGCCTAACTACCGGCGTGAGTGATCCTACGGCGGGAGGGCACCCGCCGCCAGCGCACGGCGGCGCAACCGCTACCGAGCGCGCGTCCGGTGCGGAAAAACTGTCCGATGCCAGCAGAATTCGTTGCCTATGTTGCGCCAGTTCGCTAACTTGTCTCGCGTGCAGTAGCTTTTTGGGCAGTTTGGGTAAAGTGCGCTGCCTGACCTGTTGCTGTCGATTTCGTTTCGGGCCGACTCGCTGAAGGGACGTAGCGGAAGCCCCACCTATCCCAGTTCTGCGGAGGCAACGAGATGAAACGGCGTCTGTTGGGTCTGGTCGCGCTGGCGACCGTGATGGCCCTGACCTCGAGCGCGCAAGGCTTCGGCGGCCGGCGCAAGGCCGACTGCGGCACCGCGACGACCACCGGCGGCTGCGGCACCACGACGAGCGACTGCGGCTCGCCGTGCGGCACCACCGTCACCTACGTCGATCAAAAGGTGATGGTCAACGAGTGGGTGACCGTGAAGGAAGAGTACAAGTGGTGGGAGTCGGTCCCGGTCACGAAGAAGGAAAAGGTGAAGGTCAAGGAAGCGGCTTGGAAGGACGAAGCCTTCAAGTACACCGTCAACGAACTGGTGGCGGTCAAGGAGAAGGTGAAGTACAAGGAACAAGCGTGGAAGGACGAAGCCTTCAAGTACACCGTCAACGAGATGGTCAGCGTGAAGAAAAAGGTGAAGGTCAAGGAAGCGGCTTGGAAGGACGAAGCCTTCAAGTACACCGTCAACGAACTGGTGGCGGTCAAGGAGAAGGTGAAAGTCGCCGAGTGCAAGCCCGTGGTGAAGGAAATGGAATTCACCACCTACAAGTGCGTGCCGGTCGTCACCAAGCAGACGCGCACGGTGTGCGAAACGATCTGCGTGCCGGTGGAAGTGACCTGCACCGTGGCCCCGGCCGCGCCGTGCGCCACCGGCGGGCACGGCCTGTTCGGCCGCCTGTGCGGTAAGAAGAGCTGCGACACCGGCTGCGCGACGGCGTGCGAAACCCCGTGCCCGCAAGTCGTCACCAAGACCGTGATGCAGAAGCAAACGATCACGAAGCACGTCGAAGTGGACGTGACCACCTACACCCGCGTCGAAGAGAAGCACAAGAAGCCCGTCACCACCTACGAAACCGTGTGGGTCGAGAAGGAAGTGACCGTTCACAAGTGCGTGCCGGTCGAGAAGACGGGCACCAAGAAGGTGTGCTACTGGGTGGACGTCGAGAAGGAAGTGACCGTTCACAAGTGCGTGCCGGTCGAGAAGACGGGTACCAAGAAGGTGGGCTACTGGGTGGACGCGGAGAAGGAAGTGACCGTTCACAAGTGCGTGCCGGTCGAGAAAACCGGCACCCGCAAGGTGGCGGAGTGGAAGGACGTCGAAAAGGAAATCGACGTGACCACCTACACCAAGGTGGAAAAGACCGGCACCCGCGACGTGAAGAAGTGCGTGCAAGTTGAGAAGGTCGTGAAGGTGGCCGTTCACACGCCGGTGGCCCCGGCCCCGAGCGCCTCGCCGTGCGGCGGTTGCGACACGGCCCCTGCGTGCGGCGGCACGGACGGCGGCTGCGGCTCGGCCGGCGGCCTGTTCAAGGGCGGCCTGTTCAAGGGCAAGGGCTGCAAGTAACGCGCCCCGCCCGAAGTGAACGCGGGCCCGCGGCTTCGTGCCGCGGGCCTTTTCGTTTCCACTCGCGCGCGCCGCCGGCTATCATTTCCGAACCTCCCTCGGAGCCTCTCGCATGATTCGCGCGCTCGTACTTGTCGCGCTCGCCGTCGCCCTCGCGGGGTCCCTCGCGCCGGCCGACGAACCCAAACCGCTCGAACTTCCGGCGCTCAAGCGCGTCACTCGGAACGAGACGATCAGCGTACTCGACCCCGCGACCGGAAAGACGGTCGCCAAGACGGTGTCGGTCGCCACGCCGGTGCAAGTACAGGTCGCCATCGACCCCAAGAAGACCGCGATCGTGGTGTGCGACATGTGGGACGATCACTGGTGCAAGAAGGCGTCCGAGCGGTGCGCCGAACTCGCCAAGCGCGCCGAACCGGTGCTCAAGGCGTGCCGCGCCGCCGGCATGACGATCGTTCACTGTCCGTCCGACACGATGGCCTTTTACAAAGACAGCCCGGCCCGCAAGCGTTCGCAAGACGCGCCCAAGGCCGACCCGCCGAAGGCGAAGGACCTGCCGAACCCGCCGCTGCCCATCGACGACTCCGACGGCGGGTGCGACGACGAGAAGCCCGCCAAGTCGTTCCGGGCGTGGACCCGTCAGCACGCGGCCATCACGATCGACGAGAAGCTCGACTTCGTGACCGACAGCGGCGCGGAGGTGTACAACGTGATGAAGCAGAAGGGCATCACGACACTGCTCGTGATGGGCGTTCACACCAACATGTGCGTGCTGAACCGGACGTTCGCGATCAAGCAGTTGGTGAAGTGGGGGGTGCCGACGTACCTCGTGCGCGACCTGACCGACGCGATGTACAACCCGAAGATGAAGCCCTTTGTGGCGCACGCCAAGGGCACGGACTTGGTGATCGAGCACATCGAAACCTACTGGTGCCCGACCGTGGATAGCAAAGCGCTTCCGGGGGGGAAGTGAAGCGCATTTCGGCCGAAAGTGAGAATTGAAGGAGTAGGATGGGCGGAATCGCGGTCCGTGAAAGCCGGACCGCGAACCGGAGTATTCCCTCTTGCACGCCACCCGACCCACGGGCCACCTATGCGCCATTCGCCGTTCGCCGTGCTGCTGTTCGTCGCGCTCGCCGGCCTCGCGGGGTGCGCGCGCAAGCCCCCGGAACCGGCGAAAACGCCCCCGCCCACCGTCATCGTCGATTTCCCGGTCGCGCAGCCGGTCAGCGATTACGAAGACTTCGCCGGCCGCACCGAGCCGTTCAAAGTGGTGGAACTGAAGTCCCGCGTCACCGGGTATCTGAAGAAGATTCACTTCAAAGACGGCGAAGACATCAAGCTCGGTGCGCCGCTGTTCGAGATCGACGACCGGCCGTTCAAAGCGGAACTGGCGCGCGCCACCGCGGCCCGAACGAAGGCCCAAAAGCACCTCACGACCGCCAGTGCCGACTACGCGCGGATTAAGGCGCAGTACGACCGGGGCGTGTCCGAACAGGCGCTCATGGACAAGGCCGTCGGCGACAAGGCCGAGGCCGAAGCCGACGTGGAGGCGGCGGTCGCCGCGGTCGACATCGCCGCGACCAACCTCGAGTTCTGCCGCATCACCGCGCCGTTCGACGGCCGGTTGAGCAAGCGGGCGGTGGACGAAGAGAACCTCGTGAAGGCCGACGAGACGCTGCTCACCACCGTCGTGCGCCTCGACAAGCTGTACGCGACCTTCGACGTGGACGAGCGCACGGTGATTCGCGTGCGGCGGCTGATTCAGGCCGGCGGGGCGACCTCGTCGCGCGAGCAACCCGCGGAGGTGAAACTCGCGCTCGCGGACGACGACGACTTTTCGCTCACCGGCTCGCTGGTGTTCACGGACAACCAGATCGACGCCGACACCGGTACGCTCCGCGCCCGGGCCGAGGTGACGAACCCCAAACTCTCTCGCGCGCCGTGGTTCCTGCTCTCACCGGGGCAGTTCGTGCGGGTGCGCGTGCCCATCGGCCCGCCGCGCAACGCGGTGCTGGTGCCCGAGCGCGCCGTCGGGTCCGATCAGGGGCAGCGGTTCGTGTACGTGGTGAACGACAAGAACGCCGTCGAGCGCCGGAACGTGCGCGTGGGCCAACTGCACGGCGCGATGCGCGTCATCGAAGACGCCGCGGTTGCGCCGAAGGACCGCGTGATCGTGGACGGTCTGCTCCGCGTGCGCCCCGGCATTGAGGTGAACCCCAAAGCCCCGAAGTAGGGGACGGGGACAGGGGTCAGGGGCCAAGAAGAACGTACGTCCTCCTGACTCCTCAACTGCTGTTCCCTGTTTCCTGTCCCCTCTCCCCTGTCCCCTCTGACATGATTCCCCGCTTTTTCATCGACCGGCCCATCTTCGCCACCGTACTTTCGGTACTGGTGACGCTCGCGGGCGCGCTGGCGGTCACGAAGTTGCCCATCTCGCAGTACCCGCAGGTCACGCCACCGACCATTCAGATCGACTGCAACTACCCCGGGGCCAGCGCGCTGGTCGTATCGGAAACCCTCGCCGCGCCCATCGAGCAGCAGGTGAACGGCGTCGAAGACATGCTGTACATGACCTCGCAGAGCACGAGCGAAGGGTCGTACACACTGACGGTCACGTTCGAACCCGGTACCGACCTGAACCTCGCGCAGGTGCGCGTGCAGAACCGCGTGAACCTCGCGCTGCCGCAACTGCCGGAAGTCGTGCGCGCCACCGGGATCACCACGCGGAAGCGGTCGCCGGAACTGCTGCTGACCATCGGCATCACGTCGCCGCCGGAACCCGGGTTCCCGACCGGGCGCTACAACCAACTGCACCTGAGCAACTACGCGGTGCTGAAGATGAAGGAGGAGCTGCAGCGGCTCCCCGGCATCAGCGACGTGACCATCTTCGGCCAGCGCGACTACTCGATGCGGTTGTGGCTCGACCCGGAGAAACTGGCCGTCCGCAACCTCGCGCCCGCGGACGTGGTGGCCGCGGTGCGCCAGCAGAACCTGCCGTTCGCAACCGGTCAGATCGGCCAACCGCCGGCCGGCGGCGAGCAGCCCTACCAGTTCACGCTCACCGCCCTCGGTCGGCTCGTGGAAGTCGAAGAGTTCGAGAACATCGTCGTGAAGCGCGGCGCGAAGGGCCAACTGGTGCGCGTGAAGGACGTGGGGCGCGTCGAACTCGGGGCGAAGGCCCAAGACGTGAGCAACCGGTTCGACACGAAGCCGACCGTGGGCCTCGCCATCTTCATCCTGCCGGAGGCGAACGCGCTCGAGACCGCGGACGCGGTGAAGGCCGCCGTGGCCGAGATGAGCGAAGACTTCCCGCCCGGCATCACCTACGAGGTGGGGTACGACACCAGCCCGTTCATCAAAGAGTCCGTGAACGAAGTGTTCAAGTCGCTCCGCGACGCGATCGTCTTGGTCGCAGTGGTGGTGCTCCTGTTCCTGCAAACGTGGCGCGCGGCGATCATCCCGCTGGCCGCGGTGCCGGTCGCGATCGTCGGCACCTTCGCGGCGATGATGCTCGCCGGCTTCACCATCAACAACCTGACGCTGTTCGGCCTCGTGCTCGCGGTCGGGATCGTCGTGGACGACGCCATCGTCGTCGTCGAAGCCGTGCAGCACCAGTTGGAGAAGGGCTTCGCGCCGCGCGAGGCGACGATTCGCGCGATGAACGACGTGGCCGGTCCCATCGTCGCCGTGGGTGTGGTCCTGTGTGCCGTGTTCGTGCCGTGCGCGTTCCTGCCGGGCATCGTCGGCGCGTTCTTCCGCCAGTTCGCGCTGACCATCGCGGTGAGCACGTTCATCTCCACGTTCAACTCGCTCACGCTCAGCCCGGCGCTTTGCGCGCTGCTCCTAAAGGCCCCGCGGCCCGCGGATTACAGGCCGAACCAGATCGTACGGATCGTGGGGTATCTGCTGCTGCCGTTCGCGCTCGTCGGGCGCGCGTTCGCGTGGTGCTTCGACCGCGTCGGGCGCGCGTACGTGAAGAGCGTGAGCCTCGCGCTGCGCGTGCCCCTTCTCGTGTTAGTGGGCTACTTCGGGATCGTGGGGGCGGGCGTCGCGGGCATTCAGACCCTGCCGACGGGGTTCATCCCGCAACAAGACAAAGGCTACATGATCGCCAGCATTCAACTGCCGGACTCCGCGAGCGCCGAGCGCACGCAAGAGCTGGTGATCAAGGCCAGCCGCGTGGCGCTCGAAACGGAGTTGGACGACGGCGAGGGCAACAAGGTCCGCCCCGTCGCGCACGTGAACGCCATCGCGGGCAACTCGTTCGTGCTGAGCGCGTACGGCTCGAACTACGGGTCGATGTTCGTCATCCTGAAGGAGTTCAAGGACCGGCGGTCGAAGGCACTCGGGGCCGATGTGGTCGCGGCCGAGCTGCGCAAGCGGTTCGCGCAGTACTGCCCGGAGGCGGCGCTGCTGGTGTTCGGCGCGCCGCCGGTGTCCGGCCTCGGGCGCGCCGGCGGGTTCCGCATGATGATCGAAGACCGCGGCTCGGTCGGCCCGGCGATGCTACAGGGCCAAACCGACGCGTTCATCGAGCGCGCGAACCAGCAGAAGCAGGTGGTCGGGCTGTTCACGGCGTTCAAGACGAACGCGCCGCAGTTGGTGCTGCGCGTGAACCCGAACGCGTGCCTCGAACGGCAGGTGGACGTGGGCGACGTGTACGCGACGCTGCAAGGCTCGATGGGCAGCCGGTACGCGAACGACTTCAACCGGTTCGGCCGCACGTGGCAAGTCAGCGTGCAGGCCGACGACCGGTTCCGCAACCAAGTGTCGGACATTCAGCGCATCAAGGTGCGCAACAAGCTCGGCAACATGGTGCCCCTCGGCGCGCTCTTGGACGTGAAGGAAACGGGCGGGCCGCAGGTGATCACGCGGTACAACATGTACCCGGCCGCGGCGGTGAACGGGAACGTCGCGCCGGGCACCAGCACCGGCGACGGCCTCGCGCTGCTCGAAGAGCTGGCGAACCGCCAACTGCCGGACCGCATGTCGTTCGAGTGGACCGAACTCGCGTTCATCGAGAAGCAGACGCGGAACACCGGGCCGCTGGTGTTCGGGCTGTCGGTCGCGTTCGTGTTCCTGATTCTCGCGGCGCTCTACGAAAGCTGGGCGTTCCCGCTCGCGGTGATCCTTGTGGTGCCGGTGTGCGTCGCGTGCTCGCTCGGCGCGGTGTGGATCACCGACCCCGGCTCGTTCGAGTACTCGCTCGCGCGCTGGGCGGCCGACCCGGACGTGCCGAGTTGGCTGAAGCCCGGCGCGTGGGCGACCGGGGCCGCGCAATTCGCGGACGCACAGGTGCTCGCGCGCGCGAACCGCGCCGTGCTGGGCGCGGGGATCGGTCGGCAAGACGTGAACATCTTCACGCAGGTCGGGTTCGTGGTGCTGGTGGGCCTCGCGTGCAAGAACGCCATCCTCATCGTCGAGTTCGCCAAGCTCGCGCGCGACCGCGGGGAAGACCTCAACACCGCGATTCTGGACGCCTGCAAGCTGCGGTTCCGCCCGATCATGATGACCTCGATCGCGTTCATGCTCGGCGTGCTGCCGCTCGCCGTCGCGCGGGGCGCGGGCGCGGAAATGCGCCAAGCGCTGGGCGTCGCGGTGCTGGGCGGGATGCTCGGCGTAACGGTGTTCGGCGTGATCCTGACGCCCGTGTTCTTCGCACTGGTGGACCGCGCGACGAAGGGCCGCGTGGCACGGGCGCGGTGGGCGCTGGCGATTCACGGCGCGAGCATGTACCTGCTGCGGCTGAAGTTCCTCGCCCCGCTCGCGCGCACCGTGCGCGCGCGCTGGAAACCGAAACCACCGGCGTGACCGGCGATTTTCTTGCCCTCTCCCCTTGCGGGAGAGGGTGGCGGCGCGAGGCAAGACTGCGAAAGCAGGCGCAGCTTATCCGGCGTGACGCCGGGTGAGGGGTGAGCTACACGCGCGATCCAGCTCCACGACTATTCGTGGAGCTACTCGCCCCTCACCCCTCACCCGGCCTCGAAGACTCGGCCACCCTCTCCCACGCTGCGCGGGGAGAGGGCCAAACCAGAACCAGCGGCGCGCCCACTGCCCACTCCTCACTGCCCACTATTCGCATGTTTTCCAGCCGCTTCATCGACCGGCCGATTCTGGCGAGCGTGATGTCCATCATCGTCACGCTCGCCGGCGTGGTCGGGCTGTACTCGCGCCCGGTGTCGCAGTACCCGGACATCGCGCCGCCCACCATCGAGGTGTTCGCGGTGTACCCGGGGGCGAACGCGCGCACCGTCGCCGACACCGTCGCCGCGCCGATCGAGCAGCAGGTGAACGGCGTCGAGGACATGATGTACATGTCGTCGACGTGCGGGAACGACGGCTCGTACACGCTCACGGTCACGTTCAAGCAGGGCATCGACCTGAACATCGCGCAGGTGCTGGTGCAGAACCGCGTGAACCTCGCCGAACCTGTCCTCCCGGACCTCGTGAAGCGCCGCGGCGTGACCGTGAAGAAGAAGTCGCCGAGTCAGTTGATGATTATCAACCTGCGGAGCACGTCCGGGCCGCCGGCGGGCGACCACGCGCGCCAGAAGTTGCTGCTCGAAATGAGCAACTACGCCACGATCCAACTGCGCGACGAACTCGCGCGGCTCCGGGGCGTGGGCGACATCACCTACCTCGGCCAGCGCGACTACTCCATGCGCCTGTGGCTCGACCCCGAAAAGATGGCCGTGAAGAAGCTCGCCCCCGCGGACATCCTGAAGGCCATCGAGCAGCAGAACGCGCAGGTCGCGGCGGGGCAGGTGGGGCAACCGCCCGCGCCGCGCGGGCAGGCGTTCCAGTACCCGCTGAACACGCTCGGCCGGCTCACGGACGTGTCGCAGTTTGCCGAGATGATCGTCAAGTCCGACGCGGACGGCCGCCCGGTGCGCGTGAAGGACGTGGCCCGCGTCGAACTCGGCGCGCTCTCCTACGACCAAACCTGCACGCTCGACGGCGAACCGTCGGTGGCGCTCTCGGTGTACCAACTACCCGGCAGCAACGCCATCGCCACCGCGAAGCTGGTGCGCGACAAGATGGCCGAACTCGCCCCGCGGTTCCCGGCCAACGTCACCTACGAAATCGTGTACGACACCACGCCGTTCATCGAGGAATCGAAGAACGAGGTGTTCAAGACGCTGCTCGACGCGGTGATCCTCGTCGCGCTGGTGATGCTCGTGTTCCTCCAGAGCTGGCGCGCCGCCGTGATCCCGCTGGCCGCGGTGCCGGTGGCGATCGTCGGCGCGTTCGCGGCGATGGCGGCGCTCGGCTACACCGTGAACAGCCTGACGCTGTTCGGCCTCGTGCTCGCGGTCGGGATCGTCGTGGACGACGCCATCGTCGTCGTCGAAGCCGTGCAGCACCACATCGAGCACGGCCTCTCGCCGCGCGACGCGACCGTGGCCGCGATGGACCAAGTGGCCGGTCCCATCGTCGCCATCGGGCTCGTGCTCGCGGCGGTGTTCGTGCCGTGCGTGTTCGTCAGTGGCATCGTGGGCGAGTTCTACCGGCAGTTCGCGGTCACCATCGCGGTGGGCACGCTGATTTCGGCGTTCAACTCGCTCACACTCAGCCCGGCGCTGTGCGCGCTGCTCCTGAAATCCAAGGCCGAAGAGACCGGGGCCGAGCCGCTCCCGCGGCTCGCGTTCCCGCTGCTCGGTGCCGGCGCGGCGTACTACTTCCTGCGCGGGCCGCTCGCGGGGTGGGCCGCCGGGGTGCCGCAACTCGCGGCGCTGCCGTGGTGGGCGGTGCCGACGATAGCGGCGCTTTGTGGCGGTTTCGCGGGGCTGCTCGTCGCGAAACTGCTGAACAAAGTGCTGGGCTTCGGCTTCGCGCTGTTCAACCGCGGGTTCGACGCCGCGACCGTCGTGTACGCGCGCGGCGTGTCGGTCTCGCTCCGCGGGTCGCTCGTCGTACTCGCGGGCTACGGCGCGCTGCTGTGGCTCACCTACGACACGATGGCCCGCGCCCCGGCCGGCTTCATTCCGGCGCAAGACAAGGGCTATCTGCTGGTGAACGTGGTCCTCCCGGACGCGGCGTCGCTGGGCCGCACCGAGCGCGAGGTGGCGAAGCTGGAAGACGTCGCCCGGGCCGCACCGGGCGTGAAGCACACCGTCAGCGTGGCCGGGCAGTCGGTGATGATCGGCACCAACGCGCCGAACTTTGCCACGCTGTACCTGCTCCTCGACCGGTTCGAAGACCGCCGCGGCGCGCACCTGACCGCCGACGCCATCGCGGAGAAGGTGCAGCGCGAGCTGTCCGAAGCGGTGCCGGGCGCGCGGGTGACGGTGTTCGGCGCGCCCGCGGTGGACGGCCTCGGGACCACCGCCGGGTTCAAGCTGATCGTGGAAGACCGCGGCGACACCGGCCCGACCGAACTCGAGGCCGCGGCCCGCGCCGTGGTGGACGCGACCAACGACCGCGCCGAAACCGCGCCGCGGGCCGAAGTGCGCGACGCCTTCACCGGCTACCGGGCGGACACGCCGTGGCTGCGGTTGCACATCGACCGCGACGCGGCCCAAACCATGGGCGTCCCGGTCGGCGAGATCGTGAACGCGCTGCAGGTCTTCTACGGCTCGCTCTACGTCAACGACTTCAACCTGTACGGCCGCACGTGGCAGGTGAACGTGCAGGCCGAAGAGAAGTTCCGCCGCCGCGCCCCGGACCTGAAGAAACTCAAGGTGCGGAACGCGAACGGCGAGATGGTGCCGCTCGCGGGGTTCGTCTCGATCCGCAGCGACACAGGCCCGGTGATGGTGCAGCGGTACAACCTGTACCCGGCCGCGGCGATCACCGCGAACCCCGCGCCCGGCAGCAGCTCCGGGGAGACCATCCGCGCGCTCGACACCACCGCCCGCGAGCACCTGCCGCCCACCATGAAGGCCGAGTGGACCGAACTCGCCCTGCTGCAACAGCAGACCGGCGACACCGCGCTTCAGGCGTTCGTGCTGAGCGTGGTGCTGGTGTTCCTCGTGCTCGCGGCGCAGTACGAAAGTTGGGCACTGCCCCTCGCGGTGATTCTCGTGGTGCCGATGTGCCTGTTGAGCGCCGTCGTCGGCGTGCTGTGGGCCGGGCACGACGTGAACATCTTCACGCAGGTCGGGTTCGTGGTGCTGGTGGGCCTCGCGTGTAAGAACGCGATCCTCATCGTCGAGTTCGCCAAACAGCGCGCCGAAGCCGGCGCGCCGCGGTGGGAGGCCGCCGTGGAAGCGTGCCGCTTGCGCTTGCGCCCGATCATCATGACCTCGGTCGCGTTCATCATCGGCGTGGTGCCGCTGCTGCTGTCCGAAGGCGCGGGCGCGGAGATGCGCCGCACACTCGGCACGGCGGTATTCGCCGGCATGCTCGGGGTCACCGCGTTCGGGCTGTTCCTCACGCCGGTGTTCTTCGTGCTGGTTTCGCGCGCCACCGGTTGGTGGTCGCGGGGCGCGCGCGTATCGTAGTCCGAACTTCTTCCGCTCGAGGGACCGAGAACCGATGGCGAACGCGACCAACCCGCTACTCCCGGCGCAACCGATCCGCCGGTTCACCCGCACTTTCACGCGGTTCCTGCAAATCGAGTCCGCGAGCGGCGTGGTGCTGCTCGTGTGTACCGTGGTCGCGCTGGCGCTGGCGAACTCGCCACTCGCGACCGACTACGAGAAGTTTTGGCACGCGCCGGTGGCACTCACGTTCGGCTCGTTCACCCTCCGAGGGGAGTTCGGGCACTTCTTCGTGAACGACGTGCTGATGACGATCTTCTTCTTCGTCGTCGGTCTCGAAATCAAGCGCGAACTGGTGGCCGGCGAACTGCGCGACCCGCGCAAGGCGGCGCTGCCCGTGGCCGCGGCACTCGGCGGCATGATCGTGCCCGCCGGCATCTACATGGCCCTGATGGCGAACAGCGCCGGTGCGCCGGCGTTCCGCGGCTGGGGCGTGCCGATGGCTACCGACATCGCGTTCGTCGTCGGCGTCATGGCGGTGCTCGGCAAGCGGGTGCCGCTGGGGCTGAAGATCATGCTTCTCTCGCTTGCGATCGCCGACGACATCGGCGCGGTGGTCGTAATCGCCATCTTCTACAGCAAGGGGCTGATTTGGAAGATGCTGGGCCTCGCGCTTTTGGGCTTCTGCGTGACTTACGGCCTGAACCGGCTCGGCGTGCGCGCGGTGCCGGTGTACATCGCGGTCGGCGCACTCATCTGGCTCGCGGTGTACAAGTCCGGCGTGCACCCGACGGTCGCGGGCGTCGCGCTCGGCTTGCTCACGCCCGCCAGCGCGTGGATCGGCGACAAGACGCTCGTTCAGGTGCTGTCCGAGGCGCTCGAGCGCGCGCCCGGCCCCGGTGCGGAGCGGCGCGAGGTGCTCGAAACGGTCGCCTTCACTGCGCGCGAGGGCGTCTCGCCGCTGGAACGCCTCGAAGTGGCTCTGCACCCGTGGGTGGGGTTCGTGATTATGCCGCTGTTCGCGCTGGCGAACGCCGGCGTTCACATCGACCCGAACGCGGTGGGCAACCCGGTCGCGGTCGCGATCGCGCTCGGCCTCTTGATCGGGAAGCCGGTCGGCGTGCTGCTGTTCAGCGCGCTGGCAATTCGTCTCGGGATCGCGGCACTGCCGCAGGGCGTGACGTGGCCGGTGCTGCTCGGCGGCGGGTGCCTCGCGGGCATCGGGTTCACGATGTCGCTGTTCGTCGCGGGCCTCGCGTTCGCCGACCACGCGCCGCTGCTCGCGGACGCGAAAATCGGTATCTTGCTCGGTTCTCTACTGAGTGCCGTTTTGGGTGTGATCGTCCTGCTGCTGACGCTCAAGAAGAAGGCAGAAGAGAGTTGACCCGCAGATTTCGCAGATGGACACAGATTTTGAAGACAGCAGAGTCTTCGACAGGATTACAGGATCAACACGATACAGAGCGCGGAGTTCAATTCTGTATCCTCTTCATCCTGTGATCCCGTCTAAAGCTCTGCTGTCTTCTGGCTTCATAATCTGCGTTCATCTGCGAAATCTGCGGATAACACTGTTTATTTCTTCATGAATTTCTCGAACCACGCCAAATCCCATTCCATCTTCGCCGTGCGGAACGAGAGCGGCCCGAGGCCGTGCGGTTGGTTCGGGTACACGTTCAGTTGCGCCGGCACCTTGTTGTACTCTTTGAGCGCGCGGTACAGCATGCGGCTGTGTCCCGGCGGGCACCGCTCGTCGTTCGCGCCGACGTGAATGAGCGTTGGCGTCGTCACGTTGCCGAGGCCGTAAGTCGGCGATGTTTTCTTGTAGATTTCCGGCTGTTCCCACGGCGTACCCTTCTTGAACACCACCGGGTACGCGGGTTCGTCGTTGAAGCCCCATTCGGCCACGGTATCGAGGATGCCCGCGCCGCTGCTCGCGGCCTTAATCTTGATCGGCGGGTTCTTCATCGTGATGAGGCAATTCGTGAGATACCCGCCGTTGCTCCAGCCCATCACAGCGATCCGCTCCGGGTCCGCGATCCCCTCTTTGATGAGGTGCTGAATCCCGGTGACGATGTCTTTCACATCAATGTCGTTCTCGTTACCGATCAGATCGGTAACGAACTTATCTCCGTAACCGGTGGAGCCGCGATAGTTCGGGCACAGCACCGCGTACCCGGCCGCGGCGAAGTAGAGCCGGCCGTTGTGCGGGTCGAACCTGAGATCGTTGTAGCTCGCCGTGGTGGGGCCGCCGTGAATGGCGACCACGAGCGGCAGCGGCTTGTCGCCCTTCTTCCACCCGAACGGCAGCTCCAGCGGCCCGCCCACGCTCGCCCCGTCGCTCGACTTCCACGTGACGTGCTGCACGCTGGGGAACTTCCAGTTCTCCGTGTGCGGGTTCGGATCCACGAGCGATACGAGGTCCGCGCCCCGCGTCCAACCGAGCAACTTCGGGAACCCGGTCGCGGTGCCGCTCACGGTGACCGCGTGGTTGTCGTTGCTCGCCGCGTCGAACAGGTACACCGTGTGCCCGTCTTGCCGGCCCCAACCGCCGTGCAGTTCGCGCTTCTGCGCGTCGTACCCGAGGAGGTCGTTGGTACCAGCGTGTTCCGAAACGAACGCGAGCGACTTCTCGGTCTGCCAGCGGAGCGGCGAACCGTACCCGCGAACGTGCCGCCCGTCGCGCTTCAGAAGTTCCGTTCCCCACTTCTCGTCTTTCCACTCGCCAATCACGACCTCGGCCGGGTACGCGTCGAAGATCGCGCAGAAGGCGAACCGCGTGCCGTCGGGGTTCCACGCCAAGCCTTCGAGCCACGCGTGCGGACTCGCGGCCTTTGCGCGGTAGCATTCGGTCGGTGGCGCTACCACTTTGCCGTTCTCGAACACGTCTACGCGGCTCTCGCCCTCGGAGCGAATCACGGTGTCGTCGAGTGCGGAAATCATGGCGACGCGCTTGCCGTCGGTCGTGACGGCGAACTCGCGGATGTAGCGCTTGTCCGCGAGCACTTTCTCCGGCTTGGCCGCGCCTTTCACCGCGAACAACTCGCTCACGGTGCGGGTGCCGTGGCCGTAGTCGATCTTCCCGAACTTCTCGCGCAGAGGGGTGAAGTCGTCATTGTCGGTCGCTTTCGCGTCAACGGTGTAGAAGACGGTGTCGGCTTTCGGGGCGTAGTCGAAGTTGATGACGCCGGCGGGCACGTTCGTGACGGCCACCGCGTCGCCGGCGAGCGGCACCTTCCACACTTGCGTTTTGGCTTTCGCGCCGCGGTTGGCGAGCGTGTAGAGCGCTTTGCCGTCCGCGCTCCAGCGCAGGTGACGGTCGCCGCCGCGGTCTTTGGTGATCTGCTTCGGTGTGCCCTTGCCGTCGGTATCGACGACCCAGAGCGAAGACGTGCGGCAGTCGGCTCTCGCGTCCCATCCGCTGAGCGAGTATGCGACCTGTTTGCCGTCCGGCGAGAGTGCGATTTCGGTGATCTGGTTGACGGTGGCGTAGTCCGCGGGCGTGATGGTGTGCGTGCGCTCCGGGGGCGCGGCCGTTAGGCGGCCGACCGCGAGCACGAACAGTAGCGGGACGAGTGCGCGGCGCATGTGTCTCCTCGAATGGCGGACCTTTGGGTCTGCCGTTCAAGGTGCCCACGCGCCGCGCGGAAAGCAAGGGGCAACGCGCCGATGTTGCGCGCCGGAAGCGCCGCCATTCTCTATGATCGGTGGCACAGGCTTTCCAGCCTGTGCTGTTTGAGGTGGTAAAGCAGCACAGGCTAGCACTACAGCGCGGGTCCTCCGCCGGTGAATAAGATCGTCGATCGGAGGACATCCGATGACGGACCAGGACATTGCGGCCTTGGGGCCGGCGTTCGCGAGCTACCTGAAGCCGTACCGGG